>Ga0209061_1000593_pt1 | contig 83727 bp, 83 predicted proteins | sample Coa_R1_10_FD_187157 | JGI IMG/M metagenome (GOLD analysis project Ga0209061, IMG submission 187157) | Surface soil microbial communities from Centralia Pennsylvania, which are recovering from an underground coalmine fire - Coalmine... | ecosystem: Environmental > Terrestrial > Soil >...
TCCAAGGCCCCCTTCTTGGCGGCTGCTTTAACGATCGTTGATGCTCAGAGCGCACTATTGTGGACCATATGGATTGTTATGGACAATATCGATGCTCTTGACGCTCCGTTTGAAGGGCTCGCCATAAATTGCAGCAGCTACGCATTTCGGTGAAATTGACGGTCAATGGGTCTGATTTGATCTAGTTGCAGAAAACAGAAAATCCGCTGTCCCTTCAGATGGAGGGATACGCAAATTGGTTCCGAAAAGTTCGCCGCGTGCGCGGCTTCGCAAGAATAATAAAAAGCTGCAGAACGCGGTGTATCTGGGTGAGTGTCAAGAGACAGCAATCGGGTGAGCGATTCACCCGAAGTGCGGCAGCTTGGTGCGGTTCAGGTGCGTTTTACGAAATTCAGACGGCTTACTGACACTGGAACTCGACTCCATCCAATAAAACAAATCCGGAAGTTTGTTGGCTGAGGAAGTTTTAGATTCATTCAGCCAGAATGGATTTCTTAATCTTGAGAAACCACCAGGCGCAACGCCGAAAGTCCAACCTTGTCCAGTACCTAACCGATTGCCTTCGGCTAGCCGGCGGAGGATGTATGGTAGTTGCAACTTGCATAAAGCAAGACCTTGTTGATTAATTAACCGAAGCAAGCTCATTAATTAGCTTGACCGTAGCCTGACACCCCCATGGCAGGTCTCGTCCCTACATCGCGCTCAAATCGGCGAACTCATCTTGAGTTGTCTGATTTATGCTGCACAATTAGCGCTCCGTGGCTCGCCTTTGCGCTCCGTGATCCTGCTCTTTTTGGACCAGACTCCGTAGAACAGGTCTCCATATACTGCGGTGTTGCTCTTGTTGCAGGGATAGCATCTCTATACATCTCGCAGATTGGTGATGGGATCCCCTTAGAGATCTGTCCGCTTCATAGGTTAGATATTATTACATGCTCATTTAGTGCATCTACTGTTGCCGTGGTTACGGCATTCCTCGTCACACGACTCGATTGGATGCCAAGATCTCTGCCGATCATACATTTCTTCGTTTTGACGTCTCTGCTGCTTACTTCTAGATTTATTAGGCATTGGCTTATGCAACAAAGTCAACCCAAGCATGGGGATATTCGTCGAAAAGATACCAAAAATATCATTGTGTTAGGAGCAAATCGCCTTGCGAGTTTATACATGCAAGTGGTTGAAACTTTTTCATTGGGCGATCAGAAAGTCATAGCGGTTCTCGATGCGAACCCAAAGCTGCGTAATCGAATGCTCAACGGCCGTCAGATTATTGGTACTCCAGACGATTTACCTAGCATCGCTGATGAATATAAGATTCATGGTGTCGACATTCATAAGGTCGTCATTGCCACTGACCGGTCGGAGCTTTCTAGAACGGTATGGGATTGTCTAAATTCTGCCGCCCCAATGGAAATCGAGTTTCTGGCCGAACGCATAGGGTTCGCTCAGCAAATAACCAGCGGACCATCTGATCAAAGGCAGCTTGCCGCAGCTCTCCCGCTAGAGCTCGACGCCATCATACTTAAAAGAAGCAAATACTGGAAGGTGAAGCGCCTCATAGATGTGATTATCGCGAGCACCTTGTTGGTTATCCTTATGCCGCTCATTGCAACAATAGCTATTTTTGTACGCGTGTGGATCGGCTCTCCAGTTATTTTTTGGCAACGGCGAATTGGCCGGAATGGGAAGCCGTTTTTCATTTTCAAATTTAGGACGCTGTTGGCACCATACGATGAACATGGCCACCCGCGCACCGAAGCAAAGAGATTTTCGAAGGCGGGATCCTTCTTGCGGCGCACCCGGCTGGACGAGCTTCCGCAACTTTTAAATGTCTTACGCGGCGAGATGTCGATCATAGGACCGCGCCCGTTACTCCCGATTGATCAGCCTCCAGGCGCCGGCACAAGACTTCTCATATCGCCGGGGATAACCGGCTGGGCTCAGGTCCATGGCGGTATTTTTCTTAGTCAAAACGAAAAAAACACCCTTGACGAGTATTATATCCGAAACGCTTCATTTTGGCTCGATTTCAAGATCCTGCTGAAAACTGCTAAGGTTTTATTCGCTGGTGACTGCCCGCTCCCGGAAATTGTTGACAAGGCTCGATGCGGGGCTCCACGGAAAGTAGAGATCAGCTCGATAGTGCCGAGGGAAACGAAACCCGCCCAAAAATTTTTTCGTTCCCATCATCGAGCGTAGTGGCGGCGGCGCTGCCTTATGGGCTATCCGAAGACACTGTCCTCGGACCAGTCAGACTTCGGCGATTAGAGCACTCCAAAATTTGGCCGCGCCAAGGCTTTGACGGTTCAAGGGCAGTGTTAGAAATCGGGTGAATGAAGCAAAGCTGCCGAAGAAAAACATGATCTGGATAATTCCTCGATCATTAGGAATCTTCTTGATACTTGCTGTGCCGGCGCCAGAGGCCGGGAGTTCAATTCATTCGACGCATCGGGGGTGAGCTACGGTACCGATCCTGGCGAGACTTATGACATCGCTGACTGGGCCATCGAACGCCGGTGGCCGTGGTGAGATCGATCGGGCAGTGCGCCCTTCATGAGACCTTGAGACGGTTTTAGTTAGTAGCTGGAGAATACCCGGCCTTGAGCCTAGTACGTGGTAGCTGGTCGATGGTGGTCGCGTTGCCGGGCGCCAACTCTCCGGTCGCGCGCCGGCTTGCGAGCGGCGGCTTTTGGTCACTCATTGGGGAAGTCGGCTCGCGTGCGTTCGCCTTCGCTGGCGTGATCGTGGTTGCCCGTACTCTCGGCGCTGAAGGCTACGGCGCCTTCATACTCATTCAGAGTACGGCGGGGATGCTGATGACTTTTGCCATGTTTGGCATGGGCCACACGTCGGCCCGTTATGTTGCGGCCTATCGTAACACGGAGCGGGGCCGCATCGAGGGTATCGCGGGGCTGACGTTGTGGTTTGCCGTCCTGAGTGGTCTCTTGGCTGCGGCCGCACTTTTCGCAGCTGCGCCTTATGTCGCAACGAGCTTTCTTAAATCGCCTGAGGTATCGGCGCCCTTGCAGTGGATGACACCGGTGCTGATTTTTTGCGCGGTATCCAGCGCCATGAGTGGCATTATCCTAGGCTTTGAGGCATTCCAGCCGATGGCGTGGCTGACGTGGCTGACAGGCTTATTGGGTTTCATAGTGATCATCACTGGTGCATCGATTTGGGGTCTTTACGGCACAGTGCTCGGGCTCGTTACCGGCGAGGCTCTCCGATGCGCGTTTCTCACTCGGCTTGCTTGCCGGGTGATGCACGCGAACGGCTTTCGGCTCTTTGGTCCTGCCGATCTATCGGAAGCGAAGATACTGTGGCGGTTCACTGTGCCTTTGCTGATCGGCTCAGTCCTGCATGCACCGATCATGTGGATTTGTCAGGCAATGATAGCCCGCCAGGCGGACGGGATGATCGAGATTGGGCTGTATGATGCGGCACAGAAATGGATGACTGTCGTCATACTGGCGCCGTTTGCAGCTTCTGCTGCGTTCGGCCCCGTTCTCGCCAGCCTGAGTGGTGACGTAGATCTCTTGCGTTTCAAGCGGACGACCAAAAATCTTGCCGCCGCGCAGTTCGTGCTCTCCGCAATTCCTGCGATGGTTGTGGCGCTGGAGGCACCTTTGGCAGCGCACGTTTTCGGACCAAGCTTTGCGGCTGCGGCTCGGGTTCTGCCGATCATGATGGCGCTCGCACCGATCTTTGTACTCAAGCATCTTTATTGGCAGGCGCTCACGGGCGCGGGACATGCTTGGGCTGCGCTCTGGCTGGCCGTTCTATGGGCCGTTGTCGCCGTCGCTCTGACTTGGGCGTGGCGCGAAGGAGGTGCAATGGCACTGGCGGAGGCGATGCTCTGCGCCTATGGTGTGACGCTCGCGGCCAGTGTCTTTCTCATGGAGAGGATCTGGCGCCGGTGAGAATTTCAATTCAGCGGCACCCCCCTGGTTCACTTCCACAGTTGGCGGGACCGCCTCGCGATCAAGGGCATGAAGATTTCCTTCTAAGAGCATTTGGGTGGCGCGGAGCGCTTTTCCATGGCAACACCATGGTGTTCGATTGGAGTGTTCGACCGGTGGCGTTTTCTGTGCCGCAGGCTGCCCAGGGTCAATTCCGCAGGGGAGCGCGTGCTCGAAGTCGGCTGCGGTACCGGCGCGTTCACGATGGGCGTGGCGAGCCGAGGCTACGAGGCAGTTGGTTTGAGCTGGGATGAACGCAACCAGATTGTCGCCAAAAGGCGCGCAGCCTTGGCCGGCCTAAAAAGAACCAGTTTTCCAAGCTGTGACGTGCGCTGCCTTGACGGGCGGACGGAGCTTATTGGCGCCTTCGATATCGTCGTCTGCTTCGAGGTGATCGAGCACATATTGGACGACCGCAAGCTATTCCGTGACATATTCCGCTGCCTGAAACCCGGCGGCCGTCTCTATCTCACGACGCCGAACTATTACTACCGATCCTCCTTCTATGATGCTGGCCCATTCAGCACTTTCGAGGATGGCTCACACGTTCGCCGCGGCTATTCTTCCGCCATGCTGCAAGAACTGTGCGCGGACGCTGGTTTCGAGGTGGAGGAGATCACCTACGTGAGCCACTTCTTCAGTCAGCTCGTGACACGCTTGCAGATGTCGCTTGCGCACAACTTTGGCCACAGAATCGGCAACGAATTGCAGTGGCTCATCAGTGCGCCCCTGCGCGTCCTCCCGGTTCTATTCGATGGGTGGATCGGCCGCTGGATCGGCTCCGCGCTTGGTTGGCCGGGCTACTCGATCGCGCTGGCCGCCTATAAGAAGCGGTTCGAGACAGTCGCGAGCAGGAAGTCAGCGCCTGAACAGTTATATGCCGCCGGTTGAGAAGATCAGATATTTTGCAACGGCGCTGTGGAAGCGGCTGCATGACGTTGATTGCGCCTGCCCAAACTGCGGCTCTGCGAGGTTCACGATCCAGGACAAGAAATATGTCGTCACAGAACTCCGCCGCTGCGAGGATTGTTACCTTCTGCATCGGGTGCCTTCGGACAGTAAGACTGACAACGAAGAATTCTATCAAGATAGGTATTCTCAGGGCTTCACGACCGAGCTCCCGGACGATGCAGAGCTTGCCCAATTAGTGGCAGCGGGCTTCGCCACGCCAGAGCATAGTTACAGCTATTCCATTTCGGTGCTCTCGGCACTCGGGCTCGGCCCAGGATGCCGGCTGTTCGACTACGGCTGCTCGTGGGGCTATGGCAGTTGGCAGATGATGCAGGCGGGGCTCGACGTGGTCTCCTTCGAAATTTCTAAGTCACGGGCTGATTTCGCCCGCGAAAAGGTTGGCGTGAATGTCCTCTCTGGCCTCCCCGATCCGGCTAGTCTTGGCGAGCTTGGCGGCACGTTCGATTGCTTCTTCTCCTCGCATGTCGTGGAACACGTGCCACAGCCTTCGGCCGTTATTCAACTGGCCAAGGCGATGCTCAGGCCAGGCGGTTATTTCGTTGCCATAACTCCGAACGGCTCGGAGCCATTTCGGCGTACCCGGCCAGATCTCTAGCATCAACTCTGGGGCAAGGTGCACCCAAATCTGATCGACAGCGAGTTCTGGCGCCAGGCCATCGGCGACAGACCGATGATGCTTGCTTCCTCGCCGGTCGATCTTGACACTGTGAAGGCGTTCCGCGCCGGCGTCTCTATCAAGAACCAGGTACCCCTCGACGGCGGAGAGCTGGTTTGCATAGCACAGTACTGAGCAGCCATCAGCATATCCCCCTACGGCGCAAGGAATTGATCAGATGAATGAGATAGAGATCCAGCGCGAGTATTACGAGCGGACATCCGCGCAATTTGACTCGCTGCACCTCAGCAATGACAGAGATGTCGAGCATGTCCTGGCGTGTCAACTGATCGTCGCGTATCTCAACGCGAGAGACCCGAAGGCGTCGCTCCTCGACGTTGGGGGGGGAACGGGCCGTTTCTATCGCTACATCAGAGACAATCATCCGCAATCGGATTTTAACCTCATGGCAATCGAACCATCCGAAGCTCAGCGACGTATCGCTTACGCGAACGGAGTTCCAGAAGACAGGCACATTGAGGGAGACGCGACAGACATTTGCTTTTCAGACAATACTTTCGACTTCTGCACGGAGTTTGGCGTTCTTCATCATATAAAAGATAATCGTAAAGCGGCACGCGAAATGTGCCGTGTTGCCTCAAAAGGCGTATTCTTAAGTGACTGCAACAAGTATGGGCAGGGCGGGTTTCATCTACGGCTAGTCAAGCAAATGTTACGGCTGACAGGGACCTGGAATTTTATGGACTACATTAGGACAGGCGGAGGCAGGTATCACTTCTCCGACAGTGACGGAATTTTCTATTCTTTTTCAGCATTTGATGTTCTTGATATCATACGTGAGAAATTTCCAAATATATATGTATGGCCGACACGGCCGGTGTTAAGCCCAAACCTATATTTGAGCGCCGTCCAGGTGCTCATAGTGGCGACCTCCTAAGTCTGTTGTATCTGCCGGGTAAGAGAGCAGCGTATCATCTGCTATATGGTGCAAAGAAATGCGCGCTGGCCTTGCCACAAGGCTTCACGCGTGGGAATCGGGTCCGATAAAGCCAGCTAGCTTGTTAGAGGAGAGACCGAGCTTGAATGAGCTGACTCGGTCGGCACGAGTCATCGTCACGCAGCTTGGTGCGCGCCGGCGTTATGCGGTGCCGCGAATGCTTTACCGGCATGGCGCACTTAGCCGTTTCTATACGGATTCGTGCTTCCCAAGCTCCTTTCTCGGCGCGGCAAGCAATAAGATGCTTCCTTCGAGGCTCCGGCGGCGCATTGTTTATGGCATACCGTTCTCACTCGTGCGCTCTGACCCAATGGTTAATTTCCGATGTGCGCTGTCACCCGCTTGTGTCCAACATGAACGATACGCTCTCGCGAACGAAATGTTCGGCCGCAAAATGATCGAATGGGGCACGGGGGATGCTAATATTGTTTACGGAATGCTTGGGAGCGGCGTGTTATTCTGGCGATATGCTAAAGCGCACGGTCTTACGATCGCTGTGGATATGTTCATTACGCCGGTTGCCCACAAGATAGTCTGCCGGGAGCGAGAGGCATTCCCTGATTGGGAGCAGCCAAGGCCACGGGCGGATTACGAGAACGAGCTGATTGACGGAATGACCCGCGAGGCAATTGAAGCAGCGGATCTGCTCATCTGCCCGTCCGAGACTGTGTGCGACGGTGTGAGCGCCTTCGTGGCTGAAGACCGTGGAATCGCAATGCCGTCCATGATTGTAGTGCCTTATGGTTTGCGAGCGAGTAGGATAAGGGCTGGAAACCCGATCCAAGGGCGTATCCTGTTTGCAGGCGCTGCAGAACTGCGCAAAGGCATCCATTATCTCGCTGCCGCTGCGCAGCTTTTGGCAGCTAGCGGACACTTCTACGAATTCCGCGTGGCAGGCCTGGTCAATGAACGCGTCAGGAAACATCCGGCCACACGTTCGCTGGTTTTTCTTGGGCATCTTTCGCGGGAACAATTGGACGAGGAGTATCGCCTAGCGGACGTCTTCGTTTTACCAACGCTGGCCGAAGGATCTCCTGCTGTTGTCCATGAGGCTCTTGCCGCTGGTGTCCCCGTCGTTACAACTCGAAGCGCTGGGTCGGCCGTGACAGATGGCTTAGAAGGTTTCATTGTTCCTGAGCGTGACAGCTTTGCTCTTGCCGCCGCGATTGAGAAAATCGTTTTTGATCGTTCGCTGCGAAGTGCCATGTCTGAGGCAGCTCGGGCGACAGCTGCCAGGTTTGATGAGGGGCCATGGGGACAGCGTCTGCTGGCAGCACTCGAGACACTCTGTGTGCAATAAGTCCCTCCATTTGCGTTGCCACTTTGGCAAGTTCCTAAAATGCGCCTGAGCAAAACCTGCAAAGCGCTACCGCCGCCAAGGTGAAGCTCCCAAGGATTCATCCGTGACTGACGGCATCCTGCTTTGTATTCTGATTGCGGCATCGGGCGGCCTCATGGCATGGGGCCTCCTGAAGAAGGACCGGTTCTATCAGTATCCGTTTCTGGCCGGCGGGGTGTTCGTTGGCTGGCTGCTGCCGCAAGCCCTGCCATTGAGGAACGACATGGCCTTGCCAGAGGGAGCTTATGCCTCGACACTTCTCATGGGCATCCTCAGTGTGATCGCGCTGTTTCTCGGCGCCACGCAGGCTAAGCCCATGCGCTCTTTCTCGTGGCAATTCGACCAGAAGCGCCTGTTAATGGTTGCCGCTGTTTTATCGGCGTTCGGCGGTGTGTTTTACATCATGATCGGCCGTCTTCCAGAGGAGATTCTTCTGCCGGAAGATGGCCGTTGGACAGGGTTGCCCACACTGTACATTTTTTTCGCTAATACCCTGAACTATGGGTTTGCTATAGCAGTGCTTATTTTCGTCAGAACGCGGAGCCCGGTAGCGTTTGCTCTGTGCCTCTGGGGACTCTCTTTCTACGCTGGTCTAATCATCCTTGGAGGCCGCCGCTCGGCCATAATCGAGTTTGCGATGATCATGCTCTTGACGCTGTGGTTTATAAGGCGCTGGACTCCGCCGCGCTGGGCCATCGCCTTGGGATTTGCGGCGGGAACGCTGTTGGTCTGGAGCATAGGCGATTACCGGGAGATCACGGGCGGGCAATACGGCACTGAAAATGGGCGGCTGCCGTCTTGGGAAGAACTCGTTCAGATTGACTTTGCGGGAAACCTGGATGCGGTCATCAACAACGATGGACAACCCAGCGAATTATTGACTGCCGTCTATGATATCGCTGCGGCGCAATCCACCTCCACTTACAATTTGGGTGCTGGATACTGGAACTTTTTCGTTTTCCGTTTTGTGCCGGCGCAAATTCTCGGTGAAGACTTCAAGAACGGGCTGATGTTCACCATCGATGATCCTGTAGCCGACATTTATTCTTACACTAGCCCCGTCGGGCTAACACACACCGGACTCGCCGATTCATTCCAGGCCTTCTGGTTTTTCGGCGCTCTGGTATTTTTTTTCATCGGCCGGATTATGGGCTCTGTTTATGCAGCAGCCATGAGAGGTTCTACAGTCGCGCAGCTGTCCTACGCCCTGATAGCAGCTCAAGCCATGCAAGCCATTACACACTCGACAGCGTCGTTCTTCACGAATTGGATCACACTTGGGCTCCTTTTGGTGCTTCCAATAAGTTGGGCGCGAATTCATGTAGCTGCAACAGTCGCTGGACAGACCACTTTCGGCCACTCTTAACCGTGATAACCGGTAGGGATGATTAAAGCGCCCTGATGCGTATCTTAAATATCATCCAGTGCACGAATCTGGGAGGAATGGAGAGCGCGTCTCTCCGCTTGATGAAAACCCTCATTCGGAGGGGGCATGAGTTCAAAGTACTCTCCTTAAATCCTCTCGGGGAGCTTAGGTCGCAACTTGAAGAGGCAGGGATCCCCGCTCAGGGATTGGCATATAGTGGCAAGGGAGGATGGCGCAGCGTCATGGCATTCCGCCAGATTTTGAATTTGGAGGCTGCCGATGCCCTGATAATGACGGGTCACAATTTGATGGCTATGGCTGCATTAGGTGATTTCTGCCGGCACAAGCGCTTGCTGGCCATGCACTTTTACCACACCGGCGCGAAGCCGATGTGGCAATGGCGCGTCATCTATCGTGTTGCACAACGATGTTTCAACGCGATTACCTATCCTTCCGATTACGTGCGCGAGGAAGCCTGTGCGATATATCCACCCATCCGAAACATGGCATGGACAGTTCGCAACCCTTTGGATCGGGAGCCAATCGTGACTGTTGCTCACCGTAAGATTTTACGGGACAGGCTGCAGCTAGGGCCAGATGTCTTGATTATTGGAAACGCTGGGTGGCTCCTGCCGCTAAAGAGGTTCGATATATTTTTGCGTGTTGCAGCAAGGGTGTCGGTACAACTACCAAACGCGCAGTTTGTGATTGCTGGCGACGGCCCGGAACGGGAATCGCTGCGGTCTCTTGCGAGACAACTGGGGATAGACCAGAAAGTGCATTGGCTCGGCTGGCAGAAAGATATGCGCACCTTTTATCCGGGTCTCGACGTGCTTCTGTTCAATTCCGATTGGGACGCTTTTCCAACGACGCCATTGGAGGCTATGTCGTTCGGCGTACCCGTTATAGCTTCGGTCCTGAATGGCGGCCTCCGGGAGGTCATCACTGATGACCGTTATGGAATATTGCTGCAGGATCATGACATCGACCGGCTGGCAAATGCAACGATGGCAGCTGCGACCTCAGATGGGAGAGCAATGGGCCTGAGAGGTAAACAGCGAGTTAGCGAGATGAGCGATCCAATCGCAATCTCGATGGAGATAGAGCGGCTCATCGCAGGAGATGAATGCGGATGAGCTGCTCAGTAAAGATCTCCAACTTCCCGATGGGTGCATGGGAGAAAAAAATTCCTCAACGATGCCTCTTAGATCGAGATGAGGAGATTGTCTCCATGTGCCGCGGCAGATCGGTCCTGCATTTAGGAGCAGCGGATGCACCGTTCGAGGAGGAAAAGGCGGCACAGGGTGAGTTGCTCCATCAGAAAGTGAAGAAGGTTGCAAGAGAGCTCATTGGGGTAGATGTGAATCATGGTGCCGTTCAACGGTTAACTCGCTTCGGTATTGTGGACATCATTTGTGCTGACATAAATGATCCCGCCATCCTGACAGGACGAACATTTGATGTCGTACTCTGCTGCGATGTTATCGAGCACGTGCTTGATCCTGGGACGTTCTTGTGCGGCTGTGCTAGATTTCTCCATGCGACCTCCGATTTCGTAGTTACAACAGTCAATGCAACTGCCGTGAAACCTGCCCTCCGTGCATTCCTCAATAGAGAGGCAGTGCACCAGGATCATATTTGTTACTTTTCCTACGGTACGCTCTGTCAATTGTTAATTCGATGCGGATTAAAGCCAGCCGCATTCGGCGTATTCATGTATCCAACAGTGATGGCCATATCTGGCTGGGTAACGCATGCCTTGGCGACACGGTATGCGGGGCTCGCTGACGGTATTCTAGTCATTGCCCGTAAGGGATGAGGAGCGGCCGTGGAAAGGGTCCTTGTCATTTATCCCGACATTGGCCACTATCACCATGCGAGGATCACCGCCGCCTCTGACCTGAATCCCGCAGTTGAGGCTCTTGAGTTATACAATTCAAGCGAGTTTCCACAGTTCAAATCGAACTCTGACGGAAAGGAATCGCCCAAATATCATCGCTTGTTATGGCCGGGGCGAGGTTTTGATGCGCGCAGACGGCGAGAGTTGCTGGCGATGCTCGACCGCACTTCCCCGAACGTGGTGTTCGTGCCAGGATGGGCAGAGCGTTGGGCGCACGTAATTCTCTCCTGGTCTCTCACCAATCGGCGGCCCGCCGTTGTGATGTCAGATTCTACGGAGCAGGATTTCAATCGCACCTGGTGGCGGGAACTCGTGAAGCGGAAAGTCGTAAGCTGTTTCACAGCTGGATTTGTCGGCGGCCAGCGGCACGTAGAGTATATGGAAAGTCTCGGGATGCCGCCTGACCGAATTTTTACCGGTTACGATGTCGTAGACAACGCCCACTTTGAGCACGGCGCCATCAAGGCCCGTAAAGAGTCAGCGCAGTTGCGCATGATTCTGCGCTTACCTGAGAAATACTTTCTTGCCTCAGCACGGTTCGTCGAAAAGAAAAACCTTTATAGGCTAGTCGAGGCATTTAGTGTTTACCGTATGATGACTGGCCGCAGCGGTTGGAGCCTCGTTCTGCTTGGCGATGGTGAACTCCGCTCACGAATCGAGGGGCTGGTCGAGCAGTTGGATCTGACCAGTGCGGTCATGATGCCCGGCTTCAAACAGTATGCCGAGCTACCGGCCTATTATGGCCTCGCTGGCGCGTTCGTACATGCGAGCACATCGGAGCAGTGGGGCCTCGTGGTGAATGAGGCAATGGCAAGCGGTCTGCCGGTTATCGTCTCGAACCGCTGCGGCTGCGTTCCTGAGCTAGTCAAGAATGGCGATAATGGGTTTGTCTTCGATCCGCTGGACGTCGGCGGACTCGCCAAATGCTTGTGCCGCATGGCAGCATTGGCCGAAAAGGAGCGGAGTGCCTGGGGAGCCCGTAGCTGTGACATCGTGAGCTCTTTGGGACCCGAAAGCTTCGCCGTTGGCCTTTCGCGGGCTGCTGAAACCGCCCTCCGGATGCCCCGGGCCTCGCCAGGGTCCATCGGCAGAGCTATCGTCAACGTTCTCAAATGGCGATGAGGATTGGGATTCTCACCGCCTCGGTGTCCCGCGCTGGAGGCGGTATCTTTTCCGCAGTTCAAGGTCTCGCCGGCGCGCTATCGCGCCAGGGAGCAGATTGCCGGGTTTTCGGGCTTGAAGACGCCTTCACCGCAGAAGACCGTTCTAGCTGGGGAAGCATTGAAATGCACGCGGCACGTACAATCGGCCCGCGTACATTCGGCTATGCGCCCGGACTTCTCACGGCCATGATTGAAGCCAACCTCGATGTGCTGCACGTGCTAAGCACATGGATGTATCCGAGCGTTGCGGCCCTCGCTTGGAGGCAGCGCACGGCAAGACCTGTTATCGTATCTGGTAACGGTTCGTTCGATGCATGGGCGCTTGAGAACTCGGCGTGGAAAAAGCGAATCGCCGGGGCGCTTTATGAACGTCCGCACCTCAATCGGGCGGCATGTGTGCAAGCGCTGAGCAAAGCAGAGCTTCATCATCTCCGTAACTACGGACTGAAAAATCCAATTTGTGTTGTTCCCAACGGGGCTAATCTCGACATCAACAATGCTGCACCGGCACCTCCTTCGTGGTCTACCCAGCGGGTGCCTGATGGCGCGCACATCCTCCTCTATCTGGGGCGCTTGCACCCCAAGAAGAACATTCTTGCTCTGATCAAGGCGTGGGCAAGAGTGCAGCATGGCGCCCGCGCTCGCAATGATTGGTGGCTTGTCATTGCTGGCTGGAACCAGCTCGGCCATGAGGCGATACTGAAGCAGGCGGTGGCCAGCCTCGCTGCGCCGCGTGTTGTCTTCATTGGCCCGCAATTTGGCGCTGACAAAGCGGCATGCCTGGCGCGAGCCTCGGCGTTCGTTTTACCATCCTTGAGCGAGGGGCTGCCCATGGCGGTGTTGGAGGCATGGGCGGCTCGGCTGCCCGTCCTCATGACACCTGAATGCAATATCCCCGCGGGGGTCATGAACGGAGCTGCCATTGAGTGCGAGGGTTCAGTTGAGGGCATCGCCGCTGGGCTCGCTCGGCTGCTTTCGGCAAGTGATGAGGAACTGCAGCGCATGGGGGAGGCTGGCCGTGCCCTCGTCGCTGCGCGTTTCACGTGGGACCAAGTTGCGGCCGATATGATCGCTGTCTATCGGTGGGTGCTTGGAGACAGTGAACGGCCAGCATTCGTTGAGATTTGATGCACCGCCGCCAGAGCGGCGCATGTGCTTAACATAGGTAACCTGACCATTACTGATGCTGCGATGGGCGGAAGGAGCGCCGTTCTGTACTGGGGAACATCTGTTAATTTTCTAAATCGCGCGCCGGAGAGGCGCGGCCTTTGGAGCATAGATGGGTTTGCTCAATGTAGTCAGCTTCATCCTTAATCATCCGCTTAGCGAAGGCCGGAGGCTTTCGAATCTGGTGCGCTTCGTGCGCTGGCAGCTTGGTGCAAGAATTCTCCCGGGACCTGTAGCGGTGGATTTTTCAAATGGCACGAAGCTTCTTGTTAGGCACGGCATGACCGGCGCAACCGGAAACGTGTATGCCGGGCTTCACGATTTCGAAGAGATGGGGTTTGTCTTGCATCTGCTGCGAGCCGGAGATCTCTTCGTGGACGTCGGGGCAAATATTGGATCCTATACGATCCTTGCGGCGTCTCGTGGCAGCCATTGCATAGCATTCGAACCGGATGCGGAGTCATTCAAATGGCTCCTTTGGAACATCGGCATCAATGACATGAGCCATCGGATTGGTGCGCATAGGGCCGCCGTTGGTGACCGGAATGGACAGGCAATCCTCACGGTTGGACTCGACACCGTTAATCACGTGGTAACAGCCACAGAAGATGGCAAGGAAGCGCAAGTCGTTACCATGACGACTCTCGATTCAGCTCTCGATGGGTGCGCCCCGATTATGATCAAGATTGACGTGGAAGGTTTCGAGAGCGCAGTGATTAATGGCGCGCGTGCCACCTTGGAGAAGCAGGAGCTCTGCTGCGTGTTGATGGAATTGGCGGGCACTGGCTCGCAGTACGGATTCGACGAAATGCAGCTCCGGACTCTAATGAGCGGGTACGGCTTCGAGGAATGTTCCTATGCACCATTCAAACGCAGGCTTGTCTTAGGCGCGCCAATGTCCAGCAACAACGCATTGTTCGTCAGGAACCTGCCATTTGTCCAAGAGAGACTTAAGAACTCCCCACCTTTTACTGTAATGGGTAAGGAATTGTAACAAGGGCACCCGTCATCGGGGCTAACAGCAAAGATTGGAAGACTCAATGAGGTCTATTTCTCATTGGACGCCACGTTACGTAGCGGCGCGAATTCGTCTCTGGATAGGTGAGAAGCTGCGGCCCAATGAGCCATGGTTGACGCATCAGGCAATTTGTCTTCTAGATGGTTTATTGCGGCCCAAAGACGTAGGAATCGAGTTCGGGGCGGGGCGAAGCACCATTTGGATCTCGCGGCGCGTGAGCAAGCTGACCAGCGTAGAAGACAATTTCGAATGGTATCGCCACGTAAGCAGAAAACTGCAAGTGGAGGCACTCGGCAATGTTGATTTGCTTTACCGCCCGCGTGACGTTGCCGATGCCGATGGCGCAAAAGCCAAGTATGTATGCGTACTCGACACTATCCAAGATCAGAGTTTGGATTTTGTTCTTATCGACGGCATATACCGGAATCACTGCGCCGTGCGCTCTGTGCCGAAAGTCAAGCTAGGTGGCCTTTTCATCATCGATAATGTGAACTGGTTTCTCCCGGGCGTGACATATGCGCCAAACTCACGCACCATGAATGATGGTCCTGCCGATCCGATTTGGAAGGATTTTGCCAATCTGACGCAGAATTGGCGCCGAATATGGACCACAAACGGGGTGTGGGATACTTTGATTCTGGTCAAGAGCTGAACATGGCGCGGTGTTTTTGATGGTGCAAACTATCAAAGTTCGCACGAGGGTGATCCGCCATTACAAGGCTATGAAAAGGTAAGCTGGAACACAGATCCTTACGGTCCTTTTTGGATAACGAAGAGATCATGATTATATGATTACTCCGCTTTTATACCAAATGGCAGCGTGCTAAGGTTGTCTCTTTGTCATGGTATCAATCACGCGAAACATGATTGAAAGAGCAACGCGCTCATGGGTATTCCGCCGGCGGCTGCCTGCACAATTTGGAAATGCCTCTTTGTTTGTGACGCCGTCCGCTGGGCTGAAATATCTGTTCAAAGCAAATGAGAAACTCGATCCGCCGCTCTTGCGCAACGTGATCGAGCTCATACGCGAAAACGACGTAGTGTGGGACATAGGCGCCAATGTCGGCCTCTTTTCCTTCGCAGCGGCTGCCCGGACAGGGCGCGGTGGCCATATCATAGCCTTTGAACCTGACACCTGGCTGGCCCAGTTGTTGAGTCGTTCGTGCGCACTGCAACCGCCTTCAAGCGGGAAGGTGACGGTTATACCGGTAGCAGTGGCGTCGCAAGTGTCGCTGCGGTCATTCTGGATTGCAAGACGCTCGCGTGCGATGAACGCGCTCGCAGAGTATGGCTCGGCGAAATTAAGAGGCGTATCAGGGGAGCAAACCGTGCCCGCATTTAATCTGGATTTTTTACTTACGGTTTTGCCTCCGCCGAAAATTATCAAATGCGATGTTGAGGGGGCAGAAGTCGAGGTTTTTCATAATCAAAACAAAATGCTCGACGATATCCGGCCTGTAATCATTTGTGAGGTCAGCAATAAAAATGCGGCTGCCATCACTAGGTTATTCCGGGAGAAAATGTACTATCTCTATGACGGTGATTGCTCACTAACTGGACAAGAAGAAATCGAGCTGGCGACGTGGAACACGATTGCGCTCCCATCAGAATGCAGGCAAGAATATCTTGCATCCTAATGGGCGGATTTAGCGAAATGTTCGTAGACTCCGGCCATTTTCAGATTTACGCGAAGGTTGATTTGACGCGTTAAGGATCTTGCAGAGATCCCCTAAACGTCTCCACCATTGGGCAAGTGCCACCACCGATTCTAGATGCAGCGTATTCTTCACAGACTCAGTTCAGAGATAGGTTTTCGGCGGCTTCACTACGAGATTGCTGGCCTTCTACACGTATTCAGTATGAAGACGATCGTCCGGTACTTGCTCTATCTTGGGTGTAATGCTGCGCAGGTGCTACGTATGCGCAAGCTGACCGTTGTCGATGCCGCGATGGACGGAAAGATCGCCATTATGTACCGGGGACATCTGTTAATTTTCCTCTTGATGAAATCGATGCGGTGACGAAGTCCTTCGACAGCACATCTGCTTTCGGTATGGTGCGCGAAATGTACGGCCACGACGTCTATCTGCGCGGATTCCGGCAGGAGCCTGTGTCAGAAATCGTTGTCGATCTTGGAGCCAACCGGGGCCTATTTGAGCCGATCGCTGTCAAAGTATTAGGCGCTAGGAAGATTCTTGCAGTTGAGCCTATAGAGGAGTTCAAGCCCGCCGCAAGGCTGCTTCTTGACTCAAATGGCATACGGGCTAACCTTGTCGAGCGCATTACTGGATTTATTGGTGTAGAGAACGATGATACACATATTGGCTTCGCATCCATACTTACAAGATACGGAATCAATCGGGTACATTTTTGTAAGATGGACATTGAAGGTGCAGAATTTCAACTTGTTACCTCGGGCGATTTCCTGTCTCGAATAGACGTGCTGGCGGCCGAAGTCCATCCAGAATACGGTGACCCGGCCACGCTTGCGGCAGCTCTGATAGGCGAAGGACTGAGTTTCCGGTTCACAGATCAATTTGGAGCCGCTTGCCCACCAAAGGCTGCCAATTATCTCTATGCCGCTCGCGATCCCCGCCTTATCAACTGGTAACGTCCCGGCTTCATTCGAAGTGCTCCTATAGATGGATTTCAGATAGCAGCGCAACAGACGCATTCTGACCTATGACCTTGGGTGAAACATGTTGTTGGACGCCGCAAAGAGCAAGCCAATACAGGGGGGACCGAGCTTCAGTCTGGGAAATCGATTATTTCGGGTGACGTGGACAATTGGCTGGCTCGTGCTAGCACGCTGGACGCCAGCGCCGCTTCACCGCTGGCGACGTTTCGTTCTGGTACTGTTTGGCGCTAATATCGCTCGCTCCGCCCACATCTACCCTTCGGTGAAGGTGTGGTATCCACCTCACCTGACCGTGGCCAACAATGCCGTTATCGGACCACGAGTCAATTGTTATACTCAGGGGCGGGTCACCATTGGCGAGCACGCGATCGTGTCACAGGGGGCACATCTCTGCACTGGTAGCCATGACATAACCGATCCGAATTTTCAACTGTTCACAAAACCTATTATGGTGCAAGCGAGAGCGTGGGTCGCAGCCGAAGCCTTCGTTGGGCCCGGCGTTACGGTTGGCGAAGGGGCAGTTCTTGGCGCTCGTGGTGTAACTTTCCATGACCTCGATCCCTGGACGGTGTATGTTGGCAATCCAGCAAAGCTGTTGAAAAAACGCATGATACGTTCATCGCACGCAGTTGGAGAAGGCGCTGCGTGATCGATGACAACTTGACGGGGTTAGCGCAGTACTGGCCCGCTTTATGTGGCCTTCTCATTTCTGATTTTGTTCTGGATGTGTAGTGCCGCTCTCTGTCCTAATCCTTACTTACAATGAGGCCTTGAATGTCGAAGATTGCATCCGGTCCCTGCCCTGGCGAGCGGATGTTCACGTCTTGGACTCCGAGAGTTCGGATGAGACTCGGCAAATGGCCTGGGAAGCAGGTGCTAAGGTGCATGTGCGGCGCTTCACGGATTATGCGGATCAACGAAATTTTGGATTAGCGTTGCCATTCGTCAATGAATGGATCGTAGTTCTCGACGCAGATGAGAGGATGACGCCGGAACTCGCAAGCGAGATAGAGGAGCGTATTCGCGGCGCCGATCCAGATGACGCGATGTATTTAGTTCGCCGCAAAGACATCATGATGGGCAGATGGCTGCGGCGGGCCTCGGGATACCCAACCTGGTTTGCACGTGTGTTCCGGCGTGGACGGGTTCTCGTCACACGAAGCGTCAATGAAGAGTATCACGCAGACGGCTGCATTGGCTACCTGGATGGCCATCTTCTTCATTTTCCATTCAAAAAGGGAGTTGAATGGTGGTTCGATCGCCATAACCGCTATTCAAGTATGGAAGCCAAACTGCTAGTTGAAGAAAGGTATAGTAAACCTCTACAATTGAATCAAATCGTAAACAGTGATCCCGCCAGGCGAAGAGCGGTCCTGAAGCAAGTTGCTTATCGGCTGCCCAGCCGCCCACTGCTCGTTTTTTTCTATCTGTACGTAGTGCGGCTTGGTTTTCTCGACGGCCGTGCCGGCCTTCAGTTTGCCTTGATGAGATTCGTGTACGAAATCATGATCGACGTAAAGATGACCGCAGCTCGACATGAAATCGGCATGAAACAATGTCCGGTTCATCAAATAGACCGGGTTGGCAAAGAATACACCGGTCAATAGGCAACATTAGTCAGATGTTTGAGGAAAGGACAAGTTCGTCGGATGTTTCGTTCGAAATTTTGTCTGAGGATTATAATACTCACCTGGCTACCCGGCCCGAGCCGAATGCTACGAAGCCGGCGGATTCACGTGGAGCAGGGTAACCCAATAAAGGCCGCCGGCTTATGTATCTCGCTCGCCGCTTTTGCCGGCATGCTTGGCGTCACCTCATCCGCAAATGCGTTGTCGAACCGGGCCTGGGTTTCAAGCCATGGGGCCGATGCAGCTGGTTGTGGAGCCGCCAACTCTCCGTGCCGTAGCCTGCAATACGCGCATGATCATATTGTCGGTGCGGGCGGGGAGATCGATATCCTCGACGCAGGTAGTTATGGCCCTCTAACGATCACAAAGGCAATTAGCGTCGTCAATGATGGTGGCGGCATAGTAAATGTGGAACAGCCTGCAGCCGGAGGGACTGCTATCGCAATCTCCGCGGGGACGAACGATGCGGTCCATCTGCGCGGCCTAAACGTTGACGGCGCTGGGAGCGCAGCGAATGGAATTCTGTTTAAATCAGGACAGACCCTTGACGTTATGCGCTGCGTATTTCGGCATTTCAGCAATGCTGGCATAAGCCTTTTGCCGGGAACGCCGGCCAATTTTACTATTAGCGATAGCATCGTTTCCGACAATGGCGGCGCTGGGCTGTACATCGAGCCCTCTGGAAGTGTCAAGGGAACGATTAAAGGGGTGGTAGCAAACAACAACTTACTTGGCATCGCAGTAAGCGGGTCTCCTGCTCCGTCAAGCGCAAACGTCTTTGTGGGGGCGGCGGACAGCGTTGCGTCGGATAATCGCGATGGCGGGTTTGTCGCGATCTCGCAAGCCGGGCAATCCAGCCCCATATTGGCGCTAAATGGCGCCACTGCTATCGGGAATGGCCACTATGGCATTATGGCGGGCACAAATAGCAAAGTGCTCCTTGCTCGTTCAATGGCCGCGGGAGGCCCGATTGGGGTGACCGCGACCGGGACTGGTGTGATTCAATTGCTCGATCAAAGCAATGTCGATCCAAATGGTAACTCACTGGCTACGGGAAACTCAGGCGCTGGCGTGCCCTCCAACCCAGCGCTACAGGCACAGTATGCGGCAGCTGCTGGCGGCCACGCTGCTGCGGCCGGTTTGACTCGCCAGTCAAGCCCGGGGGCGCTGACAATCAATAACAGCAGCCTCGGGCAATCTACAGTCAGTGGTCCAGGCGGTTCCAACGGACAGCTTCAATACAACAACAACGGATCATTTGGCGGGGTATCAGGCATTACATGGAATGGGACTACATTAACTGCGAACATACCAATCTGGCAGGACGTAGGGACCAACAATATCGGGATTGGGTCTTATTCTCTTTCATCTTTAACGACTGGAAATCAGAATGTCTTTGTTGGCCCCAATAGCGGCGGGTCAAATACAAGTGGTAATAATAATACAGGCGTTGGATGGGAAGCGCTTGGACAAGTTACGACGGGAACATTTAACACCGCCGTTGGCTCAGATGCCCTTGCGGGCAACACGGCAAGCACTAATAGCGCATTTGGCGTCGATGCTCTTCATACAAACACGACAGGGTCTCCGAATGATGCATTCGGCGTAAATGCTCTCTTAATGAATACGACGGGCAGCTATAATGTGGCATTTGGGAATGGCGCTCTTGCTTCTAATGTAAGCTCAAGTAGTAACTCTGCGGTAGGCCATGCCGCATTATATAGCTCGACAGGGGAATATAATTCTGGATTTGGCAATGGCGCCGGATACAATATTACTAGCGGTTCCAATAATACTATTATCGGCGATGAAACAGGATACGGAATAACGACTGGCTCAAATAATACGGTTATTGGAGCGAAGGTTCAAGGACTGTCGAAAGGATTATCTGATGCAGTGATTATAGCGACGGGAGAAGGAACCATAAGAGTGGATTACAATGAAACTGCAGCAGGAGCATGGACATTTGCAGCTCCTATCATGACGCCGTTATTTGTATATGCAACTCTTCCATCATGCACTGCCCTTGTCAAGGGTGCGCGTTCGATGATCACCGATGGATCCGCACCTCCAACATTCGCGGCTGTCGCGGCGGGCGGTGGGTCATTAATGACCCCTGTATATTGCGATGGGATTACGTGGAGAAACGGATAAGATGAAGCAGTGGTTGATGCTCGCTCCTTTATTGCTGTTGTCCGGAATCACACAAGCTGGAACATTAACTGTAGCTCCTGAACAATATGGTGCTATAGGAGACTGCGAGGCAGATGATACTGCGGCATTCCGGGCCATGAATGCCGCGATCCTGGACGCTCAAGCGAATGATCAACTCCTGCAAGTGACTATATCATTTCCGCCCAGCAGATGCTATCATTATACATGGAATAGATGGCTTTGGGGCATCCGCCATGTGCGTGTTCTGGGACACGGCTCGACGTTTCAGAACATCGGCACTAATGTCTGGTCAATTAATAATGTTTCTATTGTTACCAATAGGGGATTGACGAACCTCACGCCTCTTAATGATCCTGGTTACGTTGAAAGAAAGATTGGTTACACGAAAATTGCGACGGTGGCCGCTGGAAGCACATCGGTAATAGCGCTAAATCACTCTGAGGTTAGTCTCTTTTCCCCGAACCAATGGGCTTTGGTTTATTCCTATGACCAGCAACTTGGCCCCTCCGCGCCGCCGAATGCGAGATTTTTCGATTATGTCCGCGTTACATCAGTTAACACAATGACGGGGGTGATTTCCCTCGATAGACCGTTGGTGCATACTCACAGACAAGATTTCCCGGACGTACCAACGGCGGGCACCGAACCAGTCGGAGCTGCTCGCATAGCACCTCTTGAAGACTCCTCAGTGCCGTTTACTGAGGACATTTATATGGAAAATATGACATTTTTGCCAAATCCCGCGATAACAGCATTGGGGCCAACAGGATTTGACTATTTCATGGTTTCTGGGGCTTATAGTGCGACGGTAAACAATGTGCGGGCGCATGACTTTGTACCATCGGTAGTCATGGCAATCACTGTGGAAAACTCGACCTTTTCGGGGTCGGAACCTGACAAGCTTATCGATTCTGTAACGTTAGTCAATGTGACCATTAATAATGGCCTGCTGGGCTGCGCCGGCGTAGATAAGTTAAAGGTATTTGGAGGACACTTTTCGGCCTCATCTACATTACCATATGCGTTTGGATGTATGGCACGGCATATAACACTTAACGATGCTGTACTCGATGCGTCAGGCGGAACATTTCAAAATATCCAGACTAATTGGATTTTTCCGACAAAGGACATTGCGTTGCGCAACGTGACGTTCATTGGAACATCTGGCTCAGTGACGATGTATCCGCCACAAGCAAAACTACTTACCGTTGACGGCATGACGATCAAGACGACAAGCACGCCAAACCAAATTCATATACCGGACATCAGTCCAACAACGCCATCATCACATTTATTTGTTGTCTGCCTGTCTGACGGGGGGTATGTGGGCCTCAAAAAGGGAGGTGCAGGTCAAGAGTATCCAGGTAAAGTTAGATCACTTCTGACGGACAACACTAGTACAGGGGCGATGCTGACGGTGTCTGTCCCCGGCCATACGGTGCAAACCGGAGACGTGCTGAACTGCTATGTTTATCCGCCTGGTTCGTTCACGGTAGAGGATGCTTTCTACGTTAATGCATCACGCCCCATATGGCCGTAACCGAAATGGACCATGTCAAGACCTGTCCGAAAGCAACTTTGTTAGCTGTATGTGAGACTGCTTGGCGTTTCTAACTCATGCACATTGATTATCATCTGGCTGGCATGCTTAACATGAAAGTAGCCGGACGGGCTCCATTACCTTAAGAGCAAACCAACGCGGAACGGTCGATCGACAAGCGGCAGGGAAGTGAAATGTCAAGAGGTATTATTGAATGCGACGCTTCGATGGCATTCTTATCCTCTCATGACCTGATTCGGATAGAGATCTAATTCAGAATTTATACCGGCGCCGCTCTTCGCCGGCAACGGAGTCTAAAACTGACCAGCTACTATTTATGAAGATCTCTGTCATCACCGCAGTTCGTAATAATTGCACCACTATTTCGAATGCACTTGAGTCGGTTCTGACCCAGGATCATCCCGACACTGAAGTGATCGTCATTGATGGGGCATCTACCGACGGAACCCTGGAAATTATCCAGCGTTATCTAAGGCATATTGACCAAATGGTCAGCGAACCTGACCGCGGCATCTACGACGCCCTCAATAAAGGTATCCGTCTAGCAACCGGCGAGGCGATCGGATTTTTGCACGCCGATGATCGTTATGCCAATCACCGGGTACTTTCCCGAATTGCTGCCTCATTTGCAGACCCGAGGATAGACGCTTGCTACGGCGATATCCTCTACGTGCGCCGGGATGATCCAAGCCGCGTGGTTCGCCACTGGCGAGCTGGACCATTCCACCCAGGCCTTTTGGCCCGAGGGTGGATGCCGCCGCATGTTGCATTCTATGCCCGCCGCTCCGTCTATCTAAGGCTCGGCGGCTTCGACCTGGGCTATAAGATTGCTGGCGACTATGATTGCCTACTTCGGTTCCTTGGCGCCGGACGCATCACCTGTGCCTATATTCCTGAAGTTTTGATCCACATGCGCATGGGTGGCGTCAGCAATCGCTCACTGCGCAACATACTGGAAAAGTCCAGAGAAGACTATCGGGCCCTGCGTCAGAACCGAGTGGGTGGTATAGGAGCACTACTACGAAAGAACATGCAAAAGGTACCGCAATTTTATCTAGCAGCCTTACTCTGGCAGGGACATTCCGTGAGAAGCAGCAGGACCGATGATCGCCCAGTGGGCTGAGGTTGAATTGAATCGTGCTAGGCGAAGCGTGACCCAGATGCGCGTCATGCAGCTTGGAGGACGTTTACGGGCCGGCGCTCGCCTCCGAGCGCCTATGGCAGGCCAACCTGATGTGTAGACAGTGTGACGTTAACCTTCCGGTTAAGCAAATCAATCAGTACCTTGAGGCGGTCACGTTCATCCATCTCAATGATCGTTGCCGCAAGCCCGTGGAAGGCGCCGCTGGTTAACCGCACCTGATGACCAACCCTGTACGGGGATGCCGGCCTCACGATCACACCATCAACCTCGCGTGCTTTGAGGCTATCAATGAATTCTTTGGATATCAAGCTCGGATGTTCACCGAACCGGATAACTGTCCTCACTCCTGAGGTGCCGAGGATGGGCCTCCAGCTTTGCTCCCTTGGATCCAACTGGACGAATAAGTAACACGGAAACAGGGGCCTCAATACATCTAGTACACGGCGCGCGTGGTGCACACGCTTGTGTATCATTGGGCAATAAGCGTTAAAATTCTGCCGTAGAAGAGAATCAAGCGCAATACCCTCCCGGTGAGGTTTACAATTGACCGCAATCCATCCGTCTTTCGGGCAGAGGGAGTGATTGTGATCCAGCAACGGCGATTACCTCAGATAAGTTAGATAAACTGGCAACTAAACAATTGTAGTGCCATTCCGAACAACGGGTAAACGAAGCGCTGGTTCCATCGAGTATGGATTGGCACGGTTAATTGATGATAGCTCCGCGACCTTTGACTTTCGATCTGTACCTCTCTTACCCACGCAGCAAATCGTAACGCGCCGTAATCCTTCGAAGTGTGGCAGGTGCCTGTTAATTGGCATTACATGGCTGATTTAGAACTCGTGATACACGACGAGATCTTAAACACATGAACCTGCTCAAAAGATCTCTGCTGGTTTTGATATCCAGCGCGAGAAAGGTTCATTGCCAGGGTCGAGGATCAGCTTGTACAATCCCAGGAACAGCAATCTCATATCCAAGTCGATCCGCCGTCTGAGCAAATCGCCGCCTTGCCGCTTCAGGTGCATCTTCAAGCCGGTGTAACAACAGTTCATGGATGGGCCATCCAGGGCCAAGCAAGATCCTGACCGCCGTGTTGTAATACCCAGAGACGACAAGGTCTTTGAATTCCGTTACCGCCTCTTCGGCGAGATCCTGCGGAAGTTTTGTGAAACGGCCCAGAACTATCGAGTTCCGCCGGCTCGCGACCCAGCCTTCGTGCGGGCCAACATGGTAGGACATCCTCAAACAGGCAAAATCTTCTTCGCTGTGATCGTCTTCCAATCGCTTCGACAAGAAAAGCATGATCCAGAGCAACGGATCGGCGGGAGCGGCCGACAAGGCGCGCCGGATAGAGGTACTTAATTGATTAATGACCGGGGCGGGTGGTTTGGATTTTTCCGCAAATATAGCTTGCTCGACGAGGCTAAGCTGGATGATCGCGATGCTTCTGAGAGTTTCCGGGCGGGCCCAGGCTGGTTCTGGGTCAGAGTTGGCAAGCAGAGCTTGCAGGATCTCAGTTTTGAAGCGTTCACCATTGATGATGCTGTCAGCTGCGTGTTCGAGGCGGGAATCATGCCAGAAAATTGGATAGGTGCTCATCCCCCACCAGACAGAAAATGTCCCGATAGAAATCAAAAAGCCCCGGGTCAGGTTGGCAAAAAGCTTTGCTCCTAACAGGCCCTTTGCAGCAGCTGACATCGTTAGCTAATATCCTTGTAAGGCTTACATTTTCGTGTGCTCGCATTTTCGATAGAAATACTTGTTCGACAGAAATACTTGGCGCTATCGCGATCGTGTTACAGAGAAGGATATTGATGTTAGTCCCGGCGGCGCGGCCAGGCGCTCAAGCATATGATATCGGTCCTCAATAACATAACCATAGATCAAAACCGCTTTGGCCGTTCGGCTATGAGCGAGGGATAGCAATACGATCAATGAGTTCAAACCATTCTGGCCAGCGAATATCTGCCGACTTGCGTCAAAGCTACGCTTTAGATGCCCTCCCGATTAATGGTCACTTACCAGGAGATGCGCTCCCTCTAAGATAAGGGCTCTGCCAGCGCTGACGTTACCCAAGAGAATATCCACGATGCCCTGGAAAATATCCAGTAAGCCTTGAAGATTGATCTGAGGCAGCGGGTCAGCGTGAGGGGTGAGCTGCTTTGATTGAGCCTGCGGAGATTGAAGTGGCGCATCAAGTTGAGCGACAAGAACCGGGGGATTTGCGCTGCCTTGATTGACTTGCAATGATTGAGGCGGCGTTTCAGGTTGAGCAAACAGAACCTGAGCATTTGTACCTTGGGAGAATGCTACTAACGCAAATCCCAGAAACCCTCGCCGAAGCAATAATCTGGCAGACATTGGCTGCTCCTCTGCGAGGATGACGATATACGAAAAATAATACATGATAACGATCTAAACACAAGAATTATTTTTTAACCTTGGCCTTAACTTGACTGTTAGGCCCCCAGCTATTCTGGAGCAACAAAAAGCAGTTGAACATTTTCATGAATGTTGATTTCCGTTCAGAACTGACCCGGGGAGGTAGGAAATTGCCTGCAAAAGAGCGGCGAGACTCGGGCGAAGTCCTCGTTGTAGATGATGTTTCCGGCGGCTCGGAGTTAAGCAACGATGCGGCCGATATGGACCGTATTCCAGATCAGCGCGGCGTTTGACAGCAGGCTCCATGGTGATGGTTAACCAAAATCGTGTTGACCTCCTTCAGTATTGCCTCGCGCAGGAACCAACGATTGATGTTCTACAGTTACTCGCCAGTAAGTTGCCGACGCTGTGGCTCATGGCGGCAAGACCGAGATTCGTGCCGCGAGCGATTAGGGAGCAGCAGACGATAGGTGTCACCGTGGCGGGGCTCGTACCCGTCACGCGGCGAGAAGGCGCGGATGAAACCACACCATTTGTCGACATCCTGCAGCAAATCCTCGATCCGCACGCGCGGCATGCTTGCCTTGATAGTCTCGCGCCGGCGCCGCACCTGCGGCAGAATCGGAAGCGCGTCCGGTTGCTTCAGCTTTCCGCCCTCGACAGGGCCTGTCGCAAATTTTGGAAGGCAGAGAAATTGGAGCTCGTAACTCATTGATTTTCCAATTTCCGATTTTCTCATTTTGCCACGGAATGGTGACTTTGCGGCAGCCCCATCTATATCTTACTTTTTAAATGACTCGGGCCACTAGCACTGTATTTCTTCGAAGCTGCGCTCCTCGAATGGCTTTCTCCTTGCCAGGAGAGGCAAAACCTGCAACCAGCAGGAAGCCTGAGCTGGGCACTTATTACACTGGGGTCCATGAGGACCCCGCCAGAAACGAAGGAAGGTGAATTGTGTCTCCGTCACGACCATTGCCGAATACCAGGGCACCAGCCGGCATGCCGCAATCGATGAGTAATCATTGGCGCCCTTTTCTGACCGAGGGTATCATTTTAAGCGTGCTTGGACTTGGAGCTATCTTCCTCGTTCCTACCATTGCTGGTCGCGCCGCTACGATGTTGCTGGGATGGACGTTGATGATTGCTGGGATCATGGGACTTGTCTCCACACTCAGCGCGCGAACGGCTCCAGGATTTGAATGGTCGCTTCTTTCGGCGTTCACGGCCCTGATTGCTGGGACCGTGTTATTATGGAAGCCGCTTCAAAATGAAGCCGCACCCGAGACTTTGCTCACAATGACTCATGTACTGATTGTTTTTTTCATGGCTGACGGCATTTTAAGTATTATTCTCGCCCTCGCACATCGCCGCGAGGCGTCGGGGAAATGGGAATGGATGATGGCTAATGGCTCCATTGATCTAATTCTCGCTGGTATCATTATCTCTGGCTTGCCCGGGACCCTCGTCTGGGTGCTTGGTCTTTTCGTGGGAATCGATCTGGCGGTTGGCGGCGCGTCCCTCATCGCTTTAGCGCTGGATGCGCGCAAGCGGACATCATCCCGGGAAAAACGGATGAATGGCTGATACTTGTCCCAACCTTCTGATGAAGGAAGACGCAAGTCCTGGCGATGGACGTCCCCCCCCCGGCATTGATGTGCAAAGTGGCGGAATGGGTGGAGTGGGCCGCTTCGGATGACAAGAGCTAGGCTTACAATTTGTTTGAATACCTGGCTTCCGGAACTAGCTTATGGCGCAGTATCGCACCATTTAATTCAAACGCCGGGTCAGCCAAGAGTGTTCCGGCGTAGCAGTTTCGTTTTTGATTTTTATATTTGGAGGATCAGCCTATGCATGTTGGCAAGCGCGTGATCGCGGAATTTATCGGCACTTTTTGGCTTGTCTTCGGGGGCGTCGGCAGCGCTGTCATTTCCGCCGCCTATCCGCAACTGGGCATAGGCTTCCTCGGTGTTGCGCTGGCGTTCGGCCTCACCGTTGTGACGGGGGGCTATGCCTTGGGGCATATCTCCGGCGCACATTTCAACCCGGCGATCACCCTCGGCCTCTGGGCCGGGCGGAGGATCCCTTTTCGTGATGTCGTTCCTTATATCGTTTTTCAGGTTGCCGGGGCGATTGCGGCGGCAGCGGTGCTCAAAATTGTGGCGCAAGGCCAGCCCGGCTTTATTCTCGATGGCTTCGCATCGAATGGTTATGGCGATTTGAGCCCTGACCATTACAATATGGTTTCCGGCGCTATTATAGAAGCCGTTTCGACCTTTTTCTTTGTATTGGTCGTTCTGGGATCGACCTCGGCGGGCGCACCTTCTGGCTTCGCGCCGCTCGCGATCGGTTTGACCTTGACCCTCATTCTCCTTGTTGGAATCCCAGTCACCAACGGCTGTTTCAATCCCGCCCGCGCCACCGGCCCGGCGATCTTTGCAGGCAAAGCCTATATCGATCAGCTATGGTTCTTCTGGGGCGCACCCGTGATTGGCGGCTTGGCCGCAGGCATCATCGGCTCTGCCATATTCCGGAAGCCCGATTAATCGATACGTACCGGAAGTCAGGAGCGGGCATCAGGGGCTGCCTATGCCGGGATCCTTCTTATTGGGTTCTGGGAGAGGCCGAGGAGATGAGATTCCTTCGGTCTACTCGCCCAGGACCCTATTGATGCCTAAATCGAAGCGAAGTTCGATATTTTCATTCCAAGATGGCTCCTGATACCAATTCGGCCATAGCCTCCCATTTCAACTGTATCAGAACCGGGACCAAACATCATTAGTCTGGCAAATCACCTCTCTGCCGCCGCGAGCGCCAGCGGCACGCTAAAATGAGGTTTCCGCCCAAATTCACCAGCGGGGATAATAAGGATAATAAAAATTATGATGGTGGTGGTGATGGTGATGGTGATACCAGCGGCGATAAAAATTATGATGATGGTGGTGGTGATGATGGTGATAAGCTGGATATCCCCAGCCCCAATACTGGGCAAAGCGTGCTTTTGGACGCTTTTCTGCCTCTGCCCTCTCGCGGGCCAGTGTCAGCTCATCGGCGGCCTTGATGAGTGAGAGCGCGTTTGGAATGGGCTTCAGTAATTCCTCATAGGACCGCGGCGCCAGAAGTTCGGCGGCTTCTCGCGCCTGCGCGGCATCCACGGAACCTATAGTCGAAAGTGTAGAAATCGCGCCAGCGATACCGGCCAGTTTGTTGCTCAATTCAAACCCCATTCGAGAAATGGCAAGCAGAGGACAAAGCTAACATTTTGTGTACTTAATCCTGATGTGGTGCTGTGCCGGGCTCGCTTGAGGTCTTTTCGGGCGTTTCGGTCATGGATTCCGTTTCAATCGTCAGGCTATCGCCGATGGCTTTGAGTGCGAGGTTCGCCTCATAATATTTGTGCTCATCCATCAGCTTAAGGGCTTGGTCAAGCCGTTTAAGCGCGGGCATGATGGGCATCCATAGGCGGTTGTAGATAATCTTTATGTCGCTGAGATTGAGTTCTTTGAGAGCTGCCTCGTGCTCTCCTTTCTTGAGATGCTCATTGGCAGACGCGAGATGGGCCTTCTTTTCGTCGGTTGGCACGAAATCGTCCATGACCATGAGCTGGCCGTCGACGGGAATCATTTCTGGTTTGCCCGCGCGGCTTCCGGAGGCCTTCGCATTTGAAAGAAACTTTGCAGCTTCCTCCTGACCCTTCTCGATTTTGATTTTTGCTTTCTCGGCCTGTTCAATGGCTAATTTTGGCTTGCCGTAGAATATTGCCAGCCGTGCGGCTTCAATGTCCCGCAACGCGGCGTTGCCATCTTGCGAGAACTTCAGGATCTCCTGGGTTTCGGCTTCGGATTTTGCCTCGGCTTTTGACTCTGGCGCGGCCTTTCCTGCTGGTGGATTTGATTGCGCTAGTGCCGGCGCCGCCGCGAGCGCCGAGACAACAATGAATGACACTGCGCGCAGATTTGAATAATTCGATTTCATAAGTCTCTCCATCAGGGATGGCCTCTTCCGGCGAGGTCAATGGTGGTCATGATCCGCGAGAAATTGTTTGCGGTTGAAATGCTTGACAGCTTCATGGTGCTGATCTGAGTGTCACCTTCGTGACGCCTGCCGCAATATTAAGTCCGACCTGGCCTTCGACCGAGACCGGTTGCAGGGCGAACGCACGGTTGCTGCCGCCGAGGAGGACATTGGCCCCCAGGCCGACACCCGCCGTTGCCTCGGCTCCGAGGCCTTCATATGTGCCAGCCAAAGCACCGGGGGCGACCCCATTGGTAGATGAGGCAACACCCCAGATCAAATGACCCTCCTGAACGCCGCCTAGGGCGAGCCCGAATTCCTCGATCTTGCCAGTATAGCGTGAGATCTTGCCGCCGCCGTCCGGTGTGAATGTGCACGTCATTTCCTGTTTCTGCATGATGATCATGCCAAGCCCCCCGGACACATCGCACGAAAGGGTGCCTGTCTTGACCCATTGCTGAGCGGTCACTGGGGATGCGGCGGCAATAACACCGGCCGCGAGAACAGCGGCGCGGGCCTGTGAAGAGATCTTTAAGCGTCCAGGCATCTTTCTTTCCTTTGGCGGCGTTGTAAACGGAAGTGCCTAAATCAATTAGGTAACCAGCCGGCATACAGTTTGATTTGAGAATGATGATTTTGGCGAAATCCAGGCTGGCGGCTCATGCATGTCCCGGCGGACTCAAAAGATCTTCGCGCATTGCGAAGCGGACGACGACACCAATCGCGGCGGCGAGCGGTACAGCGATAAGAAGGCCGGCGAAACCGAACAGATAGCCAAACGCCGCAATCGCAAACATCACCCAGACGGGATTGAGCTGCACACGCGACGCAATGAGATAAGGAGAGAGTACATAATCCGCGATCGCCTGGCCTGCGAGAAAAACTCCAGCAACGGCTGGAATCAAGGTCCAGGCCGGCCAAAACTGGAGTATTGCTACGCAAAGCGATAGCACGAGCCCCAAGAACGAGCCGAGATAGGGAATGAAACTGATGAGACCAGCGGCAAGGCCGATAAGAATGCCGTGATTGAGGCCCAGAAGCCGCAGTGCCAGCGCGTAATAAAGGGCGAGGATGAGACAGATTGTCCCCTGTCCGCGCACGAAACCTCCGATTGTGTCATCGATCTCTTTCCCAAGCGCCCATACGGTTTCACGATACGCCGCCGGAATCGAACGGCTGATCGCCGCATTCAGCCGCTCCCAATCATTGAGCAGATAAATTGCGACGATTGGAGCCACAACCAGGAGGGAGAAGATCGATATCAGCGCCTGGCTGTCCGACCACACCGATTGCAAAAATGCCGGGATCCAGCCGGCCGTCATGCCCGCGAGCTGACCTGCCGATTGCTCGGCTTCACTCAGTCCTTCACCGATGAGCTTGCGCAGCCAAGGACGCCCTGGATCAAAAGCGAGGGATTGCAGGCGGCCAATGTACTCTGGAACCTTTTCCGCGAAAGCGGCAAGCTCCATGCCAAGGAGAGGAATGACCAGCACCATCACGCCGCCAACACCGGCAAGGAACAGGCCAACGATGCCAAGTACGGCAAGGGTTCGGTTCACTCCGAGCCGTTCGATCCGCCTGACCAGAGGGGCGAGCAGATACGCGATGGCGATCCCGGCCACAAAAGGCAGCAGAATGTTGTGCAATAGCACGATCATCAGGGAGATGGCCGCGAGCGTTCCGATCCAGACCGCGGAAGGCCGTGCCGGTTTCATGAGCGGAGGCTCCTGCGGCGGCTTTCGTACATCGTGGCTTGCTGTGATTTTGATGATAAAACTCCTAGCCTACTATATGGATCGCTTCTTCAGATCGCTTCTTCAGGAAGCGCTCAGTCTTCATATCTATGTTTCACCGCACGATCTAATAAAATAAGTTTGCATTTCGCGGGCGGCTTCCTGCGGTTTCTGCCGCGAACTTTTGTGGCGGGCGCCTGAAGTATGACCGGCAGAACCGGGTAGGGCGAAATATCGTGATGATTGATTTCAAAGGCAGCTATTTTGAACAGGAAGCGATCCTCTGGGGCGTGCGCTGGTACATTGCTTATCCAATCAGCTACCGGCAGCGCGAAAAAATTCTGGAGGAAGCTCGGCAGATTGTCCATGATGACGGCACGAGCGGACGGTGCATGGATGGCTTCTGGCCTATCGCCGCGGCGGCTGGGGCGTGTTGAAGGCCGGGCCGCTGGGAATGAAATTCGATCCCAATATGCACGAGGCTTTATTCGAGATGCCCGGCGAGACGGTGCCAAATGGCACGGCCGGGCAGGTCGTGGAGGGCGGCTACGCGATTGACGGCCGGGTTCTTCGTCCTGCCAAGGCCGGGGGGCTCCCGCGGCGGGCCAAAAGCCGCTAATGGAAACTCGAACTCGTCCACATGATCCGCGGGGCGCTCACTGAGCCATCCCGAGAGCGGCGGCGGCTTTATCCGCCTTCGCGGCTTGATTCGCCGGTTAGTATGCGGGCCGGTCAGTATTTGAAGGTGATGCCGGTGGAGGCGAGCCACGGGTCGAGCGTGATATGAGAGCGCAGCGGGATATATCCCGGAATCGCGAAGCCCTGCGCATCGGTGGACAGAAAAACCTTCTTGCCGTCAATGAACACGCCCCAGTTGGGGGTCAGCATCCAATCGGCACCTGCCTGGAGGACGAATCCAAAATTCTGATCGAGGCTGAAATTTGCAAGAATTCCATCGCTAATATTGCCAAAATTGATCCCGTAGCCAACGCCTGCACCGGCATAAGGCTGAATGGCACCGAACTGAGTAAAATGGTATTGTAAAAGCCCTATAATTGGACCGGCGCGCGCACTGCCAAGGAGGTTAGAGCCGTAGGCGGCCGTTTGCGGAAACCCGGTTGCCTTAAAGTGCAGAACCGGCGGCACTGCCGTCATGAGTGCAATCGCGAGATTAGGGGTAATGAAATAGCCTGCTTCCAAGGCTAAAGTGTAGACTGGCCGGATCGCAATGTTTTCCGTCAGGAATAGGCCGCCCCCGGCCGGCTGGGCATTGGTCTGGAAGAAAGCACCAAGCGCCCCCGCATGCACAAAGAAGGTCGGAGGTGGAGGCGGCAGGGGCTCAACCGGTGCAGTCAAGTCCGCTGCCGCAAGGGGAGTCACGACGAGGGCGGCCGCCAAAGCCAAGGCACAGCGCTTTGATGCAGTAACCATGGTCCCCCCTCAAACCGTCTTAGTCCATGGGCCGGGATTGTCCCCTTCAGAGCAGGCAGCCGTCCGTCAATATTTGAAGGTGATACCTGCACTCGCAATCCACGGGTCGAGCTGCACATGGGTGCGGATCGGGATGCCCAGATTTAGAAGGTCGCCAGAAACGTCAGTCGAGTAGAAGAGCTTCTTGCCATCAACGAAGACGCCCCAGTTTGGTGTCAGCATATAGTCAGCGCCCGCTTGGACAACGAAACCGAAGTTCTGATTGACGCTGAGATTGGAAAGAATGCCGTCACTGTTATTGCCGAAGTTGAGCATATAGACGCCACCGGCACCAAGATAGGGCTGTATAGGTCCAAAATTGGTGAACTGATAGCGAAGCAGAAGCATCGCCGGCCCGATACGGGTGCTTCCCAGATTATTCGTGCCGAGCTGTGGTGTTAGGGTGAGGCCCGTCGCTTTGAGATGCGCGAGGGGCGGTATGCCAGCGGACAATTCGATGCCGAGATTGGGCGTTATGTAATAGCCAATTTCAAGGCCAAGGGTGTAAACTGGCCGGATCGCAACATTGGAGATCGCACCTTGTGCACTGGTAGGACCGAGCGCTCCCGCCGGTATGGGCAGGTAATTGAAGAAACCGCCGCCCGTCGATTGTGCATTGGTCTGCGGGAAAGCCCCGAGCGCGCCAACATGGACCCAAAAGAGCGGTGCCGGCGGTGGCGGCGGTTCCTCCGGCGTCGGGTTCAAATCTGCGGCCTCGGCACGCGTAATGGCAAAGGCTGCGATCAGCGCCGCGGCCCAAACTTTGATAACACCGGTCATGAACTCTCCCTCCATGCTCGTTCTTATAGGAGTTAGGGTTCACGCGATATTGAGGTTTTGTCAAACGATCGGTGCTTGCCACGTGCGTTTGGATAAGGACTATGGCTTTTTTGTCACGCTTAAAATCGCCAGAAGCCTCTGAGCATTTGATTTAGAACAAAGAGGATGCTAGCGCCACGCGTTACTGGTTCCTAACAAAGCCTAACGCGCTGAGTAGAAATCATCCGGCGGCATAACTAACTGAGGAAACGAGGAGCTATTAAATGAGACCCGCAATCAGCCTGAGGAAGGGGGGGCAGGCGCTGCTCATTTTTGTTTTATTGTTTGGGTTTGGCTTGGGAATCTCCGAAGTCGCCGCTCATTCGCGGCTCGTGCGGTCCGAGCCCTCAGCCCGCGCTGTGCTGGATACGGCTCCTAAAGAGATAAAACTTTGGTTCAATGAGGCTGTCGAGCCCGCCTTTGCGAAATTCTGGATCATCCCGGCGCAAGGTGCCCAGATTTCTTTGACCGCGCGCGGCGATAGTTCTGATAAGCGTGAGCTTATAGTTACGCTCCCGGACAACTTGCCCGCCGGTCCAGTCAATATCGGGTTCCACGTTTTGTCCGTTGACGGTCATGTCGTCGAAGACAAGCTTACCTTCACGATCAAAAATCCGGCGTAGGAGCCGGTGATGATTGATCCGTTCGCTGTTGTCCGCGCGTTTGGAACATTGGGGGCGGCCACCACCGTCGGGACGGGGGCCTTAGTCTGGTACACGCGCGACGCACTCGTCCCGGCCGGAGGCGCCATTTGGCGCCGGCGGGTGGTGCTGGCCGTTTTGGTGGCCTCGATCGTCAGTGCCATTGCAACCGTGGCGGGGGTGATTGGCGCTGCTGCTGCTGCCGCCCAAGTTGGAGTCTTTGCGGTCGATGGATCGATCGTCGAGACCTTCCTTTTCAAGACTGGGGTTGGCCATATCGAAATCGTTGAGATCGGCTTGGCTGCGGCAGCTTGTGTGCCCGCGGCAATTGCCTGGGTCATGCTCAAAAACACTCAGGTCTCGGACGTCGCCTTGCTGGCAGCCGCACTTATCTCTGCTGCCAATCTCGCCACCGTGCCATTCGCCAGCCACCCGGTCACCCTTGATGCGCAAATTGCCGGCATTCTATCGGCTATCGCTCACCGTCTGGCACTAAGCCTTTGGCTCGGCGGGCTTCCGGCTCTTATTCTCCTGATCGGCGCTGGTCCCGTCCCGGATGACACGCGGCGCGTTGCGGCCCTCGTTCTGCGCCGGTTTTCGCAGGTTGCAACCGTCGCAATGGGCATCATCCTTTTGACCGGTGCTCTGCTCACTTGGTTCCTGGTTGGCAATTTTCCCGGATTGATCGGAACGGAATATGGGCGGCTGCTGATCCTTAAGCTCGCTTTCCTCGGCGGCGTGCTGTTCATCGCGAGCGGCCTCCAACGCCACCTTTTGCCCCTTCTCGAGCTGAAACCCAGCGATCCAACATTTCTGAGCTACGCCAACAGGGTCAAGCTCGAGACTGTTTTTGCCGTTCTCATCGTCGTGATTGCCTCCGATATGGCGGGGCTGGCACCTCCCGAGCACGAGAACATTGTCTGGCCGCTGCCATTCCGTTTCTCCTTCGCTGCGACGTGGGCCATTCCGTGGGTTCCAACCCGCTTCATTGGCGGAATCGCGTTGAGCTTGGCTGGCCTAGGAGTACTCGCCATCAGCCTGGTGCCCCAGCTGCGGCCCGCCTGGTTCCGATTGCCAAAAAATGTGTCGCTTGGTGCGGGCGCCATCGCCGCAATCGCAGGCGGAGGTCTCGCTTTTCCGGCCATTTCGGTGCAGGCCTACCCGGATACCTACCTCACGACGGACATTCCTTATGCGGCACGCTCGATCGCCGCTGGCCTCAAACATTATGAGGACAATTGCACCGGCTGTCATGGGACGAGCGGCCACGGTGACGGGCCCTTGGCGGCAAGCTTGCCGATAAAGCCAGCCGATCTTTCTGCGCCGCACACAGCCTTGCATACGGCTGGCGATCTCTATTGGTGGGTCACACATGGCATTGAAAATTCTCCAATGCCTGCTTTCGGCGACACGCTCACCGACGATGAGCGCTGGGACATCATCAATTTTCTCGGTGCTTATTCCGTTGGTTATCAGGCCCGCATTATCGAACCAAGGGTCCAGCCCGGCCAATACTGGCTGGCGCCGCCGGATGTGGAACTCACCGATGAGAACGGAAAGACCGTTCTGTTGACGGACTACCGTCAGAAGTCTGCGATCCTTCTTATGCTTTTTTCTTGCACACAAGAAAACATCGCGCAGGAGACAGCACGGTTCAACCAGCTGATGGCCGCACGCGAGCGCCTCGCCGCAGCCGGCACCAGGATTGCCCTGATCGCGCCCGGCAGCTTATGCGAGCCTTTGCGCAGTGCCGCTGCCGGCAAGATTCTCGTTGTTGATCACGACATAGCCGACGCCGCAGCGACCTTTGGCCTGTTTACCCGCTCTGTTCATAACCGGCAGCAAACTGTGGTCAGAGTCCCGGACACGCATGCCGAGTTTCTGATCGACCGTTCAGGCTATATTCGTGCGCGCTGGCTGCCCGCGGAAGATGACACCTGGAGCGATCCCGGTTTTATCATGGCACAGCTTGACATATTGAACCGGGAGCCGCCAGCGCCGCCGCCGCCCGGCCCGCACGACCACTGAGCCGTCTCTCCCCCATGCCGAGGCCATGACCGCTCTGAAGCGGTCATGGCCTAATGCTTCTCCTCTCGCGCATGATCTTATCCGGAAAGCCTGCTGCTTTCCGGCGCTGCGCTTCCATTTCAACTTCGATTAGAGCATCGAGGGCAGCACGCGGTCGGGCGGCCGGTGGCCATCCATAAAGGTCCTTATGTTGATGATGACCTTCTCGCCCATATTGATGCGGCCTTCGACGGTCGCCGACCCCATATGCGGTAAGAGCGTAACCTTGCCGGCATCGGCGAGCCGGATAAGCTTTTGTGAAACCGCTGGCTCATACTCGAAAACGTCGAGACCTGCGCCGGCAAGCTCGTCCGCCTCGAGCATGCGGGTCAGAGCCGTTTCATCGATGATTTCACCGCGGGCCGTATTAACAAGGATTGCATGCGGCTGGAGATATTTCAGCCGGCGCGCCGAGAGCAAATGATAGGTCGCGGGCGTGTGCGGACAATTCACCGAGACGATATCCATGCGCGCGAGCATTTGATCGAGAGACTCCCAATAGGCCGCCTCGAGCGCATTCTCGATCGCGGAAGCAACACGGCGCCTGTTATGGTAGTGAATGCGCAAACCAAAGGCCTTGGCCCGATGGGCGAGTGCCTGCCCTATACGGCCCATGCCAAGGATTCCTAGCTGCTTGCCGCTGATCCTGCGCCCAAGCATCCAGGTTGGCGCCCAGCCCGCCCATTCGCCGGCGGGAATGATTTTTGCTCCCTCAACGAGGCGCCGTGCCACCGCCAGGATCAGCGCCATTGTCATGTCGGCCGTATCCTCGGTCAGAACGCCCGGCGTATTGGTGACCGTCATCCCGCGTGCAAAAGCGGCGGCCACATCGATATTGTCGACGCCATTGCCGAAATTGGCGATGAGTTTCATCTGTGGCCCGGCCTGTTCGATGAGCTCGGCATCGATCCGGTCGGTCACGGTTGGGACAATCACATCGGCGATGCGCAAAGCCTCGGCGAGAGAGCTGCGCGTCATCGGCTTGTCACCGGCGTTAAGCCGCGTCTCGAAAAGCTCGCACATCCGGGTTTCAACGGCAACGGGCAGTTTCCGGGTCACAATAACAAGTGGCTTTCCCCGGCTCATGTCCTCCACCCCTCACCCTGGCCGGATATGGTTTCGCGAATTTCCCGAATCGCGCGATTTGAGGCGCTTTTCAATAGGCATGCTGCCACTTTGCCATGCCGTTCTTCACTTGGCGTTAACGCTGAAAAGGCACACAAGGGCAGGAACTTCTGTCTGGCGTTATCTATCACGGCCTCTCTAGCAGATGACCACTCGAAGACAAGAACGCGGGCGGATTTCTTTCGCCGGGCAGCGCGCGCCGCCCACGGTCTAGCCATGAACAATTGTGTGCGATGCGGAAACAGGATTAAACCGTGAGCCGATGAGCAGAATGTTGTCGCATTGTCTCGGTCATGCCTTGGCTGCCGTCATCTTTGCCTTGGGCACTTTCTCTTCTGCCTCTTCTGCGCGAGCAGAGCAGACCGGTTCTGCGAGCGGGTTGCCCATTCCGCGCTATGTCAGCCTCAAATCCGATCGCGTAAACCTGCACGAGGGGCCTTCCAAGGACCACCGGACCATCTGGGTCTTTCAGCGGGCCGGACTCCCGGTCGAGATCACCGCCGAATTCGAAATCTGGAGAAAAATCCGCGACTCGGAAGGCGCCGAAGGCTGGGTGCTCCATTCGCTTCTTTCGGGACGGCGTACCGCTTTGGTCACACCGTGGAAAAAGGGAGCGGAGTCGATTCTCTACAGCAAGGCATCCGCCAGTGCAGCACCGCTCGCCAAATTGCAGTCGAATGTGCTCGCAAATGTACGCAGCTGCGATGGCAACTGGTGCCATATCTGGGGTGATGGCTTTGACGGTTATATCGAGCAATCGAAATTGTGGGGCGTCTACCCGAACGAAAAAATAGAATGAGACGCCACCCACAGCTCTATATAAAGCTCCGTTGCAGCCGCCGTGATGGAGCGTGTGTAATGAGCCAGTCAGTCACCTTTCGCATGGCCGGTTAGACGCTCCCAGCTCTGCCGGAGCGTGTCGGACGCGCCCTTGATGGAGTGATCGACGACATCCCAATTGACCACCGGACGGTTGAAGCTTCCCTCTGAACCGCTCGTGTCCCGAACCGAGTCAACTATATAGGCTCCGCCAACCGTAAGGATTATGCCGATTATGATCCCAAAAAACACGCGCATGCGGGCCTCTTTGTCTCGAGTCATTCCCCAGGAAATAGCCTAGTTTGTGCCGTAGCCCTTGGCAAGCGACGCTCACTTCAAGTTGACCAGAGCACCGCTCGCAAAGAGCCAGCCTGCCGCCAAGGAAAGGGAACGGATACGCCGTTCTCGCGTTCCATGTCGGACGGCCTTGCTGCGACACACTGAAGATGCCTTTGGCAAGAAGCAGCCGAGCTCATGCCCGATTGATGCGACGATTCCCAAGGGACCAGGGTGCCGGTCCGAGTTTGCGCGCGCGGCCGCCGGGAATTCCAAGACGAGGGATGAGGTGCCAGAATGCCAACCGGAACTCTGCAACGCAAGGTTCGATCATCCGCGGAACTTCAAGAAGTCTGTCTGCGGACTTTGAGGAAGTGCCCGGGATTCGAACGGGTCGATGCAATCCTAATCCAACCGCGCGACAACGTTGAAGGAGCCGCGAACTGGACGGTTGCGGCGGTGAGGCCCCGTGTCGACAATCAGTATCTGAGAGGAGCGCGCGAGACCATTGGCCGTTTGCAGCAAACCTATGAGTTGAACCCCGCCGAGGCGCATGTACGCAACGTCAAACGCCGGGGATAAAACGCAATCTGAATAGACGCTGACAGCTAGAAGTGGTGGAGCCGATGAACCGGCCGCCGCGAAGTGAAACCACGAAATGAAGGTGACCGGAAATGCCGCGGGATGCAGGCAGGAATGCGCGGGCATCCCGGTTAGCATCCAGGCCGCGCGCAAAGACAGCGTGCGCTGCTTTACCGGTCACCTAAGACGGCTCCGATTCTCCGCACGGTTTTGATATAGCCGAACCGTTTTATTTCAAATTGTTACCGAGTGTTGATGCTTGCCCCCATCTTCTTTGCGAAGATCTGGTTCAAGCGGCTGGCGCACGCTGCGGTTTCAGCTTAATCTTCATTGACGTTGGCAATTTTGCTGGCTTGCCAAAGGCCTCTCCCATCTTGCCCAATTGCGGGATCGGAATGAAAATAACCCGAAATCATTGAGCTGGGAGTGTGCCTAAACCTGAAAGGCCTTTCGGCTTTGCCGGTACGTGCCGGAGAAGATGATTTTCATAAAAATTACAGCTTTTTAGACGAAATCATGTGTCACGAAGTGACAGAGACCGCGCTCGCTTCCACGTCAAGCGGCGATGGTCCAAGTCTGCGCTGCTTTGGCAAAAAGAGGCCCTGGTTTTGATCAACGCGCATATTCTCGGGACTGGCGGCTACGCTCCAAAGCGGGTCATGACAAACCAGGATCTTGCGGAAATGGTCGACACATCCGACGAATGGATCACCGCGCGCACCGGCATCAAGCAGCGCCGGATCGCGGCAGAAGGCGAAGTGACGTCGGACATGGCCGTTATCGCGGCACGCCACGCGCTTGCGATGGCCGGCACCAAGGCCGAGGATCTTGATATGATCATCGCCGCGACGGTTTCGGCCGACATGCCGCTGCCTTCTTGCGCCGTCATCATTCAAGCAAAGCTCGGCGCCACACGTGCTTTTGCCTTTGATGTTTCGGCGGCTTGTGCCGGCTCTCTTTACGGTTTGAGCATCGCTGATCAATTCATAAAGACAGGAAGGGCGCGCCGCGTGCTCGTCATCGGCGCCGAGCTTTTGAGCCGGCTCGTCGATTGGACTGACCGGAATACCTGTGTTCTTTTCGGCGACGCCGCAGGCGCCATGGTTGTCGGGCCAGCGCCAGAACCATCACGCGGGCTTCTCTCAACACATCTTCATTCCGACGGGACGGCGGCTGGAATATTATCGATACCGGGCGGCGGCAGCCAGCATCCCCAGTCCATGGAAGTGCTCGAGCGGAAGATGGACAAGATCACGATGAATGGACGCGAGATCTATAAATTTGCGGTCCGCGTCTTGCCGCAAGCAATCCTTGAAGCGCTCGACGCGAATGGCCTCGCGGTTGCCGATATAGATCATATCGTCCCGCATCAAGCCAATGCGCGGATCGTCGAATCCGTTCTCGAAAGGCTCGGCATCCCGCTCGAAAAATGCTGGATGAACCTCGACCGCTATGGAAACACATCGAGCGCCTCGCTGCCGATTTCGCTCGATGAGGCCAATCGCGCGGGCCGCCTGAAATCTGGCGATCTTATTGCGATGATGGCCATCGGCGCCGGGATGACTTGGGGCAGCGCCTTGATGCGGTGGTAGGGGGAAGAACGGAGCCTTTTGACGTCCGGTGTCTTCCGTTGCGCAAACCCGCCCGGATCAATTATTTGGCGACGACGACCTTACTGGCGGCGGCAACGACAGCTTTCCTGAAAGCGCCCTCAATGGTCACCGCAAAATTGTAATGCATACGGGAAAACGGGGCGGTCCGGAACGGCCTGTTGCTTCGCCATCCTACAAGGATCGCGCCGATTGCTGGCTTATCCGGTGCCATGACGAGGGCGCCGCCAGACGCGCCATCCCCGGTTTCGCAATCGAAGGAAAACTCTCTCGTTCCTTCCGAGCCAACGGATAGCTGGTCGTGCAGAGAGCATTTCTCCATCGACAGCCTGCGCCCGTCGCCCCAATCGATATGGCCGCGCGCAACGAATTCGATCGGCATATTGGGCGCTGGCGTATCGGCGAGGCTGTAAGGCGCAACTCCCTCGACCGGACGCGTTAAGCGCGCGACTGCCCAGTCGTGAACCGCCGCGATCGAATAAGGATCGGTGCTGCCTGCCACGATGGAGGAAAGATCGATCGGCACCCTCGTATCTTTACCGTGATTCTCCAGTACGAAGTAACAGGTCTTTGCGCGCGGTGCCCCTCTTTCATCGAAGAACACATGCGCTGCGGTCGTTATGATATCATTGGCGAGCGTGAGCTGACCGGCCCCGTGCGCCTCACCGCACTCGACGAGCCCAGAGGCCGCAAATCGGGCGCGAAGCTCGGCCGGATTGAGCTTTTGCTCGGCCGCGAATTCGTCGACGCTGCGCCGGCTATTCTTGCCAAAGACAACGACGGGCACGATCTCGCCCGGCGCGGCCTCGGGAAGACTGTGCGAAAAAGGGGAAAAAGCGGAAGCTTGAACGGATGCACCAAAAAGGAAGACGCAAACGGCAGCGGCATGCATTCCACCCTTTTGAAACATCTTCTTATTCTCCTTTGGCGCGGGCGTCGCTTCTTTCCATTTTCTATGCTCAGGACGCCGGTTCAAATCAAGCTGAACCGGAAAGGTATTTTGCCAATACGATAACAAAAAGGCAGGATCCGGGCGGAAATTCGCAGCCTTGCCCTTTGTGCCTTTGATTTTCCCCGTAATTCCAAAATCTCTGGTCCGCCATCTTTGGTCCGCCGCCGCCACGGAACATGCGTCAGGATAGACGCCCATCCTGTCGTGAGGCTGCCTTGACCGCTCGCTTGCGTTTTCGGGCAAAAGCAAAGACAAGATGCGGCCGCGCGCCGAGAATGGCGGCCCGCAAACATCAGGTGTGCCAGGCCTCCTAGAGCCAGGCCTTATCTTCGAGGCTATGGTGCCGCTTTCGCTTCTCGACCGTTATGCCGCGATGGTGGCGTCTGGCCGCATTGAGCAAGATCCGGGCCAAGAGCAGGTCCTCAGACTGCTGGAAAAGCTGCGCCGCTTGCTGGCTTTTGATACCCGGCAAAGCTCCACTTTCTTTTCCCGGCTGGCGGGCTCGCGGCGCAAAGCGCCTCCCGGTATCTACATCTGGGGCGATGCCGGACGCGGCAAGACGATGCTGATGGATTTGTTTTTCGAGGAGGCCCCAGTCGAGCGCAAAACCCGCGTGCATTTCCACGGCTTCATGGCGGACGTTCACGCCTTCATTCATGATTGGCGTCATGGCCTCCAGCCCGCACAGCGCAACGGCCCGGCGAAGGGCGGCGATCCCATCGCGGCGGCCGCAGACGCCATAGCCCAAAAGTCCTGGCTGTTGTGTTTTGACGAGTTCAGCGTCACCGACATCACCGATGCGATGATCCTCGGCCGTCTTTTCGAGGCTTTGTTCGCGCGAAACGTGGTGATTGTCGCAACGTCCAATGTGCGCCCGGATCTTCTCTACGAGAATGGCCTCAACCGGACGCTGTTCCTGCCTTTCATCGCTCTAATCGAAGAGAGGATGCAAATCGTCCACATCGAGGCCCGCACCGACTTCCGGCTGCAGAAGCTGCGCGGCCGCTCGGTTTATTTCGTCCCCGCGGACGCCCGCGCAGCGGCGGCGCTCACCAGCACGTTTCAGCACCTCACCGGAATCGAGCATGGCGCGCCAGTCACTCTCAACGTGCTTGGCCATGCCGTTCACGTCCCGCAAGCCTGCGCGAATGTGGCACGCTTTTCATTCGCGGACCTTTGCGAGTTACCGCTCGGACCAGCCGACTTTCTTGCAATTGCGCAAAATTTCCATACCGTGATCATCGATAGCATTCCGGTCATCGCCGCGGCACGGCGTGACGAAGCCAAGCGTTTCATCACATTGATCGATACCCTTTATGACAAGCATGTAAAACTCATCGTCTCCGCCGAGGCGGAACCAGCGGAGCTTTATGCGGGCACGGAAGGCTTCGTGGCTTTCGAGTTCAAGCGCACCGCCTCCCGCCTTATCGAAATGCGCTCGGTGGATTATCTCGCCCTGCCGCATGGTCCGGCTGCATCCATAGGCTCCGGCGATGCGAGCGGCCTCGTCGAAACGTGAACTCGCCAAGCCCTTGAGTGTTTGACTTCCCTTGCTGAAAAACTATCATCTCATTTGCGTTTCATTTACGGCCGGGAAGGAGAACCGCTCTTAGCTTAATTACTTGTGGTCTAGGACGTGATCTTGCGAAAAGGTGCAGACTTTCAAGCGAGAATCATGCGACAAGCAAATACGTAAGCAGACCTCACACCACCAATCTTGCAGGGGTGAGAGGCAGGGACTTTCGTGCATTGCGAGACAAAAGGACGGACCAATATGGCGCGCAGCAAGATCGCATTGATCGGAGCCGGTCAGATCGGCGGAACACTCGCTCATCTTGCTGCACTAAAAGAGCTTGGCGACATCGTTCTCTTTGATATTGCGGAAGGGATTCCTCAGGGCAAGGCGCTGGACCTTGCCGAATCAGGCCCCGTCAATGGTTTTAACGCGGCGCTTACCGGGGCGAATAATTATGAGTCTATCGCCGGAGCCCATGTCATCATCGTAACGGCGGGTGTACCCCGCAAGCCAGGGATGAGCCGCGACGATCTTCTCGGCATCAATCTGAAGGTCATGGAAGCGGTTGGGAATGGCATCAAGCAATATGCGCCGGACGCCTTTGTCATCTGCATCACCAATCCGCTTGATGCAATGGTCTGGGCCTTGCAAAAAACCTCTCATTGCCCTCCCAATAAAATCGTCGGAATGGCGGGCGTCCTGGATTCGGCAAGGTTTCGTTATTTTCTTGCCGAAGAACTGAAAGTCTCGGTCGAGGATGTCAGCGCGTTCGTCCTCGGCGGCCACGGCGATGACATGGTGCCTTCCCTGCGCTACTCAGCGGTGGCGGGAATACCTTTGCCGGATTTGGTGAAGATGGGCTGGACAACGCAAGAAAGGCTTGATGCAATCATCGAGCGGACCCGCAAGGGCGGCGGCGAGATCGTTGGCCTTTTGAAGACCGGCTCCGCGTTCTACGCTCCGGCGGCTTCGGCAATTGCCATGGCCGAGTCTTATCTCAAGGACAAGCGGCGGGTGTTTCCTTGCGCGGCAAAGCTCAATGGGGAATATGGCGTCGAGGATCTTTATGTCGGGGTGCCGGTGGTGATCGGAGCCAACGGCGTCGAGAGAGTGGTCGAGATTTCGCTCGATCCAGCCGAAAAACAGATGTTCCAGAAATCGGTGGCTTCCGTGCGCAGCCTTGTCGAGGCGTGCAAGACAATCAGCCCTGCCCTCGCAAAATGATGGCCGCGCACGCGGCGGCCTCGATGTCCGATGATGCGATTTTAGACAAGCCTGGCCATATGGCCCAATCATAATAGACAAAAGTTCACATGGCTCAGATAGGCCGGGCTGGTTTTGCCGGACGGCCTCCACTGGCTTCATGCCGGCGCCATGCGGCTGGCTGACACGAAAACTGCTTTGGCTGGCGCGAAAACTGCTAAGGGACGTCTAACGGTTAACGGAGAGCCAGCGGGCCGTCGAAGGCTCTCAAAAAGAGATCATAATGAATATTCACGAATATCAGGCTAAAGCGATCCTCAAGGAATTCGGCGTCCCGGTTTCGCGCGGAATTCCCGTGCTGCGCGCCGCCGATGCGGGGGCCGCTGCGGAAGGGCTTGGCGGGCCAGTCTGGGTCGTGAAGTCCCAGATTCACGCGGGCGGCCGCGGCAAGGGCAGGTTCAAAGAGCCCGAGGCTGGAAACAAGGGAGGCGTCAGAATCGCCAAATCGGTGGCCGAGGTCGAGGCCTTCGCCCATGAGATGCTGGGCCGCACCCTTGTCACGGCGCAGACGGGGCCTGCCGGCAAGCAGGTCAACCGGCTTTATATCGAGGTGGGCGCCAACATCCTCAGGGAATTTTATCTCTCCCTTCTTATCGACCGCTCCACGAGCCGCGTTGCCTTCGTCGTTTCGACCGAGGGAGGCATGGAGATCGAGGAGGTCGCCCGTCACACGCCCGAGAGGATCACCAGTTTCACGGTCGATCCCGCGACGGGGATCATGCCGCATCACGGCTACAGGGTTGCCAAGGCTCTCGGCCTTTCGGGTGAGCTTGCCGAGGCATTGGAAAAACTGACTGCACAGCTCTACGCGGCCTTCGTCGCGAAGGATATGGCGATGCTTGAGATCAATCCGCTCATCATCTCGACGGAAGGTCAGATCAGATGTCTCGACGCCAAAATCTCCTTCGATGACAATGCGCTTTACCGGCATCCCGAAATCGCCGCCTTGCGTGACGAGACCGAGGAGGATGCCAAGGAGATCGAAGCCTCGAAGCACGACCTCAACTACATTGCGCTGACCGGCACGATCGGCTGCATGGTCAATGGCGCTGGGCTAGCCATGGCAACGATGGACATCATCAAACTCCATGGCGGCGCACCGGCGAATTTCCTCGATGTCGGCGGCAGCGCCACCAAGGACAGGGTGGCGGAGGCCTTCAAGATCATCACCGCCGATACCCAGGTCAAAGGCATATTGGTCAATATTTTCGGCGGCATCATGAAATGTGACGTGATCGCCGAGGGTGTTGTCGCCGCGGCAAAGGAAACCGGCCTCGATGTGCCGCTCGTCGTGCGGCTCGAAGGCACAAATGTCGATCTCGGCAAGCGAATCATTGCGCAATCGGGCCTTAACGTTATCCCCGCGGACGATCTCGACGATGCGGCCCAGAAAATCGTTGCCGCGGCCGGAAAGGCGTGACGCCATGGCGATCCTCGTTAACAAGGGCACCAAGGTCATCTGCCAGGGCTTTACTGGCAAAAATGGGACTTTCCATTCCGAGCAGGCGATTGCCTACGGCACGAAGATGGTTGGCGGCGTTTCACCCGGAAAGGGCGGCGCCACCCATCTGGGCCTGCCCGTCTTTGATACGGTCGCTGCCGCCGTCAAGGCGACCGGCGCCGATGCCACCGTCATCTATGTTCCCCCGCCGGGCGCGGCCGATGCAATCTGCGAAGCAATCGATGCTGAAATACCGTTGATCGTCTGTATCACGGAGGGCATCCCGGTCGCCGACATGATCAAGGTCAAGCGCGCGCTTTGCGGCTCGCGCTCGCGGCTCATCGGGCCGAACTGCCCCGGGGTCATGACGGCCGGCGAATGCAAGATCGGGATCATGCCCGGCAACATCTTTAGGCCCGGCTCGGTCGGCATCGTTTCGCGGTCCGGGACCTTGACCTATGAGGCTGTCTTTCAAACGACACGGGAAGGCCTCGGTCAAACGACCGCGGTCGGGATTGGCGGCGATCCGGTCAAGGGTGCCGAGTTCATTGAAATCCTGGAAATGTTCCTTGCCGATGAGGCCACCAAATCGATCGTGATGATCGGCGAGATCGGCGGCTCGGCGGAGGAAGATGCCGCGCAATTCCTTGCCGATGAGGCAAAGCGCGGCCGCAAGAAGCCGGTAGTCGGCTTCATCGCTGGCCGCACCGCTCCGCCGGGCCGCCGCATGGGGCATGCCGGGGCAATCATCTCAGGCGGCAAAGGCGGTGCCGAGGACAAAATCGCCGCAATGGAAGCGGCTGGCATTTGCGTGTCGCCATCACCCGCAAGACTCGGCAAAACGCTCGCCGGGATCCTGCGAGGATGACCAAGCCTTGAGAAAATGACGGAGCGTCCGCATCTTTGTTTGGAGAGGGATGGTCAAGCCAGCTTCCCCTGAGCAATGGGGTGCGGAATGCAATTGCGAACAAATTCACGCTCTGGCTTGGGGGAAAGACCGAATTTTCAGGGATCAGACACCAGGATTAGCAACAGCAAGACTGAGGCCCGGGGAGATAATGATGGCGCTGCGCGAGACAAATGGACATGCCAATGGCGCGGGCGGAGCGGCGGGCATTGCCCGTTCGGCACCGAACGTGGCTTTCGCGCGCACCTCGTTCCTTGATGGCTGCAACGCTGCTTATATTGAGCAGCTCCAGGAAAGTTATCTCCGTGACCCGGCCTCGCTCGATCCGTCGTGGCGGGAATTCTTCGCGCAAATCGGCGACGATCGCGCCGCGGTCGAAAAGGCGGCCGCCGGTCCGCGCTGGAAACAGGACGGCGCACTGGCGGCACCAGCAGACGAACTTGTCTCGGCCCTGGACGGCAATTGGGCGGCAATTGAGAACCACATCGCCGCCAGAATCAAGGCGGAGCCCGCCGCTGGCACTCTGTATTCACAAGACGATCTGCTTCGCGCCACGCGCGATTCCGTCCATGCCCTCATGATGATCCGCGCCTACCGGATGCGCGGCCACCTCCATGCCAAGCTCGATCCGCTCGGCCTTGAGCCGCCGAAGGACCGCGAAGAGCTGCATCCGGCCACCTATGGGTTCACGGAAGCCGACTACACGAGGAGCATCTTCATCGACGGCGTCCTTGGCCTGCGGTTCGCCACCATTCCCGAGATGCTTAAGATTTTAAGGCGGACCTATTGCGGCACCATCGGTTTCGAATTCATGCACATATCCGATCCGGCCGAGAAGAGCTGGCTGCAGAAGCGGATCGAAGGCCCGGACAAGGAAATCACCTTCACGAAGGAAGGCAAGCGGGCGATTTTGACGAAGCTCGTCGAATCGGAAGGCTTCGAACGGTTTCTCGATACCAAATACACGGGCACCAAGCGTTTCGGACTTGATGGCGGCGAAGCCATTGTGCCTGCGCTCGAACAGATCATCAAGCGCGGCGGCGCCCTGGGCGTGCAAGATATCGTCATTGGCATGTCGCACCGCGGCCGCCTCAACGTGCTCTCCCAGGTCATGGGAAAGCCCCACCAGGCGATTTTCCATGAGTTCAAGGGCGGCTCCCTTACGCCTGACGATGTCGCGGGATCGGGCGACGTCAAATATCATCTCGGGGCCTCGTCCGACCGCGACTTCGACAATAACCGGGTCCATCTTTCGCTGACCGCGAATCCGTCTCATCTCGAGATCGTTGATCCGGTCGTGCTCGGCAAGGTGCGCGCCAAGCAGGATCAGCTGCATGACATCGTCGAGCGCACCAAGGTGCTGCCGCTCCTCATCCACGGCGACGCGGCTTTTGCAGGCCAGGGCGTGGTCGCCGAATGCTTCGGCCTCTCCGGGCTCAAAGGCTACCGGACGGGAGGCTCGATCCATTTCATCATCAACAATCAGATCGGCTTCACCACCACACCGCGCCATTCACGATCGTCGCCCTATCCGTCGGACACGGCCAAGATGATCGAAGCGCCGATCATTCATGTCAATGGTGATGATCCCGAAGCTGTCGTCCATGCCGCCAAGATCGCGGTCGAGTTCCGGCAAAAGTTCCACAAGCCGGTCGTGATCGATATGTTCTGCTATCGAAGGTTCGGCCACAACGAAGGAGATGAGCCCTCGTTCACCCAGCCGGTGATGTACAAGAGGATCCGCGAGCATAAGACGACTTTGCAGATCTATACCGAAAAGCTTGTCGCGGAAGGAGTCATGACGGACGGTGAGGTGGCGAAGCTGCAAGCCAATTGGTGGCACCACCTCGAAACCGCGCTGCAAGCAAGCCAATCCTTCAAACCGAACAAGGCAGATTGGCTTGATGGCCGCTGGGCGGGCTTGAGGGCGGCATCAGCGGGCGCCGAGGAAGATCGCCGCGGCCGCACTGGCGTCGACCGCGCAAGGCTCACCGAAATCGGCCTCCGTCTGACCGCCGTCCCCGAGCATTTCGAGCTTCACCGGACCATCCGGCGCTTCCTCGAACATCGCCGGAAAACGATTGAAACCGGCGAGGGGATCGACTGGTCCACGGGCGAAGCGCTGGCGTTTGGTTCGCTCGTTGATGAAGGCTTCCCGGTGCGCCTTTCTGGCCAGGACAGCGAGCGCGGCACCTTCTCGCAACGCCATGCCGTCCTCTTCGATCAGGAGACGGAAGCGCGCTACATCCCCCTCAACAATATTCGCGACGAACAGGCGCGTTTCGAAGTCATCAATTCGATGCTCTCGGAAGAGGCCGTACTTGGGTTCGAATATGGCTATTCGCTCGCCGAACCCAATGCACTTGTTTTGTGGGAGGCTCAGTTCGGCGATTTTGCCAATGGCGCGCAGGTCGTCTTCGACCAGTTCATTTCCTCAGGCGAGCGCAAATGGCTGCGCATGACGGGACTCGTCTGCCTCCTGCCGCATGGCTATGAGGGCCAGGGGCCGGAGCACTCCTCGGCGCGGCTTGAGCGCTATCTGCAGCTATGCGCCGAAGACAATATGCAAGTGGCGAACTGCACAACGCCCGCCAATTATTTCCATATTCTGCGGCGCCAGTTGAAGCGTGACATCCGCAAGCCGCTCATCTTGATGACGCCAAAGTCGCTTCTTCGTCACAAGCGCGCCGTCTCCAAGCTCGACGAATTCGCGATCGGCGCCTGCTTTCATCGTATCCTGCCCGATGACGCGGAGCAGACGCGGGACGGCGGGTTCACGCTTGCGGAGGATGCAAATATCCGCCGTGTGATTTTATGTTCCGGGAAAGTCTATTATGATCTCTTTGAGGAACGGCAGAAGCGGGGAATCAGCAACATCTACCTCCTGCGCGTCGAGCAGCTCTATCCCTTCCCGCTCAAAGCCCTTGTCACGGCTCTGTCGCGTTTCAAGGAAGCGGAGATCTACTGGTGCCAGGAAGAACCGAAGAACATGGGCGCCTGGAACTTCGTTGAACCCTATCTCGAATGGGTGCTGGCCCAGACAGGCGGTAAAACCAAGCGTCCGCTCTATGCGGGCAGGCCCGCCGCAGCTTCCCCCGCGACCGGACTGCTCTCCAAGCACCTGGCTGAGCTCAAGGCCTTTATGGACAGCGCTTTTGCCGCCTGAAGGCGAAGAGTTTTCTATCGCGAGCTTCAGGGAAATAAAGCTGGCTTTAGGTGGGACAAATGACAATTGAAATCCGCGCGCCCGCCATGGGTGAATCGATCAACGAAGCGACAGTTGGACGGTGGTTCAAGAAGCCCGGCGAGACGGTCGAAATAGACGAACCTATTGTTGAGCTCGAAACCGAAAAGGTGACACTCGAGGTCAACGCGCCGGCTTCGGGCATTCTTGCCAAGATCGCCGCCAAGGAAGGGGAGACCATTACCGCCGGGGCCCTTCTCGGGCAGATTGGCGAGGCGGGCTCCGCCGTGTCCCCCGAAGCCAGGCCGGCGAAGGCCGGCACTGGACTGGAAGCCGAAACCAAACCAGCTGAAGCCAAGTCAGCGGAAGCCGAAGCCGCACCGGCAAAACCCGAAACCAAACCGGCCGCCGCGCCCGCGATTCCCGAGGCTCCGGCCTCGCCCATGCCCCCATCGCCCGCCGCCGCCAAAATCGCCGCCGATCATGGCATCGATGCTGCTTCCGTGGAGGGCACCGGCAAGCGCGGCCAGGTCCTGAAGAGCGACGTTCTCGATTACATCGCTAAAGCCGAAGCTCCCGTGGCGGCTCCTGCCGCTGCGCCTGCCCCCGCTCCGGCGGCGCGCGCTCCTGCCCTTCCCGCCGACGCGGAACGCGAGGAGCGTGTCCCGATGACCCGGCTGCGGCAGACCGTCGCGCGGCGCCTCAAGGAGGCCCAAAATACCGCCGCTATGCTGACGACCTTCAACGAGGCCGACATGAGCGCGGTCATGGCCTTGCGCGCCCGCCACAAGGACGCCTTCGAAAAAAAACACGGCACAAGACTCGGCTTCATGGGATTTTTCGTGAAGGCCTGCGTCGGCGCCCTGAAGGAGGTGCCATCGGTCAATGCCGAGATCGACGGCAGCGACATCATCTACAAGAATTATTACCATCTCGGCGTCGCCGTCGGCACAGACAAGGGCCTTGTCGTTCCTGTCGTGCGCGATTGCGACAGGCTCTCCATCGCCGCGATCGAGAAGGCCATCGCCGATTTCGGCCAGCGAGCCCGCGCGGGACAGCTCAAGATCGAGGAGATGCAGGGGGCAACTTTCACCATCACCAACGGGGGGGTCTACGGCTCGCTGATGTCGACGCCGATTCTCAACGCCCCGCAATCTGGCATTCTGGGCATGCACAAGATTCAAGAACGCCCCGTGGCCGTGTCCGGCAAGATCGAAATCCGCCCCATGATGTATCTCGCGCTCACCTATGATCACCGCCTCGTTGACGGCAAGGATGCGGTGACCTTTTTGGTCCGTGTCAAGGAGGCGCTGGAAGACCCGGCGCGGCTCGTGCTGGAGATTTGAGGTTATGGCTCTTCAGCACCGGTCTATTGCCTGTTTGGCCGATACAATCGTTTTTGGCGGCTTTTGATCGCAACCATGCCAACAGTTGCGATTGCCGATGGCATCAAGATCCAATTCTATTTTAATGAACATCCGCAGCCGCATTTCCACGCTGCCTTTGCTGAATCCGTGGCCGCTGGCAGAGGTCCGCAAGCTGGAGAAGCCCAATGAGCGAGATCGTAAGGATGACCTCCGCCGAGCCTGTCATTTATGGAGCCGTCAAGACTGTTCGGCCGGATGGTTATGAGAGAGTGGCTGATCTGCGCCCGGTCATCGCCGGAAGAAAAAGTCTTTGCATTTCTTCATGACTCGCGAGAACGTTTCAACGCAGTGAAACTCGCTGAGTTCGGGCATGCGATCTACTGGCTTGATAACGATGATGACGAAATCGATTCGGGAGCGGACTCCTTGCGCTGCCGTGCCGGACGTCAAGCCGAAATTCTGCGGCTCGCCAGCTAACGGCTGAAAGATATCATGGCCTACGATCTCGTTGTTATCGGAACAGGTCCCGGCGGCTATGTCTGCGCGATCCGGGCTGCACAGCTCGGTCTCAAAGTTGCCGTTGTCGAAAAGCGCAAGACGCATGGCGGAACCTGCCTCAACATCGGGTGCATTCCCTCGAAGGCGCTTCTTCAGGCTTCGGAAAAATTCGCCGAGGCCGCGCATGATCTGGCCGGTTTCGGCGTGATCACCGGCAAGCCGGAACTTGATCTTCGCGCCATGATGAAGCACAAGGACGATACCGTCGCCGCCAACGTGAATGGCGTCAGCTTTCTCTTCAAGAAGAACAAGATCGATGCCTTTCATGGGACAGGCACGATCAAGGCGCCAGGTGAAGTCGAGGTCATGGGAGCCGATGGCACGGTCCAAAAGCTCGAAACCAAAAACATCGTCATCGCGACGGGATCGGACGCCGCGAGTCTCCCCGGCATCGAGATCGATGAGAAACAGATCGTCTCCTCGACCGGCGCGCTTTCTCTCGAAGAGGTTCCCAAAAAGCTGCTGGTCGTTGGCGCGGGCGTCATCGGGCTCGAACTCGGGTCGGTCTGGGGCCGCCTCGGTTCCGAAGTGACCGTTGTCGAATATCTGGACCGCATCCTGCCGGGCACGGATGGGGAAGTCGCCAAGCAGTTTCAGCGCGTTCTGGAGAAGCAGGGCTTTCATTTCCATCTCGGCCACAAGGTCACGAAGATCAGCAAAACAAACTCCGGTTTGGCTGTGAGTATCGAGCCTTCCACGGGGGGCGAGGCTCAAGTCCTCACCGCCGGTATCGTTCTTGTCGCGATTGGCAGGCGGCCCATGACAGAAGGGCTTGGCCTGGAGGCTCTCGGCGCCGCGATGGAGCGCGGCCGGGTCGTGATCGACGATCGCTTCGCGACCAATGTGCCGGGCATATATGCCATTGGCGATGTCGTGCGCGGCCCCATGCTCGCCCACAAGGCCGAGGATGAGGGCATAGCCGCCGCCGAGATCATCGCGGGCCAGCATGGCCATGTGAATTACGAGGCCATTGCCTCCGTCGTTTATACCATGCCGGAGATCGCGGCCGTTGGCGCCTGCGAGGAAGATCTCAAAGCGAAAGGCATTGCCTACAAGGTTGGAAAATTCCCCTTCACCGCCAACGGCCGCGCACGGGCCATGCGGCATACGGAAGGCTTTGTGAAGATTCTTGCAGACGCGGCCACCGACCGCGTGCTCGGTGTTCACATCATGGGGCTAGGGGCGGGCGAGCTGATCGCGGAAGCCTGCGTCTTGATGGAGTTCGGCGGATCGGCGGAAGATCTGGCGCGCACCTGCCACGCGCATCCGACACTTTCGGAAGCCGTGCGCGAAGCGGCGCTCGCGGTGGACAAGCGATCGATCCATATCTGACGAATGTTTAGACTTCCAGATTTCATTTTCTGAGTTGCTTAACCGTTTCGCGCTTTCCTTTCGCAAGGAAGCCTCGGATCAGACGATTCGACATGCATGATGCAGCGGCTCCTGCCGGATGAACCGGCTCCGCCTCACTGACAGCCTATCGCGCCGCTTTATGCAGCCTCTCTTCATTCCTCAAGGAGCAATCCGTGACCGGCATGCCCGCGTCTAGTCAAGCTTCCATCGCTTTAGACGGCCGTCTCGCTTTTATGAACATCGACGAGGCCACAAAAGCGCAGCTTCGCAAGCTGAAACCGCTCGTCGGCCAAGCCATCGGCCCGGCGCTCAAGATCTTCTACGACAAGGTGTGCTCAACACCGCAAACCTCAAGATTTTTTTCGAGCGGCCAGCATATGGATGCGGCCAAAAGCCGCCAGGAACAGCATTGGGCCCTCATCACGGACGCCGCATTCAGCGAGACCTATGCCCATGCCGTGCGCGGCGTGGGAAAGGCCCACGCGCGTTTGGGTCTCGAGCCGCGCTGGTATATCGGCGGCTATGCTCTTGTTCTTGAGCAGTTGATTCACGCGGTTGTTCAAAACCATTCGCGAGGGTTTTTGAATTTTGGGAAGCATCGCTCCGCCGAGATGGCGGCGGCCCTCTCAAGCCTCGTCAAAGCGGCGCTGCTTGATATGGATCTCTCAATCTCGATCTACCTCGAAGAGCTCGAGGAGCAGCGCCATCAAAGCGAGCACGCGCGCCAATCAGCCGAAAGGGATCAAACCAAAGCGCTTGAGGTCATGGCTAGGGCGCTCGGTTCATTGGCGAAGGGAGATCTTCACGCCCGCATCATTGAGGATCTGCCGGAAGCGTTTTTAAGCCTGCAGCAGGATTTCAACTCCGCCGTTGCCCAGCTCGAAAAGGCGATAGCCGATATTGCCTCGGGTGCCAGCGCGATCGGCTCGACAACCCAAGAGATCGCAACCGCCGCCGAGGATATGTCGAAGCGCACCGAGCAGCAGGCTGCGAGTCTCGAAGAGACCGCCGCAGCGCTCGAAGAAATCACGGCGACGGTGAAAAAGACGGCCGATGGCGCCATCCATGCAGCAGCAATTGTTGGAGCCGCCAAAAGCGAAGCGGAAAAGAGCGGCGAGATTGTTCACCATGCGGTCGAAGCCATGGGACGCATCGAGAAGTCCTCGAAGGAGATCAATCAGATCATCAGCGTGATTGACGAGATCGCCTTCCAGACCAATCTGCTCGCGCTCAATGCCGGGGTCGAGGCGGCACGCGCCGGGGATGCGGGCAAGGGCTTTGCGGTTGTTGCGTCCGAAGTGCGTGCGCTCGCTCAGCGCTCGGGCGAAGCGGCAAAAGAAATCAAAGCCCTCATCTCGGCTTCGGCCTCGGAGGTCGCACAGGGGGTTGAGCTTGTCGATCAAACTGGCAGGGCGCTCGGAACGATCGCCGCCCAAGTGGCGGACATCGATAAGGTCTTCGCGGAGATTGCCAATGGCGCCAGGGAACAGGCAACGAGCCTTGCCGAGGTAAATATCGCCATTGCCCAGATCGATCAGAACACCCAGAAGAATGCTGCGATGTTCGAAGAGACGTCGGCCGCGACGCAAAGCCTGCGGCGGGAAACCGGCGAGCTCATGCACTCCTTGCACCGTTTCCGCGTTGCAGATCAGAGCTTTTCAGATGGCGCGCCCGCGAGATCCTCGCCACGTGCCGCTCTCAAGCATCTGGGCCGCAGCGGCGCTGCGCGCAAATCCGCCCCCGCGCCAGAGCAGGATGGCTGGGAGGAATTTTGAAACTGGCATCAGCACGGCCGCTTTCTGACTCCGTCCTCACGCGGCGAGATCAGCAACAACCGCATCGAGCACCGGAAAGCCCTCCTTGCTCACCCTGATCCGCCCGCGCGGCGTATATTCGACCATGCCATCCGCGATGAGCGAGGCGACGCGGCCGGGATCGAGATTGCGTCCGGACATGGCGCGGAACTCGGCAGGCTCGATCCCTTCCGAAAGACGCAGTCCCATCAGCAAAAACTCGTCCCCTTGCTCCTCGGCGGACAGAACCTCGTCCTCGACCAGAGCATGGCCTTCGGTCTCGACAACGGTCAGCCACATTTCGGGATGCGGCTCGGTGGCTTGCGCGCGGCGGCCCTTCGCCGACAAAATCCGGCCATGCGCACCGGGGCCGACGCCGATATATTCGCCATAGCGCCAATAGATGAGATTATGCCGGCTTTCCGCGCCGGGCCGCGCATGATTGGAGATTTCGTAAGCGGGAAGCCCGGCGTTCGATGTGATCTCCTGCGTGACATCCCAGAGCGCGCGCGCAAGGTCATTATCGGGAAGGGCAAGTTTACCGGCATCACGCAAGCGCGCGAACATCGTGCCATATTCAATCGTGAGCTGATAAAGCGAGAGATGATCGCGTGTTAGCGCAAGCGCGGCCTTAAGCTCTTGCCGCCACGCGCTAATCGTTTGGCCTGGACGCGCATAGATGAGATCAAAGGAGTAGCGATCAAAGATCGAGGCGGCAAGATCAATCGCACGCAAGGCTTCTTCCACTGTGTGGCTCCGGCCGAGGGTTCTGAGATCGGCGCCATTGAGTGCCTGCACGCCAAGCGAAACGCGATTGATCCCCGCGGCGCGATAGCCGTGAAACCGCCCAGCCTCGACACTGTTTGGATTGGCTTCGAGCGTTACCTCGGCGCCTGGCGCGACAGTCCAATGGCTGGCGATCGCATCAAGAATGGCACCCGCCGTCTCGGGCTTCATCAGGGATGGTGTGCCGCCGCCAAAGAAGATCGACGAAACCGTGCGGCCCTGGGTCAAGCCTGCACGGTGCGCGAGCTCCGCCCGATAGGCATCGGCAAAGCGGCTCTCCTCGATGGGCCTTGCCCGGATGTGGCTGTTGAAATCGCAATAAGGGCATTTGGAGAGGCAAAACGGCCAATGCACATAGACGCCAAATCCGGGACCGGGATCAAGCCTATTTCGCGGAGACATTTTCAACTTGCTCATGCCTTCCCCTGCACGGATGCGCCTGTCCCAACCGGCATTTTCACCCATCATTTATCCCAGGAAATCCTTCCTTCCCGGTTATGAGGATGGAGGAGCATCACCTAGCCTTGCAGCTTCTCGCAAAAATCTAAAAAAGGCGAGACGCAAATTCCATGGGCTTTCCTGCTGAAGCAAGCATTTTCCATAATACTGCCAGAATAAATCTTCACGCGGCCGAAGTCATGCCATATTCGGCGTCAAACTCTATCCATTAGAGTTTCGGTAACAGCGCTGGAAATCGTAGAATCGTCTCGATTTGTTAAGAATACGTTCACTACGTTTCCATAAGCTTCTCATGGCTAAGCTTATGCGCTCCGCGGAGCAGCACAGTTCATGAGGTCAAATTCAGCCGGGTTATAAATATAGGTGAGTATTGAGTTATCTTGCGCCGCCGCCGGCGCCCGCGCCCGTTGTCGTGGTGAAAGATGTTGGCGGCTATGTCACGGATTATCAAAATCAAACCGCTGTCTACCGGATAACCCAGCGCGAAGTCAGACTGCATGAGTGCCGCTCGGCCTGCACCCTGGCGCTGAGTCTGCCCAATGTCTGCGTCTATCCGGACAGCATTCTGAAATTTCATCTTGCCTATGATCCGCGCAATCATCAGCCGAACGCGGAAGTCTCGCAACAAATGTTCGACAGCTATCCAGCTGCGGTGCGGGCGAGGCTCGGAACCCTGACCCGCGAATATAGGGTTCTGCGGGGCAGCGAACTGATCGAGCTTGGAATCAGGAATTGCAATGCGCCGAAGCCAGGCGAGCCCCGGATCATGACCGCATCGGCGGTGCCAGCCCGGCAGCCGCCGGTTTTGCTATCCTCGCAGGCGCAGGCTCCCCAGGACCAGGGCAGCGGGGTCAGACCTGTTCTCGCCGGCCTGATGAATAAGATGCTTTCCGTCTTCGGAGCTGGAGGAACGGCGGAAAACATGCCCGCACGTGCGGCGATCGCACAATCCCGCCTGGCGGCAAAGCCCGGCCCAAGCCAGCTTTTGCTGGCTGAGATACCGCTGCCGCCGCAGCGTCCGCTTGAGCTCGCTCAGCCTGAGATTGCCGCAGCGGCGCCGCTTCCGGTACCAGAAAAAACAGAGGCAGCCATTGGCCGGGCCGCTGAAGCCACGGTTGAAGCCTCGAGTGCACTCGCGCCCGCCAAGGCAGCACTTCCGGCTGTGCGGCGGCTTGCCCGCGACGCGTTGCCGGAGCTGATCACCGGCGCACAGCCAATCCTTCCACCCGGCTTCAGCGCCTATGCGGAGATCGAGCGCAACGGCCGTGAGGGCCTTTAGCGAAGTCCAGCGGCCCGGCATCTGGCCCCCCGCTTTCTGGGCCAAAGCCTCCGGGCCAAAACTTTGCCGGTTACTTGGCAGAGCTTACTCGGGTTTTCTCAGCAAGCCAGCTCTGATGGTTCCGGCCCCCCCAACGGCCGGGCGGCGGCTCGGCTTGCGTTCGACGATCACCGTTCTGGCCGCTCCTTCGCGGCCGCTGGACGTGACGATTTGCGTCGTGTTACGCGGCGGCGCCGATTTTAAGAGCTCGGCCCGCACGTCTTCCAGAGGCAGATCCATGAGCGCTGCGGCAATCTCGGCCTGCTGTTGAAGCTCGTCCGTCAGACCGCGTGCCGCGAAGATCGCCTCCTTGAGTGTTGGCGGATCATACCGCACGCGGCGCGGGCCATATTTTGTGTTCCAACTTGTTGACATGGCGGCTATCCCAACGCCCTTGTCCAAAGCTTTGCTGCGCTGCAGTATTATTGTGCATCGCATGGGAAATCAAGGCCGCGCGAAGCCGCAGCTCGAAAATTTGACCAGATGCTTATCTGTCCGCGCGGCCGCCAACGCAGGCCTTTGCGAGCATCTGGAAAGCGCGGGCGCGATGTGACAAGCCGGGCGAGCCATCCTTGGGAATGCCGTGTTTCTCCTCGCTGCTCATCTCGCCAAAAGTCCGGGAAAAACCCTCCGGCAGAAAGATCGGATCATAGCCAAAGCCAAGACTTCCACGCGGAGGAAAGACGAGCTGGCCGGAAACCTTGCCTTCAAAGCTTTGAGTCCCCCCATCAGGAAAAGCTAGGGAAAGAGCACAAGCGAAATGAGCCTTGAACGGCGGTCTTGCATGGGCCGCACGCAAAGCCTCTTCAACTTTTTCCATGGCGGCGCCGAAATCTCGCGAAGGCCCTGCCCAGCGCGCCGACTCTATGCCCGGCGCGCCATTGAGCGCCTCGACGCAAAGACCAGAATCATCGGCAAGCGCGGGGAGATTCGCACGGCTTGCAGCGGCACGCGCCTTGATTTCTGCGTTGGCGATGAAGCTTGCCCCGGTTTCTTCCGGCTCAGGGAGGCCGAGTTCGGAAGCCGCAATCGCTGTAACGCCATAGGGCGCCAGAAGCTCCCGCATCTCAGCGAGTTTGCCGGCATTATGCGTTGCGATGACAAGTTTTCCGCCAAGGATGGAAGACAAAGGCTTTCTCGAAGCTAGTTGGATGTTGAAGGCCGCGGCTGCTGTTCAATGCAGCGCCGCGGTGCCCTTAGCAGAGTCAGCCGGGAGTTGCGAGTCCGCACTGGCGCGAGGACGGTGAAGTCTGGGAGGAGCTGCCGTATAAAGCACGAATCAAATATTTCTCACCTTCTTTCATTGGCATGCGCGGTTTTTCTTTTTTCGGCTTTTTTCTTCTGTCCGTTCTTGGCATGGCACCGGCAGTGCGCGCCGAGCCGCCATGGCTCACGCTGCCCGCCACACCAACGCTACCCGCGTCCGCGCAAAGTGGCGCTGCGCCCGTGAACGGCATCAAAATCTGGTATGCCGAGTTTGGCAGCGGCGAGCCCGTGATTTTGCTGCATGGCGGGCTCGCGAGCGCCGATTATTGGGGCAATCAAGTGCCCGTGCTGGCGCGGCATTACCGGGTGATCGTCATGGATAGCCGCGGTCATGGGCGCAGCACACGCAATAGCGAGCCTTTTGGCTATGATCTCATGGCGTCCGACGTCATCGCGCTGATGGATTTTCTGAAGATTCCCAAAGCCTCTATCGTTGGCTGGAGTGATGGCGCCATCATCGGGCTTGACATCGCCATTCATCATCCTGAGCGAGTCACAAGACTCTTTGCGTTCGCGGCGAATTCTGATCCGAGCGGCGTGAAAGACGTCAATCAAAGCCCCGTCTTCCGGGCATTTATCGCGCGGGCCGGGAAGGAATACGAACGGCTTTCACCAACGCCCGGCGAGTACAAGCCATTTCTCGAAGAGATCACCAAGATGTGGGCGGCGCAGCCAAACTTTACCGCCAAGGAACTTCAGGCGATCAGCGTGCCCGTCTGGATCGTTGATGGCGATCATGATGAAGCGATCAGAAGGGAGAATATCGAGTTTATGGCGAAAGAAATCCCCGGAGCTAAGCTCGTCATTCAGCAAGGGGTCAGCCATTTTTCCTTTTTGCAGAATCCAGAGCAGTTCGATAAGGATGTGCTGAGCTTTCTGGGGGAAGAAAAGAATCAGTAACAATTGCTCTGCATGAGGTTTTAAGCAATCGCGCTCTTTTGCAGCTCGACGAGCTTGGCGACCCCTGCTCTGGCGAGCGCGATCATGTCGTGCAACTGGGCATCGGTGAAGACAGCCGCCTCTGCCGTCGCCTGCACTTCGACGAGTGAGCCCGAACCCGTTATGACGAAATTCGCGTCCGTCTCGGCCGCCGAATCTTCCTCGTAATCAAGATCAAGCACCGCTTCGCCATTCGAAATGCCGCAAGAGACTGCCGCAACGTGATCGCGCAAGGGATGATCCTTGATGATCGAGCGCCCGTGCATCCATTTTAGGCAATCGTGCAGGGCCACCCAGGCGCCGGTGATCGAGGCGGTTCGCGTGCCGCCATCGGCTTGCAGAACATCGCAGTCGAGGGTGATTTGACGTTCGCCCAATGCCTGAAGATTGGTGACCGCCCGCAGACTGCGGCCAATCAAGCGCTGTATCTCCTGCGTCCGTCCAGACGGCTTGCCGGAGGAAACTTCGCGCCTTGCCCGCGTATGTGTCGCGCGCGGGAGCATGCCGTATTCAGCGGTGACCCAGCCGCGTCCCTGGCCGCGCAGCCAGGCGGGCGGCTTATCTTCGAGCGAAGCCGTGCACAGAACATGGGTTGCGCCGAATTTAACGAGGCAGGACCCTTCGGCATAGCGCGCGACATTGCGTTCGAGCGAGACTGGCCGCAATTCATTGGCGGCGCGCTTCGAAGGACGCATGAAACCCCCCGGTTTATTTTTATTAAGGCATGCTTGTAGAGGCTCAGCCCGCTTTACGCAACCGGAGACCCCTTGGCGGCGCTTCTTCTCAATGTCCCTCAAATGACAGCAGCGTTCTGACAGGCACACCCATGTCCCTGATCTTCTGGGCGCCGCCGAGATCGGGCAAATCGATCACGAAACAGGCCGCCGCCACATCGGCACCGATCTTTTTCAAGAGCCCCACGGCGCCCGTGGCGGTGCCGCCCGTCGCGATGAGATCATCCACGAGGATCACGCGTTCGCCAGGTGCGACAGCATCGTCGTGCATTTCCATCTCGTCGAGTCCATATTCGAGCGAATAGGCGATCGAGACCTTGGTATGCGGCAGCTTGCCTTTCTTGCGGATGGGGACGAAGCCTGCCGAGAGCTGATGCGCCACAGCGCCGCCAAGGATAAATCCCCGCGCTTCGATGCCGGCAACCTTGTCGATCTTTGTGCCGGCCCAGGGCTGCACCAATTCATCGATCGCCCGGCGGAAGGCGCGCGCATCGCCAAGCAAAGTCGTGATGTCGCGGAACATGATTCCCGGCTTTGGGTAGCCGGGAATCGTCCGGATCGTGCTTTTGAGGTCGCCCGTCATGACTGGCCGGCCCGGCGCACAATCGCATCTAATTTTTTCATGAGCTCGGGATCTCGGGCTGAAGGCGCGGTGAGCAGAGCATTTTCAAGTGCACGGTCCGACCCTATTGGACAGGCTTCATGCTCGGCGGGAAAATCACGCAGGAGCCGGGCCAGAAGCTTCGCCGCATTGCCTGCATTGGCCTCAACGACTTTGATGACCGAATCGACATCGACAATGCCATGCGCGGGATGCCAGCAATCGAAATCCGTGACCATGGCGATCATCGCGTAGGAGATCTCGGCCTCGCGGGCGAGCTTGGCTTCCGGCATCGCTGTCATGCCGATGACATCGCACCCATTGGCCTTATAGGCGAGCGATTCAGCGAGTGAGGAAAATTGCGGGCCTTCGATGCAGACATAGGTTCCGCCCTTGACAAAGGCGATCTTTTCGGCGGCCGCAGCATCGGCGAGCCTTTGCTGAAGCAAAGGCGCGACGGGATGTGCCATCGAGACATGGGCGACGCAGCCGTTGCCGAAGAAAGAGCTCTGCCGCGAGAAGGTCCTGTCGATGAACTGATCAACAAGCACGAAAAGTCCTGGATAGAGCTCCGGCTTGAATGAGCCGCAGGCGGAAACGGAAATGATGTCCGTCACGCCGACGCGTTTCAGCGCATCAATATTGGCGCGGTAGTTGATACCCGACGGCGACAATTTATGGCCGCGGCCGTGGCGGGGCAGAAACACGGTCTCGGTGGTCCCGATCCGGCCGAAGTGAAGCGCGTCGGACGCCTCGCCCCAAGGCGTTGCCACCCATTCCTCGCGGATGTCTTCGAGCCCCGGCAGGTGATAAACACCTGATCCGCCAATGATTCCAACGATTGCTTTTGTCATACCCTCAATCCTTAAGCGCTGCAGTTTTCACGCCTCTATCCCTGCCACACAAACGAAAACAATAGGCAAGTGCTCTCTCCCGTAAACCGTTGAGGCTTTATGATTAATCTTCACCGCCCAGAATGGCCAGGATACAGAGCGGCTTTCTGCCCGTAACCTTCGGGAGAGCGGGTTGGCAAGGCCAAATCAGGCGCTGACACACAGCCGGAATGGCTAAGAAATCACCAAATATATGACGGCCGGGCATGACGGCGGAAGCCACGAGCAATGAGGATCGGTATTTATGTGAGTTCTACGGCCCGAAAAACTCGTAGATGGCAGTGTATGGAATCCGTGCGGTATCGCCATTATGGGCGGCGTCACAGGCACTTGCGGGCTGAGCACCGCCATCGGTATTGACACGGCGGACAAAGCTCACGGAATCAAGCGCCCCCGCGCCCTGATGCGATTTGACCTTGAGCAGGAGCCAAGGAATGGAACCCGGTTTCGGCGAAGCCTGCTTGCCAGTCACTTCGCCCGTCACCGACGACCCATCGTTAAGCTTCCATGCCGGTCCCTTGAAATGAGTCCCTGCCTGCTTGCCGTCCGCATTGAACAGCACGGCCTCCGGCGCCTCGAAACTCCAGGCGAACCCTTGCTCCTTGCCTGCTTCCGGTCCGCACACATAAATCTGAACACCATCTGCGCTGAATTCGAACAATTTCCTGGTTCCGGATGGCGGCGCTATGGCGTCTTGTGCGGCTGCCAGCCCTGGAAAAACACTGAGCAGTATAACTGCGAGAATCTGCTTCACGCATACCTCCGCAAAGAAAGACAGAGCAGCCGGAACTCAGAATTGCATAACGCTTTGAGGCTCCAAAGTCCATTAACCGAAGTCTTTGGATGAGACTTGCCAGCAATCATCAATCATGGCGCAGATGGGCGCTTGCTATCTCCAATAACTTGCTATCTCCAATAAAAATTAGACGGGCGGGGTTGGGCGGCATCATCACCTTTGGCGGCGGTGTCCCGCTCCACCAGAGCGGACAGACCATTGGCGGTTTGGGCGTCAGCGGCGGCAGCTCCCGCACCGGTCACGTGATCGCCTACCGCATGCGCAGGCTTGCCGGGCTTGATAAATCCCGCCCGGCGCTGGCTCCGGCGGCACCGGCAACATTCCCTTACCCCAGCCCCAGTTCGGCGCCGGACGGATTTCAGCAGCCGTCGTTCTTTCCTGGGGCGGGACATCGCACCCGGCGCGATTTGAAGCGCTTAGCTGCCGGTACCAATCACGCTCCGCGCACGGTGGCGGCTGTGCCGCCACCCGCGTCTCTTTCATTCAAATTCATTCAAAACTCGCGGCTGATCCGGCCAGCCAAGGCGAGAGCTGGCGCCGGTGCCTTAGCCTGAGCGGGCGGCGGCAAAGCCAGTGTTACAACCTGGCTGTCTTTTTCGAGCGTCATCGTCCGCATATCAACCGACCGCAGAGACCAGCCCGAGGCCATTTCGCCAACGTGAAGGCGAATGACGCTTCTTGTCGTCTGGTTCAGAAGAACTGCGACGTTCTGCGGCTCCCCAAGCGCGATGCCGACGAGAGTGAATGGGCAAGGCTCCGGCGGGGGCGGGGAAGGAGGCGGAGGAGCCTCGGCGGCCGCGATTGGCGGGGCAGGCGGCGCCGGAGGCCGCCGGGACGGAGAAAAGATCGGCCGCTCATTTGTCGCGGTCAGCGAGCTCAACGGAACCCCCCAAAGCGGATTAGCTCCCGGCAGCCTCTCCCGCAAAGGCGAGGCCTGTGCAGTGGAATCATGCGATTCCGCAGCGGGCGGTGCCTGCGCAATGGCGCCAGTCAATGAAAAGCCAGCCATTGCGGCGATCACCCAAATATACCGCCTGATCATTTGCTCACCTGCCATTGTCCTGAGACATCGATTTGCACCCGGAGCCTCGGCTCCGCCCCCCCTTCTAACTTGGCACTCGATTGAGGCATTTGTACTACGAGCTGATCAATAAATAAAAACGGCACCCCTGTTTCAAGACTGTAAAGCAATTGCTGCAATTTGCTTTGATCGATATCACAATTGGCGGAAAGGCCAACATGGCCGGGTTTGGCCTCTGATTCTTGCAAGTCGACCTGCGTGGAAAGAACCGTGCCGCCGGCATCCTTGACGGCTTCCACGACCCGTTGTTGCAGCGCGGCGCCAGCAATTGTCACGGTACGCCCTTCGAGAAAAGGCGAGCCGGACTTCGCCGCGCCATCCCCGCCATTCGCGAGTTTGCGGCCCTCAATCCTGTCGAGCAGATCGCTGGCAGCCGAATAAGCCGTATAATCGCTGGCAAGCCCGGCGAGGGCAAGCCACGTCACAATGGCCATCGCCAAAAGGAACGCCACATACCCGGAAAGAGACAAGGCTTGCTCGCGAGTCAAAAGCTTGCGGAGCGGGTGCGTGCGGAGAGCTTGGATCATCACAGGCCTGGTGCATAAACCGGCTCGATGTGAGCCTCGATATGAAAATGGTCCCTTTGCTCCGACGGCGATCGTGTTGTCGGAGCAAAAAAGGTGGCCCGGGTGAAATGCGGGGTTTGTTCGATGAGCCGGATCAGGGCTGGAGCATCCTTCGTCAGGCCGGTGATCTGCACCTTGTCGCCAAGAATTCTAAGCTCCGTCAGATAAGTGTCATCGGGCAGAATCCGCGATAAGGTTTCCATAACAATGACGCTCGCGGGCACTTGATGTTTGCGCTGTTCCAGCTCGCGCGCCGCCTCGCTGGCCCCGTGGCCGGATTGGATCGCGGCGCGGCGCTCCGCGATGCGGCTGTCAATGTCATCCGTTCGCGCTTCGAGCATTCCGCCGATGATGGAATTTGCCGCAACCGACATGGAGGCAATCGCGCTAGCCCCGGCAAGAACGGCGATCAGGATACTCCGGATACGGCGCATGCTGGCCGCCTGTCCTGCCTTTTGCTCGCAAACCCTGATGGGTGCGAAATCTTCCCCAGCTTGTTGCCCGGCCGCCGAGACACTGACCATATCGGCACCCATGGCCGCGATTGCATTCATAAAGGGCGTAATCCGTGCTTGCGCAGTGGCAGCAATCGTGACCATGATTTTGTCGTTGGCCGCATCAAACGAAGAATGCCATCCAAAGGCAGCATCCGCCGCAGGCCAAGGCGTCAGACGATCGATCTGAGCGCGAATGATTCCATCGAGAAATTCGGAAGCGCGGCGCGGCAGCTCAAGCGGCCGGAACAGGAAATGACGCGGCTGCAAGATGAGTTCGACGCGGGCTCCCTTTAAAACCGGCCCAAGCCTTTCCGCAGCACCGGGATCGACATGCCCTCCGGCGATCCGGATTTTGTCACAAGGGAGAAAATCTCGTTCGCCGCCTTCCCGCAGCCTGAAGAGTCCGTCCTCCTCCTCGGCCAGCTGGACATGCCGCCTTGTGCGCAGGGATTCGCGGCCAGCAGAAATCGCCGCGGCGGCAAGATCTATCCAGCGGGAAAGAACTTCAACGATTGTTCGATAGAAGGTCATTGGGTTTCCCCCGGTCTCGCCGCTCAGGCGGGGCCATCAAAGTCATCGTGCCAGGAAAGCACGCGGTAAGGCTCCGGACCACCATCGAGAATGAGAAGAACGACATCGGCGTTCACCTGCCGGCCTCCCTCAAGCTTGACGCGAACGCTGGCGCGCGTTGTCTTGCGCCCGCCCACAGCGACGTTTGCGCGCGCGTCACCCAGAACGTTCAGGATCGCCTGCGGATTTTGCGGATCTCGCTGCTTGAGAATCTGGGCGATCTTGTCTGGACTCATATTTGGCAGCGCCGCGATAACTTCCGGGGCAGCCTCATTGATGTCGATCTCCGCTTTGTCGTTGTAAACCGTCACGAAGGGAAGGGCAGCATCCACCAGCGCCGCTGGCAGTCCGAGGACGAGCCGCAATTCGGCGGTGTCTTGGAATGGCGCCTGCCGGGGCCCGTAATTCAGACCTGCGCTTTTATAGGCATCGGCCTCCTGATTTTGACCTCCCGGAGGGGGCGTCGTCCGCCAGGCAATGATCCGTTCCGCATAAGAACCCGCCTCATCCGGCTTTGCCCCAAGGGCCACGAACAAGCCCGCAAGCAATGGCTTTTGCGCACGGTTAAGATCGATGCGTGCCCCTTCCGAACGGAATTCGACGTCCGCATGCGAGGCTCCGATTTGGAAATCAAAAGCCCCCGAGGTTGGCCGCGACGCATCGTCAAAACCTAAAAGCCGGTAGGCGGTGAGTTCGAGCCCTGCCGTGATCATGGCCTCGGTCTTCAGCCTGTGATCATAGACGCGCGCGGAAATCGCCGTGTTGGCAAGGTAAAGAGTGTAAACCGATGCGAGTGCCGCCAAAGCGGCAAGCATCCAAAGGACCGCGACGATGATAAAACCGTCCGCGGCTGGCGGGAAGCCAGCAGGCTGCGAGATAAGGCCCGCCGCCCTGCGGAGTTTCTCGAACCGGGCACCTTCGCGCGGATCATTCATGGAATGCCCTCTTCGGGAACGGGCCTTTGGAGCACTTTTCGAAGATTTCTACAGGCCCCCGCAACCGGTCTGCTGGTTTTGTACGCATTCAGCCGCGACGTTCACCCGTATCGTGGCGGCCGTCGAAAGCGGCAGGATCTCATCGGTCAGGGCATTGCGGACAGTGATGCGAACCGCATCCGGCAATTGTTTGGCATCCTGCCAGTCATCTTTCCAGATCCGGTCATGACCTGCGAAGGCGAAGGAAACGCGAAACGGCGGGCGCACGAGCACGATGGGATTGGTGAATTCCACGTCTCCAGACTCGACTGCCTTCGCCGTAAACAGCCCGAACGGGGCGCGGGAGCGGACGAGCACACGGCCTCGTGCATCTTCTTCTTCGCTCAGGCGCACGATTTCGAGCCCGGCCGCCGCGTTCGGGCCAATCGCGGAGCGCACGAAAGTGACAGACGATTCTGTCCCCTCAAAAAAAGTCCGTGCACCGGCATCGCCCAGTGACACATATTGCGCCGAGGCAACATCGGCAGCGATCCGGTCGATCCCAAGGCCAAGCATGTCAGCACTCTGCACCCGTTGGAAACCCGTTTTCCAATTTACCATCCAATGACCCGTGACCGTAGAGAGTATCGCCAGAAGTGCGCCGGTCAGAGCAATCACGGCCAAAGCTTCGATGAGCGAAAAGCCGCTCTCGCCGCAACTGCGCCTTGCGGCCTCCTCATGCTGTTTTTTCATTGAGCCCCGGCTTGTTTGACAAGGCGGATCGTCTCGATGTGAACCTCCCCGCCCGAGGGCGACCGCGTTGTTACAATGATCGTTTGCGGTGTCCAGATCCTGGCCGCGTGCGGATTGATGTAATCATTTGGAAAAGGCCCGATATCGACGGACCAGCCGCGGTCATGCATTTCGCCTTCGAGCGTTCCGGGCGTCAGACTCGCCCGGTCGGGAAGGCCCGTCTCTACCGCGCGCAAAGTTTCGACAAGCGCGATATGCTGCTCGATCCTTCTCGACCCGCGCATGTTTCCCGCAACGAGCGATCCGATGGCAGCTAAGGAGATAGCGGCAACAGCGAGCGCAGCCAGCGCCTCGACAAGGGTAAACCCCGCGCAGCCATCTTCACTCTTGCCGGGGGATTGGCGTTTAAAGCGCACTGGCCGGAACAATCTCGACTCCTCCCGTCAGCCAGTTGACGCGGATTTCGAAGCCCGCTCCCGGCCGCGAAAGAAAAATCGTGCCGCCACAGGACATGCCTGACGGCAGAAATTGGATCGTCATCCTGCTCGCCTGCCCCGCGCATTGATCGGCAAGGACGGCGTTGAATGCGACATCGCCCGGCAATTGCACGGTCCGTCCGCTCGCGCCAGAACGGACCGTCCTTGATACCGGGCTGAGTTCGGTCTTTATCGTGGAACCCGTCTGGATCGCCGCAGTCCGGTCCCCCTTGAGCAGGGCCGCCGTCTCCATTGCATAGGCTTCGAGGCTGCTGCGCGAGGTGCCACGCGGAATGGCCGGCAGAACAACGGCTGCGAGAAGGGCAATGATGGCAAGGACACAAACGGTCTCGATCAAGGTAAACCCGTCCTCACCAAGAGACCCTCTCATTTGAGTTCCCAGCTCTTGATGCTCGCAGAGCCGCCAGTTCCTCCTTCCTGGCCGGAAGGACCAAGCGAGACAATCTCGTAGGGGCCGTGCTCGCTCGGCGAGCGGTATTTGTAGGGATGTCCCCAAGGGTCGTTCGGCACCGTATTGTTCTTCAGATAGGGGCCGTTCCAGCCAACCGATCCCCCTGGCCGCTGCACCAGGGCGGCAAGACCTTCGGAGCTTGTCGGATAACGCCCGAGATCAAGATAAAAAAGATCGAGCGAGCTCGCGAAGCTTTGGATCTGAATGGCCGCGGCCTTTGCCTTTGATTCGCTGAGGTAGTTCAGAACCCGGGGACCGACGAGGCCCATAATGAGGCCAATGATCGTGATGACGACCAAGATCTCAACCAAGGTAAAGCCGTCTTCCCGTCCACTGCGGGGCGTGCGCGCCTTCCGTTTGGGGGCACGTCCCGAACTGAATTCCATTATCTTCTCTCGAATATTCATACCGATCGTTTCCCCTCAAGCTGGTAAGTTAACCAACGACTTGACTGACGGACATGAGCGCGGTCATGACCGAGACGATCAGGCCGCCGACAATGATGCTGATAGCCACGATGGCGGCAGGGCCCGCGACACCGACGAGCTTATCGAGACTGCGCTGAAGTTTAGCTTCATAAAATTCCGCGATTCTTTGTGCGAGGCTTGGCAGCTGGCCGGACTCCTCGCCGAGCCGCAAGGTACGGATGGCCATCGGCGGAACCGCTTTGGTCTTGCCGAGCCCATCGGAGAGCTTGCCGCCATGCCGGACGATATCGACGGTTTCGCTCCAGGCTTCAGACCGGCCCGTTGTCGCCATCAGATCGGCGAGGATGCGCAACGTCGCCGCCAGCGGCACACCGCTCGCGAGGAGAACGCCGAGATTGCGGCAGAAAACGGACGTTTGATGAAACTCCAGAATCCGGCCGATGAAAGGCACATGGGCAAGCGCTCCCAGAAGCGCGCCGCGCACCTTTGGGCGGCGCAGGAAGAGCCAGCCGCCGCCCCCGGCAAAGGCAGTGCCGAGCGCGAGGGCAAGCGTGTGCGCCCGGAGAAATTCCGAAAGGCCGAGAAAGAAGACCATGACCGGGTCAAGCTTGGCATTGAAGTCGCGCAGAACCCCGCCAAACTGCGGCAGCACGAAGCTCAGGAAGAACAAAAGAACGGCGGTTGCCGCCGCCAGGACAAAAGCGGGATAGCGAAGAGCCTCGCTGAACCGCCGGCGCAGCGCCTCGGCACGCGCCCGCTCGGCACCAAGCACTTCCAATATATTGACCAGCGTGCCGGAGGTCTCGCCAACCCGCACGAGCTCGACATACATGGGCGGGAACAGGGACGGATGTTGAGCAAGGGCGTCAGCGAAACTTTCGCCAGAAAGAATGGCGGAAGTGAGCTTGGCAACGGCAGGCCGCAGCCGCCCAATGTCGGCGTCGGAGGACAAAACCTCAAGGGCATCGTTGATACGCGCACCCGTTTGCAAAAGCAGGGCGAGATCGCTGGTGAAAACCGTCACATCCTCGGGGCGCGGGTGTGAGAAAAGTGCAAAATCCCAGCTCAGAATGCCCGTTCCGCCTCCTTCGCGGACGGTTTCGATCGGAATGAGCCCAAGATATTCCACGCGCTCGGCGACCTCCGCCGGGCCCGCCGCCGAGATCGAGCCGGTTACAATGTCGCCATTAGGTGTCAGAGCACGGTAGCGGAAGGTCCTCATGGCTCAGCGCACGGTGGTGACACGGAGAACCTCAGCGGCGGAGGTGATCCCAGCCCGGCATTTCGCAACGGCGTCTTCCACCATTGTCGTCATGCCGCCGCGCCTTGCGGCAAGGTCGATCGCCCGCCCGTCGGCATCTGGGCGCACGAGGTCATAGACCTCGTCTTTCAATTCAAGCATCTCAAAGACGCCGCAGCGGCCGCGATAGCCGACGCCGCCGCAGCGCTCGCAGCCCGCCGGCTCATAAATGCAATCGCCCGCTTCAAAGCCGAGCGCCTTGTAGCGCGGGTCGGCAGCAAGATCGGAGTTCTCGAGAAAGCGCTTTTTCTTACAACGGTCACAGAGGATGCGGACGAGGCGTTGCGCGATGACCGCCCGCAATGTGGATTTGAGCAGGAAGCCCTCAACTCCGAGATCAAGCAGGCGGGGCACTGCCGCCGCCGCGGTTTCGGTGTGCAAGGTCGTCAGCACGAGATGGCCGGTGAGTGCTGCATGAACGGAGATACTGGCAGTCTCGGGGTCGCGCACCTCACCCACCATGATGACGTCTGGATCCTGCCGGACGAAAGCCCTCATCGCGGCAGCGAAAGTAAGGCCAATCGAGGGCTTGACCTGCGACTGATTGATTCCCTGGATTTCATATTCGACCGGATCCTCGATCGTCAGAATTTTCCGCGTGGGCTCATTAAGGAGCGAGAGCATGGTCGCAAGGGTCGTCGTCTTGCCGCTGCCTGTCGGTCCCGTGACGACGATAAGGCCATGCGGGAGCGCAAGCAGCTGGCGCATGAGCTTTTCATCCTTAACCGACAAGCCGAGCTTCGCAAGATCGAGCAGGCCGCGATCGCGCGGCAACAGGCGGATCACTGCCGATTCGCCATGCTGAGACGGCATTGTGGCGACGCGAATATCGATTTCCGAGCGTGCAACCTTTAGCCTCGCCGCGCCGTCCTGCGGCAGGCGGCGCTCGGCAATGTTGAGGCCTGCCAGAATCTTGATCCGCGAGATGAGGGCCTGCGGCAAGGCATTGGCTGGCGCCGCCACCGTGCGGAGCAGACCGTCAACCCGCATCCGGACCACGAGACCGTTGCGGAAGGGCTCGATATGGATGTCGCTCGCCCGCGATTCGATCGCTTTTTCAATGAGGTCATTGACCGCGCGCACCACCGGGGCGCCGCTCGCCAGATCGCGGAGGCTCTCAATATCATCGTCGGCTCTCGCGCCGGAAGCGGCGCCATAGCCAGCCGCAGGCTCATCAACGCCGGGCTGCTCGCCCAGAACAGTCGCAATGTCCTCGAAGGAGGCGACATCAACAGACACCGCCCCGCCAAGCACGATCTCAGCAGCATGGACGGCGGCAGTGTCGCTCGGATCTGCGACCGCGAGCCTGTAATGGCCCTTTGGCGATTCAAAGGGCAGAACTGCCATGTCACGCAGGAAGCGCGGTGAAAAGCGGGCGGCCAAGGACGGGACAGCCATGAGCTGAGGCAAGGTAAGCCGCCTTAACCCGTAGAAGCGTGCCACTTCATCGGCGAAGCTATTGGCCGTCAGTTCCGTCGCTTCCCAAAGCTTGCGAAGCGAATGCTCTGCGCCTGGATGGGCGGCGGACGCCGATTCATATGCCGCAGGCGAAATCAGATTTTTCGTTGTCAGATATTTTGCGAAGTCCTCAAGGGCAAGCGCGCTCATCCCGCCTCTCTAGGCCAATGAAACCACCCATGATCTTCTTGCAGCTTCTGGCCAGACGATACGCCGCTGGCGCCATCTTTTCTACTCTTTCCATGACGAATTTTAATCCTGATAAAACTTCAGTGACGGCGATTGAACCGGACCGCGCAAGACACCAGCTTGGCCGGGCCAGTTGAACACTTCACCGCATCTTTCGATAGAATCCGCCGAAACTGGGACGATAAGGGCACGGCGCCGCGCTGGATTTGACCGGTAAGGCTCTAAGTCATTGATTTCAAAAAATCATGATACCCGGCAGGGGGTGTGAAAAAGCATCGCATTATAAAATAGTTGCTTAAACTTCACGCCAATGCCAAATACCGCCGATGGTACGAGGCAAGCTCGCCCCGAGCCAACACTTGCCTGAGCCAAAGCATACTCCGTACCGGCGGATGCTGCAGAGGTTCGGGTTTTTGAAAGACAGCAGCACAAGCCTAGGAGGTTACGCCATGATTAACGTCAGCTCTGGAAGAGCGAGCACAAGTCTCGACGCCTGCGGTCCGTTCGCTCGCCTGTTTTCAAATCATTCCGTGAGAATCGCCGCGGCTGCCCTCATGCTGGCAGGCACATTCGGTGCCGCTGGGAGCGCCCATGCGCAGGCAACCCAGGATACCGCCAGCTGCATCGAAAAGTGCAAGGCGGACGAAAAGGCTTGCCTCAACGCTGGCAGCTCGGAAGAGCTCTGCGATTATGACTCCAAGAACTGCCAGAAGGCTTGCAGCGGGGGTAAATGATCACAGTTTCGCCGGCTGATCTTCCGGCGCGATAATCTCGAGGCGGGTTCAAGACCGCACCGCCAGCCCTCATCTCTTTTGGCAAGGCCAGCGGACGCAAAAGCGCCCGGAGGGCGGCAGTCATATTTTCTCGGGAATTCGCATCCATCTGTGAGGCATCCATCTGTGAGATGGTGTTAACTTTTAAAAAACATGGGCCGCATATCGCGGCCCATAATTTTGGTTCCCTTTTGGCTCCTCGCTATCCGCGCTTTGCGATTGGCACATAGTCGCGGCGCGGCGCACCAACGTAGAGCTGGCGCGGACGCCCGATCTTCTGATGGGGATCCTCGATCATCTCTTTCCATTGCGCGATCCAGCCCGCCGTGCGCGCGACCGCGAAGAGCACGGTGAACATGGACACCGGGAAGCCCATCGCCTTCAGCGTGATCCCGGAATAGAAATCGATATTTGGATAAAGCTTCTTCTCGATGAAATATTCATCGCTAAGAGCGATTCTCTCGAGTTCAACGGCGACATCGAGCAGCGGACTATCCTTGATACCGAGCTCGTTCAAGACCTCGTGACAGGTCTTCTGCATGAGCTTGGCGCGCGGATCATAGTTCTTATAGACGCGGTGGCCGAAACCCATGAGCCGGAAGGGATCGTTTTTGTCCTTGGCCCTGGCAATGAATTTCGGGATGTTCTCGACAGTGCCGATTTCCATCAACATCTTGAGTGCGGCTTCATTGGCGCCGCCGTGTGCCGGACCCCAGAGGCAGGCGACCCCCGCCGCGATACAGGCGAAGGGATTTGCACCTGAGGAGCCAGCAAGTCTCACCGTCGATGTCGAGGCGTTCTGTTCGTGATCGGCGTGGAGAATGAAGATCCGGTCAAGCGCACGGGCAAAGACCGGATTGATCTTATATTCCTCGCACGGCACCGCATAGCACATGCGCAGAAAATTCGATGCGTAATCGAGATCGTTCTTTGGATAGATGAAGGGCTGGCCGAGAGAATATTTATAAGCCATCGCGGCGAGAGTCGGCATTTTGCCGATCAGGCGAAACGACGCGACCATCCGCTGCGTCGGGTCCGAAATATCCGTTGAATCATGATAAAAGGCCGACAGTGCGCCAACACTGGCACAAAGGACGGCCATTGGATGGGAGTCCCGGCGCAGGCCCTGGAAGAATCTCGCCATCTGCTCATGCACCATCGTGTGGCGCGTGATCCTGTAGTCGAAATCCTTCTTCTGCGTCGCAGTCGGCAAATCCCCATAGAGCAGAAGATAGCAAGTTTCGAGAAAGTCGCCGTCTTCGGCGATTTGTTCAATCGGGTAACCGCGGTAGAGCAATACGCCTTCGTCGCCGTCAATATAAGTGATGTGCGATTCGCAGCTCGCCGTCGACGTAAAGCCGGGATCATAAGTGAACATCCCGGTCGAAGCGTAAAGCTTGCTAATATCGACCACCGATGGCCCAATCGATCCCTTCTTGACGGGCATGGTGACGGTGATATCGCCAACACTAAAGGAGCCGGTCGTCGCGCTCATAGTCGTTGATTCCTTAAGTTTGTTGAGCCGAGTCTAACGGCAATTCAGATGGGCTTGCCGCCGGCATCCGTTTCCTTTCCTCCCGAATGATGCGGCGCAGCAACACTATCTTATGCGCGGTTTTCGTCAAGCGGAGGAGAATTGCCTTAAGATCACGTTAAATTTGAAGTTGTTTTCCTGCCCTTGACGGGTCCCGCGCCGGTGTGTTCGCGGGACTCTTGGCAAGAGCCCGGTCCTTCCATAAGCAAGAGCCAGCCAAATGCAATACCGATCCCGAGACAATATCGCCTCATGATCGCCTCATGCTGGGGGCGCTGAGCGGCCTCATCCTTGCCGCATTGCCAAGAAAAATATGCGGCCTTTGAACTTCGATTGCGCTTCACATGAGGCGCGCTGTCAAGCTCCGCCGGGATGGTTATAACTTCCCGGCGGCACATGGCCGCGGCGAAATGATGCGCAGACTTATGGCCTTGGCCATGGAGGATCTATGCCGGCACTTTTGGGTCGACCAATCAGAAGCTTTCTCACTTTGAGCATTGCAGCCGCGCCGCTGGCGGCTTTCTCGCCTGCTGCATACGCCGGGGATGGCGGGGCATTCGCTGCGGGTCTCATTGGAGGAACCGCGATGGGAGCGCTTGCCGGAGCCGCGATCGCAAGCGCACCCCCTCCGCCCCCGCCGCCCGTCTATTACGCCCCTGCTTACGCGCCGCCGCCGCCGCGCTGCTGGTGGGAGCCGCGGGAAGTTTGGACAGGCTATGCCTATGTCGTCCAGCGGGTGCGCGTCTGCGACTGACGATGAGCCCAGTAACCGGCTGAGCGTGTTTGCGGCTCAGCCGCCCTGGTCCTGCAGGCGGGCAAGGCTTTCCTCGCGGCCAAGTACTTCGAGAACCTCGAATATTCCCGGAGATGTTGCCCGGCCGGTCAGGGCCGCCCGAAGCGGCTGTGCGACATCGCCAAGCTTGACTTTGATCTCGGCGGCATAATCACGCACAACCGCTTCGAGGCTTGCGGCCTGCCAATGCGAGAGCGCCGTAAAGCGCGGGATGAGAGCTCGAAGATGCGTCCGCCCGTTGGCCTCGAGAATGGCAGACGCTTTGGCATCCATAGAAAGCGGGCGATCGGCGAACAGGAAATTCGCCCCGTCGAGGAGCTCGACCAGAGTCTTGGCTCGCTCCTTGAGGCCTGGCATGGCGGCGCGCAGCTTCTTGCGCATGGCGGCATCGAGCTTGCCGAGCACCTTCTCGCCATGCGGCAGATGTGGCAAAGAGGATTCGAGCGCCGCGAGGAGCCCGTCATCCGTGCTCGCCCGGATATAGTGCCCATTCATGTTCTCGAGCTTCGCGAAGTCGAAGCGGGCGGCCGAACGGCCGACATGCGCGAGGTCGAACGCCTCGATCATCTCCTTTGCCGAGAAAAATTCCTTGTCCCCCTGGCTCCAGCCGAGCCGCACGAGATAATTGCGCAAGGCCTCCGGCAGGTAGCCCATGGAACGGTAGGCATCAACGCCGAGCGCGCCATGGCGCTTCGATAGCTTCGCTCCATCCGGGCCATGGATGAGCGGGATATGGGCCATCACCGGGACTGCCCACCCAAGCGCCTGATAGATTTGCATCTGGCGTGCCGCATTGGTGAGGTGATCATCGCCGCGGATGATGTGGGTGACGCCCATGTCATGATCATCGACGACCACCGCAAGCATATAGGTCGGCGTGCCGTCCGAACGCAGCAGAATGAGATCGTCGAGATCTCTATTGGCCCAAGCGACGCGCCCTTGGACTTTGTCGTCAAGGACGGTCTCTCCGTCCTGCGGCGCCTTGAGCCTGATGACGGGTTTCACGCCCTCCGGCGCCTCGGAGGGGTCGCGATCGCGCCAGCGCCCGTCATAACGCGGGGGCCGGCCTTCGGCGCGGGCCTGTGCACGCATCTCGTTGAGTTCGTCCGGCGTCGCATAACACCGATAAGCATTCCCCGAGGCAAGCAGCCCTTCCGCAACCTCACGGTGGCGCGCGGCACGCTGGTACTGATAGATGACATCGCCATCCCAATGAAGCCCGAGCCAGGAAAGCCCGTCGAGAATGGCGGCGATCGCCGCATCGGTCGAGCGCTCGCGATCGGTGTCCTCGATCCGCAGCAGCATCTTGCCGCCAAAATGGCGCGCATAGAGCCAATTGAACAATGCCGTCCGGGCACCGCCAATATGCAGAAAACCCGTTGGAGAAGGAGCAAAACGGGTAATCACCAGGTTTGACATGGGCAAAATCCTGCGGCTCGAGACCGCCCTCGGCTTGAAATTGCGGGAAAACGGCTTGGGCCGCCCGTGTAACATGAAAAACAATAAACAAAAGTGGCCTGGCTAAAACGATTCCGCCCCCTGCCGGTGCCCGAAGAAGCAGAAAAGCAGCCCGGTCACGGCACCAGAGCGAGCACGGCCGCGCCGCAGGCCCCGAAAATGACGGCGAGCCAGGATGGCGCCCGCCAGAACACGAGGAGAAGAAAGACGGCGAGCCCAAGCCCGAAATCGGCCTTTGTGAAGATCGCGCTTGTCCAGACCGGCGTGTAAAGCGCTCCGAGCAGAATGCCCACGACGGCCGCATTGACCCCTTTGAGCGCCGATTGCACTGCCGTCCGGTGGCGCAAAGCATCCCAAAACGGCAGCGCGCCGAGGAGAAGGAGGAAGGACGGCAGGTAGATTGCGGCAAGACAAATAAGACCGCCGGCCCAGCCGTTTGGCGCGGGCGCCATCGCCGCGCCGAGATAGGCAGCGAAGGTAAAGAGCGGGCCGGGCACGGCTTGCGCCGCTCCATAGCCCGCAAGGAAGGCATCGTTGCCAATCCAGCCTGGCGGGACGACCGCCTGTTGCAGAAGGGGCAGCACAACATGGCCGCCGCCGAAGACAAGAGAACCCGAGCGGTAGAAGCTGCTGATGAGCTCGATTGTGCGGCTGGACGTTGCCGCGGCAAGCAGGGGGAGTCCCAAGAGCAAGGTTGCAAAGAGACCAAGAAACACGATCGCAGGCGCAATGCCGAGCGGAATTGGTAACGGAGCACCGTCAACCCCGTTCTGGCTGGGGAGCAAAACCCAGCCGATAATACCCCCGGCCAGAATGGCTCCGATCTGTCCGGTTGCGGAAGGAACAGCCAGCGTCAGTAAGGCCGCCGCAACCGCAAGGGTCACCCGCTCCCGGTCGGGGCAAAGCCTCACCGCCATGCCCCAGACAGCCTGCGCGACCACGGCAACGGCGGTGATCTTGAGCCCGTGCAGCCAGGCGAGACGTGAAATGTCGCCAAGACTCTCAAGCCCGTACGCAAAAGCGATGAGCGCGAGCGCGGAAGGCATCGTAAAGCCAAACCAGGCAGCAAGCGCGCCTGGCAGTCCCGCCCGCGCCATGCCAATGACAATACCAGCCTGGCTGCTCGCCGGACCCGGCAGGAACTGGCATAATGCAATAATGTCCGAGAATGCCGCCTCATCGAGCCATTTTCGGCGTTCCACGAATTCGCTGCGGAAATAGCCAAGATGCGCGACCGGCCCGCCAAAGCTCGTCACCCCAAGCCGGAGGAAGACCGAGAGCACATCCAGAAACGATCCATAACCCTGTGTTCGTGCCGTCTGCGCGCCTGCGCTCACGGGAACCTCACATCTTTGGCGGCGGCGGGGTAAATTGCGAGATATCGGCGATGCCGAGCGCCTGTTCGATGCGTCCGATTTGCGCCACGGCGTCTTCGAACCCGTCCTTACCAAATTGCTGACGCTCGATTTCTTCGAACTTCTCGCCCATCTCGCCGAGTTCATGCGCTGAAAGCGCATTTTTCCACGCCGGAAACACGATTGTGTCCTCGCGTGCGGCGTGGTGCTCGTACATCAACTCGGCGCCGTCCAACGCACGCGCCAATGATTCAGCGGCGCCGGTTCCAATCGCCCCGCTGGCAGTCAATTCGAGGACATAATCTGTAATCTCGCGGCCACGTTTATGTTGGGAAATCAGGACATCGACATAGGCCGCCGCCGGGCCGCCAGTCTTTTTGACCGCCGGGAAGATGTAGGTCTCTTCGAGCTTCTTTTCGTGATAATCCTCGCCGAAATTGCGGAACAGCAACGCCGTGCGGCGCAGCACGCCGGGATCAACGTCATCCGGTTTCACTCGCAGTTTCGCGGCGGCTTGCCGGTAGACCAGGATGGCGCGGCGAATGACGCCATGCTCGCGCATCAGGTCCTCGGCCGCACCAACTTCCTTTTCTTCTTTCTTTTCTTCATCCTTTTTGCCTTTGCCGTCTTTCCCGCCGGCCCAGACAATTCGAGAGTTCGCCCCGGCCACAAGCCCCGCCCCAACCATGCCGAAGACGGCGGTGAACCGGCGGCGCCCCTTGTCGAAATCAATCATCCGCGCCTCCTTTGTCCGGCGAGGGCAGAGGTCTCCATTATGATCCTCCAGCTGGTCATGACCGGCCTTCCTTCACGCCATCTTCGAACAATTCGCCAAACAATTCCCTCACTTTGCCCTTGGCCTCGGCGAGCGCCTTGGTCCCCGCCGCCGTTGCGCGGTAAAGGCGGCGCGCCGTGCTGCCTGTCCTTACTTCGGACGAGGTCAGATATCCCTTCTCTTCGAGTCCATGCAGGATCGGGTACAGCGTTCCGGCGCTGATCTTGTACCCATGCCGCCCCAGCTCCTCAATCATGGCGAGACCGTAGACCGGCTCCTTAGCGGCATGGTGAAGAACGTGGAGCCGGATCAAGCCAGCGTAGAGATATTTATCGTGCACAACCGATAGCGAAAACCGTTATCGAAATACGATAATCTTTCGCGCCCCCTCTGTCAATGTTCACTCGCCAGTCCGCAGCTCAGGCATAAGAGACGTGAGGGGGGCTGGAATCTTCTCTATTGCGTCCCATGTTTTTCGTGGAATCCCGCCGCGAGTGCGGGAACTGCAGCGGGCGCGGCATACCAGAGCGCCGCCCTGGCGAAGACAGCTTGACCCGGAGGCTATAATGACTGTCAGAAAGCTCGAAAAGGCGGAATGGAGCCCTTTTTTCAACCATATCTCGAAAGCGCTCTCCGGTTCCCAGGTTGAAATCGATGTGACGTCACTGACCGGCGGTGCCCGCCAAGTGCAGGTCAATTGGGTTCCCCTCATTGGCCTAGTCTATGACGAAAAAGACGATGTGGTCGAAGTTGCCATCGAGGGGCTCGATCATTTGATCCACAGGCCGCGCGAGATCAAGATCGAGGAGGGCAACGGACAGCTGGCGAGCATCGAAATCCTTGGTGCAGAAGGCGTTTGCCAGACCGTCAAGCTCAAGGAGCCTTTGCTGCTGTCCGCACCGCAAAAATGAGAGCGCGGAATCCTCAGCGTTTCGGAGCGGCCATCGCGAAGATCGCGCCTTGCGGGCCGAGGCATTGCACGATCCAGCTGCCTCCAGGCACCTGCATGGGGCCGTGAATGATCTGGCCGCTCGCGTCCTTGACGCGCAATGCCGCGGCGCCGATGGCATCGGTGTTAAAATAATAGAGCCAGAACGGCGCCGGCGTTTGCGGCATTTTCGTCATCATCCCGCCGGCCGCCCGAAAGAAATGAGCGCTTTCGTAATTCCCCAAATCACAAAATCCATCTAACATCCGCCATATGGCGGGAGTGTCGGAAACAGCGGCTGCCTCCGGGCGCTGGGGCAAGGCGGGCGGCCTTGCGGATAAGCTCGCCGTCAAATTCGCCTTTCTTTCCGGCCTCTTCAAGCAAGCCTTCGAGACGGAGGCGGCGCTGCGGCGGCCCTTTCTCTGGCTGCCGGCCGCGGCGGGCACCGGCGTTGTCCTCTATCTTTGCGCCGACCGCGAACCGTCCCTCTGGCTGATCACTCCAGCCACGCTGGCCTTCGGCGTTTTGGCTTATCTCACGCGCGCTAGCCGCCCCGCCTTTTACCTGTTCTACGGCCTCTGCGCGCTCTTCGCGGGGGAACTCTCGGCCGCCTGGCGGACAGCGCGGGTCGCGGCGCCCGTCCTCGAAAAAGTCACCATCACGGCGCTCGAAGGCACGATCGAGGAGATGGACTACCGCCGCTCCGGCGCGCGTTTTCTGCTGCGGGTGCATTCGGCGAGCGGGCTTGCGCCCGATGAGACCCCCTGCCGCGTCCGGCTCTCGATCCGCCGTGCGCCCCCATTCGAAGCGGGCACCAGTGTGCGTCTCAGGGCGCGGCTGCTGCCGCCCGCCCGCGCAAGCCTGCCCGGCGGCTATGATTTCGCGCGCGATGCCTGGTTCGCGCAGCTCGGCGCCGTCGGCAATGTGCTGGGGCGCATAGAGGTTGTGGCGCCGCCCGCCGCGCCGGGGCTCCTTGCCTCCGCCATGATGGCGATCGATCGCGGCCGCAACGCGCTCGCGCGCCGCATCGGCACCATCGTTGGCGGCGACGCGGGCGCCATCGCGGCGGCGATGGTCACCGGCAAGCGCGATCTCCTCTCCGGGGAGGCCAAGGAGATCATTCGCGAGGCCGGGATCTTTCATATCATCACCATCTCCGGCGTGCAGATGACACTCGTCGCCGCGATCTTTTTTGTTGGCCTGCGGCGGCTCCTTGCTTTGAACGAGACCCTCGCGCTTTCCTATCCTATCAAGAAATGGGCGGCTCTTTTCGCGATCGCGGGCGCAGTCTTCTACGACCTTGCGACGGGCTCAAGGGTTGGCACCGAACGCGCGCTCTTCATGACGCTGATCATGCTGGCTTCGGTTCTTCTCGACCGCCAGGCCCTGACCATGCGCAATCTCGCGATCGCTGCATTGCTCGTCATGGCGTTTCAGCCCGAAGCCATCATGGGTGCGAGCTTTCAACTCTCCTTCGCGGCGGTGGCGGCGCTTGTTGCCGTCTATGAAGCGCGCATGGCGGCGCTGGCGCCGGGCCAGGCAGAGATGCTTTTTTGGGGTGCGGGGCCCAGCGCGGGCGCCAGCAAGCGCAACACGCCGGGTTTCCTCAAGCTGCATCTGTTGCGCGGGCCGCTCGGGCTGCTGTTCGCCACCTTCTGCGCGACATCGGCCACCGCCTCATTCATGGCCTATAATTTCCATGAGCTCAGCCCCTATGTGCTCATTGGCAATCCGCTCACCCTCACCATCATCGAGCTTTTCGCGGTACCGGGCGCGCTGCTCGGTACTCTGCTTTATCCGCTCGGCCTCGATGCCTTCGTGTGGCGCTATGTGGGTCTTGGCATTGATGGGGTCATGTGGGCGGCGCGCGAAATCGGAAGCTTGCCGGGCGCGACCATCCATTTGCCTGCTTTCGCGCCTTGGGCGATTGTCTTTCTCAGCCTCGCGGTGCTCTCGTCCGTGCTGTGGCGGACGGCCCTTTTGCGCGCGACGGCTCTGCCCTTCGCTTTGATGGGCCTCATGGGCGCCGCCGAGGGGCCTTCCTTCGACATGGCGGTAGCGCCCTCGGGTGACGCCGTGGCTTATCGCGCGGCGGATGGCAGGCTTTCGGTCATCGGGCGGGGGCACAATCAATTCGCAGCCGAGCAATGGCTGCGGGCCGACGCGGACGGCCGCCAGGCCAGTGAAGCCCTAACGAAATCGGGCTGTGACAATCTCGGCTGCGTTGGCACGCTCGCTTCAGGCAAGACGGTCTCGCTCATATTCGACAGGGCAGCATTCGCCGAGGATTGTATGCGCGCGGACATTATCGTGACGCCAATGTTCGCGCCTCTCGGTTGCGCCGCCAGCATCGTGATCGATCGCGGCAAGCTCAAGGAAACAGGCGCCCTCACGCTCTCGTTCGGGAAGAAAGGTATCGAACTGCGCGCCGTGCGGGCGGCGGATGAAGACCGCCCCTGGTCCCGCGCCCCCAAGCGGCGCTGGGGGCCGGCTGCGCCGTCATCCGCAACGGCAGCGGAAGGCAGCAGCCAGCCTGAAGCTGAGGATCCCGAGCCTGTTGAGGAAAGCGAGGATGACTCGCCTGTGGATTAGCGCACGGATGCGAATTCGTGCTGTTAGGGCCTCCCCACCCGCCTGAGGGAGTTTAATATTTGCGGACGAGATTGACGAGCTTGCCCTGGATGCGGACACGGTCGGGGCCGAAGATGCGCGTTTCATAGGCGGGATTGGCGGCTTCGAGGGCGATCGAGGCGCCGCGCTTGCGCAGCCGTTTCAAGGTCGCTTCCTCATCATCGATCAGCGCGACAACAATGTCGCCCGTCTCAGCGGTGTCCTGCTTGCGGATGACGACTGTATCATTATCGAAGATTCCAGCCTCGATCATCGAATCGCCGCGCACCTCAAGGGCATAATATTCGCCCGGCGGCAGCATATCCGGCGGCAGGCTTATGGTATGGCTGCGGTTTTGCAGCGCCGTGATTGGTGTTCCCGCCGCGATCCGGCCCATGACCGGGATTGAGATCATGGCACGCTCGCCGTCCTCGTCGGAAGTCTGCGCCCACGGGCGGACACGGCCGAGGTTGCCCTCGATGACGCTCGGCGCAAAACCTTTGCCGCGGCCGCCCTCGCCTGGTGTCGCCGACTCCGGAAGGCGCAGAACCTCAAGGGCGCGAGCGCGATTTGGCAGGCGGCGGATAAAGCCTCGTTCCTCCAGCGCGATGATCAGCCGGTGGATGCCCGACTTTGAGCGGAGATCCAAAGCATCTTTCATTTCGTCGAAGGAAGGCGGAACTCCCGTCTCTTTCAGGCGCTCGTGGATAAACCGCAACAGTTCGCTCTGCTTTTTTGTCAGCATTTGCCAAACCCTTTTCGCCTGCCAAGCCCGGCACACACCCTCACCCCGCCCCCTCTTCGCCGGTTTCCTGCCAGGAAGTTAAGCGGCCCGCGAATCGCGCCTTGCACAAATAGTGAACGAACAATAGATGTTCGTGCTGCGTTCCGCAACCCCGTTTGGAGAATTTCTCGATTCCAAACCTGAGCCTCGTTATCATAGCCGGCGGCGCTCCTTTCCGGGAATGCTCCCGCTGCCCAAAGATCGCGAGGTTCCCGCCGCAGCGGCGAAAGCTACATGTTCAAACTTGCGGGTCCCCTTTAGGCTTGCCTTCCCGCCAGTGTTTCCCGTCAAAGTGACACAGCCGGGTGACACAGCCGGGAACGTGACGCTTAATGGTGTGCTTTCATGCGTCAGCCGCAAATGCCTCGGATTTAGATATTTGCCGCTTGCTTAATCAGGATCTCAGGCCCCTGGAAAAGGGCAGGCCCGCCGAGTTCTGCCGCCAGGCCTGCTGGCGATGGGACTCCCAGAAGAACCAAGCTGAAGCATGTCGCTGCCCCAGACCACTGCAAGATACGGGACCGCTAGCCATCCGCACTTGATCTGCAGAGGCCCAGGAGCCTGCGGCCTGCCAGGCTGCCGCGTGAGGCGAATCGCGCAGCCTTTAATCACCCTGGCGCGACCAAAGCTCGGCTTCGAGCTGTGCTCTGGCCAGAAGATGCGCTAAACTGGCGATCCGCGCGCCGCTCGCAAGATTGGCGAG
>Ga0209061_1000594_pt1 | contig 83690 bp, 78 predicted proteins | sample Coa_R1_10_FD_187157 | JGI IMG/M metagenome (GOLD analysis project Ga0209061, IMG submission 187157) | Surface soil microbial communities from Centralia Pennsylvania, which are recovering from an underground coalmine fire - Coalmine... | ecosystem: Environmental > Terrestrial > Soil >...
TCGCCGGGAAGTTGAAGGGCACGATCGCCGCGCACACGCCGACCGGCTGGCGGATCGTCTCGGCGTCGATCCCGCGCGAGACGTCCTCCAGGATCCGGCCCTGCATCGTCGTCGGGATCGCGCTTGCGCATTCGACCATCTCGATCATGCGCCCGACCTCGGCGCGTGCGTCGCCGATCGTCTTGCCCATCTCGACCGTCACCGAGCGGGCGAGGTCCTCCTGGCGGGCGACGAGCCGCTCGCGGAGCTCGAACAGCTTGCGCGCGCGGGCGATCGTCGACACCGCCCGCCACTCCGGGAGCGCCGCCCGCGCCGCCGAGACCGCGGCGTCGAGGTCGGCCGCGCCGGACAGCGGCACGCGCGCCAGCACCTCACCCGACGCGGGGTTGACGACGTCGAGTTCGCCGGTGGCGGCGGCGGGCGCGGTCCAGGCGCCGGCGATGTAGTTGTCGATGAGGCGGGCGGCGGTCGTGGTCATGGGCTCAAGTTTCTCCCGAAGGCGTCGATCATGTGACTGGTGGCGGCCTTCCAGACGTTAGATCCCGTGCGCGCGCGGTCGGCGGGCGACCCGTCGCAACTCCCGCGGCGCCGCAGGACGATGTGACATGGGACGATCCGCGCGGAGTCTCGTGATGCCGATGTGCATCCGACGCCCGGTCCCGCGGGCGACCACGCTTGCGGAGGCGGGTCGTCGACGCGCATCGGTCGTCATTGCCGCAGCGCTCACCGCGACGCTGGCCGTCGCACTCGGGGCGCTCCTGCCCGCCCGCGCGCTTGCCGCACCGGGGCCGCTGTTCGCCACCGCCGCACAGCCCGCCGTCCCCGCCGGCGGGGCGACCGGGACCTCGGAGTCGGCGGAGTTCGACGCGATCTCGTGCACCGCGCCCGGCGAGTGCGTGGCCGGCGGCCGTTACCGGACCGCGGCCGGCGGCGAGCAGGCGATGGTCGAGACCGAGACCGACGGCACCTGGGGCGCGCCACAGCGCATCGTGCCGCCGGCCGGCGCCTCGACGAAGAACCCGAGCGCGACCATCGCCTCTGTCTCATGCGCGACGCGGGGATTCTGCGTCGCCGTCGGCTCCTATCGCGGCTCCGGCAGCGGCGGGCTCGTCGCGACCGAGACCAACGGCGCGTGGGCGCCCGCGAGCGCGCTCTCCCCGGTGTCCGGCCAGCTCACGGGCGGCAGCGCCCTGAACTCGGTGTCCTGCCCGGCGGTCGGAGCGTGCGTCGCGGCGGGCACGGTGGCGACGAGCCGCGGGCTGATCCGGCCGCTGATCGCCACCGAGACCGGCGGGGCGTGGGCGGCGCCGTCGCTGCCGACGCTCCCGGCGGGAGACACGGACACGGCGGCCACGTCGCTGTCGGTGAGCTGCCCGGCGGTCGGCGCCTGCGTCGTCGCCGGCACCGACTACCCGGTGTCCGGCCCGGAGCTGCCGATGGTCATCTCCGAGAGCGGCGGACGGTGGGCGGCGCCCGTGACGCTCGGGCTCCCGGGCGCGGTCGGCGACCCGAACCAGACGATCTCGCTCGGCGCGATCGACTGCGCCGCCGTCGGGCAGTGCACCGCGGTCGGCAACGAGCGGACGGCGGGCGGCGCGTCGGGGTTCGCGCTCATCGACGCGAACGGCAGCTTCAGCGTCGTCGGCCTCGCCTATCCGGCGGGCGCCGCCGGGTTCCTCGCGAGCCGCGCCGACCTCGGGGTCGACGCGGTCGGCTGTGCCGACGCCGGCGACTGCGCCGCCGCCGGCGCCTACCCGACGGCCGGAACGCCGACGCAGCCCGCCGCCGCCCCGATGACCGCGGTGCAGGGCGGCGGCACCTGGTTCGCGCCGCTCGCGCTCCCGGCCCCCGCCGACGCCGCGCCCGGCGGCTCCGGGGTGGCAACGGTGCGCGGCATGAGCTGCCCGGCGCCGGGCCAGTGCGAGGGCGCGGGCAGCTACCAGACCGCTTCTGGTCAGGTGCTTCCGATGCTCGCGGTCACCGTGCCCCCGCTTGCGGTGGCGACGAGCTCGCTGCCGCTTGCCCGCCCCGGCCATCCATATTTCGCGCAGCTCCAGGCAGGCGGCGGCGCCGGCGCCGCGAGCTGGGCGGTGACGTCCGGGACGCTCCCCGTCGGGCTCGCGCTCGATCCCGCGACCGGGGTCATTTCCGGCACGCCGCGGTTCGTGCAGCGTGCGGCGTTCACCGTCGGCGTCTCGGATGCCGGCCCGCCCCCGCAGTCGGCGAGCGCGACGCTCTCCATCACGGTCACCAACGCGGCTCCGCCGGCGCCGCGGATCACCCGCCTGCGGGTCTCGCCGCGGCGCGTGTCGGCGGCCGGGCGACGGGTCGGGCGCCGCTGCAAGGCGATCACGCGCCGCGACCGCCACCGCCCCCACTGTCTGCGCACCGTCCGCTTCACCCTCCGCGCCCGGCTCACGGTGGCCGCCACGGTGCGGCTGACCGCGACCCGCCTGCTCCCCGGACGCCGCGTCCGCCACGGCCTCGTGCTCCGCTGCGTCGCCCCGCGCCGGCGCAACCGTCACGCCGGCCGCTGCACACGTGAGCGGCCCGTCCGCGGCCACGCGACGCTCCACCTGCGCGCAGGCGCCGATCGGGTGCGCTTCGTCGCGGCGCTCGGCGGCCACCGACTCGCGCCCGGAACGTACCGTCTGCGGCTGCTGCCACGCGCCGGGCGGCGGACCGGTCGCGCGGCGACCGTGACGATCACGATCACCGGCTGAGCGAGACGCGCCCGCGCGGGCCAGGGTGGTCGCGCCGCCAGACCACCCGGAGGCCCCCTCCGCTATGTTGCGGGCGATGAGCGCCGCGGCCGACCGTCCGATCTTCAGCCGGGTGACGCTCACCGTCAACGGCACCGAGCACGTGCTGGAGCTCGACAACCGCACGACGCTCCTCGACCTGCTCCGCGAGCACCTCGATCTCACCGGGACGAAAAAGGGCTGCGACCACGGGCAGTGCGGTGCCTGCACCGTGCTGCTCGACGGCGAGCGGGTGAACAGCTGCCTCGTGCTCGCCCCGGTCGCCGACGGGCACGACGTGACGACGATCGAGGGTCTCGCGGGCGAGGAGCTTCACCCGATGCAGCGCGCGTTTCTCGACCACGACGGCCTGCAGTGCGGGTACTGCACGCCCGGCCAGATCTGCTCGGCGGTCGCGATGCTCGGCGAGGCCGAGCGCGGGTGGCCGAGCCGCGTCACCCCCGCCGTCGCCGTCGGGCCCGAGGGCGCCCATGCGCTCAGCCCCGACGAGGTCGCCGAGCGGATGAGCGGCAACCTGTGCCGCTGCGGCGCGTACGTCGGCATCGTCGCCGCGATCCTCGAGGCGGCCGGCGCTCCGCCACGCGACGCCGCCGAGCTCCCCGGCGACCCGGACCGGACCGCATGAGACAGCTCGCCTACGAGCGGGCGTCCGACGCCCGCGCCGCCCAACGGGCGGTCGCCGACGAGGCGGACACGATGTTTCTCGCCGGCGGCACGAACCTCGTCGACCTGATGAAGCTCGGCGTCGCCCGCCCCGACCGCCTGATCGACATCACCGGCCTCGGCCTCGACCGCATCGAGCACCGGCCCGACGGATCGGCCCGGATCGGCGCCACGGTGCGCAACTCCGCGCTCGCCGCCGACCCGGGCGTTCGCGCGCGCTTCCCGGCGCTCAGCCAGGCGCTGTTGTCCGGCGCCTCCGGCCAGCTCCGCAACCTGGCGACGACCGCCGGCAACCTCCTGCAGCGCACCCGCTGCGTCTACTTCCAGGACACGACGAAGCCGTGCAACAAGCGGGCGCCGGGAAGCGGCTGCCCGGCGATCGAGGGCGCCCACCGCGACCTCGCGCTGCTCGGCACGAGCGAGCGCTGCGTCGCCTCGCACCCGTCGGACATGGCGGTCGCGCTCGCCGCGCTCGATGCGCGGGTGGCGCTGCTGGGCGCGGATGGGAGCGCCGACACGCTCGACTCCCTCGACGAGCTGTACCGCGAGCCCGGCGATGACCCGCGCCGCGACACGACGCTTGCGCCCGGCGACCTGATCACCGCGGTCGAGCTGCCCGCGCCGCCGGTCGGCGCGCGCATGGCGTACCGCAAGGTGCGGGACCGCTGGTCGTATGCGTTCGCGCTCGTGTCGGTCGCGGCGCTGATCGTCGCCGACGAGGACGGCCGGCTGCGCGAGACGCGGATCGCGCTCGGCGGCGTCGGCTCGAGGCCGTGGCGGGCGCGGCGGGCCGAGGCGCTGCTCTCCGGTGCGCGCCCGGATCCGGGCGGCTCGAGCGTCCGCGCCGCGGTGCTCGCCGAGTTCGATCGCGCCCGTCCGCTGCCCGGCAACGCGTTCAAGGCCGAGCTCGCCGCCGACACGGCCGCCGCCGTCGTGAACGACCTGCTCTGGGGGGCGAGGTCGTGAACGACCTCTTGAACGGGGTGCGATCGTGAGCGGCGCGCGCGCGGGGGCACGGGGGTGAGCGCGACCGCGACGGGGATCGTCGGTGCCGGGATCGAGCGAGCCGACGGCGTCGACAAGGTGACGGGTGCGGCGCGCTACTCGTTCGAGCGCCGGTTTCCCGACCTCGCCTACGTCGTCCCGGTCCAGTCGACGATCGCGCGCGGGCGCGTCGTGCGGGTCGAGTCGGAGCGGGCGCTCGCGGAGTCCGGGGTGCTCGCGGTGCTCGATGCGTCCTGCGCCCCGCGCCTCGAGCGCCCCGAGGGCACCCATCCCGAGCTGCTCGTGCTCCAGAGCGACCGGGTTGCCTACCGCGGCCAGATCGTCGCCGCCGTCGTCGCGACGACGCTCGACGCGGCGCGCGAGGCGGCGGGACTCGTCGAGATCGAGTACGAGGCCGAACCGCACGACGTCATCCTCCGCGCCGACCACCCGGGTCTCTACGTGCCGGAGAACGCGAACGCCGGCGTGCCGGGCGCGTGGTCGGACGGCGACGTCGCGCCGGCGCTCGCCCGCGCCGCCGTGATTGTCGATGAGACGTACACGACGGCCATCGAGCACCACAACCCGATGGAGCCGCACGCCGCGACCGCCGTCTGGGAGCATGACGGGCTCACGCTCCACAACGCCGACCAGGGCCCGTACATGACCGCGGTGGCGGTCGCCGGGCTGTTCGGGCTGCGGCCCGAGCAGGTCCGGGTCGTCTCCGAGTACGTCGGCGGCGGCTTCGGCTCCAAGGCGACGATGTCCCGCCCGCCGGCGGTGCTGGCGGCGATGGCGGCGCGGGTCCTCGGTCGTCCGGTGAAGATCGCGCTCACCCGCCAGCAGCTGTTCGCGCTCATCTCCTACCGGCCGCCGTCGATCCAGCGGGTGCGGCTCGGCGCCGCCGCCGACGGCCGCCTCGTCGCGATCGACCACGAGGCGATCACCCAGACCTCGCGCATCCACGAATACGTCGACCAGATCGGCGCCTCGACCCGGGTCGTGTACGCGGCGCCGTGTCGGCGCGTCGTGCACCGGGTCGTGCGCCTCGACGTGCCGACTCCCGGGTTCATGCGCGGCCCGGGCCACGCATCCGGGATGTTCGCGCTCGAGGTCGCCGTCGACGAGCTCGCCGCTCGGCTCGGCATCGACCCGATCGCGCTGCGGATCGCGAACGACACCGCCGTCGAGCCCTACAGTGGCCGGGAGTTCTCGAGCCGCTCGCTCGTCGAGTGCCTGCAGACCGGCGCCGAGCGCTTCGGCTGGATGACCCGGGGCGCCGGCTCGGACGGGGCCGACGCGCCGCGCCGCGAGGGTCGCCACCTGATCGGCACCGGGGTCGCCGCCGCCCACCATCCGGACTACCGCTTCGGCTCGACCGCGCGCGCCCGGGCGCTCCCCGACGGCCGCTTCGCCGTCGAGATCGCCGCCTCGGACATCGGCACCGGCGCACGCACCGCGCTGCTCCAGGTCGCCGCCGACGCGCTCGGGGTCGACCCGGATCGGGTCGCGCTCACGATCGGGCACAGCGCGAGCGGCCAGGCGATGATGGCGGGTGGCTCGATGGGCACCTCCTCGTGGAGCTGGCCGGTCGACATGGCCTGCCGGGAGCTCGCCAGGCGGCTCGGCGCGCGCGCGGACGCGGGCGAGGCGATTCCCCCCGAGGGAATCGAGGTCCGTGCCGACTCCGCCGAGGCGGTCCAGGCGGCGGGCTCGCTCGCGCGGCACACGTTCGGCGCCCACTTCGCCGAGGTCGCCGTCGACGCGCGCACCGGCGAGGTGCGGGTGCGGCGGATGCTCGGCGTGTTCGCCGCGGGCACGATCGTCAACGCCCGCACCGCCCGCTCGCAGTTCTACGGGGGGATGATCATGGCCCACGGGCAGGCGCTCCTCGAGCGTGGCGAGATCGACCCCGCCGACGGCGACTTCGTCGTCCACGACCTCGCGAGCTACCACGTGCCCGCGAACGCGGACATCGGCCACCTCGAGGTCGTGATGCTCGATGAGCGCGACCGCTCCGGGCACCCGGTCGGCGTCAAGGGCATCGGCGAGCTCGCGATGATGGGCGGTGCCGCGGCGATCGCCAATGCGCTCTCGCAGGCGGTCGGCCACCGCTTCCGGGACGTGCCGATCCGAATCGAGGACGTGCGGTCGGCGCTGCGCAGGCAATAGCCTGTCGGCTCAGCGCATGGCCTTCTACATCACCACCGCGATCGACTACGTCAACGGCGTCCCGCACGTCGGCCACGCCTACGAGAAGATCGCCACCGACGTGATCGCGCGCCACATGCGCCAGCGCGGCGGCGATGTGTTCTTTCTCACGGGCGCCGATGAGCACGGCGAGCCGGTCGCCGATGCGGCTGCCGCGGAGGGCATCACGCCGCAGGAGCTCGCCGATCGCAACGTCGCCCGCTTCAAGGCGCTGTTGCCGATGCTCGAGATCTCCAACGACTTCTACGTGCGCACGACCGACGAGGGGCACGAGCGCCGCGTCCAGGAGGTGATGACGCGCATCCACGACAACGGGTACACGTACAAGGGGCTCTACGAGGGCTGGTACTGCCCGCGCTGCGCGGACTTCAAGGTCGAGAACGAGATCCTCGAGGGCAACCGCTGCCCGATCCACGAGATCGCGCTCACCCGCGAGACCGAGGAGAACTGGTTCTTCAAGCTCTCGGAGTTCCAGGTCGAGCTGGAGGCGCTGTACGCCGACCACCCGTCGTTCGTGATGCCGCTGTCGCGCTACAACGAGGCGCTGTCGTTCATCCAGTCCGGGCTTCAGGACGTCTCGCTGAGTCGCGCGCACCTGAAGTGGGGGATCACGGTGCCGTGGGATCCCGACCACGTCTTCTATGTGTGGTTCGACGCGCTGCTCAACTACTACACGGCGCTTGGCTACGCGCGCGAGGGCGAGGATCTCACCGAGCTCTTCTGGCCGGCCCAGTTCCACATCATCGGCAAGGACATCCTCAAGTTCCACACGGTGTTCTGGCCGGCGATGCTCATGGCCGCCGGTCTGCCGCTGCCCGAGCACGTGTTCGTCCACGGCTTCCTGCTCGGCGCCGACGGTCGCAAGATGTCGAAGTCGCTCGGCAACGTGCTCGACCCGTTCGAGGTGCTCGAGCGCTTCGGCGCCGACGCGCTGCGCTTCTACCTGATGCGCGACGTCCAGTTCGGGGCCGACGGGGCGGTCGGGATGGAGGCGCTCCAGGCGCGATACGAGAACGAGCTCGCCAACGAGTACGGCAACCTCGCGAGCCGCACGATCGCGATGGTGCGCCGCTACCGCGACGGGGTCGTGCCCGACGTCGAGCTCGACCCGGCGCTCCGTGCCGGGTTCGAGGGGCTCGCCGACGAGGTCTGCGACCTGATGGACGGCGCCGAGGTGACGGCGGCGCTCGACCGCATCTGGCAGCGGGTGCGTCGCTGCAACCGCTACGTCGAGGAGCGCGCGCCGTGGACGCTCGCCAAGGATGAGTCCCGCGCGCACGAGCTGAACGTCGTGCTCGCCTCCCTGGCCGAGGCGGTGCGGGTGCTGAGCGTGCTGCTCACGCCCTTCCTGCCGGGCGCGACCGGGACGCTCCTGACCGCGCTCGGGGCGCGGTTCGCCTCGATCGACCAGGCGGTGTTCGCCGCGCACGGCTCCGGGGCGCTCGTCGAGGCGATCGAGCCGCTGTTTCCACGACGCTGATCAGCCGCGGGCGATGAGCTCGTCGATCGAGTTCGTCGCGTCGGCGAGCTCATCGACGATCGCGGCGAGCGCCTGCGCCTGCTCGGTCGAGGCGTCCTGGCCGAAGCGGTCCGACAGCGAGCGTAGGTCGACGTACTCGGAGCTCAGCCGGAGCTCGTCGGAGCGCAGCGCGCGGGAGATCGCCGCCAGCTGGACGTCGAGCGCCCGCGCGAACGGCTGCAGCGCAGGCAGAGGCGCGCGGTCGGGCTCGTCCTGGGCCTCGAGGCGAAGCGCGTGCATCGCATGCACGAGCCGGAGCATTTCGTCGAGCACGCCGGAGCCGACGCGCGCGTCGATCCGCCGCCGGGCGGGCTCCGACAGCGAGCGGCCGACCGCGGCTGTCGCCTGGGCGCGGGCGAGCCGGGCCTCCCGCGCGCTCGCGCGCGCCGCCCGATCAGGAACCGGCACGCCGTCGATGAGCGCCTCCAGGATGAGCGCGCCGTAGCGGCGCAGCGCGTCGGCCAGCTCGGAGAGCAGCTCCTGGGCGGGGCGCCGCGACCAGGTCGGCCAGGCGGCGAACACGGCGAGGCCGACGGCACCACCGATCAGCGTGTCGACGAGCCGCGCGCTCGCGGTGGCGAACGTGTCCGGCGCGAGTGTGTTGAGCAGGAACACGACGAGCGCGGTGATGCAGGAGAAGCCGAGCGCGTAGCTGGCCGCGAACGTCGACATCGCCGCCCAGGCAAAGAGCCCGACGTAGCCGACCGTCGCCGCCTCGCCGGGGTGCAGCGCCGTCGCGATCAGGCCGGCGAGCGCGACGCCGAGCGCGGTTCCGCCGACGCGCTCGATCCCGCGCGTGAACGTCGCCCCGAACTCCGGGCGGATCGTCGCCGCCGCGGCGACCACGACCCAGTAGCCGCGCTGCAACGGCAGCGCCCCCGCCAGCAGCTCGGTTCCGGGGACGATGACCGCGAGCCGCAGCGCGTGGCGGGTGGGGGGCGAGTCGAGCGACAGATTCGCCCGCAGCTCGGCCAGATCGGTGCGCAACTGCCGCAGGGGGTGGCTCGTGCGCCGGTGCGGGCGGCGATCCCGCAGTCCGGAGCCCGCGGCCGCGGCGGGAACGAGACCGGCGACCGCGCGCAGCTGCCCGGCGAGTGCCGCCAGCCGGCGGACGAGCACGACCCACACCGTGTCCGGCGCCCCGTCGGGAGCGTCGCGCGCCTGCAGATCGGCGACCGCGCGGGTGATCTCCCCGACGAGCCGCTCGAGCACCTCGGCGCCGTGCCCCGAGCCCTCGATCCCGTCGGCGGCGCTCTGCAGCGCAAGGCGCGTGTCGACGCCGATCGCGTGCACCGCCGCGGCCGCTCCGGGGCTGTCGGCGATCCGGCCCGCGAGGCCGTTGAGGGCGGTGATCGCGACGCGCAGCCGGTGCCCCTCGTTGACGAGGCTGCGCAGTGGCGCGATCGCACTCGCCCCGAACAGCGTGCCGCCCGACAGCGTCGTGCGCGCCTCGTCGAGCGCGGTGGCGGCCGGCAGCGCCGAGGTGAGCTCATCGCCGGCCGCGAGCTCGGCGAGCTCCCGGTAGGCGGCGGCGGTCGCCCGCCGTTGCGCGACGAGCGGCGGCGGCCAGCGGACGACGATCAGGAACGCGACCTGCGCCAGGCCGCCCGCGCCGACGAGGCCGGCGATGCCGGCGGCCGGCCCGAGCGGCTCGGCGAAGCGGCCGAACACGACGACGGCGAGCAGCGACTGGAAGCCGACGATGCCCGCGGCGCGCCCGAGGCCGACGAGCAGCCCGCCGGCCAGCGAGAACGCGGCGAGGATGACGAGGTGCAGCCACAGGATGTGCCCGGACAGGCAGCCGGCGAACGTCGCGAGCGCCATCAGCACCGCGTCGGTCGCCATCACCGCGTACGGCGGGCGGCCGCCCTGGACGCGCCAGGCGATCGCCACGAACATCGCCCCGACGGCGCTCGTGATCCCGGCGACGGGCTGGCCGGCGGCGATCAGCCCGCCGAGGAGCGCGACCATCGGGATCGCCGCCAGCGCGCCGGCGGTCGGGGAGACCGCGGCGCGGTTGAACTGGACGGCGGCCCGAGCGAGCGTCGTGACCGTCGATCGCTGGCTGGACGTGGTGGACATGCGGCGCCGCCGACGGTACCCGGCCGGCGCGCGTGGGCATCGGCGCCGCCCACCGCCACCTGCGCCAGGCGGTGCTGGGCGCGAAAGGTCGCGTGACGCGACGTGGTGGCGTCCGGCGCTCGGCGCACCGCCGTGGCATATGCCACAATCGTTTGCGGGTATGTCAACCGGCCTGACAATGAGGGGCCGGCGGACGCCGCCGGGAGAGGATCATCGAACGAAGGGCGGAGATGTCTGAGAGCAAGGGTTCGCAGCAGGGTTCGCAGCTCACCACCGGCACGATCGTCGCGGCGTGCCTGGCCGCGTGCGTCGGCCAGATCGGGTTCGCCACGCCGGCCGTGCTCAACGGCCTGTTCCAGCAGGACCTCGGGACGACCGCCTCGCAGCTGAACTGGATCTCGGCGGCGATCGTCATCCCGCTCACGCTGTTCGAGCTCACGTTCGGCGTGATCGGCGACATCTTCGGGCGCAAGCGGCTGCTCGTCGGCGGCGCCGTGCTGATGACGATCGGCGAGCTCGTCGGCGCCGTGGCCACGCCCGGCGCGGGCACCCACAACGGCGTCGTCGTGCTCTGGATCGGGATGGCGATCGCCGGGATCGGCGGCGCCGCGCTGTTCCCGACCTCGCTCGCGATGATCGCCGCCAAGACGACGACCGCGCGCGCGCGCGGGAAGACGATCTCGATCTACGCCGCGGCGCTCTCCTCGGGGGGCTTCCTCTCGCCGGTGATCGCCGGTCTGCTCACGAAGCTCAAGTGGGGCAGCGATCCGACGGCGAGCTGGCGCTGGGCCGTGCTCGGGGTGATGGCGGCCGCCGTGCTGAGCGCGATCGTCTCGTTCGTCGCCGCCGAGGACTCGAAGTCGCCCGAGGGTCGGACGCTCGACTGGCCGGGGCAGGTCACGTTCGCGATCGGCCTGTTCGCGCTGCTGTTCGCGGTCGTGCAGGCGTCCTCGTTCGGCTGGACCGGCACGCAGAGCGTGATCGGCTACATCGTCTGCGTCGTGTTCCTCGGCTGGTTCGTGTGGATCGAGCAGCGCACGCGCGAGCCGCTGCTCCGCCTGCACCTGTTCACGAGCCGCAACTTCTCGCTCAACTCGTTCGTCACCGTCGTCGGGATGTTCGCGTTCCTCGGATGCGCCGCCGCCACGAGCATCCGCCTCACCGCCGTCCAGGGCTTCACGCCCTTGCAGGCGTCTGTCGGGTTCGTCGCGCTCCAGGGGTTCGCGCTGTTCCTGCAGCCGGTGATCTCCTGGGCGATGCCGCGCATCAACCCCCGGTGGCTGCTCGGCGGCGGCTTCGTGCTGATCGCCGCGGGCGCAGCCTGGGCGGCCACCGTGTCGATCGACCATCACTCGGTGTGGGCGATCATCCCGCCGCTGTGCGTCGTCGGCATCGGGTTCGGCTTCGCGGTCGCGTCCGTGACGGCGGTCGCGGTCAACACCGTGCGGATCCAGTTCGCCGGCATGGCGAGCGCGACGACGAGCCTGCTGCGCGACTTCGGCTTCGCACTCGGCCCGACCGTCGTGATCGCGATCGGCACAAGCCGCGCCGCCGGCAAGATCAAGGCGGCGATCGCCTCAAGCCCGGCGCTCCAGCACCACCTCGCCGCGTTCTACCACTCGGTCGCGGCGGCCCCGCCGGCCGCCAAGGCGCAGGCGGCGGCCGCCGTCGGCGCGGTGAAGTCCGGCCCGCTCGGCGCCGTCGCGGTGCCGGCGACGGCGAAGGTCGGCGGCCACACGGTGCCGCTCAACCCGCTGCACGATGTCGCCTACCACGCGCTCGGCAGCGCCTACCAGGTCGTGTTCGCGATCTGCGCCGTGTGCGCGGCCGTCGCCGCGGTCCTCGTGCTGGCGGTGCTCCGGGCCGACGCCCACCACGACGCCGACGAACTCGCGCTCATCGAGTCGGGCCAGGTCCGGGTCGAGGGGGACATGACGGTCGAACCCGCCTGAGCCGCTCGGTCGGCTGGGGCCAGTGGCCCCTCACACAAATACGCACGCATTCGAGGCACGTCTGGCGGCGCCAGGCGGCGTCCTCGGACACTCGATGTGGCAGGGCCACACCTTCGGTCCTGCGTCCTTGCCTGGCCCCCCCAGCCGCACCTCTCGGTGCGCACGTACTTGCGTGAGCGACCACTAGCCTCCTCAGCCGACGGTGAGCGGATGATCGACAGCCACACGCACCTGCACCTGTGCGAGCCGCCCGACGCCGAGCTCATCGAGGCGGCGGTCGCCGAGGGCGTGACCCGGATCGTGACCGTCGGCACCGACGGCGAGTCCTGCCGGGCCGCGCTCGCCGCCGCCGAGGCGTTTCCGCAGGTGTACGCCGCGATCGGACGCCATCCGAGCGCCGCGACCGGCTTCGACGACGCGGACCTCGCCGAGCTGGAGGCGCTTGCCGCGCACGAGCGGTGTGTCGCCATCGGCGAAACGGGCCTTGACTACCACCGACCACCCGCTTCGCGGGCGGTGCCCCGGGCGCCGGTCGAGGATCAGCGCCGCGCGCTCGTCGCCCAGGTCGAGCTCGCCCGCCGGGTCGGCAAGCCGCTCGTCATCCACACGCGCGCCGCCGAGGAGGAGACGCTCGCGCTGCTCGACGAGCATGCCGCCGGCCTGCGCGTCATCCTGCACTGCTTCTCGATGGCCGATCACGTCGTCGAGTGCCTCGAGCACCCGGACTGGTGGCTGTCGTTCGCCGGCAACTGCACGTACCCGAAGAACAGCGCGCTGATGGACGCGGCGCTCCGCGTCCCGTCCGGACGGCTGCTCGTCGAGACCGACGCGCCCTACCTCGCCCCGCAGCCGCGGCGCGGGCGCCCGAACGCGCCCGCGCAGGTGGCGATCACCGCGCGGGCGATCGCGCTCGCGCGACGCGTCTCCTACGAGGAGCTCGACCGCGATCTCGAGGCGAGCGCCGCCGACGTCTTCGGATGGTGAGCGCGGTGGGTCGATCTCCGGCTCGCTCGGCACGTCAGCGCGAGCTTGGGCAGAACTTCCTCGTCGACCGGAACATCCTCGATGTGATCGAGCGGCTCGCCGACCTGTCGGAGCGGGACGTCGCGCTCGAGGTCGGTGGTGGCCCGGGCGCGCTCTCGCAGCGGCTGGCGGCGCGCGCGGGCCACGTCCACGTGATCGAGAAGGACGAGCGGCTGCGCGAGACGCTGCTCGGCGCGGTTGCCGGATTCGGGACCGTCGAGGTCGTGTTCGGCGACGCGCTCGCGGTCGACCTGCGGGCGCTCGCGCCGCCGCCGACCGCGATGGTCGCCAACCTGCCCTACGGGATCGCCGCGACGCTGCTGTTGCGCACGATCGAGGAGCTTCCGTCGATCGGCCGCTGGGTCGTGATGGTGCAGCGCGAGGTCGGCGAGCGGCTCGCCGCCGCGCCCGGCGGTGCCGCCTACGGCGTGCCGTCGGTGCTCGCGCAGCTCCGCTGCGAGGTGAGCGTGCTGCGGCCGGTCTCCCGGCACGTGTTCCGGCCGGTGCCGAACGTCGACTCGGTGCTGCTCGGGATGCGTCGCCGCGCCGACACCTCGGAGACAGACCGGTCTGTCTCCGAGCTCGTGCGCGGCGCGTTCGCCCACCGCCGCAAGGCGCTCGCGGGCTCGCTCGCGCTCTCGCTGCCGCGACCGGTCGACGGCCCGGGCGTGCGGGAGCGGGCGCGGGCGGCGCTCGTCGCGCTCGGCCACCCGCCCGACGTGCGGGCCGAACGATTGGCCCCTGAGGAGTTCGTGGCGCTCGCCCGTGCGCTCGCGGGGGAGGGCTCGTGAGCCTCACCGTCATCGAGCAGGCCCATGCGAAGGTCAACCTCTGCCTGTTCCTCGGGCCGACGCGCGCGGACGGCCGTCACGAGCTCGTCACCGTGTTCGACTCGGTGCGGCTCGCCGACGAGCTGATCGTCGGCGCATCCGAGAGCGGCGTCGACGAGGTCGTGTGCGAGAAGGTCGCGGGGCCGAACCTCGTGAGCGACGCGCTCCGCGGCCTGCGCACCGCCGGCTGGACGGCACCCCCGGTGCGGGTCGAGGTCTGGAAGCGGATCCCGGTGGCGGCGGGGATGGGCGGCGGCTCAGCGGACGCCGCCGCGATGCTCCGCTGCGCGCGGCGCCTCGCGCCCGTCGACGAGTCCGCGGTCGCCGAGATCGCGGCCTCGCTCGGCGCCGACGTGCCGAGCCAGCTCCGTCCCGGGCCGTCGCTCGGAACCGGCGCCGGGGAGCGGATCGCACCGCTCGCCACGCTCGAGGCCTACGGCGTGCTCGTCCTGCCCCAGCCGTTCGGGCTCTCCACGCCGGAGGTCTACCGCGAGGCCGACCGGCTCGGGATCGGCCGCAGCGCCGAGGAGCTCGGTGAGCTGCGGGCGCGCCTGGCGCGGCTGCTCCCCGCCAGAGGACGCGACGGCGCGCCCGGGCGCGTGCCGGCCGAGCTCTGCGTCAACGACCTGCAGGCGGCCGCGCTGTCGCTCGCGCCGCAGCTCGGCGACGCGCTTGACGCCGCGCGTGCCGCGGGCGCCGACCACGCGCTCGTGTGCGGCTCGGGGCCGACCGTGATCGGCCTCTTCCACGGCCGTGACGCGGGCGCCCGCGCGCGCGAGGCCGCCGCCGAGGAGACGCTCCGCGCTCGCTTCCCGGGCGCCGTCGCCGCCGCGCCGGTCCATTCGGCACAATTGACGGTGCCGTGAGCAACCAGACGATCACCTACGTCGTGGCCGCCGGCTGCGCCGCGATCGCCCTGATCGCGTTCACGACGCTCGTGCTCGTGCCCGTGCTCAGCTCCTACCGCAGCGCCGTGGCCCGCGTCGGCGCGTTCCTGCTCTCGCTGTACGTGCTCGCCGCGTTCGTGGGCGTCGGGGTGGTCGCCGGCGCGCTCATCATCGTCAAGTGGCCGCAATGGGGGTTCTGAGCGTCGACGCCGCCGGTTCGCGCTGAGGTGGCCGGCGTGGCCGATCTCGGCGCGTTCGCGGCGATCACCGACGCGGTCGAGGCCGGCGCGGGCCTGCCTGAGATCCTGCGCGGGGCGGCGCGCGCGCTCGATGCGAGTCTCGTCCTGATCGACCGCTCGGCGAGCGTGCTCGCGGTCGCCGCGCGCTCGCCCGCCGACGAGCGCTCGCTGATGCGCGACTCCGACGACGTCGTGACGCTCGAGCTCAAGGTCGCCGACGCGCCGGTCGGCCAGCTGCGCATGCGCGCCCGTGGCGACGCACCGGACCCGGCCGTGCTGCGACTCGTGACGACGCTCATCGCCTCCGAGGTGGAGCGGGTGCGTGCGCCCGCCCGCGCGTCCGAGGAGGCGGCGGTCGGCTTCCTGCGCGACGTGCTCGCGCGGCGGATCGACGATCGCGAGGACCTCGTGGCGCGTGGCAAGGAGCTCGGGATCGACCTCGGCGGCGGTGGCTCCGCGCTCGTTGCGCGGGCGCACGCGCGGGCGCCGACCGAGGACGACTGGCGACGGCGGATGGTCGCGGTCGCCTCCCGCGGCGCGCGCTCGATCGCCTCGGGGGCGATCACCGCCCCGACCGAGGAGGGCGACGGCGAGGTCGTCGTGCTCATCCCCGACCAGGACGGCGAGGCGGGACGCCGGGTCGCGGGCGCCGTCCTGCGAGAGCTCGAATCCGGTCTCGCGGGCTTCATCGTGCGCGTCGGGCGCAGCCGCCGCGTCGAGGACCCGCTCGAGCTCCAGCGCGCCTACGACGAGGCGCTGCTCGCGCTCAACGTCGTCGAGGGCGACCCCGAGCGGCGCGAGCTCGGCTACGAGCAGACCGGCACCTACCAGCTGCTCCTGCCCTACATGCGCGACCCCGCCGAGCTGCAGCGCTTCTACCGCGAGACCGTGCGGCCGCTCGTCGCTTACGATGAGCAGTACGACACCGACCTGCTCGGCACGCTCGTCGCCTTCCTCGACTGCGACGCGAACGTCAACGCGACGGCCGCGCGGCTCATCACCCACCGCCACACGATCCGCTACCGCTTCGAGCGGGTGCGGGAGCTCACCGGCCTCGACGTTTCCTCGACCGACGGGCGCGAGAAGCTCTCGCTCGGGCTCAAGGCGATGCGCGTGCTCGGGATCGCGGCGCCCCGCGGGCCGGCGAGCGAGCCCGGGGCGGGTGGCGGCCGCGTGCCGCACTGAGGCGAGCGGTGCGGGTCGCGATCATCACGGGCTCGGGGACCCATGCGCTGCCCGGGTTCACCGACGCGAGCGTCGAGCCGGTCAACACGCCGTTCGGCGCCGTCGAGGTGACGCGCGGCCGCTTCGCCGGCTCCGAGGCGCTCCACGTGTCCCGCCACGGGGCCGGGCACGTGCGGCTCTCCCACCAGGTGCCGCACCGCGCCGATGTCTGGGCGCTGCATGAGCTCGGGGCCGAGGCGGTGGTCGGCTGCACCGTGTGCGGCGCGGTCGACCCGGCGCTTGAGCTCGGCACGCTGCTCGTGTTCGACGACCTCTGGTTCCCGTCGAACCGGCTGCCCGACGGCTCGCTGTGCACGTTCTTCCTGCGCGAGCGCGACCCCCGCCGCGGGCACTGGGTCCTGCACGGCGGGCCGTTTTCGGCTGACGTGCGGGCGGCGCTCGTCGCGGGCGCCGGCGACGCGGGTCGCCTCGCGAGGGATGGCGGCACCTACGGCCATGTCGATGGGCCGCGCTTCAACACGCCGGCGGAGATCGCGGGCCTCGCCGCCTGCGGAGTGAGCGCGGTCAGCCAGACCGGCGGGCCGGAGACGGTGCTCTGCGGCGAGCTCGAGCTCCCGTTCGCGCTGCTCGGCTACGTCACCGACCATGCAAACGAGGTCCGGCGCGGCGAGACGACTCCCGTGGCCGTGCTCCGGGAGATGATGGCCGCGAGCACCGCGACGTTCGCGGCGGTCCTCGCGGCGGCGGTTCGGCGGCTGCAGGCGCTCGGGACGTGTGTGCCGGCCGGCACGATGTACCGGTTCGAGCGGGACTGAGCGGGGCATGCGGGTGCTCGTGCTCGCCGGCGACGGCGACCCGCCGGCCTCGCTCGCGCGGGCGCTCGGCCCGGAGCGGGCCTCGCGCGTCCGGCGGCTGCTCGTCGCGCGGGCGCGTGCCTGGGCCGCGGCGGCGTTCGGTGCCGATGTGGTCTCGCTCGAGGCGAGCGGGTCGCTCGCCGGCGCGCTCACGGATGACGGCGCCGGTCGGCGTCGCGCCGGTGCCGATGGTCGTCGCCCCGGTGCCGGCCACGCCGGTGCCGGTCCCGCCGCTCCCGGTGGCTGGCCCGCGGACGGCGGGACGCTCGTCGCGATCCGACCTGAGCTGCCGGCCTGGCACCCGGAGCTTGCGCCCGCCGTCCGCGACGACCTGGCGGCCGGCTGCGGGCTTGCGCTCGGGCCGATCTTCGACGGCGGCCTCTACCTGCTCGCGGTGGCCGAGGGCGCCCTCGGCCCGAACGTGCTCCGAGCACTTGATCTCTCCGGCCCCGCCGGCCTGGGCGACCTGATCGCGCTCGCGCGGCGCGAGCACCGGCACGTCGGGCTGCTGCGCTCCGAGCGCGGCCTGCGGCGGGAGCGCGACGTGCGGGCGCTCCTTGCCGACCCGCTCACCGATCCGGAGCTGCGGGTCCTGCTCCGGTAGCCTCAGGTCGTCGGCCGTGCCAATGCACTGGGGAGTGGTGTAACGGCAACATGCACGCCTTTGGAGCGTTGCGATCCCGGTCCGAATCCGGGCTCCCCAATGAACCGCCCACGGGTGGGATTTGTCGCAAACACCGCGCTGAGCGCGGCATCCGCGACAAATCCAAGCCGTCGGTCGGCGCGGCACCCGGGGGATCTCCTACGATCGGAGCGTGGCCGGTCCGGTCGTCGTCATCCTCGCCGCAGGCCAGGGCACACGCATGCGCTCGGCGGTCCAGAAGCTGCGGCATCCGCTGTGCGGGCGACCGATCATCGCGTGGCCGATCGCCGCGGCGCGGGCGGCCGGCGCGGAGCGGATCGTGGTCGTGGACTCACCCGAGGGGCGGCTCGAGCAGTTCGCCGGCAACGAGGTCGAGATCGCGATCCAGCCGGAGATGAACGGCACGGCAGGCGCGCTGCGGGCGGCGGTCGAGCAGCTCGCGGCGGAGGGCGCGCTCGGAGACGAGCAGACGGTGCTCGTCATGAACGGGGACGCGCCCCTGGTGAGCGGCGAGACGCTGTGCGCGCTCGCGGCGGCGCACGGCCGCTCCGGGTCGGCGGCGACGATCGCGACGGTGACGCTCGAGGACCCGAGCGGCTACGGGCGGGTCGTGCGGGCCCCCGACGGGACGGTCGAGCGGGTCGTGGAGACGAAGGCGCCGGGCGATGCGAGCGAGCTCGAGCTGCGGATCCGCGAGGTGAACACCGGCCTGTTCGCGTTCGACGCCGGACCGCTGCGGGAGGCGATCACGCGCGTGCGCGCCGACAACGCCCAGGGCGAGCTGTACCTGCCGGACGTGCTGCCGATCCTCCGCGAGCATGAGCGCACCGTCGACAGCTTCGAGATCGGCGACGTCGGCGAGCTTGCGGGTATCAACGACCGGGTGCAGCTGGCGCAGGTGTCGGCGATCGCCCAGCGACGGATCAGCGAGCGCCACATGCTGTCCGGCGTGACGATCGTCAACCCCGCTGCGACCGTGATCGACGTCGATGTCGAGATCGACGAGGACGCGGTGATCGAGCCGTTCACGACGCTCCGCGGGACGACCCGGATCGGCCGGGGGAGCACGATCGGGCCCGGCTCGACGCTGATCGACGCGACCGTCGGCGACGAAGCGCGGGTGCTGCACGCGTACGTGACCGGCGCCACGATCGGCGACCGCGTCTCGGTCGGCCCGTTCTGCTACCTGCGGCCCGGCACGATCCTGCGCGAGGGCTCCAAGGCCGGGACATTCGTGGAGATCAAGAACTCGGACATCGGCGCGGGGTCGAAGGTCCCGCACCTGTCCTACATCGGCGACGCGACCGTGGGGGAGGGCACGAACCTCGGTGCGGCGACGATCACGGCCAACTACGACGGCTACGCCAAGCACCGCACGACGATCGGCTCGGGCGTGAAGACGAGCGTCGATACGACTCTCGTGGCGCCGGTGAGCGTCGGCGACGGCGCGTTCACCGCCGCCGGATCGGTGATCGGCCAGGACGTGCCGCCGGGCGCGCTCGCGGGGTCCCCGGGCGTCGCGCGGACCCACCAGCGGACCATCGAGGGCTACGCCGAGCGCCGCGCCGCGCGGGCGGCGGCGAACGCCACAACCAACCCGGAGAAGAGGCGATGAGCCACACAGAGGCGTCGGGCGACTGGCGTACACTCACGGCCGAGATGGACGCCGTCGAGCCGCAGAGCAGACGGACGGTCATTCGCCGCGCCTACGACAAGCGCCTGATGCTCGTGACCGGGCGTGCGAACCCGGAGCTGGCGGCCAGGATCGCCGACAAGCTCGGGATCGAGCTCTCCGAGACCCACACGAAGACGTTCGCCAACGGCGAGGTGTATTGCCGCTACGACGAGTCGGTGCGCGGGGCCGACGTGTTCATCGTCCAACCGACGTGCGCGAACCCCTACGAGGGGCTGACGACGAACGACGCGCTGATGGAGCTCTTGGCGATGGTCGACGCGGCCGTCGGCGGCTCCGCGCACCGCGTGATCGCCGTGACCCCGTGGTACGCCTACTCCCGCCAGGACAAGAAGTCCCGCCCGCGCGAGCCGATCAGCGCCCGGATGGTCGCGCGAATGCTGGAGGCGGTCGGGATCGACCGGATCCTCACGATGGACCTGCACTCCGGGCAGATCCAGGGGTTCTTCCGCAAGCCGTGCGACCACATGACCGCGCTGTTCATGCTCACCCAGTACTTCGGCGATCTCGGCCTCGACGACCTCGTCGTCGTCGCGCCGGACGCCGGCCGGGTGAAGCTCAACAAGCAGTTCGCCCAGAAGATCGGGGCCGACCTGGCGATCCTCAACAAGGAGCGGCCCGCCCAGCAGGTCGCGGAGATCAGCTACGTGATCGGCGATGTGCGGGACAAGACCGCGCTCCTCGTCGACGACATGATCGACACGGCGGGCACGCTGTCCGCCGCCGCCCAGGCGGTCCGGGACGCGGGCGCCAAGCGGTTGTTCACCGCGGCCACGCACGGGATCTTCTCCGGCCGGGCCTGGGAGAACCTGGCGACCGCCGGCTTCGAGCAGATCGTCGTCACGGACACGATCACGCTGCCTCCGGGCGCGCCGGACAACGTCGTCGTGCTCTCATGTGCCGACCTGCTCACGAACTCGATCCGCCAGATCTTCACCGACGGCTCGGTGAGCGACGTGTTCGGCGGCGAGAACCAGTTGTTCTGAGCGCAGAGCGCCCAAACGGCCAGAATCGCCTGTAACTACGAGACATCGGTCACCTCCGGTTCTGTAGCTGTCAACGGTTTGTCAACGATCGCCGCGGCGACCACGGCCGCGGCCTCAGCGTCAGAGTGCGGCAGCAAGTGCGCGTAGGTCGCCAGGACGGTCTTCGGGTCGTCGCCGATCCGGGCCGCGACGACGTGCAGCGGGATTCCCTCGGTGAGCGCGATCGTCGCCGAGGTGTGCCGCAGGACGTGCAGCGTGCCGACCGGGACGCCGGCAGCCTTCCGCGCCCTCACGAACCGCTCGCCGAGCCGGGTCGGGTAGATCGGCCGGCCGAGCTCGTCGGCGAACACCAGATCCTGGTCCTCGTAGCCGGGGCCGGCGAGATCCCGCTCGAGCCGCTGCAGCTCGCGGTGGCGGCGCAGGGCGTCGACGGTCTCGGGGTCGAGGGCGACGGTCCGCTCTGACCGGCGGGACTTCGGCGGGCCGAACGCGCAGCCGCCCTTGACCGGCACGAGCTGCTGCTCGACGCGCAGGCGAGCGCCGTCGAGGTTGACCGTCTGCCAGGTGAGCCCCAGCAGCTCGCCGCGGCGCATCCCAGTCGTGGCCGCGAGCCGCCACAGCGGATACAGTCGGTCCTCGGAGACGTGCTCGAGGAATCGTCGGAGCTCGCGTGCGCTCCATGACTGAGCGCGGGAACGGGGAAGCGCCGGCGGGTCGGCCGCGGCCGCCGGGTTGCGCGCCAGCCGCTCCCAGCGGACGGCGTCGGCGAGCGCGCGGCGCAGCACGGCGTGCGTGACCCGCCGGGTCGCGACCGACAGGCCCTCGGCCTCCATCGCGGCGTAGAGGGCGTTGAAGTGTCCGGCGGTGAGGTTGCGCAGCGGCACGCCGCCGATGTCGCGGCCCTTCACGTACTGGCCGACGATCGAGCGGTATTTGGCGACGGTGAGCGGCCTCACGGTGGCGCTGATGCCGGGCAGCCACTCGTCGAGCAGGTACCGCGCGAAAGGCTGCTTGGACGGCTCGACATAGGTTCCGTCGCCGATCTGGGTGATCACGGCCGCTAGGTGGCGCTGCGCGTCCTTCTGGGTGCGGAATCCGCCCTTGGAAGCCTGCCGACGCCTACCGGTCTCGACGTCGGCGGGCAGATCCCAGTATGCGGTCCACGTGGCGCCGCGCTTGCGCGTCGATCCCCTCATCGTTCAGTCCTCCGATTCGCTGTCGATGAATCCCTCGGCCTGGGCCCGACGCACGAGGCGCCGGGCCTGAGCGACCGAGTAGCCAAGCTGTCGCGCGGTCTCCGTCATAGGGGCGCGCGGCCGAGCCCGTAGCGCGGTGCTCCAGGTCTCAGCGACACGCGCCAGCATCTCTGGCGGATGGCCGCGCCTCCCGGGTCGCTTCCGGGTCTCCTGGGGCAGCGCGACGCCCTCGAGCTGACCAAACGGGATAGCCGCCCGCATCGCGTCGTCAGCATGCGCTGCCGCGAGCTCGCGGAGGCGGCCGAGCGGGATCTCATTGCGCAGCGTCGCAACGTCGAGGGGTTGCTCGGTTCCGACGAGTAGTCCGGTCAGGACGGTCCGCCCATCCCGAACGTCGAGACGGACCCACACGACTCCGCCATCGCCGCGGAACTGAAGCCAGCGGGACTGCTTCTCCTGTGCAGCGAGCGCGTCCCAGTACGCGGGCGTGATGTGGTCGATCAGGGGTCCGTGTTCTCCGTCGTCACCTAGAGCCAATCGCATAGCGAGAATATAGCGCGCGGGTAGCGACTGCGCAAGGGCATCGACCGTACCCGCTCATTTATGGCCGACGCCCTATGTGAGCGGGCATTTGGCTCGCTGCCGCCGACGAACGTGGTTAGATAGTGAGCGGATAGCGACTGGATATCGAGAATATGAGCGTTGCTGAGAACATCCTTCACCTAGTCGAGCGCCAAGCCCCATCACTCCCGACGCCCGAAGACGCGAGGAGCCTCCTGCGCCGTCGCGGGATCCTCGTCCGCGAAGTGGCCGCCGCGCTCGACGTGCATCCGGTCACGGTCAGCAAGTGGCTCGCTGGCACGCAGCACTCCACTGGCAGCCGCGCCGAGGCGTACGCGACCCTCCTGCAGATCCTCGCCGATCATGAGGTGATTGACGAGGCGCTCGAGGGGAAGTCGTGAGCGCGCTCGCCGAGCTACCCGCGGTGCTCACCGTCGAGGAGGCCGCCGCGGTGCTCCGCATCGGACGGTCCGCGGCATACGCCAGCGTCCGCGCCGGCGACATCCCTTCGATCCGGGTGGGGCGCAGCATCAGGATCTCGCGATTCGCGCTCGAGCAGCTGCTCGGGCTCCAAAACGACAACGACCCCGCGCCCACGGGGTCGAAGTCACGAACGCCGCCGGAGGTACCCGACGATGACCCCGAATTGTAGATGCGCTGCGGACAGCACCCCCAGGCCCGCGACCGTGATCACGCGGTGGTACACGTACCAGGCCAACGTCGTCGTCCTCGACGGCCTGTTCCACCTCACGCACGTCCGCCTGCGCGTCGCAGGCGAATGGCGAACGATGACCGACCGCACCTTCACCTCCCACGAGGTCCGCGAGGTGCGCTGGCATGCCGATCGGGTCGCCGCGTGAGCATCATCCCGTTTCCCGCCGCGGCCAACTCCTGGATCCGAGTTGACCTCGCCTCGATCCTCGACGGGATCGAGCGCGGCGAGATCGTCGGCCCGCAGCCGAGCCTCATGCTCCGCAGCGACGGCATCGCGCTCCTGTACCCCGGCGAGGTGCACTCGCTCGCCGGCGAGCCCGAGAGCGGCAAGGGATGGCTCAGCCTCGCCACGGCCCTCGAGGTCATCCGCGGCGGCGGTCAGGTGCTCTACCTCGACTTCGAAGACGGGCCCGCGAGCATCGTCGCCAGGCTGCTCGCGCTCGGCGCGACCTTCGCGCAGGTGATCGAACGGTTCGTCTACGTCCGCCCGATGGACCCATTCGCCGCGCCGGCGTTCTACGAGCTCGTCCGCGACCTCAAGCCCGCGCCCGCGCTCGCCGTCATCGACGGCCTCAGCGAGGCGTACGCCCTGCTCGGTCTCGACGTCAACAGCAACACCGACGCCGCGACGTTCCTCTCAACGATCCCGCGGCCGCTCGCCGCCGGCGGCGCCGCCGTCCTCGAGATCGACCACGTCGTCAAAGCCAAGGAAGGCCGCGGCCGGTTCAGCATCGGCGCCCAACACAAGCTCGCCGGCGTCGCCGCCGCCTACAGCACCGACATCGTCACCTCACCCAGCCGCACCAGCGACGGCCTCATCCGCCTCAGGGTCGAGAAAGACCGCCACGGCCACGTCCGGGGACACGCCCACGGCGGCGTCATCGCCCTCGCCCGCATCAAGCCCCACGACAATGGCACACGCATCACCGTCACGCTCGACCCGCCCGACAGCACCGACGACGACTCCCTCGACGGCGAGTTCCGCCCCACACAGCTCATGGAGCGCGTCTCCCGCTACGTCGAAGAGAACCCCGGCGCCGGCCTCAACCAGATCCGCGACAACGTCCGCGGCAAAGCCGCCTGGGTCGACACCGCCCGCAGCATCCTCATCCGCGAGGACTACATCCGCGTCAAACCAAGCGGCCAGAAGCAGCTCCACCACCACGTCAAGCCCTACCGCGTCCCCGCGTCCCAACCACGTCCCAACCACGTCCCGGACACGGCACAGCCAACCGCGTCCCCGCGTCCCCACCCCTTAAGGGGGACGCGGCAGGACACGGTGCAGCACAACCACCACCAACACACCAACCGCGTCCCCGACCCAGACGCCGACCTGGAGCGCATCCAAGCCAAGTTCAGCGACGACCCGGAGTTCACCCTCTGATGACCCAGCAGAAGCCTCACTCGCGCTCTGCCTCACTCGCGCTCTTCACTGCTTCGTCAAAAGGAAGCTCACTCGTCGTCTGACGCGTTGGGACCTCATGGTCGGCGTGTTGTGATCGCCGACCCCATGGACGATGAGGAGTCGGCTCGTGGACATCGCGTTGACAAGCGTTCAGATCGTCAACGCTGGCGGGGGATTGCGAGCACGCGTAGAACTGGGCGTTCTGTGCGGGTGTCTCGCTGGTGGTGCCCGGGCTGCCGGCGAGTCTTCACGGGCGGCAGCGACGGCGGCGTCCTGTGTGGTCGATGCCAGCGGATCGTCAATGCTGGCGGGCGTTCTGAGAGGTCGGCGTGAGCACCCGGAACATGCTCGGCGTCGGCGCTGCGCTGTTCGCCGGCGCAGCCGATCTGTCCTCAGAAACACTGAGGATCCAGGTCGAGATCGACGAGATCATCCGCGACCTCGCGGAGCTCAACGGCCGCTCGTTCACCGAGACAGAAGCGTGGGTGAACTCGGGCGGCGCGGAGCGTCTGCTCGAACATCTCGAGACAGGGGAACGGCGATGAAGCACCGGACCGAAGCGCACCCGAAACGCGCCCAGGCGCTTCAACTCCTCGCCGAGGGCGTCACACCTGCCGAGGTCGCTCGCCGCCTCGAGCTCACCCCATCGACCGTGCGCGTCTGGAAGTCGCGCGCTGGCGTCGCTCGCAACCCCGTCGAGCCTGCAGTCACCGGCGAGCCTGCCGACGAGCTCATGCCGGCCACCGATCCTGACGCGTCCGTCGTCCAGATCCGCACGACGATCACTGAAGCGCAGAGCGCCGCCAGGCTCGCGATCCAGCGGCTCCACGAGATCCTGCCGACCGCCCGCGGACCGCAGGCCATTGCTGTTGCCGGCGGCATCATGGTCGACAAGGCTCGGCAGCTCGAGGAGCAGTTGGCTGAGCAGGAGCGCGACCGGATGGTGATGGTCGAACGGGACGCGCAGCGGATCCACTCCGTGATCAAGGAGCTACTCCAGGCGCATGGCGTCGACGCGTCCGCGCCGGCGGTAAGGACGCTCGTCAGAGCGCTGCTTACCCGGGCAGCGCAGGGCGATGAGATCGCTGCGCCGCGGGAGATGGCGTCGGAGGTGCGGCGTCTGCTGCATGACCGCGTCCGTCAGGAGGTTGAGCGGGAGCTGCGTGAGGAGCTCCGGCGTGAGGTGGCGGAGCGTTCGGATCGCCCTGCGCTGCCGGCGCCGGCGACGACTGACGATGCGCTGCGCGCGTGGCAGGAGCGCGTTCGTGACGGCGAGATCGTCGATGCGGAGGTTGTGTCGTGAGGTTTTTCTCCTTGTCAACCGCGTGTTGTTCCAGGGGCGTCCCGCTTCCGGGGCGATCCTCCTCAGGGCGAACGGACACCACTGGCTCACGTAGGTCCGTGCGCGGTTTGACAGTGCTCGAGGCGTTGGCCTTGGGCTGCTCAGGCGGGCCGTCGCGCGGGCCGCTCCTGATCCGCGCGGCGGCGCCTGGGCGTTTCTCTTCCGATCCGAAAGGAGCAGTTGATGGCTGGTTTTGACATCTACTCGAGCGGCTCGTTTCCGCCGTGCGTGGCGATGGAGCCGATGGCGGGCGCGGACCGTGCTGCGCGGTTTGCCGGCGGGACCGTTTCGGGCGCGCCGACGAGCGGTGAGTTCCGGCCGGGTGATTTTGTTGTCGCCCAGGACGGGCAGATCTGGATTTGCACGTCAGGCGGCGCGCCCGGCAGCTGGCACCAGGCGGGGGTGTAGCGATGAGCGATGAGGTTTTCCTCGTCCTCCGGCCGTCGCACCACGGTGGTCCCACGGGCCTGGTCGCCAAGTCGACTAGCGAGGCTGACGAGATCCTGGAGACCGTGACCGGCGAGTCTGGCCGCTTTTGCAACGCGAAGACGTCTGGGGGTGGGCATTGTCGGCGGCCGGGTGTGGCGGCGCTCGGCGGCCGTTGTCACCTGCACATGACGAAGAAAGCGAAGGTGAAGACGGTGAGGAGCATGAGCACGAAGCAGGGCATCAAGCTCCTGCGGAAGGCAGCGCGGGTCGCGCCAGCCGGGAGTGTGGAGCGTGCTCGCTGTGAGCAGCTCCGGACGTTCCTGGTGTTGCGCAGCACGTATGCGCCGTTGACGAAGGCGATCCCTCCGGATCAGGCGCAGGCGATCCACCTCGCTGTCGCGGACGCGCAGGCGCGCGCTGTTCCTGGCGCTTCGGCGGGCGGGACGCGTGTCACGTCGGGCGCGAGCGGCGCGGAGGCGCAGCTGCGCGGGATCGTGGCGGGAACCGGGCCGCGCGGGTCGCTGGCGGGGACTGCGGATGCGCAGGCGGTTGCGCGGATGCAGACCAACCCGACGTCGGGGATGGGGTTCATCAAGCAGTTGGATAGTCGCGAGGCCGCTTCGGATCTGGTGAAGGCCGAGGCGGGGTTCGTGGAGGCGCGGCAGGAGGGCAACGCGGCGGAGATCGCCCGGGCTGGGGAGGCGTTGACGCTCGCGAGGTTGCGGGCCCTGCACGCCGGGGGTCGCTGACATGGGTGCGATCAGGACCATTCGGCGCCTCGTCGACGAGCGCGCGGCTGAGCAGGCGGCCGCCGACGAGCGTGAGCGGCACCTGCAGGAGACTCGGGACGCTGTCGCGCGGCGCCGCCAGATGTTCATCGACCGCGAGCAGCGCGCCGCCGACGCGATTGCGGAGCGCGACCGGCAGTACTCGGACGCGAAGGAGGCGGAGCGCCAGCGCCTCCAGGAGGCCACCGACCGCGCCGAGAGCGCCTGGCTGACGCGCCGCCGCGAGCTCGAGCAGCACCTGGCGAACGCTAAGGCGGCGGTCGTGCAGCTGTCGGGCGGCGAGCCGGACCTCTCCAGTGTTGAGGCGGCCGTGGAGGCCGCTGGGCGGGCTGCGAGCCTGGTCGGTGCCCGTGAGCTCGTCGAGCGCGCGCAGAGCAGGCTCGCGCACCATGAGGGCGGCCGCCCGAGGCGGTACTGAGATGCCGGCGTTCGAGAAGCAGATCGCGGACCTGGTGGCCGAGGCGGTAGCCGTCCGGGTGAGGATGGCCGCGGCGGAGGCCGACCGGGACGCGGTGGCTCGCCAGACGGCCACGGAGGAGCTGATGGTGCTCAACCGGAAGATCATGGCGCTGATGGAGCGGGCGCCGCGCCGGCTGCGCCGGCCGCTGATGCGCAAGCTCAAGCACAGCACCGCGATCGCGACACTGAAGGAGCTTGACCGTGCCTGACGACTCGTATCTGCCGCCCGTCGTGGTGGAGATCATCACCCGGTTCAAGGACGCGGGAGCCAGGCAGGCGAAGGCGGATGTGCGCGCCGCGGCGGACGAGATCGAGAAGGACTCCTCGCGGATCAGCCAGTCAACCGACGCGGCAGGCCGGGATACGCAGCGGAACATGGGCGGGATCGCGGACGCGTTCAAGCGCGCGGCGCCGCAGATGAAGCAGGCGCGCGATGAGATGGGCCGGTTCACCTCGAGCGCGAAGACCGGCGGCAGCGACATCCGCAAGACCGCCGAGGACACCGACCGGCTCGCGCGGTCGTTGAGCGATACGGAGCGGGCGGCCCGCGATGCGGATAAAGCGATGCGCGACCTGTCGAGCACCGGCAAGGCCTTGGGCCTGCACGGCTTCGGTGGCGGCGGTGGCCGCGGGCTGGGCGGACTGGGATCCGGGGTCGCCGGGGGCGCCGGCCCCGGCATGCTCGGCATGAGCGCGAAGATGTTGACCGGCCTCGGCCTCGGCGGGTCGATGCTCGGCGGGCTCGGCGGGCTGCTTGCCCCGCTCGCGGCAATGAGCAGCCTCGGCGCGGGGGCGGGCGTCCTCGCACTGGGCGCGAGGGAGCTGATCGGCACGAAGAACGTGAAGGGGCAGTCCCCGACCCAGGGGCCGCTGTATCAGCAGGCGCAGCAGGCCAAGACCGCGTTCACCGCCGCGTTTCGCAGCGCCGCCATGTCGATGCAAGGTCCGCTGTCGAAGGTGCTCGGCGAAGTGCCGCAGCTGATGAAGCAGGTCACGCCCGCGCTCAAGAGCATGTTCGCGGGCGCGGCGACGCTGCTGCAGCCGCTGGTGCGCGGCCTTGTCGGGTTGGCGAAAACGGTGATGCCGGACCTTGGCGCGATGTTTCGCGCGACCGCGCCGCTCGTCGGACCGCTGATCGGCGGGATTGGGAAGCTCGTCAACGGACTACTCCCGGGAATCACCGCGCTGTTGAAGTCCGCCAAGCCCGCGATCGTCGCGTTCGGACAGGTGCTCGGCACGCTCGGGAAGGACGTCGGCGGGCTGTTCAGCGCGTTCGCGCCGGCGATCCGGCAGTCCGCGCAGATCTTCAAGTCGCTGATGGGTGTGGTCGGCGCGCTGTTCCCGGTCCTCGGACAGATGGGTGCGATCCTCGCCAAGGCGCTCGCGCCGGCGTTCACCGCTCTCAGCATGGCGATGCAGGCGATCGAGCCGGTCCTCAAGCCGATCGGCGTGATCCTCGCCGATCTCGCAAGCGCCGTGTTGACGAGCCTGGCGTCGGAGATCCGCGCCGTTGCGACGTTCGTCAGGGATCTCGCGCCGTCGTTCTCGATCCTCGGCCGCGTCCTCGGCCAGGTGTTCAACACGCTGGAGAACAGCGGAGCGTTCGCGATCCTCGGCGACGCGCTCGAGGCAATCGCGCCGCTGCTAGCGAAGCTGATCAACGCGCTGGTGGAGCAGCTCGCGCCGATCCTGCCGACGGTGATCAAGCTCGTGTCCACGCTCGCGTCCCTAGCGATCAAGCTGCTCGCGGATGGCCTGCGGATCCTGCTGCCGATGCTGACCGAGCTGCTCGTCAGCGGGTTGAAGCCGTTGATCCCGGTGATCCAGGCGCTGGTGCCGGTCGCGACCGCGATCGCGACGGTCCTCGCGGACGGGCTTGGCGCGGCGTTGAAGCTGGTCGCGCCGCTGTTGAAGATCCTCGCTCCCTTGATCGTCGGGCTGATCAACCCGGTCGCCGGGGTTGTGCTCGCTGTCGGCCTCTTGTCAAGCTCGTGGAAGTCGGTGTGGGGTGCGATCCGGTCGGTGACCGGTGACGTGGTCGGCGCGGTCGAAGGGGCGCTCACCACGTTCGCGGGATGGATGCAGACCGCCTGGCAGGGGATCGAGACCGTCGCGACCGGCGTGTGGCACGACATCAAATCCGCGATCTCCAACATCGTCAACGACCTCGTCGCCGCAATCGAGGACGTGCTGCAAACCCTGCAGGGGTGGCTGCAGACCACTTGGCAGGGGATCGAGACGATCGCGTCGAGCGTCTGGCACGACATCAAGAACACCGTCTCCAACGTCGTCGATGACCTCGTCGCCGCCATCAAGAACATCCTGCAGACGCTTCAGGGGTGGCTGCAGACCGCCTGGCAGGGCATCAAGACGGTCGCGACGACCGCGTGGGACGCGATCCGGTCGGTCGTCGTGGACCTCGTCAACCGCATCGTCAGCGGCATCCAAGGCGAGATCAACACCGTCGAGGGGTGGCTGAAGACCGCGTGGAACACGATCCAAAGCGTGGCCTCCACCGCGTGGCAGGCGATCAAGACCGCGATCGTCAACCCGATCCAGTCAGCGTTCGACTTCGTCAAGAACAACGTCGTCAACCCCGCAGAGACGTTCCTGAAGAACGCGTGGAACACCATCAGCAACGGCGTCAAGACGTTCGCGTCCACGATCAAGAACGACGTCGTCTCCGGGATCACCGGCGGCCTGAACCTCGTGATCGGGTTCATCAACGACATCATCAGCGTGCTGGACAAGCTGCCGTTCGTGCACATCAGCAAGATCGCGCCGATCAGCACGGGCGGATCGGGCGGCAGCACCGGCGGTGGGAAAGGCCCGACCGGGCCGATGGGCCCAGGGATGGGGCACCACGCGACCGGCGGGATGATCCACCGGCCGATGGTGATGGTCGGCGAGGAAGCACCACGCCACCCGGAGGCGGTGATCGCGACCAACCCGGCGTACCGGCAGCGGAACCTCGGACTGTGGGCGCAGGTCGGGCACATGCTCGGTGTCCCCGGGTTCGCTCAGGGCGGGATCCTCGGAGCGCTCGGCAGTATCGGCTCAACCATCGGCGGTGCGATCTCCGGCGCGGCCGGCCTAGCAGGCAGCCTCCTCTCGAAGGGCGCCGGCGCGGTCCTCAGCCTGCTCCCGAACCCGGAGAAGCTGCTGCCGTCCTGGCTTCAGGGGCTCGGGAAAGGGCTCGTGAGCTCGGTCGGTAGCTGGGTCACCAGCCAGCTCGGCAGCCTGTTCGGAGGAGGAGGCGGCGCCGGCGGTGGGGGTGGCGGGTCGGTGCCGCACGGGACGTGGATGCAGATCGCCTCGGCGATCGCGAAACGTCACGGGTGGAACGCCGCGCAGCTGCAGGCATGGTGGGGTGTGGAGCAGATCGAAGACTCAAGCCTGTCGCTGACCGCGACGAACCCCGGGTACAGCAAGGCGTACGGCCTCGCGCAAATGTATGCCGGGATCCCGAACGACATCGCCGCCAACAAGCAGAAGTACTACCAGTACGGCGGGGACCCGAACACGATGGTGGGTCAGTTGACCGCGATGGCGAACTACATCGCCGCGACGTACGGCACCCCGGCGGGGGCGCTGGCGGAGGAGCACCGCGCCGGCGGGTACGCCCGCGGTGGGTTCCTGCCGTTCGCCGGGCACTTCGCGAACGGCGGAATCGTCGGCGGCGCCCCCGGCGCCCCCGCCGTGGCGGTGGTGCACGGCGGGGAGGCGATCGGCCAGCCCGGCGCGAGCGTCCAGCAGCACTTCCACATGCAGCACGCCCCGAGCGCCCTCGAGGTTGCGCAGGAGTCGCTGTGGCGGATGCGGCCCTACCTCGAACGATAAGGAGACCACGATGACTCGAACACTCGGACCGGTCGGCGAGGCGATGATCGCGAAGCTGGCCAGCGGGCTGAACACCGCGACGGCACTCGCATCCCAGCAGCAGCAGCAGGTGACGAGCCATGGCGGCCAGGTGACTTTGAACACCGGCGTTCTCGGCCAGTACCCGCCTGCCAGCGACAGCCCGACGAACTTCACGTACGGGTGGGGGATGGAGCTCCTGTCCGCCGGGATGGGCTCCGCGCCGGTCATGCGCCTCGGCAGCGTGACGTGGGCGCTCACGACGGCCACCACCACGACCCTCGCGCAGGCGGCCGCGGCGGGCGCGAGCACGATCGAGACGGCAGCGTCGATCGCCGCCGGTAGCTGGATCCTCATCGACCAGGGCAACGGTCAGGACATCTGCGAGACCACCGCGGTGTCGGGCGCTGGCCCGTACACGCTCACGCTGCAGGACCCGCTGCGCAGCGCGCACGCGGCCGGCGCCACGGTTATCGTGCTGTCGCTGCGGCAGATCGACGGGCAGATCTGGTGTGACGCGAACGGCCTGTGCCGGCAGGTGTGGGACACCAGCGGCGCCACGGTCTACGACACGTCCGGCAACGCGACCCAGACGATCATCTCCTACTGAGGGCTCATCCTCCGCCGTAGCAGCTCAGATCCCGCTCGCGTCGAGCTGTGACCTGCCCGGTGTGCCTGTTCTTGCGCACGTCGATCGTGGCGCTGCACGATGTGGTGGTCGGCGTCGTGTCCTCACCCGGGACGCAGTTGCCGGAGGCGTCGATCGAGGCGCATGGATCGTAGGTGCTGGTCGTGATCACACCGTCGGCCTCCACCACGCAGTCGATCCGCCACGCCGACCATTGGTTGCAGCCGTCGATCTTCACGCTGCGCAGGCCCCTGTCGGGCAGCTTGCGGGCCGCTGCCTTCGCCGCCCGATGGGCTTGACGCCAGCTGAGCGGCCCGATCCGCAGGTGGTGGGCGAACGCGGCCGGTACAAAGGCGAGTGTCAGGATCGTCGCTGCGAGCACCGTCGCGATGTGTTTGCTTCTCATTCACTCCTCCTCTCCATCGTCGCCTCGAGCATGCTCATCGCACACCGCAGGCGTACAGGTCGTCACAGACGACGCACGAATCCGGATCCCCGTTGGGGATGTCGTCACGCACCTCGCCGTTGAGGCGCGCACCGCACAGCCCCTTGCCGGGGTCGGCTTCTGACGACGTGTGCCACAGCCCCCAACGGGGATTGCCGCCGCCGGTCTGGTCGTTTACGGGCACCGGCTCTACTACTCTGGTGATGCTCATGGAGTCATCTCTCCTTGGGCCACGGGCCCGGGTGCGCGAACACCGCGGGCCCACTTGTTGGTATGAATCCTACGCTTGCCGGCGACGCCGCGCAACGTCACGAACGCTCACGAAACCCCCAACGCTTGTCCACGGGATGTCAACGAACGCAGCCGAACAGACCCGCATGAAGCGACACGACGGTCGGCCCGCCCGGCGCGTTTCCCCTGCAAACCCAGCGCTCCGCAACCCGCGTCAACACGGGCCGACACGGGCGCCAGAGAACCAGTTGTTCTGACCGGCTGCGTGGTCGTCCGCGCTCCCGGTGCGCTCAAGGTGATGTTCGACCCCGCCCAGAGCGAGCGGGCGGCGCGGCTCATGGACCTGCTCGGCCTCAGCGACGAGGAGCTGTGCGCGATCCTCGATGTCGACGCGCTGTCGCTGCTCTCCGGTCAGCTCGACCACCGGCCGGAGCTCTCGATCCTGCTCGCGCTGCTCGACGAGGCCGCCGAGCGCACGAGCCCGGTGGCGCTTCGCCGCTGGGTACGCGCCGCCGGCCCGGCCGGGCGACCGATCGACGCGCTCGTCCGGCGCGACTTCGAGGCCTTCGAGGACGCGGTGGAGGCGCTTGCGGCGCGCGGGTTCGTCATCCGAGGCGGGGGGGCGGATGGCTGAGATCACCGGCGGGTCGGCGCCACGACGCCGGTCCCACATGGGCGCCCGAGACCCTCGGTCGCCTCGGCTGCCTGTTCGGCCGCCTCGGCTGATGCCTCCGTCGGCTCGGTTGATGGCCCGGTCGGCTGCCGGTCGGCCCGCTCCGAGCTCTCCTAACCCTCTTCCTTCGGCTTCTTCGGCCAGATGCCGAGCAGATGGTGGAAGGAGCGCGCGAGCACGCGCTCGACGGCCGCCGCCGAGCCTGCCATCACCGCCGCCTGCAGGGCGTGCCCGCCGACGACCTTCGCCGTGTTGCCGCGGCCCTCGCCGGGCGCGGGCGGGGGCTCCTCGTCGATCCGCTGCCAGACGGTGCGGAACACCTGGCGGCCGACGACGCGGGCGATGATCGAGCCGAGCAGCGCGAACGGGAAGTAGAGCAGCTTGCGCATCCGCCGCTGAGGCTACCCGGATCGCCGGGGTCCTGACCGCCCGCCGCGCCCTTCGTCTCGCCCACCGCGTTGGGCTCTCAGCCTCCGCCGCGCCCGCCGGCCGGGCAGCGGCGGTTGTGATTGATGCCTCAAGGTCCGGGTAGCCGAACCGATCACCCGGGTCGACGCTGGAATGTGACCGGTTCCCGTGAGTTAATTGGGAAGGTCAGAGGACCAGACGGACACGAAGGGAGCGAGCCGATGCTCGATGACAACGACACTGGCCAGGACGCCGAAGAGCTGCTGAAGTCGGCGCTGCTCGACGATTCAACGGCGGTCGCGGTCTCGCTGCGCGTCGACCGCCTGCCGCTCAGCGAGTCGCTGACGGTCATCTTCCACGGCCGGCGGGACCTCGGCACGCTGCAGACCTACGTCGCCCGGGGGAGCCTGGGCGCGGGCGCGACCGTCTCGGCGGGCGCACTGCTCCGGGTCCCGTGCGACCTCGACCTCGCCGACGCCGAGGACCGCGAGGAGGCCGAGCAGCTCTACGTCGAGCAGGCGCAGACGATGCGCGACGCGCTCGTCGGCGCGGACACTGTGCTCGACGTGTGGCGCGAGCCGCTGTCGGACATCGCCGGCTCGCCCGTGAGCGTCGACCACTCGCCGCAGCTGTCGGTCCGCCTGCCGGCCCACCGGATGCTTCCCACGGCGCTCGTCGCCTCCGACTCGCAGATCGTCGTCACCCCCGTCTGCAACGCGCGGACGCTCGCCGACGGCTGGCCGCCGATGGGGATCGCGTGCGCGCAGCAGGAGTTCACGCGCGTCTATCCGCTCGCCGACGACCCCGAGCGGTGCGTCGAGGAGTTCCTGGAGCTTGCGGCCGAGCACGCCCACGAGCTCGCCGAGCGCCTCGCCCATCAGGAGGCGTCGGTGCAGCGCTTCATCGAGCTCAGCAGCGACGACTGATCGATTGCCGCCCGGTGGCGGCGTCTCGTCGCGCCCGGCGGGGTCGGCCCTCGGTCGCGTCGTCCATACGCTCCCCCGGACCTCCGGGCCGGCCGCGCCGAGCCATCCACCCCAGCGGCAATCGGGTGGGGTGAGTTCAGTCCCGGGCGCGCACCGGCCGCCGCTCGGGCTCACGGGCCGGACGGCGCTCGCGCGGGGGCAGCAGGTCGCCGAGGCGCGCGGGTTCGCGGAAGCGGACGCTGGCGGGGACGGCGTCGGGCAGCGGCACGCCGCCGCGTGGAGGCGCGGGCGGAGCGGGCGGCGTCTGCGGCCCATGGCCCCAGCCATCATCGCCCTCGTCCCAGCCGCCCGACTGGTCGGGGTCCTCGCGGAGAGCCGGCAGCATCAGCACCGCGACGCACACGAATCCGATCAGGTGAACGCCCGCGATCCAGAGCACAAGCTGCACTCCATCGGACATATCGAGAGGTTAGCGCTCGCTGAGCGAACTGGCCAGAGACAACCGCACGGTCGAGCCGATACCCGCTCCCCGGTCGTGATATCCGTCCCCGGCCCGGGGCGATCTACGTAAGCCCGAGCGTGGCGCTACCATCCAACGCCGCTCATGGCCAGCAAGGACACGACATCGCTGACGGTCACCCCGCGCGAGGCGGCGGGCTCCCGCGCGACGCGCCGCCTGCGGCGCTCGGGTGAGATCCCCGGCGTCGTGTACGGCGGCAGCGAGGGCCCGGTGCCCTTCCGGGTGAACGAGCGCACGCTCCGCCACGCGCTTCAGGACAGCGGCGCGGTGATGCAGCTGCAGGTGGAGGGCGGCTCGAGCGGGCCGGTCGTCGTCAAGGAGCTCGCCCGCCATCCGGTGACCGGCGCGACGATGCACGTCGACCTGCTGCGCGTTCGCATGGACGTCGCGATTCAGTCGACGACGATCCTCGAGCTCACCGGCTCCGAGGAGGCTCCGGGCGTCCGTGAGGGCGGCGTGCTGGAGCACGTCACGCGCGAGCTCGCGATCGAGGCGCTGCCCGGAGCGATCCCCGAGTCGATCGCGTACGACGTGTCGGAGATGCAGATCGGCGACACGATCACGCTTGCGCAGGTGAGCGCCCCGGACGGTGTCACCCTGCTCGACGACCCCGAGACGGTCGTGGCGACGCTCACGCCGCCGCGGCTCCAGGCAGAGGCTGCCGAGGAGATCGAGGCCGAGACGGAGGTCGTCGGCGAGGGCGAGGCTCCCGCCGAGGCCGAGGCCGCAACCGACGACTCCTCCGACGGGTCCGCAGCCGACGCCGAAGCCGGCGATTCCGAGTAGCGGCCCGTGGAGCGCTCCGGCGCCCGGGTCGACTGGTTGATCGTCGGGCTCGGGAACCCCGGGCCCGAGTACGCGCGCACACGTCACAACGTCGGGTTCATGGTCGCGAGCCGGTTGATCGAGCGCTGGGAGCTGCCCAAGCCGAAGGCGAAGTACCGCGGCCTGCTCAGCGAGGGCCGGGTTGGGTCCCCCGGGGTCGACCTCGTCCGCGTCGCGGTGCTCCAGCCGCAGACGTACATGAACGACGCGGGCCGCTCGGTCGGCCCCGCCCGGGGCGCGCTCGGCCCCCCTGAGCTCGAACACGTGCTCGTCGTCCACGACGAGATCGACATCCGCTTCGGCGAGATCCGGGTGCGGCTCGGCGGCGGCCTGGCCGGGCACAACGGCCTGAAGTCGATCCGCGCCGTGCTGCGCTCGACCGAGTTCGGACGCGTGCGGATCGGCGTCGACCGCCCGCCGACGACCGATCCCGACCGGGTTGCCGCCTACGTCCTCGGCCGCTTCTCGGAGCCGAAGGCCGACGTGGAGGAGCTCGTCGAGCGCGGCGCCGACGCCGTCGAGCGGGTGCTGCGGGACGGCTATGGTTGAGCGGTCGCGCTCGGAAGCGACGCGGTCCGACGACTCGACATGGCATCATCGTCACCGCGGCGGGGGCGGCAGCGTGCCGAATCAGCATGACGAGGTTCACGATGAGCAGATGGAGCCTGTGCGCCGTCGTGACGGCGATGGTCGTCGTGGCCGCCTGGCTCGCGCATGCTCCCGGCGCCCGCGCCGAGGCCAACGGCGTCGGTCTGAAGCCGGTGATGGGCTGGAGCAGCTGGGACTTCCTGCGCCACGATCCGACCGAGGCGTCGGTCGAGGCCGAGGCTCAGGCGATGGTGTCGAGCGGCCTCGCGAGGGTGGGCTACCGCTACGTCAACCTCGATGACTACTGGTACGAGTGCCCGGGGGCGACCGGCCCGACCGTCGACCACTATGGGCGCTGGGTGCCGAACCCCGCCCAGTTCCCCGGCCAGGGCTCGCTGAACGGGATCGCGGCCACGGCCGCCTACGTCCACCACCTCGGCCTCAAGTTCGGCATCTACGTGACCCCGGGAATCTCGCTCCAGGCGGTCGCCCGGAAGACGCCGATCATGGGCACGCGCTACACGGCCAACGAGATCGCCACGCGGAGGATCGAGCGCAACTACAACTGCCACGGGATGGTCGGGATCGACTACTCCAAGCCGGGCGCGCAGGCGTTCATCGACTCGTGGGCGAACGAGTTCGCGCGCTGGGGCGTCGACTTCGTGAAGCTCGACGGCGTCGGACGCTGGGACGTCGCCGACGTCAAGGCGTGGTCGACCGCCCTGCGCCAGACGCACCGGGCGATCGGCCTCGAGCTCTCCAACAGCCTGTCGATCACGAACGTCTCGACCTGGCAGCAGTACGCCAACGGCTGGCGCACGGGTCCGGACATCGACTGCTACTGCTCGCGCACGAGCTTCCCGCTCACGAGCTGGCCACACGTCGCTCAGCGCTTCAACGAGGTCGCCGCATGGGCGCCGTACGGGCGCCCGGGCGCCTACAACGACTACGACTCGATCGAGGTCGGCAACGGCGCGAACGACGGCCTCACGCCGCCCCAGCGCCAGACGCAGCTCAGTCTGTGGTCGCTCGCCGCCGCGCCGCTGATCCTCGGTGCCGACCTCACGCACCTCGATCCGCTCGACCGCTCCTACCTGCTCAACCGCGCGGTCATCTCCGTCGACCAGGACGGGATCGACGCCCGGCGCGTCATCCACACCTCGACCGCCCAGCTGTTCGCCAAGCGCGAGCATCCGAGCGTCGGCGTCGTCGGGCTGTTCAACACGACATCGAAGCCGCGCAAGCTCACCGCCACCCAGGCCGAGCTGGGGCTGCCGCTCACCGGCTCAGACCGGATCACGAACCTGTGGACCGGCAGGACGAAGGTGACGGGCGGACGCTTCGGCGGGATCGTCGCGGGCGATGGCGTGATGCTGCTGCGGGTGACCGCGCTGCCGCGCGGCAGCCACACGGGGCCCGGCAGCGGCTCCGGGTCCGGCAGCGGGTCGGGATCCGGCAGCGGCTCCGGGTCCGGCGGCGGGTCGGGATCCGGCAGCGGCAGCGGGTCGGGAGGCGGCGGGGCGCCGATGCTCGCCCCCGGCGCGTCATCGTCACGCTCCGGACGCTGATCCGCTCCATTTTCGGCCGCGCGTTTGCACGCGCGCCGCGGCGGGCATAGCGTGCCGCCCGTCCGGATTTCCAGGACCGGACGCCAGGCAGCGGACCAGAGGAGGACACATGAGCGGGAGCGGACGGTGGCGGGCGCTTGCGTGCGCCGTGGCGGCGCTCGCCGGCGCCGGTGGTTGGGCGGCGCCCGCGGCGCGGGCGGAGACCAACGGCGTCGGCCGCACGCCGGCGATGGGCTGGAGCAGCTGGAGCTTCCTGCGCTCGCACCCGAGCGAATCGTCGGTCGAGGCCCAGGCGCGGGCGATGGTCTCGAGCGGCCTGAAGAGCATCGGCTACACGTACGTCAACCTCGACGACTTCTGGTACGTGTGCCCCGGGTCGCAGGGGCCGAACGTCGACCGCTACGGCCGCTGGGTGATCGACACGACGAAGTTTCCGCCCCAGGGCGCGCGGAACGGGATCCGGGCGACCGCCGACTACGTGCACAGCCTCGGGCTGAAGTTCGGGATCTACGTGACCCCCGGCATCTCCAAGCAGGCGGTCGCCCAGAACACCAAGATCAAGGGCACGCCCTACACGGCCGACCAGATCGCGACCACCACGCCGGAGAACAACTACAACTGCGGCGGGATGGTCGGGATCGACTACTCCAAGCCCGGCGCGCAGGCGTTCATCGACTCATGGGCGGATGAGTTCGCGCACTGGGGGGTCGACTACGTCAAGCTCGACGGCGTCGGCAGCTTCGACATCCCGGACGTCGAGGCGTGGTCCAAGGCGCTGCGCCGCACCGGGCGCAGGATCCACCTCGAGCTCTCGAACACCCTTGCCATCGCCGACGCGCACATCTGGCGGCAGTACTCCAACGGGTGGCGCACGACCGGCGACATCGAGTGCTATTGCTCGAGCTCGAGCTATCCGCTCACCGACTGGTCGAACGTCGCCAGCCGGTTCGACTCGGTCGCCGCCTGGGCACCGTACGGCGGGCCGGGCGGGTTCAACGACTACGACTCGATCGAGGTCGGCAACGGCGCCAACGACGGTCTCACGTCCGACGAGCGCCAGACGCAGATGAGCCTGTGGGCGCTCGGCGCCTCGCCGTTCATCCTCGGCACCGATCTCACGAGCCTCGACCCGCTCGACCTCTCCTATCTGAAGAACCGCGCCATCATCTCGGTCGACCAGGACGCGATCGACGCTCACCGCATCGTGAACACGCCGACGAGCCAGGTGTTCACGAAGAAGGAGGCGGCCAGCGATGCGGTCGTCGGCCTGTTCGACATCGGCTCGGGCGCCCAGGTGATCTCCACGAGCGTCCACAGGCTCGGGCTGCCGGGCGGACAGGAGTACTTCGTCCACGACCTGTGGAACCACACCACGCGGGAGACCGCAGGCCGGATCAGCGAGGAGGTGCCGTCCCACGGCGTGGCGCTGCTGCGGGTGAAGGCCCCCACCGGGCGGTCGGTTCCGCCGCTCACGGTCCTCCGGGCCCGTGGTCCGTCGCAGGTCGCGGGCGACGACACGCTCACCGAGAAGGTGTCGTTCACCGACGAGGGCGTCCAGCCGGTCCATCGCGTGCGGCTCAGCCTGAGCGCGCCGGCCGGCTGGACGGTGACGCCGACGACGCCGGTGAGGACCGCGACGGTCGCCTCCGGCCAGATGTTCACCGCCGCGTTCCGCGTCGCGGTCCCCGCGGCCTCCCGTCCGTTCCAGCCGGGCACGCTCACCGCGAGCGCGGTCGACAACTGGGCCGGCCACCGCCAGCACTCGACGAGCGACACGACCGTGACGGTCACCGGCGGACCCGTGCAGGCCCCGTACCTCACATACTCCTCGGCGACCGACGCGCCCGCCTCCTTCTCGCAGGTGGGCGACCAGTTCGGGATCGAGGGCGCGGGCGCGGACGTCTGGCAGGGTGCCGACGACTACAGCGCGATCTACGAGCACGGCGTCGTCGGCCCGAGCGCGACGATCACGACCGAGCTGACCGGCGAGCAGAACATGACCGGCTTTGCGAAGGCCGGGATCATGGTCCGCAACGACATCGCCGGCGCCGGCACGGCCCCCGAGGGGGTCATCCTGTTCGACTCGCCCTCCGGCGGCGTGCAGATGGAGTGGGACGACAACGGCGGCCAGTGGATCGACAACGTGACGCCGCCGAACGGGACGATCCCGTCGACGGTGCCCGTGTACCTCAAGCTCGTCCGCAACGGCGATGTCTACACCGGGTCCTACTCGACCGACGGGACGGCCTGGCAGCCGGTCGGCTCGGCGACCGTGCCCGACCAGGCGAGCACCCAGGACGCCGGCATGTTCGAGGTCTCGCACTCCTCCGGGGTGACCGGGGTCGCCACGTTCAAGGGCTTCTCGGTGAGCTGAGTGGCCGAGCTGCATCACTGAGGCGCAGCGGCGGAGGCGTCGAGGGCGCTCCTAGACTCGCAGGAGCCGCTCTCGATGCTCCGCCCGCTTCTCGCCCACGCCGACGACGACCCGCAGACCGCCACGCTGTCACGCGAGGGCGGCGAGGCGTTCGTCTCGCAGTCGCTGCGGCCGTACCTCATCTCCGCGCTGCTCGATCGCGACCCCGACCGTCCGGCGGTCGTGGTCGCCGGCGACGACCGGGCCGCGCGTGACCTCGCCGCCGGGCTGAAGACGTGGCTCGCGCCGCGGCCCGTGCGCTACTACCCGAGCCGCGGCGTCACCTACGAGTCGCATCTCGCTCCGCCGCCGCACCTCGTCGGCCTGCGGATCGCGGCGCTCGATGCGCTGCTGGAGCCGGGCGCGGCCGGCGCGGATCCCGCCGGGGGCGCTCCCGTGATCGTCGTCTCCGCGGTCGCGCTGTCGGAGAAGGTGCCCGAGCGCGGCCTGCGCCCGCATCCGTTCCTGCTGCGCGCCGGCGAGCTCATGGACCTCGACGAGACCGCGCTTGAGCTCGTCGCCGCCGGCTACGAGCGCGTCGACCAGGTCGAGGACCGCGGGCAGTTCGCGATCCGCGGCGGTCTGCTCGACCTGTTTCCGGCGACCGAGGACCGCGCGGTCCGCGTCGACCTGTTCGGCGATGAGATCGAGTCCCTGCGGTGGTTCTCGACGTTCACACAGCGCTCGCTCGGGGAGGCGCAGTGCGTCGAGGTCGCGCCCGCCGCGGAGCTTGCCGCCGAGCACCGGGAGCTTGCCGAGATCGCCGCGCTCGAGGAGCCCGAGGAGCGCCCGGACGTCGCCGAGCTGTTGCCCGTCGACCGCTTCCATCCGCTGCTGGAGCTGATCGGTGAGCAGGCGGCGGTGCTGATCGCCGGCGGCGAGGACCTGGCGCCGGCGCTTGCCGACCACTGGCAGGACGTCTCCGCCGCGCTCGCCGACGAGGACGCCCGCCACCTGTACGTCGACCCCGATGCGATCCTCTCCGAGCTCGACCGGCGGGTGCGGATCCGCCTTGAGAGCATCGACCAGGACCAGGCGTTCGCGTTCCGCGCCCAGACCGCGGACATCGCCGCCCGCGGCCTCAAGGAGGCCGAGCCGGAGCTCGAGAAGCTCACCCGGTCGGGCTACCGCACGGTGCTCGCGTTCGCCCAGCGCGGGGTGGGGGAGCGGTTCGCCTACAACCTGGGGCGGCTCAGGGTCCGCTGGCTCGGCGACGATCCGACCGCGTCGACCGAGTCCGACGGTCGCCTCATGATGGTCCAGGCGCGGCTCGCCCAGGGGTTCATCGCGCCGCAGTTCCACCTCGCGGTCATCCCCGAGCAGCGGCTCTTCCAGCGCCGCCGCGGCGAGCGCTCGACCGGTGCGGGGACGCGCCGCCGGGGCGTGCTGCGGTCGTTCGCGGACCTGCGCACCGGCGACATCGTCGTGCATGAGGACCATGGGATCGCGCGCTTCGCGGGCTTCGACACGAAGACCGTCGCCGGCGTCACACGCGACTATCTCTACCTCGAGTACGCGGGCTCGGACAAGGTGTTCGTGCCCGTCGACCAACTCGCGAAGATCTCCCGCTACGTCGGGGCCGGCGGCGCGCATCCGCCGCTGTCGAAGCTCGGCGGCACTCGCTGGGAGACGATCAAGTCCCGGGCGCGCCGCGCCGCTCAGGAGCTCGCCGGCGAGCTGCTCAACCTGTACGCCGAGCGCAGGCGCCGCGCCGGCCATGAGTTCCCGCCGGACACCGAGTGGCAGGTCGAGTTCGAGAACGCGTTCCCGTACACCGAAACGCCCGACCAGCGCGACGCGATCGAGTTCGTCAAGGCCGACATGGAGTCCCCGCGGCCGATGGACCGGCTGATCTGCGGCGACGTCGGCTACGGCAAGACCGAGGTCGCGCTTCGCGCCGCGTTCAAGGCCGCCCAGGACGGCAAGCAGGTGATGGTGCTCGCGCCGACGACGATCCTCGCCCAGCAGCACTTCGGCACGTTCTCCGAGCGGCTCAAGGATTATCCGGTGACGATCGAGCACGTCTCGCGCTTCCGCTCGGCCGCCGAGCAGCGGGAGGCGATCGCGCGCTTTCACTCCGGCGAGGTCGACATCCTGATCGGCACCCACCGGCTGCTCTCGCGCGATGTGCGCGCGAAGGACCTCGGCCTGCTCGTCGTCGACGAGGAGCAGCGCTTCGGGGTCAAGCAGAAGGAGCTGCTGCGCCAGCTGAAGCTCCGCGTCGACGTGATCGCGATGTCCGCCACCCCGATCCCGCGCACGCTGCAGATGTCGCTCGCCGGCGTCCGGGACATCAGCGTGATCGAGACCCCGCCGGAGGGGCGGCGTCCGGTGAAGACGTTCGTCGGCGAGTACGACGAGGAGCTCGTGCGGCGCGCCCTGCTGCGTGAGAAGGAGCGGCACGGCCAGGCGTTCTTCCTGCACAACCGCGTCGAGACGATCGAGGAGACGGCGGTCCGGCTGCGCGGCCTGTGCCCGGGGATGCGGTTCCTCGTCGCGCACGGGCAGATGGAGGACGGCCAGCTCGAGGAGCGGATGATGGCGTTCCTGCGCGGCGACGCCGACGTGCTCGTGTGCACGAGCATCGTCGAGTCGGGGATCGACATCCCGCAGGCGAACACGTTGATCGTCGAGCGGGCCGACACGTTCGGCCTGTCGCAGCTCTACCAGATCCGCGGGCGCGTCGGGCGCTCGACCGAGCGCGCCTACGCCTACCTGCTGTACCCGAGCGCGGCGGCCCTGACCCCCGAGGCGGCGCAGCGGTTGAGCGCGCTCTCGGACTACACGGAGCTCGGGGCGGGCTTCAAGATCGCGATGCGCGACCTTGAGCTGCGCGGCGCCGGCAACCTACTCGGCGACGAGCAGTCCGGGCACGTGGCGGCGCTCGGCTTCGAGCTCTACATGCGGATGCTCGACGAGGCGGTCGAGGCGATGGAGGCCGCCGATGGCGTCGCCCCCGTCGAGGACTGGGAGCCGGTGCGCCTCGACGTCAACGTCGACGCCTACGTGCCCGCCGACTACATCCCCTATGAGCAGGCGAAGGTCGATGTCCACCGGCGGATCGCGGGGGCGCGCGAGGTCGCCGAATTGATCGAGCTGCGCGACGAGCTGGAGGATCGCTTCGGCGAGCTGCCCGAGCCGATGTCGAACCTGATCGCCCTGCAGCAGGCGCGGATCAAGCTCGGGCAGGCGGGCGCCCAGGCGGTCGCGGTGCGCGGCGACCGGCTGGCGGTGACCCCGATCGAGCTCGATTCGGTGCGCGCCAAGAAGATCCGCGCCGAGATCCCGGGCGCGCTGTACGAGTCGGGCAAGTCGCAGCTGTCGGTGCGCATCTCCAAGGAGCCCGGCGAGCGCTTCCCCGAGATCGTGCGTGCCGCCGACGTGCTCCTCGCCGTGATGCGCGAGGCCGACGGGGACGGCGTGGCCCCCGCCGAGCGGGTCGCGGCGGCATAGACCGCGCCGCTGATAAGAGCCTTTGAAGTCTCGCGCGCGCGACCGGCGCCCGGCGGAAACGGGACGCTAGTATCGGCCGCCGATGAAGTCTCGCTGGTCGATCTCGGCGCTTGGCGCCTTTTTTGTGGCCATCGCCCTGTTCGTCGCCGGGTGCGGCTCGAGCGGCGTGCCGTCGGGGGCCGTGGCGAGCGTCGGCGGAAACCCCATCTCGAAGCGGGCGCTCAACCACTGGATGTACGTCGTGGTCAAGTCGCAGTCGGCGCAGTCGCCGAACTCCCCGATCATCGTGCCGAACGATCCTCCGGGCTTCCAGACGTGCATCAAGGAGGCGAAGGCCGGCTACCCGCAGCTGAAGAAGGAGTCGGACGCCGCCGTGCGCAAGACCTGCCAGGGCGTCTTCACGCAGCTCAGCACCGAGGTGCTCAACTTCTTCATCCAGGACTACTGGTACCAGGCATACGCGCACAAGCTCGGGATCAAGGTGACGCGGGCACAGATCGCCAAGCAGCTCGCCACCGAGAAGAAGAACCAGGGGATCAAGACGAACGCCGCCTGGCAGAAGTTCCTCAAGCAGTACGGCTATACGCCCCAGGACATCAACTGGCAGACGATGTTCTCGCTGCTCAACAAGAAGCTCGTCGCCCGCTACGACACGAAGGTGACGAAGGCGGAGATCGCCGCCTACTACAAGTCGCACGCCTCGACGTTCGGGACGCCCGAGACCCGCAATATGCGGATCGTGCTGGCGAAGACGAAGTCCTCGGCCGAGCAGGCGCTCGCCGCGCTCAGGCACGGCCAGAGCTGGAGCACCGTCGCCAAGAGGTACTCGACCGACCCGACGACGAAGAACAACGGCGGCCTGTTGCAGGACGTCTCCAAGGGCCAGCAGGACGCCGCGCTCTCGAGCGCCGCGTTCGCCGCGCCGCTGCACAAGCTGATCGGCCCGGTGAAGGGATCGTTCGGCTACTACGTCGTCGAGGTGATCAAGATCACGCCGGCGACGCACGAGTCGCTCGCCAAGGCCACGCCGCAGATCAAGTCGACCCTGGCCCAGCAGAAGTCCCAGAACGCGAGCACCGAGCTGGGCAGGAAGACGAAGGCGCTGTACGGTGCCCGCACGATCTGCGCGCGGTACTACGTCGTCTCGAACTGTCACGGCTACAGGAAGCCGAAGCCGACGACGACCACGACGCCGTCGGCGACGAGCACCGCGACGGGCTCGGGCACCGCGACGACGAAGAGCTCGACGACGACGTCCTCCAGCTCGAAGTGAGCTCTCAGAGCGCGCGGGCGCTCGAGCGTCTCGACGCGATCACGCGTCGCCTCCGGCGCGAGTGCCCGTGGGATCGCGAGCAGGACGAGCGCTCGATCGTCCCGCACACCGTCGAGGAGGCCTATGAGCTCGCCGACGCCGCCCGCGCGGGCGACGACGCGAAGCTGCTCGACGAGCTCGGCGACGTCCTCTTCCAGGTCCACTTCCTGGCGATGCTCCTCGAGGAGCGCGGCGCCGGCGACCTCGCCGCGGTCGCCGAGCACTGCACCGAGAAGCTCATCCGCCGCCACCCGCACGTGTTCGGCGAGACACGGGCGGAGAGCGCCGCCGAGGTGCTGCGCAACTGGGACGCGATCAAGCAGGGCGAGGCCGGCCGGGAGCCGGGGATCTTCGGCGAGGTGCCGGAGAACCTCCCCGGGACGCTCTACGCCCGCAAGGTGCAGCGGCGCGCCGCCTCCTCGGGCTTCGATCCTGCCGCCGGCGACCCGCGGCAGCCGATGGAAGCGCTGCGCGCGGTCGTCGAGGCGGCCGGCGCGCCGGAGGCCGGCGACCGCGAGATCGGCGATCTGCTGTTCGCCGCCGTCAACCTCGCCCGCGTGCGCCGGATCGATCCGGAGCTCGCGCTCCGCGACGCGAGCGTACGCTTCCGCGACGCGGTCGGGGCGGCGGCCGGCCTCGCGGCGTCCGAGGGCCATAGATGGGACGATCTCGCCTTCGAGCGCCGGCTCGAGCTCTACGCTCGCGCCGTCCACGCGCCCACCCACCGTGGTCCCGACACGGCCGACACCGACAGCGCCGATCCCGACCGACACGACACAGACCGAGGAGAACGACCCGCCCCATGAGCCAGATCGAGCACGTGCACGCCCGCCAGATCCTCGACAGCCGCGGCAACCCGACGGTCGAGGTCGAGCTCTCGGTGCAGTCCGGCGCTTGGGGCCGCGCGGCCGTCCCCTCGGGCGCCTCAACGGGCGAGTTCGAGGCGACCGAGCTGCGCGACGGCGGCTCGGAGTGGATGGGCAAGGGCGTCACCCGCGCGGTCGAGAACGTCAACGGCGAGATCGCCTCGCACATCCGCGGGATGGAGGCGGCCGCCCAGGCGGCGCTCGACCGCACGCTGATCTCGCTCGACGGCACGCCGAACAAGTCGCGGCTCGGCGCGAACGCGATCCTCGCCGTGTCGCTCGCCGCCGCCCACGCCTCCGCCGCGGAGGAGCGCCAGCCCCTGTGGCGCTACCTCGGCGGCGAGACCGCGCACGTGCTGCCCGTGCCGATGATGAACGTGCTCAACGGCGGCGCCCACGCAGACAACGCGGTCGACTTCCAGGAGTTCATGATCGTGCCGGTCGGCGCCGACTCGTTCTCACGGGCGCTGCGGATGGGCGCAGAGGTGTTCCACGCCCTGAAGAAGACGCTGCACGAGCAGGGGCACGGCACGACGGTCGGCGACGAGGGGGGATTCGCTCCCGACCTCGAGTCCAACGAGCAGGCGCTGCAGCTGCTGGTGACCGGGATCGAGGCCGCCGGCTACACGCCCGGTGAGCAGGTGGCGATCGCGCTCGACCCGGCGGTGTCGGAGCTGTTCAAGGACGGCGAGGGCTACGTGCTGGGACACGAGGGACGGACGCTGGCCGCCGAGGAGCTCGCGGACTACTGGGGCGAGCTCTGCGAGCGCTACCCGATCGTCTCCATCGAGGACGGGATGGACGAGGAGGACTGGGACGGCTGGAGGACGCTCACCGAGCGCCTCGGGGAGCGCGTGCAACTCGTCGGCGACGACCTGTTCGTCACGAACACCCAGCGCCTGAAGCGCGGCATCGACGCCGGCGTCGGCAACTCGATCCTCATCAAGGTCAACCAGATCGGGACCTTGACGGAGACGTTCGCGGCGATCCGGATGGCGAAGGAGGCCGGCTACACCGCCGTCATGTCGCACCGCTCCGGGGAGACCGAGGACGTGACGATCGCCGACCTCGCGGTCGCCACCGGCTGTGGGCAGATCAAGACCGGCGCGCCCTCGCGCTCGGACCGGGTCGCCAAGTACAACCAGCTGCTGCGGATCGAGGAGGCGCTCGGGGGCGAGGCGAGCTACCCGGGGCGCTCCGCGTTCCGGGCGTGAGGCGGCGTTCCGGGCGTGAGGCGGCGTTCCGGGCGTGAGGCGGCGTTCCGGGCGTGAGGCGGCGTTCCGGGCGAGAGGCGGCGTTCCGGGCGAGAGGCGGCGTTCCGGGCGAGAGGCGGCGTTCCGGGCGTGACGCCGTCGAGCGCGCGGTCCGAACCCCCGTGCAAGTTGCGACATTTTCCGCCGGAGCGGTGGAAAATGCCGCAACCTCGTATGCCGGGTGAGCGTCCGGGTATGCAGGTGACCGTGCGGCAGGAAGGACAGCGGGCGCGTCGAACGAAGGGCGTCAGGGATGCCGCCCGCCCGCTCCGCCACGTCCGCCGCCCGCTCGCCGTCGACTGCCCGCTCGGGGTCCACCGCGCGCGTCCGCGCCGCCGCCCGGGCGGCGGCCCGCGCGAACGGAGGCCCCGTCCGGCCACGGCACGTCCCGCTGCGCTCGGCGGCGACCCGGGTGCGCTGGGAGCGCCTCGGCCGGACCGCGCTCCTCGCGGTGCTCGTCGCGGTCGTCGCGGTGTACGCCGAGCATGCCGCCTCCTACCTCTCCACCCGCGCGCAGAACGCGCGCCAGCAGGCGACCGTGCGCTCGCTGGAGCGCCGCCACGCGCAGCTCGTGCAGCGCGAGCGGGCGCTCAGGGACTCCACGACCATCATCCGTCGCGCGCGGCAGCTCGGCATGACTCGCACCGGCGAGCAGCCCTACGTGATCGCCGGCCAGCCGAGCCGCTAGTGTCGCGCTTGGGTTGGTTCGTTGGCAACGGGACACTCGTGCCACGCGCGCCGACGCACACTCGGGCGGCGGCTCGATCGGCGTCGTGCTCACCAGGCCGGAACGCCCGATGAGCGCGGCCGAGCCCGGCCGGAGCGCCCGATGAGCGCGGCCGAGCCCGGCCGGAGCGCCCGATGAGCCCTGGTGCGCCCCGCTACGAGGACCTGATCGGCCTCTGGGAGGACGGCGGGCGACGGCTTGCCGAGATGGAGGGCCGGGAGCGGACGGCCGCCGAGCGGGTCGTCGACGCGCTCGTCGCCGAGCTGGCGCGGCGGCTCGGGGGACCGTTCACCGTGCAGGAGCTCGCCGCGCTCTACCTCGAGCAGGGCACCGACTGGTGCTTCGACGTCGCGGTGCGCACGGCGCCGCAGACGCCCGGGGCGTGGGATCTCACGACGGTCGCCGGCGCGGCGTTCGCGCGCTACGCGCGGGGCGCGGTCGACTACTCGACCGGCCGGCGGATGACCGACGCCGGCGAGCCTGAGATCTGACCCGGGGGGTCGGCGGTGCCGGCTGTCAGCGCTCGCCGCCGGCGCCTCGGGCGCCCGCGCGGTCAGTCTCGGCGCCGCGGCTGTCAGCGCTCGCCGCCGGCGCCTCGGGCGCCCGCGCGGTCAGTCTCGGCGCCGCGGCTATCAGCGCTCGCCGCCGGCGCCTCGGGCGCCCGCGCCCTCAGTCCTCGTCGCCGTCGTCCCCGTCGTCGGAGGCGCCGGCGCGCCGGATGACGATCTGGTCCTCCTCGATCGTCACCTCGACCGGGCGGTGGCCCGCCCAGTACTCGGCGTATACCGGGTCGTCCTGGACGGCCGGATCGAGCCACAGGCCGTAGCCCTCCTCGCCGTGGTCGAACGTTGCCTCGAGCGGTGCGCCGGCGCGGCGACGGCTCCGGCCGCGACCCCCGCGGCGGCCGCGGCGACGGCGGGCGGGCTTCTCGGTCTCCTCGTCCTCGTCCCCGTCCCCGGCCTCGGCGCGCTCGGCGGCGGCGGCGTCGAGCTCGGCCGCGATCAGCGCGTCGTCCTCGGCACGCAGATCGACCTCCGCGTCGTAATCCGCGGCCGCGCCGTTCTCGGCCTCGTCGGAGGTCTCGAGCTGCTGGTCGCGCTTGAACGCCTGGATCTGCTGGACGGTGACCTCCAGCTGATGCGCGATCCAGGCGTCGGTCCGGCCCTGACGGACCCACGCGCGGATGCGGTTGAGTTCGGGTCTGAGTGAGCGTCGTGCCATTTGCGGACGGAGGGTAGTACAGGCGTCGGTTGCGGCTCCGGGCGACCCGCTACCCGTGCAAAATCCGTTCTCCTGCTTGCGGGCCGTCAGAGCCCACCGCTATTCTCAGCGGACCGAGAGGGAAGGTGCCGCTCAGCGAGTGGCAGCAGCCCCCGCACGTCGTCCCCGCGACAGATTCCGAGCCGGAGGCCCCAACAAGTGCTGGTTTTGACGCGCAAATCGAATCAGAGCATCATGATCGGGGACGACATCGAGGTCTCGGTGCTCGCGATCATGGGGGAGAAGGTCCGGATCGGCATCCAGGCGCCGCGCGACGTCCCGGTCTTCCGCAAGGAGGTCTACCTGGAGATCCAGGACGAGCAGCCTGCCGAGGACAAGGACGCGCGGACCGAGGTCGACGCGGCGCTGAGAAGCCTCGGCGACTCCGACACCGAGCACTGACCGGCGGGCGCGGACCACGCGCATCGACGGCGGTGACCACCGCCCATGTGGCCGCCCGCCACGCCGCGTCCGGCCCGGGTCAGCTCAGCAGGCGACGGCGGTGACCACGCCCATCTGGCCGCCCGTCACGCCGCGTCCGGTCCGGGTCAGCTCAGCAGCAGGTAGAGCGAGGCGAACATCCCCGCGGTGACGATCAGCGCGGTGAGCACCATGCTGAGCACGAGCAGCCAGTAGCGCATCGAGCCCCGCTTGCGCGCCCGCTGCGCCGCGCGCACCCGCGAGCGCCGCACGGCCTGCTTACGCAGCCGCTCGCGCCGAGTCCGGTCCTGCTGCGTCTCGTAGAGAAACTCCTGCTCGAGCTGAGCAAGGCTCTGGCGCATCTTCATCGCCATGGGTGTCGCCAGGCTACCACCGGTGCAAGAAACGGTTCAGCGGCGCACGGTCGCCGGCCGGACCTCACCGATCCGGGTCCTCGCCTCCCATGCGGGCCTCCCGAGCCGGCACCGGGGCCTCCGGGTTGACCTCCCCGATCCGGTGACCGGCCCGACGCTGCCTCCGATTCCGCCCCGCCACCCCGTAGGCTTGCGCTCTTCCATGGAGCACCGCTTCGCGGGACACGCCTACTCGCTGGGCATCGAGGAGGAGCTGATGATCCTCGACGGGGAAACGCATGAGCTCGTCAATGCGATCGAGGCGCTGCTGGAGTCCTCCCCGCGCGGCCAGATCAAGCCGGAGCTGATGGAGTCGGTGCTTGAGATCTCGACCGACCCGTGCGCCGACATGGCCGAGGCCGGCGACCAGCTGCGCGCGCTCCGCCGGCAGGCCTGCCAGATCGCGGGCGCCAAGGGGATGGCGATCGGCTCCGCCGGGACCCACCCGTTCGCGATGTGGGAGGACCAGCGGATCGTCGCCCGCCCGCGCTACCGCGACCTCATCTCGGCGCTGCGCTTCGTCGCCCGCCAGGAGCTCATCTTCGGGATGCACGTGCACGTCGGCGTCGATGGGCCGGACAAGGCGATCCACGTCGCCAACGGCATGCGGATCCACCTGCCGGTGCTGCTCGGGCTGTCGGCGAACTCGCCGTTCTGGCGCGCTCAGGCGACCGGTCTTGCCTCGACGCGCACGCCGATCTTCCGCGCCTTCCCGCGGGTTGGGATCCCGCCGACGTACGACGACTGGGCGGACTACTCCTCGCGGATCGAGTTCATGATCCGCGCCGGCGTCATCCAGGACTACACGTACCTCTGGCACGACGTGCGCCCGCACCCGAACTTCGGGACGGTCGAGGTGCGGGTGATGGACTCCCAGACACACATCGAACACGCGCTCGGGCTCACCGCGCTCGTGCAGGCGATGGTGAAGGAGCTCGCCGAGCACTTCGACGCCGGCAAGCAGCTGTCGACGTACCCGCACGAGATGCTCGACGAAAACAAGTGGCTCGCCGCGCGCCACGGGCTGGAGGGCGAGCTCGTCGACCTGCCCGGGTCCGACCGGGTCGCGACCCGTGCGCTCGCGCGCCGGCTGATCGACCGCATGCGCGAGCACTGCCAGGACCTCGGCTCGGAGTCCGAGCTCGACGCGGTCGAGGACCTGCTCGCGCGCGGCAACGGCGCGGCCCGCCAGGTCGTCGTCTACGAGGCCAACCACGACCTGCGCGAGGTCGTCGCCGAGATCGTCACCGCCACGCGCGTCTGACTCGCCCGTACCCGCGCCGGCCGCGTCCGACGCGCCCGGACACCCGCCAGCCGCGTCCGACGCGCCCGGACACCCGCCAGCCGCGTCCGACGCCCCGCGAACCGGTGGGGAGGGCCGGGTCCCGGTTCTACAATCGGGCCGTGAGCGCCGGTGGTCCTGACCTCTTCGTGATCTGCAAGAACTGCGGTTCGGAGGTCAGCCCCTACATCACCGAGTGTCCGTACTGCGGCAACCGTCTGCGCAAGCGCGCGCCGAAGCTCGACCGCGACCAGCGCCCGACCGACCCGCGCCGGCGCTCTCGACGGCCGCCCTCGCCGCTGCTCAGCCGCCTGCGCCCCGGTGAGATCCCCGGGATCCGCGCCGAGCGGCGGCCCTATGCGACGCTCGCGCTCGTGCTCGCGGGGCTCATCGGCTGCCTGCTATGGCGCACCGACCTCGGCGGCCAGGGCTCGAACCTGATCCTCTACGGCACCCCGACGGGTCACTGGTGGCGCCTCGCGACGGCCGCGTTCGCCTACGACAACACCGGCTATGCGTTCGTCACGATCGGCGCGATCGCGCTGTTCGGCTGGCTGCTCGAGCGCCGGCACGGCCCGCTCGTGCCGCTCGCGCTGTTCCTGATCGGCGGCATCGGCGGCCTTGCGGCGACGGTTGCGCTCAACGGTTCGGCGATCGTGCTCGGCGCCGGCGGCGCCGGGCTCGCGCTCGCCGTCGCCTGGGCGATGCCCGACGTGCTGGAGCTGATCGGCACCGGCGACACCGACGGCGACCTGATCGGGGCCGCCGTGGTCGCGGTCGCGGTCGCGCTCATGCCGCTCGCCGATGCGCACGCGAGCTGGATCTCCGACGCGGTCGGCGCCGCCGCCGGCGTGGCCATGGGGCTGCCGCTCGCCCGCTTCGCCGCGCGTTGACCCGTTCACGCGCTCCTGCTCACCGGCGGCCTGACCGGACGACGTGGTCGATCTGAGGGGTGCGCGGCAACGATGAGATCGACCGCGTGCCGCGGACGCCCGGTCGCCGCGCCGCGGGCGGCGGCGCATATGATCGAAGCCAGTGCCGGAGCGCGCCTACACCGACGAGGAGCTCGACGCCGCGATCGAGCAGCTGGTCGAGCCCGGCCGCCTGCGCGCCGGGCAGGAGCTCGTGATGCGCGCCGCTCCCTCGCTGCAGCGCGTGCTCGCGTCGGCGCTGTCGGACGGCGGCTGGTTCGGCGTCGCGCACGACCAGGCGGTGCGCGAGGCGGTCGTCGCGGGCGATCCGGAGGACCGCGCCCGGGCGATCCGCTCGCTCATGGCCGAGGAGACCCGGCTCGGAATGCTCGTCGGGGTCGCGGTCGGCTTCGAGTTGGCCGAGGCGCTCGAGGGTAGGCGGGGACCGCAGGATCCTTGAATTCGAGACCACAGGAGGACCACCATGGACATCCGCTTCCTCGGCCACGCCGCGTTCACGCTCACCGACGGCGACTCGGTCGTGCTCATCGATCCGTTCCTCACCGGCAACCCGAAGGCGGCGGTGAGCGCCGATGATCTGAGCCCGACGACGATCCTGCTCACGCACGGACACGGCGACCATGTCGGTGACACCGTGACGATCGCCAAGCGCAGCGGCGCGCCGGTGATGGCGACGACGGAGCTGGCCGGCGAGCTCGAGGAGGAGGGGCTCGAGGTCATCAACGCCAACTACGGCGGCAGCCACACATTCGACTGGGGGACCGCGAAGTTCGTTCCCGCCTGGCATGACTCCTCCACACCGAAGGGCCGCCACAACAGCCCGGCGGGCGTCGTCGTCGAGATCGGCGGCGCGGTCGTGTACCACCTCGGCGACACGTGCCTGTTCGGCGATCTGCAGCTCGTCGGGCGCCGGCGCGCGATCGACGTGGCGCTCGTGCCGATCGGCGGCCACTTCACGATGGACCGCCACGACGCGGTGATCGCCGCCGACTTCATCGGCGCCAAGACGATCATCCCGATGCACTACGACACGTTCCCGCCGATCGAGACCGACGTGAACGCGTTCGCGACCGACATCGACAACCAGCTCGACGCGACGGCCGTCGTGCTCGAGCCCGGCGCCACGCACACCGTATGACGCACGCGATCGTGCTCGTCCAGGCGGACGCCTCCGCGCTCGGGACGCTCGGCGGTGAGCTCGCCGACATCGACGGCGTCGCGGAGGCCTACTCGGTGACCGGCGAGTGGGACTTCGTCGCGATCCTGCGCCTGCGTGAGCAGGACCAGCTCGCGCAGGTCGTCACCGGGCGCCTCTCGCAGCTGCCCGGGGTCAAGCGCACGCAGACGATGGTCGCGTTCGAGGCGTACTCGCGCCACGACCTCGAGGCGCTGTTCTCGGTCGGCCAGTAGCGGCCGATCAGCGCTGGCGGCCGCGGCGTGCCGCGGCGGCCCGCGCCGCCGCGGCGAACGCCTCGATGTCGGCGCCCGCGTTCTCCGCGTCGAGCTCCCGGCTGCCGGCCGCGAGCGCCGCGCGCAGCCCGGCATCCCGGGCCAGCCGCCCGAGCGCCGCGGCGATCTGCCCGACGTCCTCGGGATCGACGAGGAGCGCGTTCCGGCCCTCGACCGCGATGTCGCCCGCCGCGCCCGCGCGGCGGCTGCAGACGATCGGCAGGCCGGCCGCGACCGCCTCCCGCACGACGACGCCGAACGGCTCGAAGGTGCTCACCAGCGCGAACGCGTCCGCGCGCGCATACAGGTCGCCCATCGCGGCCGGCGGGACGGCGCCGAGGAACTCGACCGGCACCCCGCGCTCGGCCGCGAGCGCCCGCAACTCCGGCTCCTCGAAGCCGGTGCCGGCGATCCGCAGCGCCAGCCGCTCCCGAGTGGGGTCGGCGCGCGCGGCCGCCTCGATCAGCGCCGCGAAGTTCTTGTCGGGAACGAGCCGGCCGGCGCTCGCCACCACGAACGGGCCGGGAACACCGGGGCCGACTGAGCCCGTGGGGAGCCCTATCGGCCCTGGCGGCCGAAAACCCTCCCCGCGTCGCGCCGCCGGGGAGCCGCCGGCGCCCCGCCGGTCGCTCGCCCGCGCCGCCACCGCCCGGATCGGCTCGAGGTCCCCCTGCTGGGGCGCGAGCACGATCCGCTCCGGCGCGACCCCGAACGCCTCAAGGCGCGCCCGCCCGGCCCCGCTCACCGCGATCATGTGGTCGGCGTGCCGGGCGAGCAGCCGGTGCAGCGTGAGTTGGCCGGGGGAGAGGAGCCGGTCGATCTCTGGCGTGCAGTCGCTGAAGATGACGAAGCCGCGACGGTGCAGGCGGCTCCAGGCGAGCGCCCGAAGCGTCGTCGGGCCGTATTCGACCGCGATCACGACGTCGGGATTCGCCGTGCGGAGCGCCGCCTCGACGCCGGAGGGGACGACGATCGGGCTGCGTCCGGGCCGGGCGCGCTGGCGGGCGCGCAGGTGGACGGCCGGGTAGCGGTGCGCGGTCGGGAAGAATCCGGGGGCCCCCTCCCAGCCGGCGGGGGCGCGTGACTGGTAGATGACCGAGAGCTCGATGTCCGGGCGCGCGGCGAGCGCCTCGAACAGCGGCTCGCGATAGGCGGCCGGCGCGGGCGGGAGGACGGCCACCCGCAGCGGATCGAGGCGCGTCGCCACCGCGTCAGCCGATGCGCGCGCCGGGCTCGGCGCCGCGGTCCGGTCGCAGCAGCACGACGCCGCGCTCCTCGTCGAGCGCTCCGAGCACGAGCACCTCGGACATGAACGGTCCGATCTGCCGCGGCGGGAAGTTGACGACCGCGGTGACGAGCGAGTCCTGAAGCTCCTCGCGGGTGTAGTGGGTGATCTGGGCCGAGGAGCGCTTGATCCCGATCTCCGGCCCGAAGTCGATCGTCAGCTTCCACGCCGGCCGCCGCGCCTGCGGGAACTCCTCGACGGCCGTGACCCGTCCGATCCGCATGTCGACCTCGAGGAAGTGGTCGAAATCGATCATGGCGGGGGCGAGATTAGTGGCTGCCGCGCCGGTCAGGCCTCCGACGCCACCGGGATCGGCGCGAGCTCGCCGACGTCGACCCCGCCGCCGCGCGCGATCAGCGGGCACCCGGCCGCGAGCTCCGCCGCCTGCTCAAGGCTGTCGGCGCTGATCAGGCTGTACCCCCCAAGGACGGTGCCGGCGGCCGTCTCGCCGACCGAGCGGCGGCTGAAGACGGGGTTGCCGAGCTCCTCGAGATGCGGGCTGATCGCGTCGAAGAACTCGCGCCAGCGCGCGCGGGTGTCCGGCGTCGGGGTGTAGTCGCTCGGCATGCGGAAGCTGAGCAGGTACGTGGGCATCGAGATCCTCCTGATGTGAGGCGGCATGGAGCCGACGCTTGCGGTTACGAGGCCTCCGACACCAGTCGCGGATCGGAGGGGTCGCTCGGCAGGCCGACGCCGGCGAGTTGCTGCGCGCCGATGAACCAGGTGAGCGCGCCGACCTCGCTTCCGGCCAAACTGAGGATGAGCAGCCCGCCCGGCTCCACCCGCCGATTCACCGGGTCGATCCGGTAGGTGCCGAACGCGGGCTGCCCGTTCGCACGCGTCGCCAGCAGGTGGTGGCGCTGGCCGGCGCGGAACTTTGTGATCGCGCGCAGCATCGCCGCGATCTGCGCGCGTCCCTGGTACTCGACGTCCGCCGGCGGCATCCGGAACCAGGCGTGCTCGGTGACGAGCGCGACGACCGCGTCGACGTCGTCGGCGACGAACGCTGCGGCGAAGCGGTCCAGGAGCCTGCGCTCCTCGGCCGACCGCGGCGCCGGCGGGCGCTGCGTCTCTGGCAACTCCGTGTGGAGCGTCGCGCGGGCGCGTTTCAGAGCGCTCTTGACCGCGTCGACGGAGATGTCGAGCATCCCCGCGGTCTCGTCGGCGTGGAAGCCGAGCACGTCCCGGAGCACGAGCACCGCGCGCTGGCGCCCGGACAGGCGCTGGAGCGCGCCGATGAACGTGATCTCGACGGTCTCGCGCGCCTCGTAGCGCGCGGCCGGGCCCGGGGCGTGGTCGGCGAGCCACGCGAGCCGGTCGTCCGGGTAGGGCTCGAGCCACGTGATGTCCTCGCGGCGCGTCGGTTCGGGGATCGGAAACCGGGCGGTGAGCGGCGCCGGGCGCCGCGAGGCATCGCGCATCGCGTTCAGGCAGCGGTTCGTCGCGATCCGGTAGAGCCAGGTACGAAGGCTCGCGCGACGCTCGAACGCAGAGAAGCTCCTCCAGGCCGCGAGCAGCGTCTCCTGCAGCACGTCCTCGGCGTCCTGGCGGGAGCCGAGCATCCGGTAGCAGTGGAACTCGAGCTCGCCGCGCAGCGGATCGGTGAGCTCGGCGAAGGCGGCCTCGTCGCCGCGTGAGGCGCGCTCCAGCAGGGCGGTGTTCATGGATGCGGTCATTGTGATTCTTTGACACCGGCGGGGCGCGCAAGGGGTCGCGCCCCCTTGCCGGCCGGATCGGTGTCAGAGCCGCCAGACAACCGATCTGGAGGTGACACGATGGAACGGACGAATCTTCGCGCGGTGCTGGGACTGACGTCCGCCGCGTACTTCATGGCGGTGCTCGACGCGCTTGTCGTGGTGACGGCCCTGCCCTCGATCGGCACAAGCCTGCACGTCGGGCTGCAGGCGCTGCAATGGACCGTCAACGCCTACGGCATCTCACTGGCGGCCGGCATCATCACCGCGGCCGCGCTGGGCGACCGCTTCGGGCGCCGGCGCGTGTTCGTCGCCGGGCTCGTCCTGTTCACGGCGGGCTCCGCCGTCTGCGGGCTCGCCGGCTCGAGCGCCGTGCTGATCGCCGCCCGCGCCATCCAGGGCCTCGGCGGCGCCGCGCTCATGACGCTCAGCCTCACGATCCTCACGGCCGCCTTCCCTCCGGAGCGGCGCGGGACCGTCGTCGGCGTCTACGGCGGCCTCGCCGGGCTTGCCGTCGCCGGCGGCCCGCTCGTCGGCGGCGCGGTGACCGAGGGGATCGATTGGCACTGGATCTTCTGGATCAACGTGCCGATCGGGACGGTGACCGCGGCGCTCTCCACGCGCCTGCTGCCCGAGACCCGGGGACCCGGCCGGCGCGTCGACACGCTCGGTGTCGCGCTCGTGAGCGCCGGCACGGTGAGCCTCGTCTGGGGCCTCGTGCGCAGCGGCTCGCTCGGCTGGGAGGAGCCGGAGGTTCTCTGCACCCTGGCGGCCGGCCTCGCGCTGCTCGCCGGCTTCGTGCGCTGGGAGGCGCTCACGCGCTCGCCGATGGTGCCGCCGCGCCTGTTCGCCGGCCGCACGTTCGCCGCCGGGACCGCGGCGATGTTCCTGATGACCGGCGCCATCTTCGGCGGCGGCTTCCTCATCATCCAGTACGCGCAGCTCGCCCGCGGCTACTCCCCGGTGATGACCGGGGTGCGCCTGCTGCCGTGGCTCGTCATGCCGATGCTCGTCTCCCCGGTCGCGGGCGCGGTCTCGGATCGGATCGGCCAGCGTCAGCTGGTCGCGGCGGGCCTCGCGCTGCAGGCCACGGGCTTCGGCTGGGTCGCGCTGCGGATGGGCTCGGGCCTCTCCTATGGGGAGTTGGCGCTCGCGCTCGCGCTGTCCGGCGCGGGGATCGGCATGGCCCTGCCGACGGCGCCGACCGCCGTGCTGAGCGCCGTCCCGCGCGCGGAGCTCGGCACCGCCTCCGGCGTCGCCACCACGATCCAGCGCTTCGGCGCCGTGTTCGCCACCGCGCTGGCCACGGCAGTGCTGTCGGGCGCCGGCGGGCTCGGCTCACCGGCCGCGGTGACGGCCGGGACGGCCCCCGCGCTCGGGCTCTGCGCCGGGCTGTCGCTGCTCGGCGCCGTCCTCGCGCTCGGGATTCGGCGGCGCGTGGTCGACCTGCCGGCCGCGCAAGCGGTGTCGGCACCCGGCGAGCCCGGGGTCCGGACGCTGCGACCGCCGGCGGCACTGGAGCTCGCCGACCGCGGCTGAGCGACGCTCAGCGGATGGCGTGCCCGGCCGTGGCAAGCCCCGCCCAGCGGCTGCCGTGCCGCCGGCGCCAGGGCCGCTTCGGGCGCGTCGCCCGGCTGGTCGTCGTCCGCGTGGCGGAGGGGCCCGTCGTGGTCGGCGTCGTCGCGGTTGCGCCGGCCGTCGTGGTCGCGCCGGCCGTCGTGGTCGGAGCGCTCACGGTGGTCGACGTCCCGGTCGTCGGCGAGCTCGTCGTGGGGGTGCTCGTCGTCGGAGCGGTCGGCGTCGTCGTGGGGGTCGTCGTCGGCTCGGCCGGCGTCGTCGTGGGGGTCGTCGTCGGCTCGGCCGGCGTCGTCGGGCTCGAGAGGGGAGGCGCCGGAGTCGTCGTGGTCGTCGGCACCGTCGTCGGATCGGTCTGGGTCTGGGTCGTGCCCGGCTCGGTCGTCGGAGGCGTCGGCGGCGTGGTCGTGCCGGTCGTCGTCGAGGCGACGGTCGCCGTGGTCGTCGCCGTCGTCGGGGTGGACGTCGAGGCCGTCGTGGTCGTCGTGTGGTGGACGACCGCCGCGCGGTGCTCACCGGTCGCCCGGCGCGGCGGTTGGCGATGGCGGACCGCGACCGTCGAGGGCCTCTCCGAGTAGGACTGGACGGGCGCGATCTCCTGGCTTGCCTGGTGGACCGGCGCCGACGCGGCCGGCTTGGCCGGTGTGGCGGAGTGCTGCTGGTCGACCTCGACCGCGCCCGCGGTGACGATCACCGCGGCGGCGAGCCCGGCCGCCGCCTTCGTGGCGACCGCGCCGATGCCGGCGGACGCGAACGAGCCGCCGCCGAGCGCACCCGAGGCGCCGATCGCCGCACCGGCGCCCGCGCTGGCGGTCGAGCCGGCCGCGGTCGCGCCGGCCGTGGAGCCCGCGCCGTAGCCGGCGGAATGGCCGAGGTGCAGGAACGCGAGCTTGCGGAACACGACGAGCGGCCCGACGGGCAGGAGCGCCGCGAGCGCCCGGTTCGTCTGCTTCAGCTGGGTCTTGAACGAGGCGCAGCGCCGGCAGTCCTTGAGGTGTCGGCGGACGAGCGGGCTCGGCCGCTTCTGGAGTCCCTCGGCGATCGCCGCGAGCTCCATGCGGACCTCCTCGCAGCTGAGCAGCCGCGCCTCGGCCGCCTCGGCCAGGGACACGCGCGCGCGCACGAGCAGCGACTTGACGCTCGAGACCGTCGTTTCCATCGCCTCGGCGATCTGCTCGTAGGAGAGCGCGTCCATCTCGCGCAGCACGAGCGCGGTGCGCTGGGTCTCGGGCAGCCCCTGGATGTCGCCGACGAGCATCCGGAACTCCTCGCGCTGGTGGACCTTGTCGGCGGTTGAGGCGCCGTTCTCAGCGAGATGGTGGTCCATCGAGTCGACGCCGACCGCCTGCGCGCGGCGCAGGTGGTTGAGGCTGCGGTTGCGCGCGATCCGGTACAGCCACGGGCGCACGTTGATCGGGCGGTCGTCGGCGACGATCGCGTTGAACGCGGCCGTCATCACCTCCTGGAGAACGTCCTCGGCGTCCTCGCGGGAGCCGAGCAGGTGGCGGCAGAACGCGAGCAGCCGCGACTCGTAGCGGCTCACGAGCACCTCGAACGCGGCCGGGTTCCCGCGTCGCAGCAGCGTGATCAGCCGCTCGTCGGACTGCAGGCGCAGCAGCGGACTGCGCGAGGGGAGGCCGATCCCGGCGTGGTATTTGAGCGCAGAGGCTTCCATCGGCACGAGTCGAGGCGCGGTGCCCGCAGGGCGCCTCACCCGCACAAGCACGTTAGCGGCCGAGAAGTTGCGCGCAAGCCGGACGACATACCCGGGGAGGGATTCGAACCCTCACGCCGCAAGGCAGTCGCTCTTAAGGCGACCGTGTCTGACCAGTTCCACCACCCGGGCGTGGCCCGGGACGTTACCGCTCAGGCGGCAGCCGCGGTCAGGAGACCGCCGAGGCGAGATCGCGCTCGCCGTCGCGGCCGGGTGTGAGCCGGTCGAGCACGAGCTCCCGCAGGTCCCGACGCCCGCTCGCCTCGAGGCCGCTCGCGTCCGCGAGCGGACCGAGCGCCCGCACCCACGCCTCGGTCGCGCCGCTCAGGCTCGCGTCGCCGGTGAACGGTTGGTCGGACTCCGCGATCGTCACCGCCTGGGGCGAGATCGAGAGCAGCGCGTGGGCGTCGTCGGCGCTCAGCGCGACCGTCCCGGGCGTTGCCGTGCCGGGCGCTACGAGTCCGGGAAGCAGACGGAAGATCGAGCCGACGTCGACGTGCTCGCTCGGCCGCGGCGGCCCCCAGGCCCACTCGTAGCCCCAGCGCGCGAGCTCCCCCAGCACCGGTGCGAGCTCCCGGGCGCGCTCGGTCAGTTCGTAGTCGACGCGCGGCGGCACCTCCCGGTAACGCTGGCGGGTGAGCATTCCGTCGGCGACCATCCGGTTCAGGCGCGAGCGCAGCTGCTCGGTGGAGATCCCCGGCAGCACGCGCTGCAGCTCGACGAACCGGCGCGGGCCCGACATCAGGTCGCGGACGATCAAGAGCGTCCACTTGTCGCCGACGAGGTCGAGCGCCCGAGCATCGGGAGACCACTGATCGTACGGATGGCGCTTCGCAGGCGGGACCTGGGACATGTCCGGCTCTCCTCTGGACGAATGAGTCCTCCCGGAGATCCGGAGCATAACCCACCACAAGGCGGTGCACGGGAGTTTGCGCGAGTTTTTCCGCGTCCGCGCGTTCCAGGTGCCCGAGATGGGCGATCTGCTCCAGTTCCCGATCGACCGCGTGCGCGCTTCCGAGCCACCCGGCGCCGGCGCGCCCGCGTTCTTCTTCGACGTCGCGTGCCCGTTCTCGTATCTCGCCGCCGAGGACGTCGAGCGCCGGCTGCCCGACGCGGTCTGGGTGCCCGTCGACGGCGCCGCGCTCGTGGACCCGCCCGCCCGCGGGCCGGGGCTCGTGGCCCCGCCCGCCGGCGGACCGGAGCGCACGGCCCCGCCCGCCGGCGAACCGGCGCTCGCGCGGCTGCGTGCCCGCGCGGAGGCGCGCGCCCGCGAACTGCGGCTGCCGCTCGTCTGGCCCGACGAGTTCCCGCTGCCCGCGCGCGGCGCCCGGCGCGCCGCGGCGCTCGCCTGCGAGCTCGGCGCGGGGCCGGCGTTCGCGCTCGCCGCCGGACGGCTCGCGTTCTGCGGTGGCTTCGCGCTCGAGGACCCGGAGACGATCGCCGAGGCGGCGGCGGCGGCCGCCCTGCCGCTCGCTCCGTGCCTGGAGGCCGCCGGCGAATGCGGGCGCGACGAGGAGCTCGCCGCGACGAGCGCGGCCCTGCGGAGCGCCGGAGTGCACGGGCTCCCCGCGTTCCGGGTCGCCCGGCGCTGGCTGCAGGGCGAGCGGGCGCTCGACACCGCGGCGGCGCTCGCCCTGCGCGGCGCGCGCGCTCAGGGCCCGCTCGCGCCCGCGCGCTGAGCCCGCTGGCAGACTACCCCCAATGAAGGACCCCGTCGACCGGGCGATACGGGCCATCGCGCGCCGCAATTCCTCGGCGCTCGTATGGGCGCAGTTCGGGATCGCGCACCTGGTGACAATCGCGGGTCTCGGGCTGCTGCGGCTCTACCAGCCGATGAGCCTCGGGCGCTTCCTCACGATCATCGGGGTCTCGCAGGCGCTCGTCGCGCTCGACAACGTCGTGTCGATCAAGCTCACTCGCCGGCTGTGGCGCCCGGTCGGAAGCTGGGAACGCACGCCGGCATCCGAGCGGACGCCCGAGCTCACGATCGCCGCCTGGCGCGCGCTCGTCACGCTCCCCCGGGAATACGTGCGGCGCGTGCGCTTCTACCCGTTCACGCTCCTCTACCTGCCGTTCATCGCGTTCACGACCTGGCTGCTCGGCCTGCCGTGGTATTCGTTCTTCATCATCGCGGCGGCCGGCACCGCGGTGATCGCCTACGAGCTGATCGCGCGCTACTTCGCGCTCGAGGTCGTCATCCGCCCGGTGCTTGAGCCGGTCGCCGCGGCGCTCCCGCCGGAGTTCCGCATCGACGTCGGCGGGCTGCCGCTGCGCTGGCGGCTGGTCGCCGTCGCCCCCGTCATCAACGTCATCACGGGCGTCGTCGTCGCGAGCCTCTCCAATCAGGGCCACCACGTTGACCTCGCCGACCTCGGCATCTCGTGGCTGGTGGCGGTCGCCGTCTCGTTCACGATCTCGCTTGAGCTCGTCGTGCTCGTCGCCCGCTCGATCGCCACCTCGATCGCCGAGCTGCAGGCGGCCACCGAGCGGGTGATGGCGGGCGATCTCGGCGCCCGCGTGCCGGTCGTCACCACCGACGAGACGGGGCGCCTCGCGCAGTCGTTCAACACGATGATCGACGGCCTCGACGAGCGCGAGCGGCTGCGGCGCGCGTTCGGCGCCTACGTCGACCCGGGCCTCGCCGAGCGGGTCCTCGCCGAGGGAGCGGATCTCGCCGGCGAGGAACTGGAGGTGAGCGTGCTCTTCCTCGACGTCCGGAACTTCACGGCGTTCGCCGAGGCCGCCCGCCCGCGCGAGGTCGTCGCGCTCCTCAACGAGCTCTGGGAGCTGGCCGTGCCGGTGCTGCTGCGCCACGGCGGGCACGCGAACAAGTTCATCGGCGACGGCCTGCTCGGCGTGTTCGGCGCGCCCGAGTCGCTGCGCGATCACGGCGAGCGGGCCGTGGCGGCCGCGCTTGAGATCGCCGCGCTCGTCGGGTTGGAGTTCGACGGACGGGTGTCGGTCGGGATCGGCGTCAACTCGGGTCCGGTGATTGCGGGCACGGTCGGGGGCGGCGGCCGGGTCGAGTACGCCGTGATCGGCGACACCGTCAACACCGCCGCCCGCGTCGAGGCCGCGACCCGCGTGACGGGCGACCCGGTGCTCATCACCGAGGCGACGCGCGCTCGGGTCCCCTCCACTTATTCGATCGAAATGGTAGAGAGGAACGGGATCGCGCTTCGTGGCAAGCAGGCCCCGGTGCGGCTGTGGGCACCGGTCGTGCCTGCCGCGGGTGAGCTCGGCACTCCCGCCGGGCGGTCGAGCACTGCGGGCGCGCCCGCCGTCCCGGCCGCCCCGCTGCCTCGCTCGAGCCGGGGGGAGCCGGTGGCCGATTGATCCGGCGTCTCGTGCCCCGGCCGATCCGCCGGTTCTTCCGGCTGGCGTACCGGGCGAACCTCACCGGCCTGTCGTCGATGGTCGCCTACAACATGATGCTCAGCATCATCCCGCTGGCGTTCGTCGCGCTGTTCGTCTTCGGACGCGTGCTCAACTCGGTCAGCGTCCAGATGCGGGTGATCCACGATCTGCGCGAGCTGTTCCCGGGCACCGCCGACAAGACGCTCGAGGCGCTGCTCGACCAGGTGCGGGCCCGGTCGGCCTCGACCGGCATCCTCGCGATCGTGTCGAGCCTGTGGCTCGGCTCCTCGCTGTGGAGCGCGCTCGACAACGCGTTCAACCGCATCTACGGTGGAGAGGCGCGCTCGTGGCTGCGCCAGAAGCGGTTTGCGCTCGCGATGGTCGGCGTCGTGCTGCTGTTCATGCTCGCGACCGTGTCGGTGCCGACGATCCAGTCGATCCTCAACTCCGGAGTGCACGCGCTGCCGTTCGACCTCTCCCACGTCGCCATCGTGGTCTACGCGGCGTCGCTCGGGCTCGGGCTCGTGCTCCTGTTCGTGTGCCTGACGATCATCTACTTCCGGGTGCCGCACTTCCGGGTGCCGTGGCGGGCGGTGTGGCCCGGGGCGCTCGGGGCGACGATCGCGATCGGCGCCGTCGACTACGGCTTTCCCGCGTACCTCTCGCACATCTCGACGATCGAACGGCTCAGCTCCACGATCGTCTTCATCGTCATCCTGCTCGGCTGGTTCTACGTGCTCGCGATGATCATCCTCTGCGGCGCGGTCGTGAACGCGCTCCGGCTGCTGCCGCCGGGGCCCGACGACTGAGCACGGCGCCGCGTCCGGCGAGGCCGGATGCCGAGCGGGCGGCGTCGTCCGCGCAGCCCCGTCGAGACCCGCAGATGTGCGGATGGATGCATTAGGGTGCGCGGCCGTGGCCGAGCAGACCGAACAGCACGGCGGGCGGCTGCTCGCGCGGGCGCTCCGGGCCGCGGGCGTACGGACGCTGTTCACGCTCTCCGGCGGGCACCTGTTCTCGCTCTACGACGGCTGCCGGGAGGAGGGGATCGCGCTCGTCGACACCCGCCACGAGCAGAGCGCCGCGTTCGCGGCCGAGGGCTGGTCGAAGGTCACGCGCGAGATCGGAGCGTGCGCGCTCACCGCCGGGCCGGGGGTGACGAACGGCATGAGCGCGATCGCCTCGGCGTCGATGAACCATTCGCCGATGCTCGTGCTCGGCGGACGCGCCCCCGAGTTCCGTTGGGGGCGGGGCTCGCTGCAGGAGCTCGACCACGTGCCGCTTGTCGCGCCGCTCGCCCGGCTTGCGCGGACCGCGCGGGCCACCGCCGAGCTCGCGGCGCTCGTCGGCGAGGCGCTCACGGCGGCGGCCGGACCGCATGGCGGGCCCGCGTTCGTCGACCTGCCGCTCGACGTCGTGTTCGCGGGCGCGCCCCCGCCGGAGCGGTTTGCGGCCACGCCGCGCCCCTGGGAGGCGCCGGGAGCGGACTCCGCGGCGCTCGCGGGGGCGGCCGCGGCACTGCGCGACGCCGAGCGGCCGGTGATCATGGCCGGTACCGACCTCTACTGGGGGCGGGGCGAGGCGGCGCTCCGTGTGCTCGCCGAGGCGCATTCGATCCCGGTCCTCCAGAACGGGCTCGCCCGCGGCTGCCTGCCCGCGGATCACCCGCTCGCGTTCTCCCGGGCGCGGTCCAAGGCGCTCGGCGAGGCCGACGTCGCGCTCGTCGTCGGCGCCCCGCTCGATTTCCGGCTCGGCTTCGGCGGCGTGTTCGCGGAGTCGGCGACGCTCATCGGGATCGACACGGCGGCGGGCGACACGGCCCCGCCCCGAGCACTCGCGCACGCGCTCATCGGCGGCCTCGACCAGACGCTCCGGGCACTCGCCGACGCGGCCGCACCGGTGAGGGTCGAGCGGGCCGCCGCCCGCGACGCGTGGCTCGATGCGCTGCGGGCCGTCGAGGCCGAGCGCCGCACCGCGGAGGCCTCCGAGCTGGCCGATCCACGCGCGCCGCTGCATCCGATGCGGATCTACGGCGAGCTCGCCGGAATGCTCGACCGCGACGCGATCATCGTCGGCGACGGCGGTGACTTCGTGTCGTTTGCGGGACGGGTCGTCGACTCGTTCGCGCCCGGCTGCTGGGTCGATCCGGGACCATACGGGTGCCTCGGCTCGGGGCCGGGCTATGCGCTCGCCGCCAAGCTCGCCCATCCGGACCGTCAGGTTGTGCTTCTGCTCGGGGACGGCGCGTTCGGCTTCTCCGGGATGGAGTTCGACACGCTCGCCCGCCACGGGGTCGCAGTCGTTGCGATCGTCGCCAATAACGGCATCTGGGGGCTCGAGAAGCACCCGATGGAGGCGCTCTACGGCTACTCGGTCGTCGCCGACCTGCGCCCCGGCACCCGCTACGACGAGGTCGCAGCGGCGCTCGGCTGTCACGGTGAGCTCGTCTCGACCCCGGACGAGTTGCGCCCTGCCCTGGAGCGTGCGTTCGCCGCGGGCCGCCCGGCGCTCGTCAACGTCCTCACCGACCCGTCTGTCGCCTACCCCCGCCGCTCGAACCTCGCGTGAGCGCCTCCGTGGGCCCGGTCGCCCGCGGCCGTTGAGGGCTGCGCTGGGCATATTTGGTCACCCCACGCGACCAAGGGTGCCCAGCGCTCGTGACGGCGGTGGCTCGTGGCGGGTGCCGGGGCATGTTTGGCAGCCCCCGCGACCGGAGACGTCCGGCGCTGCCGACGCCCGGGCGCGGCGCACGTCGACGCAGGCGCCGGGCTGAGCAGAAACCGCCCGCACAGAGGCGGGCGGCTTCCGATCCAGGTGGCCCAATCGGGACGGGCAGGGGTACGTACCTGAAAGGGCCGTTTTGGGTTGATCCGGACGGCGGGAGGCGCCGATGTCTGCGGCTTCGCCCGGATCTATGTGGTGGGATACGTATCGCCCGAAGGTCCTACGCGCCCCGCAGGAAATATGACCTATTTGACCCTTTCGCGCAAGACGTCCTTCCCAGATTCTTAGCCCAGGCTAGGTTGTGCCCGCAAATAGGCACCTATTCGTCCAAGTCGCCGGTGAGCTGTCGCGCCGCCCCGAGCAGGATGTCGTGCTCTGAGACCTCGATCTCGCGCAGGCCGAACAGCCGAAGCGCCTCTCGGAAGATGAGCACGCCGGCGACGATCGTCGGCGCCCGGTCCGGGTGCAGGCCGGCGACGTCGCGCCGCTGCGCGAGAGTCATCGCCGCCAACCGCGCGAGGATCTCATCGCACTCATCGCGCGTCACGCGGTAGCCCTCGACCCGGTCGGGGTCGTACGGCTCGAGTGCCTGCGCGATCGCCGCCAGCGAAGTTGCGGTGCCCGCGACCGCGATCCCGTGGCGCACCCGCTCGCGCTCCACGGCCGGGACCGCGTCCGAGAGGATCGCCGCGACGTCGGCGACGACCGCCTTGAGCTCGTTCGCGGTCGGGGGGTCGTGGTGCAGGTGACGCTCGGACTGCCGCACGACCCCGGCCTGGGTGGAGACGTGAAAGCGCATCGACCCGCCTTCGCCGATGACGAGCTCGGTCGAGCCGCCGCCGATGTCGAGCACGAGCGTCCGGGTGCGGTCGCCGGGATCCCGCTGGCTCGTCGCGCCGAGATACGTGAGCTGCGCCTCCTCCTCGCCGGAGAGGACGTGGGGCTCGAGGCCATAGCGCTCGCGGATCGTCGCGGCGAACTCCGGCCCGTTCTCCGAGTCCCGGACCGCGCTCGTGAGCACCGCGACCGCGCTCCGACATTCGTGGGCGTCGATCTCGTCCCGGTAGCCGTCGAGCACCGCGTAGACCCGCTCCATCGCGTCCTCGGCGAGCCGGCCGGAGCGGTCGACGCCCGCCCCGAGGCGGGTGACGTTCGAGTGGCGCACAAGCTCGGCGACCGCGTCGCCCGATCGCTCGGCGATGAGCAGCCGGGTCGAGTTGGAGCCGATGTCGACGACGGCGACGTTCACGTGCCCACCGGGTGCGGCATCGGTGCCCCGTCAAGCGCGGCGAGCACGTTCTCCACGGCAAGCGCGGTCATCGCCTCCCGCGCGGCGACCGTCGCCGAGCCGACGTGAGGGAGGACGATGAGATGCGGCGCGGCGAGCAGCGGGTGATCGGCGGGAAGCGGCTCGGGGTCGGTGACGTCGAGCGCCGCGCCCCCGATCCGGCCCTCGTGCAGCGCCTGCGCGAGCGCGCCCTGATCGACGACCCCGCCGCGGCTCGTGTTGACGAGGATCGCGGTCGGCTTCATCCGGGCGAGCGCGCGGTCGTCGATCAGGTTCCGGGTCTCGTCGGTGAGCGGGCAATGCAGCGAGACGAAGTCGCTGCGCTCGAGCAGCTCCACGAACGTCGTCTCGGTGCGGCGCGAATGGACGAGCACGGTCATCGCGAAGCCCTCTGCGCGGCGGGCCACCGCCGCCCCGATCCGTCCGCCGCCGATGATGCCGAGCGTCGCGCCGTACACGGCCGCGCCGAGATCACGGCTCGGCTCCCAGGTCACCCAGCGACCCTCGCGCACGCGCGCGATCCCCTCCGGGATGCGGCGTGCGGCCGCGAGCAGCAGCGCGAACGCGAGGTCGGCGGTCGCGTCGGTGAGCACGTCGGGCGTGTTGCCGACGGCGATTCCCCGGGCCTGCGCGGCGGCGATGTCGATGTTGTCATAGCCGACCGCGTAGTTGGCGATCGCCCGCAGCCGCGGCGCCGCGTCGAGCGCCTCGGCGTCGACGCGATCGGACACGGTGCAGATGAGCGCCTCGGCCCCCGACCGCGCGAGCTCGGTGCGCAGCTCCACCGGGCTCGGCGGTAGCTCCCCGGGCCAGACGGTCGTCTCGTGTCGCTGCGCGAGCCGCTCGAGCGCGGGGCCGGGCAGCGCGCGGGTGACGAAGCATGCGGACACGGGCGCCATTGTGGCCGCTCGTCCGGAGGTGAGGCGCCGCCGCGCCGAGTGGCCGCTCGCTCGCTGCGCGGAGTGGCCGCTCGCTCGCTGCGCGGAGTGGCCGCTCGCCGCCGCGCGGAGTGGCCGCTCGCCCGGAGTCGCCGCATGACTGCGCAAAGCTCCGCATCGCCTGGTAGGCTGCCGCCTGCGACGCTGGGTGGCCGGACGGGCGTTGCGTTCCATTCAACCGGGGGAAGGACACAGCATGCGTGTACGCATTGCGGCATGTGCGGCGACGTGCGCGGCGGTCGTCGCGACGACGACCGTGGCGGCCGACGCGGCCGGCGGACCACCGGCGCCGAAGGCGCACGGCGGCGCCACCGTCTCGCTGTTCGCGAGCGGGCTGAAGAACCCCACGGCGTTCGCCTGGGGCGACGGGGCGATGTTCGCGGGAGACTCGGGCAACAGCGAGACGGTTCCGAATGGCGGGGTCGACATCGTCGCCAACGGAACCGCCACGATGGTGCCGAACGGCCCGATCTTCGTCGGCGGGATGGCGTTCCACCGCGGCGCGCTCTACCTGAGCGGCGGGTTCCTCAAGGGCAAGATGCCGGTCTGGCAGATCCAGAAGTGGAGCGGGTTCACCGGAACGGACTTCACGACCCGCAAGGTGATCTACACGGCGCCGAAGGGCTTTGAGGGGTTCAACGGGATTGCGTTCGCGCCGAACGGCCGGCTGCTGGTCGGCGTCGACACCGGGCTGCTCAACGGCAACGACCACGGGCCCGCGTCGACCTCGCCGTTCCTCTACGACATCCTGTCCATGACCGCGCGCGGCAAGGACGTCAAGGTGTTCGCCAAGGGGATCCGCCAGCCGTGGCAGATGACGTTCGCGCCTGGCTCCCGCGCGCCGTTCGTCTCCGACCTCGGTCAGGACGGCCCGAAGCGGGTCCTGAAGCTCGGCCCGCCCGACTTCGTGCTCAAGGTGCACCGCGGCGACAACTACGGCTTCCCGAAGTGCAACTGGATCCGGCCGAAGGCGTGCCGCGGCTTCGCGAAGCCGTTCAAGATGTTCCCGCCGCACGCGGACATCATGGGCCTCGCGGTCATGGGTCACACGCTCTACATGGGCTCGTTCCTCGGCCCGAAGGGCAAGGGTGGAGCGCTCTACAAGATGAGCATCCGCGGCGGCAGGGTGAAGCCGGTCGTCACCGGTTTCCCGATCGCGACCGACGCGCTCGCCGCGCACGGCGGCAGCCTGTACGTCGGCGGCTCCTTCAAGGGCGCCGGCAGCGTCTACAGGGTCACCCCGTAGCGTCCGCCGTCGACGTCCGTCCCGGTCACGCCTCGAGCGCGACCGGGGCGGAGTCGGCGGCCCGGGCGGCCGTGCTCGTCCGGGGAAGCGCCAGCGCGAGCAGCGCCCCGCCGAGCGAGAGGCCGGCGGCGATCAGAAACGCGAGGTGGAACCCGTCGGTGAGCGCCATGCGGGCGGCGACCCCGGCGTGGGCCTCGGCGTTCGTGTGCGAGGCGGCGAGCGTGGCGAGGACCGCGAGGCCGAGCGCGCCGCCGAACATCCGTGAGGTGTTGATGAGGCCCGACGCGAGCCCGGCCTCGTGCGCGGGCACGCCGGAGACGCCGGCGATCGCGGCGGGCGTGAACGCGAGGCCGATCCCGATCGCGGCGAGCAGCGAGGGCCCGAGCATCGAGACCCAGAACGAGCCGCCGACCGGCAGCTGGGTGAAGAGCACGAGGCCCGCGCCGAGCGCGGTCATCCCGGCGATGAGCGGCGTCCGCGCGCCGAAGCGGTGCACGAGCCGCGAGGCGAGTGTCGAGGCGACGACGATCGACGCGGTCATCGGCAGGAACGCAAGACCGGTCGCGATCGGCGAGTCGCGTCGCACCTCCTGCAGGTAGAGGGAGAGGAAGAACCACATCGAGAAGCTCGCGGCGCCGAGCGCGAGCACGACCGCATTTGCGGCGCGCAGCGTCTTTGAGGACCAGACCCGCAGTGGCATCAGCGGCCGTCCCGCGAACCGACCCTCGATCGCGAGGAACGCGCCGAGCAGCGCGAGCCCGACCGCGATGATCACGAGCGTCGAGCCCGCGCCCCAGCCGGTCTGGTCGGTGCGCACGATCCCGAGCACGACCAGCGAGAGCCCGAGCGTCGCCGACAGGGCGCCGGCGAGATCAAAGCCCTGGCGGTCGGTGCTGCCGCCGCGCGCGTCGGCGGTGATGAAGCGCAGCGCGAGCAGCGCGCCCGCGACCCCGATCGGCACGTTGACGAAGAAGATCCAGCGCCAGGAGAGCTCGGTGAGCAGGCCGCCGAGGATGACGCCCGTCGCGCCGCCGGCGCCGCCCATCGCGCCCCAGATGCCGACCGCGCGGCTGCGCTCCCGGCCCTCGGGGTACGTCGTCGTGAGGATCGAGAGCGAGGCGGGCGCGATCACCGCGCCGCCGAGCCCCTGGGCGACCCGCGCCGCGAGCATCAGCGCCCGGCTGTCGGCGAACCCGCCGGCCAGCGAGGCGAGCGTGAACAGCGCGAGCCCGGCGACGAACACGCGCCGGCGCCCGATCAGGTCGGCGGCGCGGCCGCCGAGCAGCATGAACCCGGCGAACGTCACCGTGTAGGCGTTGACGACCCACTGCAGGTCGACCTCGGAGAAGTGCAGGCCGGCGCCGATCGAGGGCAGCGCGACGTTGACGACCGAGACGTCGAGGATCACCATGAACTGCGCGAGGCACGCGAGCAGGAGCGTGGCGCGCAGATGCGGGCGGGTGCTGCTCTGTGTCATGCTCATCGCGGCCTCCGTGCAGGTCCGTAGTTCGACGGTTCTCGTACATACTAGTACGGTGTTCGTCGTACAAGCGGCGCCCGTCAGCGGAGCAGCGCGGCGAGCCGCGTGAGCCCCTCGTGCACGTCGACGAAGCGCGTCGTCAGAGGGGAGAGCCCGACCCGGATCACGTCGGGCTCACGGAAGTCGGGGATCACGCCGGCGTCGATCAGCCGCTCGCACAGCCGGCGGGCGTCCGGGTGGGTGAGCGAGACGTGGCCGCCGCGGCGCGCCGGGTCGCGCGGGCTGCCGAGGCCGACGCCGTGGGGGGCAAGGATCGCGTCGGCGAGCTCGATCGCGTACCCGGTGAGCAGCGTCGACTTGGCGCGGATCGCGGCGATCGTCGCCTCGGCGCTGAGCGCGATCCCCTCGCGCGCGGCGGTGAGCCCGAGCACGTGCGGGGTGCCGGACAGCATCTGGGCGATGCCCTCGCCCGCGAGATAGCCCGGCGCCATCGCGAACGGGTCCCGGCGGCCGGTCCAGCCCCAGATCGGCTGCGCGAGCTCGGACTGCAACGCATGGTTGACATACAGGAACGCGGGCGCGCCCGGTCCGCCGTTCAGGTACTTGTACGTGCAGCCGGTCGCGAGGTCGACGTGCTCGTCGTCGAGCGCGAGCGGGAGCGCGCCGACGCTGTGCGAGAGGTCCCACAGCACGAGCGCGCCGCGGGCGTGGGCGAGCTCGGTGATCGCGCGCATGTCGGCGATGTGCGCGGAGCGGTAGGCGACGTGCGAGAACGTCACGAGCGCCGTGTCCTCGGCGATGAGCGCCTCGACGGCGTCGGGCTCGGGACCGCCCGCGGGATCGGTCGTCAGCCAGTCGATCTGCCTGTGGTGCGCGAGCGCGAGCGACTCGACGACGTAGCGGTCGGTGGGGAAGTTCGCGTGGTCGGTGAGGATCCGCGTGCGGTCCGGCCGCGCGGTGAGCGCCGCCGAGGCGAGCTTGAAGAAGTTGACTGTCGTCGAGTCGGCGAGCACCGTCTGTCCGGGCGCGGCGCCGAGCAGCTCCGTCCCCAGCAGGTCGCCGGCGGCGAACGGCAGCTCCATCCACCCCTCGCTCCAGCTCCGGATGAGCCGCTCGCCCCACTCGACGTCGACCGTGTGCCGGAGCGCCTCGCGCGTGGCGTGCGGCAGCTGCCCGAGCGAGTTGCCGTCGAAGTAGACGATCCCCTCCGGCGGTGGGACGAACCGCTCGAGGAACGGCGCGAGCGAGTCCGCCTTGTCGAGGGCGATGGCGCGGGCGCGATCCGGGGTAGACATACGCCCAGTATGAGTGCCGAACGCGAATCGGAGCCGCTCGTCGAACCGGCGCCTTCATCCGAGCGAGCGGGCTCGGAGGGCCGAGCCACGCGTCGCCGGCGCGGTGGCGGCGGCGGGAACATGCTGCCGGGCCGCGACCGCCGGCCGTGGCCGGAGCGGCTGCTCGTCCGGCTGATCGCGACCTGCGGGATCGTGGGGATCGGCGTCGCGATCGCCGCGATCATGGTCTCGAGCAACGACCAAGGCTGGATGGTCGGGCTCGTCGTCTCGATCGTGAGCGTCGTGCTCGCCGCGATCCTCTGGTCCTCGCGCGTGCTCTGAGCCTCATCCCGGTGGTCCAGCGCCGCGCCGGGCCCGCCACGGCCCGCCGGTGACGCTTCACGCAGGCGCCATCGGCGCCGCTCGCTCACGGGGCGGCGGGGGACTCGGGCTCGGTGGCGAGCCCCTCGTCGGCGGCGAGCGAGCGGCCGATCCGCGCCGCGAGCCGCGGGCTCGCGAGGATGATCGCGAGGCCGGCGAGCAGCCAGCCGGCGACGACGATCCAGAACCGGCTGTACGGGAACGCGACGCCGACGACGTTCTTGTCGATCGTGTAGACGAGGAAGACGATCCCGATGACGGGGAAGACGATCTCGTAGAGCGGCGCCCGGCGCGCGGCGATGAACAGGTGTCGGATCGCGCCGAGGTTCGTGACGATGTAGGCGACGAGCAGACTCAGCACTCCGAGCGTGCCCGGATAGAAGAACGCGTTCACCGCGTTCACTCCCGCGATCCGCTGCCCGACGATCGCGCCGACCCCGACGAGCAGGGCGACGGTGAGCGCGCCCACCGGAGCCCCGCTGCGCGCCGAGGTGGTGCCGAGCAGCGGCCTGAGTGGGGTGTCGCGCGACAGCGCGAACAGGATGCGTCCGGCGGCGGTCGCGGACGCCAGCCCGCTCGCGAACGCGCTGAGCGTCGCGCCCGCATTGATGCAGTCGCTCATCGCGGTGCCGACGTACACGTGCGCGAGCTGACCGAGGGGTGCGGGCGAGGTGGAGAACGCCTTGACTCCCGCCGCCCCGGTACCGAAGCCCCAGGTCTGCACGAGGATGCAGAGGATGTAGAAGACGCCCGTGCCGACCACCGCGTTCCGAATCGCGCGCGGGATCTCCCGGCGCGGGTTGTCGGTCTCCTCGCCGAGCGAGGCGGCGCCCTCGAAGCCCGCGAACGACAGGAAGCCGAACGTCGCCGCGAACGCGACCGCCGAGAACTTCGTGCCGTGCGGGATCGAGAACACGTCGGCGTTGATCGACTGGTGGCCCGGTGCCGAGCCCGCGATCAGCCGCACGACGATGACGACCATGAGCGCGATGATGAGCAGCACCGAGATGCCCTCGAAGCCGAGCAGCGAGCGGGTCGCGACCTTGATGTCGCCGAACGCGAGCACGGCGATGATGACCGCCGCGGCGAGCGCGATCACGACGTAGTCGGCGTTCTGCGCGATCCCGGTCGAACCGAGGAACGCGACGCCGAACGTGCCCGCCTCGGCGGTCGAGGCGCAGGTGAACGCGAAGTACGTCCCCATCAGCGCCCAGCCGGCGAAGAACCCGGCCCGGGGCCCGAGCGTCACACCACTGAACGCGAACACCGAGCCCGCGTGGCTGTAGTGGCGCGAGAGGCGGATGAACGCGTAGGAGACGAAGGCGACGCCGATCGTCGCGAAGATGAACGCGAGCGGCACGGCGTGGCCGATGAGACCGGCGGGCGCGGTCCCGTTGAGGGCCATCGCGGCCGTCGGGGCCATGATCGCGATCGAGAGCGCGATCGCCTCCCAGAAGCGCAGCTCGCGCCGGAGCCCGCTGCCGTGCTGCGGTGGCGCGGCGCCCGTGTCCGGCGTGGCGCGCGTGTCGCTCACGTCGTGAAGATCGCCTCGGGCAGCCAGCAGCCGACGACCCAGTTGGGAATGTCGACGAGCTCGTGGATCTTGAGGTCGCAGGCGACGGACGTGATCGCGTAGGCCTCCTCGCGGGTTCGGCCGTGCATGCCGACGATGTGGTCGATCATCGCGCGGGTCGCCAGCTTCGAAGCCTCCATCAGATCCGGGGCGACGCCGGTCGTCACATGGTACGGGGACTGGGTCGTGTTCGAGAGGTTGTTCGCCGGAACCGTGAACTGGGGCGCCGGCAGGTTCGCGTGCTTGACCGTCGTCAGCCGAACCGTGATGTCCATCGCGCACTCGACCGCGGTCCCGCACACCTCGGCGTCGCCCATCGCCGCGTGCGTGTCGCCGACGCTGAACAGCGCGCCGCTCGTGCCGACGGGCAGCAGGAGCGTCGTTCCCAGGCGCAGGTGCTTGATGTCGAGGTTCCCGCCGTGGGTGGACGGCGGGAGGATCGGGTGCTGCCCGGGCTCCACGGGCGCGACGCCGATCGTCCCCGGGAACGGTTCGAACGGGAGCAGGACGCCCGGAAGGAACTCGACCCTGCCGGTCGGCGGATCGACGCGGCTGATGTTGAGCCATGGCTCGGGGAACTCGTCGGCGAGCAGCCCGAAGCCGGGGATGATCGCGGTCCAGCCCCACCCCTGCGGGTCGAGCTCGAGGATCTCGACGGCGAGCGCGTCTCCGGGCTCGGCGCCCTTGACGAACACGGGCCCGGTCACCGGGTTCACGCGCGTCATGTCCATCGCCTGCACGTCGGCCGCCGTCGAGTCCTTGGCAAGCTGGCCGCCGGAGGCGTCGACCGTCTGAAGCTCGACGATCGCGCCCGATTCGACCTCGACGACCGGCTCGGTCGCGTTGTCCCACACCGTCTGCGTGTGGTCCGCGGAGACGCCGTGGATGCTGTGCGTGTGCCCGAGCTCAGACACGGTCTCGGAACCCTACCGTGGCCAACGCGTCGAGGCGATGGTCGCCGCCCGATTGCCGGATTCGGACCCGGGCATCCGGGGGCAACCTAGGAGCCATGCGGAGAGCGCGCGGCGCGGCGGCGCTGGTCTGCTGCGCCCTCATCTGTGCGGCCTGCGGGGCGGTGCCGGCGGCCCCGATGTCGGGCCCGGTCGTCGCAACCCGCGACGGACTCGTCCGCGGGCGGGTGGTCGGCCGCGTCAACGAGTTCCTCGGGATCCCGTACGCGCGGCCGCCGGTGGGGCGGCTGCGCTGGCGCGCGCCCCAGCCGATCGCGCGGTGGTCGGGCGTCTTCGACGCCGCCGGGACACCGTCCCGCTGTGCTGAGCGGAGCGGCGGCGTGCGCTCGGAGTCCGTCACGGAGAACTGCCTGCACCTGAGCGTCTACCGGCCGCGCGGGACGACCGCACGGGACCGCCTGCCGGTGCTCTTCTGGATCCACGGCGGCGGCCTCTCAGCGGGGTCGAGTCAGCAGTACGACGGCTCGTTGTTCGTGCGCACCGACCACATCGAGGTCGTCGTGATCGACTACCGGCTCGGCGCGTTCGGATACCTCGACCTGCCCGGGCTCGGCGGCGGCGCGGCCGTGTCGGGCGATTACGGACTGCTCGACCAGGAGGCGGCGCTCCGCTGGACGCGCGCCAACATCGCGCGTTTCGGTGGCGATCCGCGAGCGATCACGATCGCCGGCGAGTCGGCGGGCGGCTACTCGGTGTGCGCGCTGCTCACCTCGCCCCCCGTGCGCGGCCTGTTCGCCGGCGCGATCCTCGAGAGCGGTTCGTGCAACAGCGACACAGCGGTCACGGCCCGGCGGCGGGCGCTGCGGTTCGCGCGCTCCGACGGCTGCGCCCGGCGGCGGGAGCGGGCGATCGTGCGCTGCCTGCGCGGGAAGACCGCGCGACAGTTGCTCGCCGCCCGCCGCTACCCGCCGGGTCGGCTGCCGATCGTCGGCTCACGCGCGCTGCCGGCCGCGCCGGCGGCGCAGATCGCACTCGGCCGCTTTGCCCACGTGCCGATCCTGATCGGCACGAACCGCGACGAGGCGCGGCTGTTCTCCGCGCGCTTCGCCCACGCCTCGCGCGGGGCCTACGACGGGGTGTTGCGCGCCGACTACGGCCTGGAGGCGGGGGAGGTGCTCGCCGCCTATCCGTGGTCGAGCTTTCCCGAGCCCTACCGCACCGCCTACGCGATCGGCGCGGTCTGGACCGACAGCGCGTTCAAGCTCGGGATCGGCGGATGCGCCGAGCAGAACCTGGCGACCGCGTTCGCTCGCTCCGTTCCCACCTGGTTCTACGAGTTCGATGTGCGCTCGACGCCGCCGCTGCACGAGAGGATCCCCGGCTACCGCTGGGGCGCGGCGCATGTGATGGAGCTCCCCTACATGTGGCCGAGCTACACCGACGGCGACGACGTCTACGCGAAGTTCACCCCCGGACAGCGTGAGCTCTCGCGCTGGATGGTCCGCTGGTGGGGCGCGTTCGTCCGACGCGGGCGGCCCGAGGTGCCGGGGCAGGCCTCATGGCCGCAGTACGGACGCACCGGCGAGCTGCTCTCGCTGCGGCCGGGATCGGCGTCTGTGCCGGTCCCGGCGGCGCAGTATGCGGCGGAGCATCGCTGCAGCTTTTGGAACGCTCTGCCGGGCGAACCGCGCTGAAGCCGCGCGTCGCGGTTTCGCGACGCGGCGCGATGGGCTTCGCTCAGTGCGGTCGTCGAGTCGGGAGGTACTTGAGATGCGGTGGACGCGGAAGGTGCTCGGCGCGGCAGCGCTCATGTCGTGCGTGCTGGTCGGGTCGGGAGCGGCGGTCGCGCGGGGTTCGGCGTCGTGGCGAGCCGCCGCGGTGTCGGCGGCGCGCTCCCCGGCTCGGGGCGGGCCGGTTGCGTCGACGGTGAGCGGCCGGGTCCGCGGCCGCGTCGTCCACGGCGTCGACGAGTTCCTCGGGATCCCGTACGCCGCGCCGCCGGTCGGTCGCCTGCGCTGGCACGCTCCCGTGCCGGCGCGCCCGTGGACCGGGGTGCGCGCCGCTCGGCGGATGCCGCCGCGCTGCCCTCAGCTGAAGAGCGGCAACGGCCCGATGTCGGTCGACGAGAACTGCCTCTACCTGTCCGTGTACCGGCCGCACGGCACGAGCGCGCGCGACCGGCTGCCGGTGCTCTTCTGGATCCACGGCGGCGGGCTGACGACCGGCTCCGGCGACCAGCACAACGGCTCGCTGTTCGTGCGCACCGACCACATCGAGGTCGTTTCGATCAATTACCGGCTCGGGGTGTTCGGGTTCCTGAACCTGCCCGGCCTGCCCAGGGGATCCGCGGTCGCGGGCGACTACGGCCTGCTCGACCAGGAGGCGGCGCTCCGCTGGACGGCGTCGAACATCGCCCGCTTCGGCGGCAGCCCGCGGCGGATCGCGATTGCGGGCGAGTCGGCGGGCGGCTACTCGGTGTGCGCGCTGCTTGCCTCCCCGCGCGTGCGCGGGCTGTTCAGCCGCGCGATCATCGAGAGCGGCAGCTGCCACACGACCCCTGCCGCGGCGGCGCGCCGAAGCGCGGTCGCCTTTGCGCGGTCGGTGGGGTGCCATCGGTTCGTCTCAATGGTGCGCTGCCTACGCGGGAAATCTGCGCGAACGCTGCTGCGGAGCCGCGACTACCCGGGGGGCGATCTCCCGATCGCGGGCGGGCAGGCGCTGCCGGTGCCCGCGGCGCGGCAGGTCGCGCGCGGCGCGTTCGCCCACGTCCCGGTGCTGATCGGCACCAACCAGAACGAGGGGCGGACGTTCACGCAGGGGTTCGCGCACGCGCCCGAGTCGGTGTACGTGAAGACGATCCGCGCGGGCTTCCACCGGGCGGCGGGGCGCGTGCTCGCGCAGTATCCGTGGGCGAACTTCATGGAGCCCTACCGGACCGCGTACGCGCTCGGGGCGGTGTGGACCGACAGCGGCTTCATCGACGGCATCGGCGGCTGCGCCGAGCAGCGGCTCGTCGGGCAGCTGGCCCGGCGGACGCGGACCTACTTCTACGAGTTCGACGACCTGTCGGCCCCGGGGTTGAATCGCTCTGTGCCCGGCTACCGGTGGGGTGCGGGGCACGCGATGGAGCTCGCCTACATGTGGCCGAGCTTCAACAACGGCTACTCGCTCTACCGGCTGCTCACTCCGGCACAGCGGGTGCTGTCGCGGTGGATGGTCCGCTACTGGGGCGCGTTCGTGCGCAGCGGCCGGCCGTCGGTGCGTGGGCAGTCGGCGTGGCCCTCGTACGGCGCCTCGCGTAGGTTGATGGCGCTCGAGGAGGGCTCCTCGTCCGGCGCGGTCCCCTCGTCGCTGTTCGCCGCCGAGCACGACTGCGCCTTCTGGGACTCGCTGCCGTGGCGTTGATCCGTGCGCGGGGCGGACCGCCGCGCCGCTGGTGGGTGGGGCGCCGGCCCGCTCACCCAGCGGCGGGCCGCCGCGCCGCTCGCGCGAGGCGCGCTCAGCCGACCGCGACGACCGAGAAGACGGGCGGGAGCCGACTCGCGGCCCGCGCCCAGGCCGCGCCCGCGTCGCCTGAGCAGAAGATCTCGCCGGTCGTCGTGCCGAAGTAGAGTTCGAGCGTCTCGCCCTCGCCCGTGCGGCTGAACGCCTGGCGCAGGACGGTGACGTACGCGTGCTCGGCCGGGAGCCCGTCGCCGCGCGGGGTCCACGTCTCCCCGGCGTCGCGGCTCTCATAGACGCGCACGCGGCCGTCGGGCGTGACCCGATCCATGTCGGCGACGAGCGGGATGAGATACGCGCTGTCCGGGTCGGCGGGATCGACCATGAGCGGGAAGCCGAAGTCGGACGGCAGGCCGCCGCCTCCGATGTCCGTCCAGCTCGCGCCCGCGTCATCGGAGCGGTAGACGCCGCCGTGGAACTGCATGAACATCCGCTCGGGGCGCTGGGGAGCACGCTCGACGTGGTGCACGCAGCGACCCGCGTTCGGGTTGGCGAGCGCCTCCTCGGGCAGGTACCGCGGTCTGAGCCCGGTGTTGCCCCGCTCCCAGGTGCGCCCGCCGTCGTCGGTGAGCCACATCCCGGCCGCCGAGATCGCGACCGCCAGCCGCTGTGGATCGCCAGGCCACGGGCAGATCGAGTGCAGGCACAGCCCGCCGCCGCCCGGCTGCCAGTCGGGGCGCGAGGGCTGGTTCCAGAGGCCCTCGTTGAGCGCCCAGCTGAGGCCGCCGTCGTGGCTCTCAAAGAGGACACCGGGGTCCCCGCCGGCGTAGAGCGTCCCGTTCTGCTCGCCCGGACTGATCACCCAGATGCGCTCGAGCGCCTGCTCGCCGCCCTCGGGCAGGGCGACCCCCTCGGCCTGCTGCCACTCCCCCTGGGCTTGCTCCCATCCGATATCCGCAACGGCGGCCTCGGCATGGAAGATCTTCGGGCCATAGAACGGCGAGGTCGTCGCCGCGAGCAGTCGCCCGCTCCCCGGGTCCCGGGTCGCGAAGTCGACCGGCTCGCCCGGGAACGCCCGCGTCGTGATGTCGAAGTCCCCCTCGGGCGGGTCGCCGTCGAGGATGAACAGCCCCTTCTTCGTCCCGACCAGCAGTCGCGTCACCCTCAGCCTCCCGTGATCGCAGGCACGATCTCGACATGGTCGCCGGGCGCGACCGCCGTCTGCTCCTGCCCTCGCTCGCCATTGACGAACACGTTGATGTGACGCCGCACGTGCCCCCGCTCATCGACGATCCAGCCGCTCAGCGCTGGATGATCGTCCTCGAGGCAGCGCAGGAGCTCGACCACGGTGACGCCGTGCAGCTCGTGCTCACCCCGGCCGCCGGCGAGCGTCTTCAGCGGACCGCGGAGCCTCACCACGCTCATGGCGGCATCCTACGCCCGGGCGCAGCGGAAACGCCAGCCGGATCGAGCCGACCGGCGGGTGCCGGCCCCTCGCCGGAGGGCCTGCACCCGCTTTCAGATGTCCGCGCCCGGTGCTATTGTTTGCAGCCCGTCGCGGGGTGGAGCAGTCTGGTAGCTCGTCGGGCTCATAACCCGAAGGTCGCGGGTTCGAATCCCGCCCCCGCTACTCACTCCGCTGGAAATCGAGACCTCCGAGAGATCGGAGGTTTCGTCCTTTAAGACCGTGTCAAACGTTGTGCCGGTCGAGGCGGTAGGGTCGCGCTGTGGCGGATGCGGATAGGCTGAAGCCGGGGCCACGAGACCATCTGATTACGCGAGCGCTGGAGCAGCTGCTCCGGCAGCTCGGCGGTGAATTCCGGACCGACATTCGGCTCGACCCGGCTGAAGGGCCCGAGCGCTTGGCCCGGCATGCCATGGCTGAGATCGCTCGTCAGCTTGCCGCGGACGACGACGCGGACACGCAGGCTGCCCGAGTCAACGAGCTGCTGCGGCGGATCGTCGCGGGCGACGACGATTGGGCCCAGTCCGAAGTCGTACTGCCAGCGACGGTTCTGACCGGAATCAAGGCGCGGTCGACGCTGGGGCAGCCCGTCGATCTACCGCCACTGCCCGCGACGCCGTTCAGCCAGAGCGATCTCCTGGTCAACGCCGAAGGCCAGCCGAATATCGGCTCAGAGCTGAAGGCTGAGCTGGCGACGGCCGACTCGGTAGACCTGATCTGCGCATTCGTGATCTGGACCGGCGTTCGTCACCTCCGCGAGGCATTGGAGGGCGTCATCCGCCGTGGCGGCGAGGTCCGGGTCATCACGACGACGTATATGGCGCGACTGAGAAGCGCGCGGTCGACGCGCTCTTCGATCTTGGCGCGAACGTCCGCGTCGCCTTCGACGCCCGGACGACGAAGCTTCACGCCAAGGCGTGGCTGCTTCAGCGCGAGAGCGGGCTGACGACCGCATTCGTCGGCTCCTCGAACCTCTCGCACACGGCTCTGTTCGACGGACTGGAGTGGAACGTCCGGCTGTCGTCGATGGACGCCGCGCACGTAATCGAGAAGGTCCGAATGATGTTCGACAGCCATTGGGCGTCCGAGCATTTCGAGCTCTACGACCCTGCGGTGAACGGCGAGGCGCTCGAGCTTGCACTGGCGGAGCACGACCGCCGGTCGCTGGGCGAGGTCTCGACGATCTCCTTTGCCAACCTCGATGTACGGCCGTACCCGCATCAGCAGCGAATGCTGGACGCATTGACGGTCGAGCGCGAGCGCCACGACCGGCATCGGGACCTCGTTGTCGCTGCGACTGGGACGGGTAAGACAGTTGTCGCGGCACTCGACTACCGCCAGCTTCTAGCGCGAGACGGAGATCTGTCGCTTCTGTTCGTTGCGCACCGGGAGGAGATCCTCAAACAGTCGCTCCGGACCTACCAAGCCGTTCTCCGGCGTGGGGACTTCGGCCAGATCCACGGCGCCGGCCGGACTGCCACGGGGCGGCACGTGTTCGCGATGATCCAGTCTCTCCACGAGGCACGGATCCGTGAGATCGATCCCAACGCCTTCGATGTCGTCGTCGTCGATGAGTTCCACCACGCCGCAGCCGATAGCTACGACCGGCTGCTCAAGCACCTCCAGCCGCGAGAACTGCTCGGCCTCACGGCGACGCCCGAACGTCTCGACGGCCGCGACGTCACCGAGTGGTTCGACTACCGGATCGCCGTCGAGCTCCGGCTGTGGGAAGCAGTGGACCAGGGTTTCCTCGTGCCGTTCCAGTACTTCGGAGTGGCTGACGGCACGGATCTGCGCCAGCTGACCTGGCGACGAGGCGGTTATGCGCCTGAGGAGCTCAGCAACCTTCTGACCGGCGACGACATCCGCGTGGCGAAACTGCTTGAGGCGATCCAGCGGATCGTTCTCGATCCAGGCCAGATGCGTGCCCTCGGGTTCTGCGTGTCGAAGGAGCACGCGCGCTACATGGCGCGAAAGTTCACTGAGGCCGGCCTGAACAGCATCGCGCTCACGGGGGATAACTCCGGTGAGGTCCGAGACCAGGGCCTCAACGACCTGAAGTCAGGCCGCATTCGGTGTGTGTTCTCGGTCGAGGTGCTGGGTGAGGGCGTCGATGTACCAGACGTCGACACGGTGATGCTGCTGCGGCCAACCGCATCTGCAACGCTGTTTACCCAGCAGCTGGGCCGCGGACTGCGCCGAGCACGGGGCAAGAGCAGCCTCACCGTCATCGACCTGATCGGCCAGCAGCACCGCGAGTTCCGCTTCGAGGATCGGCTGAAGGCAATCCTCGATGCGCGGCGAGGCAAGATCGAGAAGCAGGTCGAGGAGGAGTTCCCGTTCCTGCCGGCCGGCTGCACCGTCGATCTCGACAGGCAGAGCCGGGAGATCATCCTCGAAAACCTGAGGTCGGCAGTCCGGCGTTCACGTTGGTCGACGCTTGTTGACGACCTCAAGCCCGAGCAGGACGGGATCCGGCTTGGAGAGTTCCTGGCCAAGCACGACCACCGCCTGGAAGACATCTACAAGCAGCGCGATCACTCGTGGACGCAGCTGAAGCGAGATGCGCGTCATTCCACGGCCGGGGCGTCCGATGCCGAGTTCGAGCGACAGACGTTGCGGGCCCTGAGCCGCGTCGCACACGTGGACGATCCTGAGCGTATCGACTTCTATGGGTCGGTCCTGCGCGAGCCGGCTCCGCCCGAGCCGAGCTCGCTTGATGAGCGGCAGCGACGCCTGATGACCATGCTCGCCTGGAATCTTGGGTCGGGGAGCAGCTCACTCGCGTCGCTCGACGACTTCCTCCTCGCCCTCTGGATGGAGGAAGACGTGCGGAAGGAGCTGACCGAACTGCTCGACCTCCTGGACCAGCGGTCGACCACGCGTGGGCGTCCTTCAGGGCTCGCACCCGAGGTGCCGCTGGCCCTGCACGCCAAGTACACACGGACGGACGTGCTGGCCGCCCTCGGCATCAGCGACGGAATCAAGCCTCCACCGTCACGAGAGGGGTTGACGTCGACGCCCGATGCACGCTACGACGCGTTCTTCGTCGATCTCCAGAAAGCCGAGCGCGACTACTCGCCGACGACCATGTACCGGGACTATGCGATCAACCGCGAGCTGTTCCATTGGGAGTCGCAGTCGACCCAGGCGCCGAACCAGCCACGAGTGCGTCGCTGGATCGAGCATCAGCAGCGCGGCGGCAACATCTTGCTCTTCGTCCGCGACAAGAAGCGCTCCGAGCTCGGAACCCAGCCGTTCACCTTCCTCGGGCCGGTGACGTACGTAGAGCACAGCGGCGAACGGCCCGTCGCCTTCACGTGGAAGCTCCCCGAGCAGATGCCCGAGGACCTCTTCGAGGTCGCCCGGAGCGTCGCAGCGGCGTAGGCGAGGGCGTCAGGAAAACTGTGTAGGCGGCTGGGCTTGTCTTAAGTCTAAACCTTGGGTTGAGGGTGTCAAGTAGTGGGTGTCAACTTGCGTCGGGGAC
>Ga0209061_1000595_pt1 | contig 83673 bp, 75 predicted proteins | sample Coa_R1_10_FD_187157 | JGI IMG/M metagenome (GOLD analysis project Ga0209061, IMG submission 187157) | Surface soil microbial communities from Centralia Pennsylvania, which are recovering from an underground coalmine fire - Coalmine... | ecosystem: Environmental > Terrestrial > Soil >...
AAGCGGGGCCGTCACGCTGGGCTCCGGCACGCTCACGGCCGGTGGCGACAACACGAGCACGACGTTCTCCGGATCGATCTCCGGCACCGGTGGACTGACCAAAACCGGCAGCGGAACGCTGACGCTCGACGGAACGAACGCGTTCACCGGGATGACGACGATCGTGGGCGGGACGTTGATGGTCGGCGACGCGCAGAATCCGGGCGCATCGCTCGCCGGTTCCGTGACCGTGCAAAGCGGTGGGATGTTGCGCGGGCACGGAACGATCGGCGGAGGCGTCGCGAACAGCGGCGGCGTTGTCATGCCCGGCGGTTCGCTCGGCACGTTGACGGTCAGGAGCTACACGCAAAACGCAAACGGGACGTATGTGAGCGAGATTATGCCGAGTGGTGCCGACGAGCTGAACGTGACCGGCGTCGCGTCGCTGGCGGGGACGCTCGACCTCGCGTTCGGTTCCGGCGTGAACTCCGGCGCAACGTATACGTTGATCGATGCGGGATCCGTGTCGGGCCGATTCTCCACGGTCGCTACTATGGGTTTACCGCCGCTACAGACCTATCAGGTCAGCTACACGCCGACCACCGTCGAGCTCAGCATCTTCAATAACTTCGCGGCGCTGAGCGGTATCGGAATAACGCCGAATGAGGCTGCGACGGCGGCCGCCATCTTGGCAAGCTTGCCCTCGACCAATGCGGACTTTGTGTCGGTCACGAATACGCTTGCGGATCAACCCACGCGCGCCGCCGTGAACGCAGCGCTCGATGCGCTGTACGGGGATATCTACACCGCGCTGCCGTCGGCCGCGCTCGACGAGGCCTTGGCGACGGGCGACATGCTCCTCCGGCAAGCGCAGGCGGCGGGCAGCGGACCTTGGCTGCGATACGTCGGTGCGCAGACCTCGCTCACAGGCGATAGCAATGCGCCGAGCTTCCGCACCTCGGCGAACGGCAGCATCTTGGGACTCGATCGGACGCTGAGCGCGCGCGCGAACGTCGGCTTCGCCGTGAAGACCGGGAATGAAGCGGTCAGCGTGCTCGACTCCGCGGGCGAGAGCGGCAACGTGTGGAATGTCGGCGCGTGGGCATACGGGAAGCTCAAAATAAGCCGCGCGTTCAGCCTTAATGCGCAGCTCGGTTGGAGCAGCTTGGCATTTAGCGCGCAGCGACCGATCTCGTTCATCGCGCGTACGGCCTCGAGCCATAGCACCGGCAGCGCAATAACCGCATCGCTCGTCGCTCAACGCGCACCGGTGAAAATAGGCACCTTCCTGTTCGCACCGCGGATTGGGCTGCAGGAGGCCACCGTTGCGAACGACGGCTTTGCCGAGAACGGCGCAGGCTCCGCCGATCTGATCGCCCCGCCTACGACATGGTCGCAGCTGCGCGCCATAGCCGGGTTCGATGCGACGCTCACCACGCCGGTGCTGGACGCGACGATTCGCGCAGACGAGCTCTACAACGTCCATGCACTCGCGCCGCTTTACACGCCGCAGTTTGCCGGCACCGCTCCAGGCGACACATTCACGATCGCGGGCGTGACGCCGGAGCGCAATCTCGTCGATCTGGGAGTGCAATTCTCGCAACATGTGGGCCGTGTCGATCTCTTTGCCGGTTTCGACGGCGAGCTGAGCGCGCGGCAAACGCAAGAGAACTACACCGCCGGCCTTCGCGTCAAGATCTAGCCGCTTCTGAAGGTCGAAAAGTCGGGAACAGACGCTATAATTGCGTCGATGGACCCGTTCGTTGAGGTCGAATGGCTGGCCGAACGTCTCGGCGATCCGGCGATCGCGATCGTCGATACGCGCAGCGCCCCGAATGCAATTTTCTATGGTGGCGTGGGGCGCGAGCATTACGTTTACGGGCACATTCCCGGCGCCGTCCATCTCGACTACGCCGATCAATTGCAGGATCCGTACGCCCCATACGCCGTGCGGGTCGCGCCGCGGGAGCGATTCGCAGAAGAGCTTGGCAAGGTTGGCATCAGCGACGAGATGACCGTGATCGCCTACGACGCGGGCGATGTGCCATACGCGGCTCGTCTCGTTTGGATGCTGCACTACTACGGGCACGACGCCGCGGCGATCTTGGCCGGCGGCATCGAGGCATGGATCGAAGCCGGACATCCGCGTCCCGGCGAGATACCATCGCGTCCGATGAAGCGCTTCACGCCGAATGCATGCGAGCGGCTGCGGGCGACCGTTGAGGAAGTCCTCGCGATCGCCGAAGGATGCAGCGATGCGCAGCTCCTCGCCGTGTGGCCGAAAGCGGCCTACGAACGGCGCGAGCGCGAGATCGCCGGAGCGCGCCGTCTCTCCTACTCGGACCTCTTCGATGAAACGCGCGGCATCATGAGGCCCGCGCAAAGGCTGCGCGAGCTGACCGCCGATCTCGATCCGCACAAGCGCACCATCACCTATTGCGCGAACGGCGTGCACTCTTCCGCGGCTTACTTCGCTCTACGCGCCGCCGGATTCAGCGATGTTGCCGTGTACGACGGCTCATGGGCGGAGTGGAAGTATCACAATTTGCCGACCGCTATGGTGCATCCGGAGGCCAAAGGTCCGTAACCGCGATCTCCACCCCGACGAGTGTCCCAGCCTCGAGATATGGGTTCCGGCGCGCTACGGCATTGTTGGGAAAAGCGGGAAGAGCGTTAGGGCGCTCAGCCCATGACGTGATTACCCGCTGGACGTTACGTTAAAAAGCGGCATGCAGAGAAATCGACCCCGCGCCCCGCTCTGGATGGCGCTGCTTTACTCTGCCTGCGGGCTGCTCGCCGCATGCGGTGGGGGCACGAGCAGCGCCGATACATCGATTCCATCCGCACCGGCTGCACCCGGCGCCGGAGCGCCGGCGCAAAGCAACCTCGTGTACGTTGCGCTCGGCGCCAACCAAAGCTCCGAAGCGAATCCGCGCATCGAGGCGTTTCCGCTCAACACGAGCGGCAACATCACGCCGTCCAAGACGATCGCGCAAGATCAAAACGATATGCCGGCACCGTCGTCGATCGCGTTCGACGGCGGCGGCAACCTCTACGTCGCCAATAACAGCTATCCCGGGCTCCAGGGCTCTACCGATTACGTCAGCGTCTTCCCACCCGGCGCAAACGGCACCGCGCCCCCGATTCGCACGGTCGGTGCCGCACAAGGCTCCACGCTGGGCAGCAACACCGTCGAAGGGCTCGGCGTCGATGCGGATGGTTACCTTTACGTCGCCGAATCGTCCGGCGAAATCTTCGTCTTTGCACCCGGCGCAAACGGCAATGTCCCGCCCGTACGCACGCTCACCTCATCGGCATGCGGTCAAATCGGCGGCCTCGCCGTCACGCCCTCGGGAGAAGCGATCGTTTCGTGCGTGACGTCCGGCATCGCTGCAATCGAGACGTTTGCCGCTGGAGCATCCACAAACGCCATGCCGGCGAGCGTCATCAGCGGCAACGGCACGCTGCTCGCGAACGGGGGCTCGGTCGCCATCTCGCCGCTGGGGTTCATCGTCGTCCTTCAACGAAACGTGCAGACAGGATCGATCCTCACATTCCCGCTGACGGCGAACGGTAACGTCGCGCCGGCGACCGATATTACGGGACCATCGACGCTTCTCACCGGCAACGGCGGCGTGACGGTCGATGCAAGCGGAAACATTTACGCGATCGACACGCAAGGGTCCATCGGACCAATCAACTCGAGCACCATTACGGAATACGCGCCGAAGTCCACGGGGAACGCCGCCCCCATCAACACGATTTCCGGCTCGAATACGAATCTCACCATCGGCTGGTGGGGTATCGCGATCGGGCCGCCGTAGCGGCTCGAGCGAACGCTATGCGACGATCGCTTTCACGCGCTGCGAGCAATTGTTGGCGATGCCCCGCACGTTCCAATCGACGTCCGGCGGCTGGACGTTTCCGGCGGCATCAGCAGCGCGGCATACCAGCTCGTACGTTCCGGGACGCGCGTCCCAAGCATGACGCCACGAGCTCCACCCGTGCGCGCCTTCGCCGCTTTCGACCGATGCCCGCTCCCAGTTTGCACCGCCGTCGGTGCTGACTTCGACCGATCGAATCGAGCCGTGGCCCGACCACGCGCGTCCCTCCAGCATGTGTCGTCCGGCGCGCACGTGGCGCGTGCGCGTCAGAAAATCAGGAATGCCCGGCGGCACCATCAGCGAGCGGACGCGCATGCGCGTGACCGGCACGCCACGGTCCTCCAGCGAGCGGCGATAGCGATAATGATTTTGCTGCACGCCCTCAAACGGCATATCGGTTGCCGTGATGCGCGTCAGCCACTTGACGTGCGCCATTCCGTACCAGCCCGGAACGACGAGCCGCAGCGGAAACCCGTGCTGCGGCAAAAGCGGCGCACCGTTCATCGCGTACGCGAGAATCATTTCATCGCGCAGCGCCTCCGCAACGGTCAGGCTTCGCTCGTAATCGTGCTCGACGCCGGCTTGCACGCCGCGATCGGCGCCGCTGAAAACGAGCTCGACCGCATCGTCGCGCACGCCGGCTTCTTCCAGCAGCGCGCGCAGCCTGATCCCGGTCCAGCGCGCAGCGCTAACCGCTTCGAACAACCACGGCATCCCGATCGGCCGCGGCGAGAGCAGGGCGCGTCCGTTACCGGCACACTCCAAGACGACGGACAGCGTCACCGCCTCCCGGCGCATGACGTCATCTAGCGAAAGCACGAACGGGCGAGCAACGCGTCCACCGATTTCCAGCCGCCATTCCCTCGCGTCGAGATGCGGAATATCGAAATGATTGAGGACGTAGTGCAAGCCCACCGGCGTAACGTCATACCGCAACGCCTCGAGCGGCAGGCTGTGATTGCGCGCGGCGAGCTGCAGCTCTTCGGGCGTCAGCAGCGGCGAGTCCGAAAACCTCGCCGATTCGCCGTGAGGCACCGCCATTATTTGCCGTAGCTCGGCGACCGGCTCATTCGCCGAACTTGCCGATGAGCCGGGCTGGTCCCTTCGCTCCTAGCCGAGTGAAATCGCTTGGAAGGCCCGGCGCCCCGAGCGGATGACTTGCACGTTAGCGTGCAGGTTTCTTGCGCCGCGCCCGGGCCGTGCGGGGCAACGGCTTTCGCTCGCGGCCATATAGCGCGCGCAACTCGTTCTTCGCCCGCTCCAGCGTTCGCAGACGGCTTTCCGGAAGATTGCGGCCCGCACGATTGATGAAGAAATTCAGCATCGACATCGCGGACTGGAACGGCCCAGCTTTGCGGCGTTTGCTCCGCTCGGCCGAGCGTTTCAGCGATTCGGCAATCTTCCGCGCGCTCCGCTGCATGAAGACGCCCTTCTCGAGATCCAACGCATCGCTTCGTTCCATCACATCGGCGGACCAGTATTTGCGTGCCATGATGCACGAAGGTACCCAAATCCTAAGAAGAACGCGACAAGCCCCGGGAGCGGCACCGCGTTTGCGAGGTGTCCGTGCAGATGGCACCGTAGGGCCGGGCATTGATTCTGCTCGTTGCAACGGTTGCGGTCGTCGGCGTGCTGCACACGATGGTGCCGGATCATTGGGCCCCCATCGCGGTCTTGGCCCGCGCGCAAGGCTGGTCGCGCGCGAGGACGGCCGGGGCCGCCGCGCTCGCCGGCACGGGGCACGTGGTCTCGACGCTCGTTCTCGGCGCGGTCGTGTGGTCGGTCGGTGCAGTGGCCGCGATGCGCTACGGTCACGTCGTGGATCGCGTCGCCGCCTTTGCGCTGATCGCGCTTGGTGCGTGGATGGCGATCGCGTCGTGGCGCGAGGTGCGCGGAGCGCGCTACGGGCACGCGCACGTGCATGCCCACGCCGACGGTTTGCAGCACGTGCACTGGCACGAGCACGGCGCCGATGACTGGCACGCTGCGCAAGGCGGGGTTGCGGTCATGCACGATCACGCCCACGCGGTTTCCCCGCGCACGGCCCTTCTTCTGGTCATCGGGTCGTCGCCGATGATCGAAGGGCTCCCCGCGTTTTTCGCGGCCTCGACCTACGGGCCGGCGCTCTTGGGAATCATGGCGATCGTCTTTGCCGCCGCCACGATCGTCACGTACGTCGCGCTCTCCACCCTCGCCCACGGCAGCTTGGAACGTATCGCCCTCGGGCGTTTCGAGCGCTACGGCGAAGTGCTCAGCGGCGTGTTCGTCGCATCCGTCGGAATTTTCGCCGCGCTTACTTGACCTCGATGCGCTCGGCACCGTCCCACGCGCCGGGCCCGCGTTCGTGGACCACGGTCAGCGAGCACCGGTCGCGGTAATAGGCTGCCGGCGCATCGTCCGGATGCATCTCCGCGATCTTGCTGAAGATCTTTCCGGCGGTGAGAAAGGTGCCCTTGCGAAATTCTTCCATCGCCGCCGCAAACGGTTCAGCCGTCTTGTCTTTGTGAGCGATGAGATCGGGAGAGTCCGAATTGTAGCACTCGTAAATTTCGATGCTTTGCGTCTTGCCCTTTGCTTTGACGCCGCCGAGGTGCCGCAGCTTGAATGCATGGCCTGGCTGCAAGCCTTCGACCACCGCCCCGCTCACCAGCAGCGAGACGCGAAACGTTTTCGTGAGACCTTCCAGCCGCGACGCGACATTGACGGCGTCCGCGATAACCGTCGTCTGCATCCGCTCGTCCTCACCGATCGTCCCGAGAATCAGATCGCCGCGATGGATTCCGATGCCGATGGCGATCGGAACGTAACCCGCGAGCTTGCGGCCTTGATTGTAGCGCTTGACCGCTTCTTGCAGATCGACGCCGGCCTGCACCGCGTCGCCGGGATCCGCGGGGAAGAGCGCCATGATGGCATCGCCGATGTACTTGTCGATGAACCCGCTGTGCTTTCGAACGATCGGGTTGACGTTCTTGAGATACGAGTTGAGGAATTTGAAGTTCTCTTGCGGGGTGAGCTTCTCGGAGAGCGCCGTGAAATCGCGGATGTCGGAGAAGAACACGGTCATGTCACGCTGTACGTGATCGCCCAGCTTGACCTCGGAAAGGGACTTCTTATCGAGGTTGTCCAGAAACTCGCGCGGAACGAAACGCATCATCACGTCGTTGGAGACCTCGAGAACCGTCGTCTCATCCGGCTGATGTGCCGCAGAGTGAACCCTAACCCCGAAATCGCTGAGCTGCCGGCGCTGAATGGAAAGGGCGATGCGGCGCGTCGTGAGCAGCGGCGTCTTTCGATCGATCGGCGTGAGGATGTAGTCGTCGGCGCCGTACTGCAGGCACGACTGAATCCGGTCGGTCGCGCTGAGCGGGGCCGTGACGATCACCGAGACCCTCGAGCTCGACTCGTCCGTGGGCGCGGCCGCGCGCAAGAGCTTGAGGACGTCGCTGCTGGATTGCATGAGATCGAGCAGCAGCACGTCGACGCTGCGGCTATGGATGGCCGCCATGGCGTCGGCGGGCGCGGCGAAGCTGAGGTCGCCAATAGCGGCGCCTTTCAGCAACGCTTCTAGGGTCCGGTTGTCAGCGTCCTGACCACCGACCCTTAGGATCCTGGCAGTGGGCAAACGCCTTCGCCTCCGAAGCCCTACTGTGCGGCGACGGACCGCTCGTTTCCCCTGCGGGCGTGCAAGGGGTGGGTTAAGACACTATTTCGACCCGCGTCGCAGCGAGTCGGCTTCCTTCGCGAGCCGGTCCAGCTCGGCCGCGCGGCGTGAGGCAAGCCGTTTGAGCGATGGGCTGCGCCCGGCCTGTGCCTCGCTCGAGTAGTCGTACGCGCTGATGCGCGCATCGATCGCGACGTCCCGCAAGAACTCGTCGGCGGCGTCGGGGCCGCTCTGCGCCTGAATGCGTCCGTACTGATCCGATGCGCGCGGCGAAAGCGTCCCCGGCGGTTTGACGTCGTCGCGTTTGGCGTCGCGCATGAGAACGTTATCGGCGCTGTCCGTCTGCTGGGAAATGCTCTGCGCGAATTCGCGGACTTTTGCATTTTTAATCTTCTGCATTGCCAAGTTGGAGAGCGTCCGAAAATCGGCGTCGTCCTGAAGGGCCGTATGCAGAAAACTGCGATCTTGCGAACTCGCCGCCAAAGCTGCGGTGCCGCTGGATGCGACGCCGATCGATGCCCCCAAGCCCGCGATCGTCAACGCGCAAACGAGAGTCCGGCAGGGGGGCGCTATGCCGTCCCGTAACCTGCCCGCGATGCCGTACATGCGTGTCCTTATACCACTTTTTATCGTGGGAGTTGCGCTTGCTGGTATTGCAGGCTGCAATAACGGTACCAGCACCCTGTCGACGAGCCCGACCGTTTCTCCAACGTCGGCGCCCACGTGCTCGGGGTGCACGCCGCTGCCCACGGCCAGCGCAGGCACGCCCACGCCGGTTCCGAGCGCCTACATGCCCCTCGCCAACGGAAACGTTTGGAACTACACCTGCACGAGCGGCGCCGCGACAAAAGCCGTGACCGGAAGCGGGCCGACGTATAACGATACGCTCAACCTTCCCGCCGGCGTGCTGCCCACGACGCTGACCGCAGTCGAGCAAACCGACGGCATCGGCAACACCCTGATCTCGGCGTGGATACTCGGCAACAGCACAACGACGGTCAATCCGATCGGTTCCGAGCTCGGCCCGACGGTCGTAAGCAGCGGCTCGACGCCGTATCAAGCGCCGGTGAACGGCACGATCAGCACGACCGTGGTGAACATCGGATCGAAGACCGTTGCCGCCGGAACGTTCAACAACGTGTACGAGTTCAAGCTCGTCGACTCTGCTCCGGTGTATGCAGCGCTGGGAGAGATCGACATCTACGCCACGCTTGGGGTCGGGGCGGTTGAGCTCGACTTCCCGGACGCGGCGACCCCGCAGACCTGCCCGCTCCAATCGTACACGCTGCACTAGCGGCATAGCGGCGCCATGACGACGCCGCGCATGCGCCGCCCAAAAAAACCGGCCGACTACCTCAATATCATCTCGCGCGCGGTTTTCTCGGCCGGCCTTTCGTGGGCGTCGATCGATGCGAAGTGGGATGCCTTCGAAGAAGCGTTCTGCGGCTTCGATCCCGCGCGGGTTGCCGCATTCGACGAGGCTACGATCCGCAATCTAGCCGAAGATCCCCGGCTGCTGCGCAGCGAGCGCAAGATAGCCGCGACGGTCGAAAATGCGAAAGCGCTGCTCGCCATCGAGCGCGAGCACGGCTCGATTCGCAGCTGGCTCGATTCCTTCAGTCATTACGCCGATGCCGCCAAAGACGTCGGCAAGCGCTTCAAATATCTGAGCAAGACGTTCGGGGCGTATTACTTTCTGTACATCGCCGGTGCAAAGGTCCGCGACTTTCCAAGCTTCGAAGAGTGGTCGGCGCAAACCGGCGAAGAGCATCCGCGCATGCGAGAGCTGGTCGCGGCAAACGAAGACCGCGAAGTGCAACCTTTTCGGCGGAGGCGCAGTTCTAGGAAGGTTTGATGCCCACCCGGCCGGATATTCGGAACGTCGCAATCATTGCGCACGTCGACCACGGAAAAACGACGCTCGTCGATGCGATGCTGCGCCAAAGCGGCGTGTTCCGCGAAGGGCAGCGCGTCGAGGCTCGCGTGCTGGATTCCAATCCGCTCGAACGCGAACGCGGCATCACGATCCTGGCAAAGAACACCGCGATTCATCACGGCGGCGTCAAGCTGAATCTCGTCGATACGCCCGGCCATTCGGACTTCGGCGGCGAGGTCGAGCGCGTGCTGCAAATGGTGCAAGGCGTTCTGCTGCTCGTCGATGCCGCGGAAGGCGTGATGCCGCAAACGCGTTTCGTCCTGCGTAAAGCTCTCGAGCTGGATTTGCGCGCGATCGCGGTGATCAACAAAATCGATCGCAAAGACGCGCGGGCGAAGGAAGTCGTCGATGAGGTCTTCGACCTCTTTTTGGATCTAGGCGCCAGTGACGAGCAAGCCGACTTCCCCGTCGTCTATACCAACGCGAAAGCGGGCGTCGCGCATCGCGAGCTCGATGATTCGAGCACCGATCTCGAGCCGCTTTTCGAGACGATCGTCCGCGCGATTCCGTCGCCGCCCGCCGAGCGGGGGCCCTTCCAAATGCTGGTCTCGGCGATCGATCACAACCCGTACGTCGGGCGCATCGGCATCGGACGCGTCTTTCGTGGCTCGGCGTCGCTCAACGAGGCGATCGCAAAGGTCGATCGCAGCGGGTCAGTCGAGACCGGACATCGTCTCACGAAGCTGCTGGCTTTCGCAGGCCTGGAGCGCATCGAGATTCCGGCGGCCGAAGCCGGCGACATCGTCGCCGTCAGCGGCATCGAAGGCATCAATATCGGCGACACGCTCGCCGATGCAGCTTCCCCGGAGGCGATTCCGGCCGTCGCCGTCGACGAACCGACAGTCGCGATGTTTTTCTCGGTCAACGCCTCGCCTTTTGCAGGTCGAGAAGGCAAATATCTCACGTCGCGCCAGATCCGCGAGCGCCTGATGCGCGAGCTCGAAAGCAACGTCGCTTTGCGCGTTGCAGAAACGGACTCGCCCGACACGTTCGAGGTGCGCGGCCGCGGCGAGCTTCATCTTTCGATTCTCATCGAGACGATGCGGCGGGAAGGCTACGAGCTTGCCGTCAGCAAGCCCCGCGTCATTTTCACGGAAAAGAACGGCGTGCGCATGGAGCCGGTGGAGTGGGTTGTCATCGACGTTGCGGATGCATATGCGGGCGCCGTGATCGAAGCGCTCGGCAAACGTCGCGCGGACATGAAAAACATGCTGGTTCTCGGCGACGTCCGCCGTCTCGAATATGTGATGCCGACGCGCGCGATCTTTGGACTGCGCGGCGAATTGCTCACGCTCTCGCGCGGCACGGCGGTGATGTCGCATACGTACTACGAACATCAGCCGCTTTCTGGTGAAATTCCGGGGCGCAGCGTCGGCGTGCTGGTCGCCAGCGAAACCGGCGTCGCGACGGGCTACGCGCTGATGGGCCTCGAACAGCGCGGCCGCTTTTTCATCGGCCCGGGTACGCAGGTCTACGAGGGCATGATCGCCGGCCGCGCGGGCGACGAGTACGATGTCGCGCTCAACGTCGTGCGGGCGAAGAAGCTGACGAACATGCGTGCCGCCGGTTCCGATGAGAACATCAAGCTCGCGCCTCCCGAGGAAATGACGCTCGAGCGCGCGATTGAGTTCATCGAAGATGACGAGCTCGTCGAAGTGACGCCGAAGTCGATTCGCCTTCGCAAGCGCATGCTCAGCGAAACTGACCGCCTGCGCGCGCGAAAACGCGAGCAGAAAGCCGTGTAAGGTGCGTTGCTACTCGCCCATCGGGATCGTGCCGCCGCGGTGCTTCGGCAGGCGCAGGAGCAGCAAGGTCGGCAGCGAGATGAAGAACAGAATCGCGGATAGCCGGAAGAGATAATCGTACGCGATGACCGCGGCGTTCTGCTGCACCATCGCGTTGAGATGCAGCAGCGCTCCGGCGTGCGTCGCCGGATTCGACAGATAGTCGCGAATCGCCGGCGACGAGAGCGTGATGTTGCCGGCCAGCGCGCTTTGCACCTGGTCGGTTCGGCGCTCGAGCATCGTCGCGAGAATCGCGATGCCCAGGCTGCCCCCGAGCTGCCGGAGCAGCGTGTACAGGCCGCTGGCGCTCGCGATTTCGCCGCGGGGAATGTCGGACAGCGTCGCCGTCGAGAGCGGAACGAACAGAAAACCGAGGGCGAAGCCCTGCAGCGCTCTCGGCCAAAAGACGTCCCAGTACCCGGCATATTGATCGAGGCCTCCCATCCACCATGAGGCCGCGCCGAAGATCGTGATGCCGAACGCGATCATGACGCGTGGATCCGTCTTGTTCACGAACCTGCCGGCTATCGGCATCGAGATCGCCGTCGCGATCGCACCGGGCAAGAGCGCGATACCGGCTTGCAGCGGGCTGAAACCGAGAATCTGCTGGAAGAACAGCGGCAAGACGAGATTCAATCCGAAAAGGCCGAACCCGCTGACGATGCCGATGACGTTGCCGGCCGAAAACGTCCGCGACCGGAAAACGGCGAGATCGACGACCGGATGGCGCGTACGGATCTCGTGCGCGACGAACCACACCAGCGCAACGACGGAGATCGCCGAAAGCAGCACGATGTCCCCGGAGCTGAACCAGTCTTCGCGCTGTCCGCGCTCGAGCACGTATTGCAGCGCCGAAAGACCGACGGTCATCAAGACGAGGCCGTTCCAGTCGACGCCGCCTTTGGGCTTTTCGATATATGCCGGGTCGCGGATGAAGAGGAACGTCATCGCGAAGGCGATGATGCCGATCGGAACGTTGATGAAAAAGATCAGCGGCCAGCTGTAGTTGTCGACGATGTACCCGCCCAGCACGGGACCAATGGCCGGGCCCACCATCGCGCCGAGACCGAAGATCGCCATGGCCTGCCCGCGCCGGTTGGGCGGATACGATTCAAAGAGAATCGCCTGCGCGGTCGGCTGGAGCGCGCCGCCGCCGATACCTTGGAGGACGCGGAAGATGACGAGCAGCGGCAGCGTTCCCGAGATGCCGCACAAAAACGACGAGACCGTGAAGAACGCGATGCTGGTGGCATAATATTTCTGCCGCCCGAACGTCGCCGTCAGCCAGCCGTTGAGCGGCATGATGACGACGTTCGCGAGGATGTAGGCCGTGACGACCCATGCGATCTCGTCGGTCGTCGCCCCCAAGTTGCCGGCCATGGTCTGCAAGGCGACGTTGACGATCGTGGAGTCGATGATCGCCATGATCATGCCGAGCATGACCGTGATCGTGACGAGCGCGACCGGAGGGTGCTCGACATCCAGCAACGCGCGAAAGCGGTTGCTTGCCCTGCCGAACCCACGGCGCAGGACGCCGTCTCCAAGTGCCACGGAAGCGCTTTACCCCAAGATGTAAGTGAGTACTTGCATGCGCCAGTGTATCGCAACCGGCGCATGAGTGCAAGTACTTACATGCACGACAAGCTCACCCGTTGGGCCGAGCCTTAGGCGAGCCTGCCCGTGTACTTCTCCAGCAGCCCCCAGGCGGTCGGGCCGAACTGCCCCTTCCACTTGGCGTAGTAGGGGCCGAGCTTCGCTTTGAACGTCGCAACGTCGCATTGATACTCGGCCATGCCTTGCGTCTTGAGCTTGCCTGCGAGCTCGTGGTCGAGCTTCGCGAAATCCTGACGCTGCAGGACGGCGTACTTGCCGACGTTGCGCTTGACGACGCTCTGAATGTCGGGGCCGAGCGCGTTCCACGCATCCTTGTTGGCGATCATCCACCAGCACGACCAGGCGTGTCCCGAGAAGTTCAGCGTCTTCTGCACTTCGTAGAGCTTGGATTGCTCGATGTTGATGAGCGCGTTCTCTTCGGCTTCGACGATGTGCGTTTGCAGCGCGCTGTACAGCTCGCTGACGTTGATGGGCGTCGGCGACGAGCCGAGCGTCTTCCACATGTCGACGAAGAGCGCCGTGGGAGGCACGCGGATCTTGAGACCATCGACGTCAGCCGCGTTGTGAATCGGCTTGTTCGCCGTGATGTGCCGAAAGCCGTTGTCGAACGGATGCGGCAGGCAAACGATGCCTTTGTCTCCCATCGCCTTGATCACGTAGTCCCCGAGATCACCGTCCATCGCCGCGAAAGCCTGCTTGGTGTCCTTGAATGCGAATGCGACGCCGTCGATCGCGGCTTCCGGCACGACGCCTTGCATCAGCGCCCCGGGCTCGGTTAGGAATTGCAGCGCGCCGCTGCGCAGTTGCGTGATCATCTGCGAATCGCCGCCCAGGACGCTGTTCGGGAACGTCTGAACGGCAAGCTGACCGTTCGTCTCTCTTTCGACGGCCTGCCACATCTCGAGCGCGCGCCGCGTGAGCGGTGAGATATCGGTCTGGTCATTCCCGTACTTATACGAGAATTTCGCGGCCGCTCGCACGCCTTTGGGCAGAATTGCGATGCTGCCGAAGGCAGTCGCCGCCGCGACGGACGCAGCAAAGCGCCCACGCGAAATACACGTCATGAAACCGGGGCTCCTTTCCTTGTAAAAAAACCGAATCAAACGACCGCCCCGATTTGGCGCTATATCGTGCAAAACCTCGCGTGTGCGCGCTCGTCGTCGAGCATCCGCGTCAACTGTCCGCCTAGGCGCCGCAGCTGCTGGTCGTCACCGCGAAACTCCGCGACGATCCGCGCCCCGTCCTCATCCTGATCCATCTCGCAGCGCTCGACCATGCATCCGATGCGCGCGGCGAGATTTATCACACGCGCGAGCACTCGGCCGTCGGCGGCGTCGATCTCGACTTTCATGCGTTCATGTCAGGTTTTTACCGGTGCGGCCTCGATGAGCTCGTCCAGCGCGGCGCCGGCCGGGATCATCGGCCAGACGTTCTCGTGCGGGTAGCACGCGCAGTGCAGCAGCATCGGCCCGTCGTTCGTGAATAGCTCGCGCAGCGCGTCATCGAGGTCTTCGAGCCGCGCCACGACGCGCCCGGGAACGCCGCACGCCTTGGCGATCAGCAGGAAATCCGGATTGTCCGAGAGATCGGTCGCGCTGTAGCGGCGATCGTAGAACAGGTGCTGCCACTGGCGCACCATTCCCAAGCGCTGGTTGTCGATGAGCACGATCTTGACGGCCGCGCCCGCGCGCATCATCGTCGTCATTTCGTTCATCGTCATTTGGAAGCCGCCGTCGCCCACAATCGCAACCACGGTAGCGTCGGGATTTGCCATCTTCGCACCGATCGCGGCGGGGAAGCCGAAACCCATGGCTCCCAGTCCCGCCGACGTGATGAAACGGTGCGGACCGTCGACGCGTTGGCGCTGGGCCGCCCACATCTGGTGCTGTCCTACGTCGGTCGTCACGATCGTGTTCGCCGGCGCGATCTCGAAGAAACGGTCGAGCACCGTCGTTGCCGAGAGATGCCCGTCCTCCGAACGATCGACCGGCAACGCGCTCGAGAACGCTTCCAGCTCCGCAAACCATTTTGCGAAAGAGCGCGGCGGTTCGCGGCGCAGCGCGTTGACGAGCGCGGGCAGCGTCTCACCGAGACAGCCGTGCACGCCGACCGTCGGATCGACGACTTTCCCGAATTCGCTCGCATCGATTTCAAAGTGAATGATCTCGGCTTGCTGCGCGAACTTGTCGACGCGTCCGGTCACGCGGTCGTCAAAGCGCATGCCGAGCGCCAAGATCACGTCACACGCATTGACGGCGCGATTGGCCCGCTTCGTTCCGTGCATCCCGAGCATGCCCAAGAATCGCGGATCGCCGGGCTCCGAGCACCCCAGGGCATTGATCGTCGCCGTGTGCGGCGCGCCCAAAAGCCGCAAAAGCTCGCGATACGCCGCAACGGCGCCGCCGCTCTTCACGCCGCCGCCCGCGATCACGAGCGGGCGCCGCGCCGACGCGAGCAGGCGCGCCGCGGCCTCGATCGCCGCCTCGTTCGGTGAAGGCGGCGTTATCGCGGCGGGCGCGCCTTGCTCGTAGTGGACGACGGTTTTCGCTTTGAGCACGTCCGTCGGAATATCGACGAGCACGGCTCCCGGTCGCGGTCCGCGCGCGATCGAAAAGGCCTCGCGCACCGTGCGGTAGATGTCCTCGGCGCGGCGCACCAAGAACGCGCGCTTCGTCGCGGGCTGCGCCATCGACGTGACGTCGGCTTCCTGAAAGCCGTCGCTGCCCATGAGCTGCGAGCGCACTTGGCCCGTGATCGCCACGACGGGCACGGAATCCATGTTCGCGTCGAGCAGCCCCGTGAGCAGGTTCGTCGCGCCGGGGCCCGATGTCGCCATCGCCACCCCGACGCGGCCCGATGAGCGCGCGTAGCCACCCGCGGCAAACGCGGCGCCCTGTTCGTGACGCACGAGCACGTGCTGCATCCGCCGCTCCGAGAAGAGCGCGTCGTAGACCGGCATGATCGTCCCGCCGGGATAACCGAAGACGACGTCTACACCCTCGTCGGCTAAAGCATCGAGGACGAGCTGCGAACCGGTTTTCTCGTTGGGTGCGGCGGACATTGGAACTCCCTAGAAATCGAAAACCCCCGCCGGGATCGGCGAGGGTACTTTGCGTTCGGTGCTCTCGGGCTTGCCTTGCGCGCGTCTACCTCAACCGATCCCCACGGGACGGCTAATAAGGACGACGACAAGAAGGAGGCCCTGCGATTGCATACGGTCCTCCGAACTTACCAGCCGGGCATCGCCGCTGTCAAGTTTTTGGAAGGAACTCACTTGACGCACCGAGGCAAGCGGGGCGCGATCCCAGGGTGGCGACCTTTCAGGACCCATGGGCCCAACGGCTACCGACCGACGCGGGTTGGCCTTGTAGCTTTTGCCCAGCCTGCGGCCTGTCGTACCAATCGCGACCAACCGGCAACGCTTGACCCGATTGGCGGGTGCGTGATAATCTTAAGATACAGGCAGGCCCGGGGATGGTTGGATACTCAAACCCGGGCCCGTCGCAAGAGGAACTGAGCTTATGGAGCGGCCTTGGCGCGTGAATTTCGCCTCGACCCCAGGGTTCGAGACCCTGGCTGTTCCTGTCCCTAGAATACCAAAAATACCGGCTAAGCGCCAGGAGAGACGAAAACCATGCTAACGGAAGGCCTTATACGGCAACGCCTCCAGCAAGTGAATGAGGCCTTGGCCGAGATCGAGCGCCAACGGGGCATTCTCCTAGAGGCGCGTCGGAGCGATGAGCGGCTGCTCGAAATCATACAGGCCGGGGGTGCGTCTGCGTCAACAGCGCCGCCGCTTGAGGCTTTGCCTCGCTTGAGCGGGGAGCGGCCTGCCACCAAAAGCGAGGCTGCGATCCGCCTAATTGAATCGGCCAAGGGAGCCATGGTGACCACGGACCAGATAATCGACGCTTTGAGGCTTCATGGCTACCAAGTGAATGAAGACCGCGTACAAGAGCGTCGGAATACCGCCTGGCTAATCCGTGATCAGATTCGCCAGGGCCGTGCGGACGTAGCAAACCCGGCCGCTCACCAATGGGTATGGCGTCCAGCCTCTGTAAATGGAGAGGTTCAACCGGCAGAGTTGCGGCTGTGAGCGAGTACCCAAAAACGCTCCAAGAGGCGATTCGTTTCTTCAGTGACCCGCAGAAGGCTCACGATTTCGTTGTCAACCTTCGTTGGCCAAACGGCGTAGCTTGCCCGCGTCTTGGCTGTGGTTCTGCTGACGTACGCTTCATAATAAAGCGTAAAATATGGTACTGCCGCGAGTGCAAACGGCAATTCTCTACGAAGATTGGGACGATTTTCGAAGACAGCCCGATCGGCTACGACAAGTGGTTGCCGGCGCTTTGGATGCTGACTAATTGTCGCAACGGCGTTTCATCCTACGAAATCAAAAGAACCCTTGGTGTTACTCAAAAAACAGCCTGGTTCATGTTACACCGCTTGCGTTTAGCGATGAAAGACGACACGTCCGACCAAATGTTAGGCCCCGTTGAAGCGGACGAGACTTATGTTGGCGGGCGTCGTCGTTCTTCAACGTGGGACCCTACGCCGATGCGTCATTCGCCGCACGAAAACAAGGCGATTGTTATGGGTATTGTGCAACGGGGCGGTAAGGCGCGAGCGTTGATTATTCCGAATGTGAAACGCGATACCCTTCTACCAAAGATTCGCGAACACGTTGCGCGTGGTGCGACCGTTTACACCGACGAGGGGGCAGGCTACAGGAGCCTTTCGCCCGAGTATGTCCACTACGTGATCAATCACACGCAGCGGTACGTGGACCGTCATATCACGACGAACCGCGTGGAGAATTTTTGGGCTTGCCTCAAGCGAACGCTTGGAGGCACGTACATTTGCCCACGCAATTTTCACCTTGAGCGCTACGTGGACGAGCAAATCTATCGGTTCAACGTGCGCCATGATACCGACGCAGATCGGTTCGCTCTGGCTGCAAAGAACGCGGACGGTCGCCGCCTGACTTGGGCAGAACTGACCGACAAGACAGGGCGTTAGGGAGAAACTGCCGCCCTAGGGACGGATATATTGGGAGAAGATCGCGGGGATAACGTCGCCCTTTGCTGCCCGAAGAATCGCACGCTGCATGGCGATAAGAGCGCCCCCAAAGTTTGATCCTTCAACTTTTATGTTGGCCTCATCCCATGCCGCTGTTACGCCTGACTTCGTTCTGTGGCACCGTATCGGAATTGGCTGCTTTAGGCGAATGACGGTACTCCCTAGGGAGCCTAGCTCTACGTTCTCCGCGAAGTCTCGCCCGCGCTTTGTAGCTTTTTGCGGTTGGGGGCGCCGCAGCACCATTGTGCTGGCGGTCTGCGTTTCGCTTGAGGCCTGAGTAGTTTCAATAGTAGCTTCAGGCTTAAAGATTGTAAGAGTCATTTTTTAAGCACGCTTCTTTATGTACGAGGCCGCTCTACAACTTCCAGGGGAGCCAGTCCGAGAAACGACCCGTTGGCGAAAAGGCGGACGTGATATTGGCCGCTTACCTTGAACGTTATCGGGCCGCCGCGCATTCCCAGCGAGACGGGCGCGGCGTTAGATGGTGGTTGGATTGAGGCCGGGCCAAGGCTAGCGATAACTGAATCATCGGGAGCCGTGATCCTGATTTCAAGGTCCATAGGTTCTAGGACCCCCCAAAGGCGGACGAAGACAGTTAAGTTTGCCTTCGCCGCCGGCAGACTACCGAAGCCGATCCGGTCGAAGACCTCCATAATGATAGGGTTGCCAGCTGGCGTAGTCCCTATTTGCTCACAAACGAGCAGGCCTAAAACGACTGGCGGGTCGGTCGTTAAACCCTTTGGAGCAGCACCCGACTGATCCATTGACGACGGTTACTCTAAAGGACGCTTGCCTTCCCCTTAGACTTGACCCCCTGGCTGCTGGGGCGCTTAGGCCCGTCCTGCGCCTCGCGCCCGTCCTGCGCCTCGCGCCCGTCCTGCGCCTCGCGCCCGTCCTGCGCCTCGCGCCCGTCCTGCGCCTCGCGCCCGTCCTGCGCCTCGCGCCCGTCCTGCGCCTCGCGTTCCTCGCCCTTCTTGAGTTGATCCGGCGTTAGCTTAAAGAGCTGACGAGCGGCCTGCTCGAATCGCTCGAACGCCTTTGACTTCCTTGGCGCCTTCCGCTTTGCCACCGCCTCATTCTAACACCGTTCCGAGGACGCCGCCCATTCGGGCTAGCCGTGCGTCAAGTAAGTCAATCCCAAGTTTTTGGGGTTTTAGCCGGCGGCGGCCTCGGGGGTCACGTTCGCGCGGCGCAGCCGCTCGGCCATCGTGCGCATGACCTTGAGCGAGAAAGCCGGCGACTCGCCGACCAGCTTGAGGAACTCCTTCTCGTCGAGCCGCAGCAGCTTGGACGGGCTGCTGGCGACGGCCGTTCCGGTCCGCGGATGGCTGTCGACGAGCGCCATCTCCCCGAAGATGCTGCCGACGACGATGCGATCCACGACGCGTTCGCCCACGGTGATCTCGATCTGCCCTTCGAGCACCACGTACATGTGGTGTCCCTCGGCACCCTCGAGAAAGATCGTCTCGCCCTTGCGCACGTGCTGAACGTGCTGCGGGTCGAAACCCCGCAGTGCGCCCGACTCCATGCCTAATGGTTGGCTAAGCGCCGACGATTTCCGCTACCGTCGTGGGAACGACCGCAAACGTCAGCTCGGCGCGGTTCTCGTCGAAACCGACGCTCACGGTTTGGCCGTCGCGGATTTCGCCCGCGAGGATCTTGCGCCCCAGCGGCGTCTCCAGCTCCTTTTGAATCGTGCGTTTGAGCGGTCGAGCACCGTATGCGGGATCGTAGCCGACCTTCACCAGATGCCGCTTCGCCGCCTCGGAAAGCTCGAGCTTGATGCGCCGGTCGTCGAGCCGCCGCTGCACGCGAACGACTTGAATCTCGACGATCTTCAGCAGCTCGTCCTCCGAGAGCGCGTGGAACACGACCGTTTCATCCACGCGATTGAGAAATTCCGGACGGAAGTGCTGGCGCAGCTCGTCGAGCACCGTCGCGCGCATCACCGCGTACGCGGCATCACCGACGCCGCCGTGATAGTCGAGAATCCGCGTGCTTCCTATGTTCGAGGTCATGATCAAAATCGTGTTGCGGAAATCGACCAGCCGGCCTTGACCGTCCGTCAGACGGCCTTCGTCCAGGATCTGCAAGAAGACGTTGAAAACGTCGGGGTGCGCTTTCTCGATCTCGTCGAAGAGCACGACCGAGAACGGCTTGCGGCGCACGGATTCGGTGAGCTGCCCGCCTTCGTCGTAACCGACGTATCCCGGCGGAGCACCGATCATGCGCGCGACCGAATGCCGCTCGCCGTACTCCGACATGTCGATGCGGATCATGTTGCGCTCGTCATCGAAGAGATATTCCGCTAGGGCACGGGCCAGCTCGGTCTTACCGACGCCCGTCGGTCCCAGGAAGATGAACGAACCGATCGGCCGATTCGGATCGGAGAGACCCGAACGCGCGCGCACGATCGCTTCCGCGACCGCGGTCACCGCTTCGTCTTGACCGATGACGCGCCGGTGCAGCTCTTCGTCGAGCTTGAGCAGCTTTTGAATCTCGCCTTCGAGCAGCTTGCTGACCGGAATACCCGTCCACTTGCTGACGATCTCGGCGATGTCTTCTTCGTCGACTTCCTCTTTGAGCAGCCGCGGTTTGCCTTCGAGCGTCGCTTCTTCAGCCTTGAGCTGCTTCTCGAGGCTCGCAAGCCTGCCGTAGCGCAGCTCCGCGGCTTTGTTCAGGTCGTAGGCGCGCTCGGCCAGCTCGATTTCGCGCTTTGTCGTTTCGATCTGCTCGCGCAGCTCGCGCAGCTTGACGACGAGACCCTTCTCGCTCTGCCAGCGGGCGCGCATCTCGTCGCCCTCGGCACGCAGCTCGGCGATCTCCGATTCGATCTTCGTCAGCCGCGCTTTGCTCGCATCATCGGTCTCGCGCTTGAGCGCTTCGCGCTCGATCTCCAGCTGCATCTGACGACGCGCGATCTCGTCGATCTCCTGCGGCATCGAATCGATCTCCGTCCGCAGCTTCGCCGCGGCTTCGTCGACCAGGTCGATCGCTTTGTCAGGCAAGAAACGATCGGAGATGTAGCGATTGGAGAGTATCGCCGCGGCAACGAGCGCAGAGTCCTTGATGCGCACGCCGTGGTGGACTTCGTAGCGCTCCTTCAGCCCGCGCAGAATGGAGATCGTGTCGTCGACCGACGGTTGGTCGACCATCACCATCTGGAACCGGCGTTCGAGCGCGGCGTCTTTCTCGATGTATTTGCGGTATTCGTCGAGCGTCGTCGCGCCGATCATGTGCAGCTCGCCGCGGGCCAGCATCGGCTTGAGAAGATTGCCCGCGTCCATCGAGCCCTCGGTCTTGCCGGCTCCGACGACGGTATGCAGCTCGTCGATGAACGGAATGACCTGACCGTTCGAGCTGGTGATTTCTTTGAGGACTGCTTTTAGGCGTTCTTCGAACTCGCCGCGATATTTTGCGCCCGCGATGAGCGCGCCCATGTCGATCGTGACGATCTTCTTGTCCTTGAGCCCTTCGGGAACGTCGCCGCGCACGATACGCTGGGCGAGTCCTTCGACGATCGCCGTCTTGCCGACGCCGGGCTCGCCGATCAGCACCGGATTGTTCTTGGTGCGGCGCGAGAGCACTTGAATGATGCGGCGAATCTCGTCGTCGCGCCCGATCACGGGATCGAGCTTTCCTTGCGAGGCCGCCTTGGTAAGATCGCGGCCGTATCGCTCCAGCGTCCTGTACGTGCCTTCCGGATTTTGCGTGGTCACGCGCTGGTTGCCGCGCACTTCTTTCAGGCCGGCAAGCACTTTGTCGCGCGTCACGCCGGCGGCGCGCAGCGCCTTCGCGGCGTCCGTATTCGAATCGACGAGCGAGAGCAGCACGTGCTCGACGGACGTGTATTCGTCGCCGAGCTGCTTGGCTTCGGCCTCGGCTTGCGTGAAGATGCGCGGGATCGCCGGAGAGACGGTCACTTGCGCGTTGTCGGCATTGGACCCGGACAAGCGCGGCAAGCGACCGATCGCGGCATCGGCGGCGCGCCGCAGCGCGGCAACGTCGATGCCGGCCTTCTCGAGAATGGCGGGCGCCACGCCCTCATCTTGATCGAGCAGCACCGCGAGCAGATGCTCCGGAGCGGTCTGCGGATTGCGTTCGGAAAGAGCCCGCGAATACGCGCCGTTCAGCGCCTCCTGTACTCGCTGGGTCATGCGATCGGCGTTCATGTTCTTATCACTCTCTAAGACAGAGTGCTAATGTGAAGGGTTGCGCCCTTCCCACGGATAGCAAATAAAGTGACCGGTTGGTCGCTGCCGCGCGCTGCCTTCACATTTGATAGCGCTGCTCGACGATCAGCTGCGTGCCGGTGAAATCCGGCGAGGCGAACGGCGGCGCGAACGCGGCAATGCCGCTGAAGATCGTGCGCCGCAGCGACATCAGAAGCGATGCATGCGAGGATTCCCTGACGATCGCACCCGCAAAGTAGAGACGCTGCCCAAAGCCGATCGGCTCCGAGTACGTCCCTTGCATGCCGAAGCGGCCCATGCCCAGCGCTCCGAGGACGTTCGGCGAGAGGTGCCGCGCATACGTCAGCACCGCTTGCGGAACGTGATAGTCCACCGCATCGGCGGCCACGACGGCCGGTCTGGCGAGCTCGTCGTCGACCATATCGAGCGTCAGATCCCCGAAACGCGGATGCCATGCGATCCAGAGCGCGTAACGCCGCTGCGTGCCGAGCGTAGCGTTCGCAGGAAGTTGCGGGAGGTAGAAGCCGTCGACGAAGCCCGTGTACTCCGACGTGATCGTCGTCTCCGGATCGATCTGCCGGAGGTCCGTGAACTCGGTACGGACCTCGAGAGGGCCTCCGTCGACGAAATATCGCAACCGGTATCCCTGGCGGTTTACGCCGAGCACGTTGTTGTCGACGAGCTGGTAGTTGGATTTGAGCCATTGTCCCGGCCACGCGAACGCGGCGCTCCACTGATTCTCCGGAACGCCGTACGGAAGAAGCATCGTCGCGTACCGCGCGTCCATCCGATAGAGGTCCAGCTGCGCCGTGGCTCGTCCGAATGTCTTCACCAAACCGAGATGATAGTAGCCGCCGGGCGCGGACGTGCCGGGAAGCGCGACGTCTTGAGCGCCGTACCACGCTCGTCCCACATCGGCAGCTGCGTTGAGATTCCACGCCGGCATCAAATGAAACGTCGTGGAGAAACCGAGGATCGTCTGCTGCTGACCGCTGATGATGCTGGTGGGGAGCAGGCCCTGCGACGTCGGCAAGAACATCGGATCGGCGCCGAACGGCGTCGTCGTCGTAAAGGCCGCTCCCGACGTTTGGGCGTGCAGCATTTCGATCGAATAGCGCGTGCCATCGCGGTGCTCGATGAAGAGCGAGCCGATCGTTGCCCGTGCGCTCGTCCCCGGCAGAGACGGCAGCGCCGCATTCGATACCTCGAGCGTCGCCAGGCCGCGCTTGCCGACGATGTCGATCCCGTCGAGCGGCAGCACGGCGGACAGCGGTTGCCAGATGTCGCTGCCCGCGAGCCCGCTCGACAGGCTCTCGGCCGGGGCATACGCGATTGCGGGATTCACACTGGTCAGCGCGGGCTGCACGAAAACAAAACGGCTCGTCTGCGTGAGATCGAAGTATCCGCCTTTGATGACGAGGTTGCCGTCCGCCGTTGCGATCGATCCACCGAGAATCGACGCTCGGAATGCAATCGAATCGTCTTGCCCGGGCGCGGTCGGAAACACGATTGCGTAGGGAAGCGCCTGAGAACCCATGTGCGGATTCAATGCCGGAATCAGGTTCTCGCCCCAATAGGATGCGTTGGTCACGCTGCCGTTCACGTAACCCAGACCTCCGGTCAAGGTGAGGTTCAATGCCGGCGTGCGGAACGCCGCCGTCACGATCGATTGCCCGATTCCCGCGACGCCGGGCGTGAGCGGCGCGCTCGACAGCAGATCGTACGGCGTGTTCGGCGAAAGCGGCGAACCATTCCGAAAACCGGGCGCCTCCGGCGCGATTTGTCCCGGACCGGCGGTATTCTGATCGACGAACGTCGTCTCGAGCGTCCCCGACAGCTGCAGCCCCGGCGAACGCGGCGCCGGCGTCGGCGACGGCAACGTTGCGGTACTTTGCGCGCAAGCGCCCGTGGCTACCGCAAAAAAAAAGGTCCCGAGCGCCATGAAGCCGGCGACGTTTGCCAAACCGAAGAGCAGCTCGCGCAGAGCCGCGCGCGAGGACGTCAGGTGCTGCATGCAAGGCTCGGGACTTGCACCGCCGGACCCAATGTCCTAGCCGGGGTCTCTCGGCCGTTCCGGGTAGCGGCGTGTCTTCATGCGGATGCCTCATCGAACGAGGAATCCGAAAATATCTTACGCCCGCATCTCAAGCAACGAAGATGGACAGCGGCGTGGTCGGGTGCATATCGGTGTCGCTCGCGGGCGCGTGCACGGAGGGTTTGCCGTCCGGACGTTGCGAGCGTATGCGAAGCAGCGCGAGCAGATTGTGGAACGCGACTCGGATCATCAGGCGTACCCTCCCACGACCCTTACCTGCGGAAAAGCCCGGCCAATCCAACCGGTCCTTGCATTGTACGCCCCTCTGTCAAGCCGTCGCGGCAAGGCTCGGCACTTGGCCGCCGCTCATTTGAGGACGATGTCGAGCGTCACATCCACGACGGCGCCGATCGTCGGATCGAGCCGCGCCCCTTTCATGCCGAACGCGTGCCGGTCGATGTGCCCGACGGCGTGATACGTGGGATGCGCGGCGTCACCGCCGATCGTTACGTCGAGATGCTCCGGCCGGCTGACGCCGTGAATCGTGAGCAAGCCGTCCATGCCGAACGCCGCAGGTCCCTCCGGCTCGATCGTCGTGCTTCGGAACGTCATCTCGGGAAACCGCGCGACATCGAAATAGTCGGGACTGCGAATGCACGCGGACTGATCGGGGTCGCCCGTGTTCACCTCGCGTGCATCGAGGATCGCGCGAGCGCTGACCGGGATCGGCGAGCCCGCGGCGAGCGTTACCGAGCCGCCGAGGATCGGGATCGTTCCGGTGACGTGCGCGACGAAAATGTGCGAAACGACGAACGTTGCCTTCGACCTGCCGACGTCGAGCGCGCGCTCGGCGTAGGTCGCGGCGAGGGCACAGCGAGCGAACGCGAGGACGGCGCACGAAACGCCCAGAGCCAAAGCCGTCTTCCTCATCAGTAAGCGATCGTGAACTGCAGGTTCAGGGTATGCGCCGTCTGCGCAGCGTGCTCGATGACGTCTTCGAGCGTGACGCGCGAATTCTCGGTTGGTCCGTAGCCCAGCAGCAGCACCGCGTCGCGCGAAAAACCGTTGCTCGGATCGTTCGTCCCTTCGTACCTGCCGAGCGCATATAGCCGCTTGTTGAACGCGTAGCGCAGCTGCGTGAAACCTCCGCTCGACGAACAGCCTGCAAAGCCGGAAATTTCGCAATTCGAGTCCCAACCGGTCTGCAAGACGTTGTCGATCTCCCATCGTTTGTGATCGTCGTAAACGACGGCGTACCCGGTGCGTCCGAAGCGATTGAGCGAGCCATCGGCCAAAGGCCGCGTTCCCTCGTAGCGATACAGGCTGAGCGCGAGCGGACCCATCGCCTGCTGCGCGTAGCCCATCCAATCCGTGCCGGTCGTCGCTAAACCGCTTTGGCGATCGTGCCCCGGCCCGGCGAAGAATTGCGCGTTCAGACCGCGCAGAGGATCGCCGAAGCTCACGCGCGCGCCGATTTTGGGATCGAAAAACGTGAAGGGATTCTGACCGACCGTCTGATCGTAGATCGCGTAGTGCTGATAGGTGTCGCGAAACGTTTCGGGATCGACGGGCAGCGGCAGCGTGAATTGACCGCCTTGCACGTACACCGGGATGCGCGCACTCCAGGGATTGATGCGATCGATCACCCAGCCGTCGCGCAGCAGTCCCGGCATTGCGCCGTCGACGACGTACTGCTCCGCAAGGTAGCTTGCACGCGTGCCGACGGCGCCCGCGGCAAAGAGCTCGACTTCGTCGACGATCGCTTTCGGAAGACCGGCCCCGTTGGCGCCCGCGCCCTGGTTCACGCTCGAGGCGGCGAGATTCACCTTGCCCGCAAGGGGAAGCGCAGGCCCCGGCTCGAGGCCGGGAATCCGGTACCCGCTGGCCAGAAATGCCGCCCCGAACTCGTTCAAGTGCGGGATGACGGAATGGCACTTTTCGCACGTGACCCCGTACTGGTGCGCGAAAACCGGGATGGCGACGGCAGTCCGCTGCCGCAAACCGGCGGCAACGAGCACGGTCACTGCGAAAAGGACCCCAAGCAAGCGTCGCATGAAGGTCTATTAGGTGAGGCTAATACGATATCCTAGCCTTACCTACGTTCGTCATTAGGCCCGTGAAACCGCGGCCGGCTCCCCCCGCAGCGCCCGCACGTCGCCGGTGCGAATCGTGATGCCGGCCGCGTCGAACCACTCGAGCAGCGGCACCGCATATTTCCGCGACGTTCCGATCAGGTCGCGAAAGCGCGCCATCGTCATCGTGCCTTCTTTGCGCAGCACCGCTTCGACGCGCGCGCGCACCTCGGAGATCTGCGTGCCGCGATAGACCGCGTCGTGCACTTTCACGAGCGCGCTCGTGGCGAGCAGCGTCTCGTACGCTTCTTGCGCGCCGCGCACTTTCGTCGCGCGGAGCGCCGCGCTGAGGTCGTCGTACGGAACCGGAACCAGCGGGTTCGCAGGATCGATGCGTACGGCCGCATCGAAAAACGCGCGCTGCTCCGCCGTCAGCTCCGGCACGAAGCCCGGCGCGGCGTAATATCCGTGACGATAATCGAGCCGGCCTTCCTCGACGTACGTCGCGAGGATTCGCACCAGCGCGTTCTCTTGGAGCTGCAGCGTCTTGGCCAGCGCGACGGACGTGAGACCCATCCGCCAGGGCGCGGCCTGATGTGCCGCGGCGATCGCTGCGCTCGCGCGCGAGAACAGCTCGTCGGCGATGGCGCCGTCGACGTACGACACCGGTTTGGCGAGCTTGCGCGCAATGCCGCGTTCGACCAGCGACTCGAGCGTCGCGATCGTCCGCTCTTCGCGCACGTTCGCGCGCGCCGCAATGGTGGTGGCGATGCCCGACGCAGCGCCCAGCGCGCGCAGCACCGTGAGTATCGCCGTTTCTTCAGGCGATAGGTCGTCGCCGGCCGTTTGCGGTTCCTCGGGGGCTCCCGATGCGATCGTGCCGCCTCCGAGCAAATCTTTGGGCGAAAGGCGGCGCACGACGAATGCTTCGCCCGGATAACTCACGGCTGCACGGCGCAGCGTGAGCACGCCACGCACCGCGGCCGTCTCGACCGGCGCTTCTTCGAAGGTCAGCGTTCCGAGAATCTCTGCAGAACCGAGATACGCGCGAACGGCATTGCGCCGGCGCAAGATCGGCAGAGCGCTCGGAAGGGGTGCGAACGTCACCTCGTATTGACGGCGCGCGAGAAATTCAGGGCTTGCAAGGACTTCGCCGCGCGCGATCTCGCTCACGTCGACCTGCGGCAGATTCGCGGCTACGCGGCTGCCGCCGCCAACCTGCTGCTTCTTTTCGCCGAACACGTGCAAGCTGCGAATGCGGACGTCGCGGCCGCTGGGTTGGAGCCGCAACGTCTGACCGACGGCGAGCGTGCCTTGCATGAGCGTACCGGTGACGATCGTTCCATGGCCGGAAAGCGCGAAGACGCGATCGATCGGCAAAAACGCGGGTGCGTCCGGCTTGCGCGCCGGCAGGGATGCGAGCGCGTCGTGAATCGCCGCGCGCAATTCGCCGATACCCTCTCCGGTGATCGTCGAGACCGCGTACGCGGGCGCGTCGCCGGCGAGCGAGCCTCGCAACGCTTCGCGCGTCAGCTCTTCCGCAAACGCAAGCTCGTCGGCGTCGGTGAGATCGCGCTTTGTCAGCACCAGGATCGTGCGGCGCACGTTGAGATACGAAAGAATCGCGAGATGCTCGTGCGTTTGCGGGCGCGGTCCTTCGTTGGCGGCGACGACGAGGAGCAAGATCTCCATGCCTGCCGCTCCGGCCAGCATGTTGTGCAAAAAGCGTTCGTGGCCGGGAACGTCGACGATCCCCGCCTCGACACCATCGTCGAACCGCAAGTGCGCGAACCCGAGATCGAGCGTCATCCCGCGCAGCTGCTCTTCGCGCCAGCGGTCCGGATCGGTTCCGGTCAGCGCTCGCACGAGAGCCGACTTACCGTGATCGACGTGTCCGGCCGTGCCGAGGATGTGCATGGAGAATTTGCTGTTACGACGCGAACGCGCGCGCGACTGCCGCGGCGACGTCGTCGTCCCGCTGCGGCGGAATCGTACGCAAATCGATGAGAAAGCGCCCTCCCTCGACGCGGCCCACCAGCGCCGGCCGTCCCGTCCGGGCACGCCGGGCAAACGCATCGGTATCGCGCGGCGAGAGGGCGACCGCAACCGAGGGCAGCGCCGCTCCCGGCAGCGATCCGCCGCCGGCATAGGCTTGCGTCGGCGCCACCGACGGCACGAGCGCTTCGTCGATGCGGCTCACCAGCGCGCGCGCGCGTGCCGCAAGACTGTCCTTGGATGCCGCAAGCATCCCATAGATCGGAATGCGGCGAATATCGTCGGAATTGAGATACAGCCGCAACGTCGCGCCCAGCGCCGCGAGCGTTGCCTTGTCGACCCGAAGCGCGCGCAAGAGCGGATTCGTCCGGAGCCGCGCGATGCGCGCGCTGCGGCCGACGATGATGCCGGCTTGCGGTCCGCCCAGGAGCTTGTCGCCGGAAAACGCGACGAGCGCGCAGCCGTCACGCAACGCTTCGCTCACGGTGCGCTCGTGCGCGAGGCCGAAACGCTCGAGATCCACGATCGCACCGCTGCCGAGATCTTCGACTACGGGCACCCCGACGCGGCCGCCGAGCGCCGCCAGCTCCGCCGGCGCAACGTCTTCGACGAACCCCTCGAGACGATAGTTTGAGGCATGCGAGCGCAAGAATATCGCGGTGTTCGCCGAGACGGCGCGTTCGAAATCCGAAATGCGCACGCGGTTCGTCGTGCCGACCTCAACCAGACGTGCGCCGCTGCGCTCCAATACCTCCGGAAGCCGAAAGCCGCCGCCGATTTCGACGAGCTGATTGCGGGAGACCACGACTTCGCGATCTTTCGCAAGCGTTTGCAAGATGAGCAGCATCGCCGCCGCGCAGTTGTTCACGACGAGCGCGTCTTCGGCGCCGGTCGTCTCGCGAATGAGGTCGTTGACGCGCGCGTAGCGCGAGCCGCGCGCGCCGCTCTCGAGATCGAACTCGAGATTGCTGTAGCCGGAGGCGACCTCTTCGATCGCCGCCAGGGCCTCGGCGGCCAGCGGCGCGCGTCCCAAATTCGTGTGCAAGACGATACCCGTGCCGTTGAGCACGGGCAGCAAACCTTCATTCTCATACTGCGCGAGCGCGCGCGCGACGGCGTCGCGAATCGCTTCGAACGGCGGAACGCGGTCGTCGCGCATCGCGAGCGCGCGCGCCGCATCGAGCTCGCGCTCGATTGCCCGCTTCACCGTTCCGGCGCCGAGCGCCGCGGCATAGCGCGCCAGCAGCGGATCGGCGGTCAGCCGGTGGACGGCCGGCAGCGATCTAAGCTGCGACGGCGTGCTTGGCAATCATCGACGCAATCGCGTTCTCCGGCACGTAGCCCACGATGCGGTCGACCTCACGTCCACCTTTGAAGAGGATCAGGCACGGGATTCCGGAGACGTGATATTCGCCCGCGACCGACGGATTCTCGTCCGTGTTCAGCTTGACGAATTTCACGCTCGAGGTCTTCGATGCGAGCTTCTCGACAATCGGCGCCAACATGCGGCACGGTCCGCACCACGGAGCCCAAAAATCGACCAGCACCGGCTTGTCGGATTGGAGCACCTCGCTTTGAAACGTGCTCTGCGAAATCTCGGGAAGCGCACTCATTACCAGAAAACCTCCGAGGGTCCCAACCCGGGGTGGTCTGCGGCCGGTTGCGGCGGCTACGCGTAGCTCGGCGTGCGCGCGATGATCATGCGCCGCCGCATGAACGGCGCGCCGTTCGCCGGCACGTCGGTGGGAATCGCAAGCTCGTCGAGCACCGCGCGCACGCGCTGCAACCGCGAGTCCGCGCGGACGTCGAGGCCGTTCTGGCGATGCGCGCGGATCACCGTGCCGAGGTCGCACAGGCCCGCCCACTGCGTCGACTCCAGCCGCTCCAGCCGTACGACGATGGTTGCGCAGTTTGCAGGATCGAGCAAGCGAATGCTGCGGTCGAGCATTTGGCTCATCGTGGGATCGAGCTCGCCGATCAGATCGATCACGACGATCTCACGGCGGCCACGTTGATTCTTGGACACGCCCCCAGCTTACGCGCTCGGGCTCCGAACCGCCTGAGAGGAGTCGGCCATCGTCATCTCGTGGGGCGGTGCAGCCGTCCCAGAAACGTCCCAGCCGCAGCCGCGATACTTAGCATCGAGATGAATGGCGAAGCGCCCCGGATCGCGGTCGTCGACGACGAGCGCAGCGTCCGGGAACTCCTCGAAGTCGGACTCACGCAAGAAGGGTACGCAGTTCGTACGGCCGCGGATGGACAGCAAGCGCTGAACCTGATCCGGGAATGGCCGCCGGACTTGATCGTATTGGACGTGATGATGCCGAAAGTCGACGGCATTGCGCTTCTGCCCATGGTTCGCAAGCTCACCGAAGTCCCGGTGATCATGCTCAGTGCCAGAACCGAGGTCGCAGATCGCATCGAGGGGCTGCGCAGCGGAGCCGACGATTATCTCGTCAAGCCGTTTGATTTTGCCGAGCTGCTGGCGCGTTTGGAAACGGCGCTGCGGCGGCCGCGGCTCGCCAAACCGCATGCGTTGCGTTTCGCCGATCTGATGGTCGACCTCGAAGCGCGCCGCGTCATGCGCGATAATCGACGCGTCGATCTGTCGATGCGTGAATACGATCTGCTGGTCGCGCTGATGCGTTCTCCCAACCGCGTCTTCACGCGCGAACAGCTGCTCGATCTCGTATGGGGCAGCGATCGCGACGTCGGAACGGGCACCGTCGAGACGTACATTTCATATTTGCGCGCCAAGATCGACACACCGCCGCGGAGGAAACTGATCCACACGGTTCGCGGCGTCGGTTACGTCCTCAGGGAAGAATAATGCTTCGGTCGCTCCGCGGACGCATCACGTTCGCTTACGTCGCGTTCGTGGTGATCTCGTTCGCCGTCGTCGCCGCGGTGCTGGCCAATGAAGCGGTGCAGTTCTACGTCAGAAATGCGAACGACGCGGTTGCAAGCGCCGCAGCCGAAATCCGGCAGATCGTCGATACGCATCCGAACGCCGATTTTGCGATGCTGAGCGCGGAAGTCAGCCGGCTCGCCGGGAAGCCCGGGGTACGCATCGTCGGCTTCCAGCACCCGCCCGGCGACGCCGACGCGCGACCGCGCGGTCCGATTCATTTTCCGGCTCGCGGCTCCGTGATTTTCGTGCCGTTTGCGTCCGGTCGTCCGGGACCGCCCGCTCCGCCCGACCAGTCGCGCGATTCCGCGAACCGCATTCTCTTTTCGCTTTCCAACCTCACCGGACTTCGCCCGGCGCACGTCGACTCCGAAAGCGCGAGCTTCTTCATCTCGGCAGATCCGAACCGTCTCAAAACGCTGCTGACGTCCTACGCGATCCTCTTCGTCACCGGCCTCGTGCTCTTTGCAGCGCTCGGACTCCTCATCGGCGGATACCTGGCACGCCAGGCGCTCGCACCCATGATTGCCGTCACCGGTGCGCTGCAGCGGTTCGCAAGCGGCGACTTCACGCCGCAGCGCGTCACGACGCGCGATCGCACCGAAGTGGGTGATCTCGCCCAAGCCTTCAACGGCGCGGCGGCGCAGGTGGCGGCTGCCTTCGATGAGCGCCGGCGCGTCGAAGAGTACATTCGCCAATTCGTCGCGGACGCCGGCCACGAGCTCCGCACGCCGCTAACCGTCATCCGCGGTTACCTGGAAGTCTTGCAGCGCGGCGCCCTCAACGATCCGGCAAAACGCGCGCGTGCGTTCGAAACGCTGCAAACCGAAACGTCACGCATGCGCGCTCTCATCGAGAAGCTCATCGTTCTCGCGAGGCTGGAGCGGCCCGAACCGTCCGCGCCGGTGCGCGTCAACGTCGCGCAGGTCGCGCGCAACGTCGTGGATTTGCTGCGCAACGTCTCACCTCGACCCTCCATTACCCTCGACATGGACGAAGAAGCGTTCGTTCTCGCCGACGAAAACGAAATTCACGAAGCGATTGCGAATCTCGTCGACAACGCGCGCAAGTACGGCGAGGGCGCGCCGATTCGCGTCGAGATCGCGCGCGCGGACGGCGTGGTCATCACCCGCGTGACGGACGCCGGCCCGGGAATCCCGGCCGGCGACCGGTCGCACATTTTCGATCGTTTCTATCGCGGCGAGTCGCGCGGCGAAATCGAGGGCTCCGGCTTAGGGCTGGCGATCGCCGCGCAAGCGGTCAGCCGCGCGCACGGCACGCTGCGCCTGCTCGAAAGCCGGCCCGGAAAGACGGTCTTCGAGATCAAGCTCCCGGCCGCGCCGGAACGCGAGGAGCCTCCCGCGCCGGGCGAGCTGGTGCTCGGAGGGAAATCTAGGAGTTCGGCAGAGGAACAGGCTCGCCGGTGATCTCCGCGATCTCACTGCTCTGCTGCGAGAGATTGGCAACCGCGATCACCTGATCGCCCTCGTCGAGGCGCACCAGCCGCACGCCCTTGGTCGAACGGCCGGCCCGACGAATTTGGGCGACCGGAATGCGGGTGACGTTGTTGGCGCTCGTCATCAGCAAGAGCTCGTCGCTTTCGCGCACGAGAATCTGATCCACGACATTTCCGATCTCGCGCTCGCGCGCAAAGGCCTTCACGCCCTTTCCGCCGCGTGAGGTGTGGCGATATTCGTCGATCGGCGTGCGCTTGCCGAAGCCTTGCGAGGTCACGATCAGCACTTCGGTACGATCGCCTTCCACCACATCCATCGCGACGACGTCATCCCCCTCGGATAGCGTCATGGCTTTTACGCCGCGGGCGGCGCGCCCCATGGCGCGCACGTCCTTCTCGCTGAAATAAACCGCCATACCGCCGCTGCTCGCGAGAATGATGTCGCGTTTGCCGTCGGAGAGATCCGTTGCGAGCAGCTCGTCGTCCGGATCCAAGTTGATCGCGATCAGGCCGCTGCGCCGCACGTTGGCGAAATCTTCCAACCGCGTCTTCTTGATGACGCCGCGGCGCGTCACCATCACCAGATAACGATCTTCTTCGAACGTCTTGACCGGGAAGACGGCCGTGACCCCTTCTCCCGGCGGCAGCGTCAGCAGGTTGACCAGATTCGTGCCGCGCGCTTGCCGCGAGGTTTCCGGAACTTCATAGGCCTTGAGACGAAAGACGCGCCCCTTGTTCGTAAAGAACAACACCGTCTCGTGCGTCGTGGCAACGAAGAAATTGCGGACGACGTCCTCGCGCTTGAGGTTGCCGATCCCCATGACGCCGCGCCCGCCGCGGTTCTGCTGGCGAAACGTGTCGACGGAAACGCGCTTGATGTAACCGCCGGCCGTGACGGTGATGACGACCGGAATGTCGGCAATGATGTCTTCGATCGAGACTTCGCCTTCCGCGGCGACGATTTGCGTGCGACGGGGATCGTCGAAGCGCTTTTTGACGTCGGCGGACTCCTCTTTGATGATCGAGTCGACGCGCTCGCGCTTGGCGAGAATATCTTTGTAATCGGCGATCTTTTTCTTGAGATCGGCGTATTCGTCTTCGATCTTTTGACGCTCGAGGCCGGTCAGCGTGCGCAAGCGCATGTCGACGATCGCGTTCGCTTGAATCTCGGTGAGCTTGAATTTGTCCATCAAGCCCTTACGCGCGATATCGACCGTTTCGCTCGCGCGAATCAATTTGATGACGGCATCGATGTTGTCGAGCGCAATGCGGAAGCCTTCCAGCAGGTGCGCTCGTTCCTCGGCCTTGCGGAGATCGTATTGCGTCCGCTTGTAAACGACGACGCGGCGATGCTCGATGTACTGCAGGAGCATATCCTTGAGGGAGAGCACCTGCGGTTCCAGTGTCGTCAGCCCGGTCTCGCTCTTGACGGGCACGAGCGCCAGCATGTTGAAGCCGAAGGACGTCTGCAGCGGCGTGTGCTTGTAGATCTGATTGAGAACGACGTTGGGCGTCGCATTGCGGGCGAGCTCGACGACGACGCGCATGCCCTTACGGTTGCTCTCGTCGTGGCAGGCCGTGATACCGGCGATGCGCTTGTCGGAGTAAGCTTCCGCGATCGCCTCGACGATGCGTGATTTCGTGACTTGGAACGGCACCTCGGTGATGACGATCCGGTATTTACCGCGCTCTTCGACGATCTCGGCTTTGCCGCGAACGACCACCGAACCACGACCGGTCTTGTATGCTTCACGAATCGCCTCGCGACCCATGATGACGCCGGACGTCGGAAAGTCGGGGCCATGAACGATGGCAAAAAGTTGATCGTCGGAAGTATCGGGATGGTCGACGAGCAACGCGATGGCGTCGCAGATTTCGCCGATGTTGTGCGGCGGAATATTGGTTGCCATCCCGACCGCAATGCCGCTCGAGCCGTTGACGAGCAAATTCGGAAGGCGCGAGGGAAGGACGCTCGGCTCGGTCGTTTGATTGTCGAAGTTGGGGAGAAAATCGACCGTCTCTTTGTCGATGTCGGCGAGCATTTCGAGCGCCGCGCGCGCGAGCCGCGCTTCCGTGTAACGATATGCAGCCGGCGGATCGCCGTCTACGGAGCCGAAGTTCCCATGACCGTCCACCAGCGGGTAGCGGAGCGTAAAATCTTGAGCCATGCGCACGAGCGCGTCGTAGACTGACGAGTCGCCGTGGGGATGGTACGACTTGAGAACTTCTCCGACGATACCGGCGCATTTGCGGTGCTGCTTGTCCGGCGTAAAGCCCATCTCGCGCATCGCAAAGAGAATGCGGCGCTGCACCGGTTTGAGGCCGTCGCGCACGTCGGGAAGCGCGCGCGAGGCGATGACTGACATGGCATAGGCGAGATAGGAGCGTTCCATCTCGTCTTTGACCATGACGGTCGTGAGACGCTCGTTTTCTATTTCTTCGTTACTCCCTCAACGGATAACCCATCAATCGCCGAGCGGGATGCCCAGCTCGTCCGTCGCCACGTCGAGCTCGTCTTTGAACGATTCGACCGGCTCGGGCGCCGTGATGCGAAAATCCTCGAGCGGCTCGGCGGTATCGGACGACGCGGGAGCGTTGGTTTCGGCGGCGGCCTCGGCTTCGAGGTCCCAATTCAAATCGGCAGGCACGTCGCCGGATGAAGCAGCCGGTTGCGCATCTGCGGCTTGCAGGTTCAGCATGCCGCTCTCGAGGCGCGATTTGATCTCGGCCGCTCGCGCCCGAATCGCCGCAAGACTGCTCTCCGCCTTGGCGTCCAGCTCCGCGAGCAGCTCGGCTAAGCGATCTTGCGCGCTCATCACGTCGAGGAGCGCGGCTTGCGGACCGCGCCGAAAATCACGCCGACGATGCCGCCGAGAACCGCGCCGGCTAGGGCGAGCATCAACAGCGTCGTGCCGTACGCGCCGATGCGGCCGAACGAGAGGACTTGGACGGACGCGGCGACGCCTTCGATGAAGCCAGCAAGGACGGAGCAGACCGCTCCCGAGATCATGCCGACGACGATGTCGCTAAAACGCCGCACGTTAGGAGCGTTCCCCGCTCGCCTTGCTCTTTCTTCCCCCGAAGCGACGCGCGAGGCGGCCGCGGAGTTTGCCGCGCATTTACGTGCCGGCGACGTGGTTGCGGTCGAGGGAGCGCTCGGCAGCGGCAAAACGACCTTCGTCCGGGGCTTGGTCGCCGCAATCTCCGGAAAAGACGTGGCCACGAGTCCGACCTTCACGTTTTGGCACCGCTACCCCGGCATCGAGCACCTCGACCTCTACCGCGTCGAGGACGAGCGCGAGCTGGCCGACCTCGGCCTCGAAGAAGCATTTGGGCCGGGCACGATCGCGGTCGTCGAATGGCCGGAGCGCGCGCCGCAGCTGGTCGGGACGCCTGACTGGCGGGTTCGCATCACCGGCAGCGGCGAGCAGACGCGCGAGGTCACGATTTCACGGCGTGAATGAGCCTCTGCTTGCAATCGAAGGCGCGCTCGGCTGCTTTTCGGTCGCCTTGCTCGAACGCGGCGAGCTGATTGCCGAGCGACTCGACGGCCACGACGCGCTCGAGCGCGGGCTCGGGCTGGTCGACCGCGTGCTGGCCGCAGGCGGCACGCGGCTGGGCGGCCTCGGCGGCATCGCGGTCGGCACGGGACCAGGCGGTTTCACCGGCCTGCGCATCGCGATTGCATTCGCGAAATCGCTCGCGCTGGGCAGTGGGCTGCCGCTCGCGGGCGTCTCATCATTCGACATCCTCGACGCCGCGGCGAGCGCCGAGCGGATCGTTCCGCGCCTAACGGTGGTGCAAGGCCGCAAGGGGATTGCCTGCATTCGGCGCAGCGACGATGCCGGCAGCCGCGTCGCATGCGGACCGATCGAGACCGCGGTCGCACGATTGGTGGATGGCGCTGCGCGGATCGCGCTCGTCGGCGCAACGGAGGACGTCACGAGCGCCGTGCGCGAACGCGGAACACCGGTGCACATCGTTCCGCCGCCCGTGGAGCTGCCGGCTGCGACCCTCGCTCGCATCGCTCGCACGCGCGCGCCCGAACCGAGCCTGCACGCGGTCGCGCCGGATTACGGCGAGATTCCCGCGGCTAAGCTAAAGCGGGACCGCGCAGATGGGGCGGAGCGCCTTTCAAAATGAAGTTGATCGGAGAGCGGCAGCAAATCGCGCCGATGCGCCCGGAAGACATCCCGGTCGTCATCGCCATCGAATCGGTGTCGTTCTCGACGTCCTGGCCGGCAAATGCCTTCGCCAACGAAATCACCGAAAACAAGCTCGCGCACTATTATGTCGGACGGATCGACGGAAAGGTCGTTGCCTACGGCGGCATTTGGGTGATCCTCGAAGATTCGCACATCACGACGATCGCCGTGCACCCCGACTACCGCGGTCGCGGTCTCGGCGAACAGATGCTCGTGCATCTGCTCGACGAAGCGATGGCACGCGGTGCTTCATGGATCACGCTGGAAGTCCGCGAGAGCAATGAGATCGCCCAACGGCTCTATCGCAAATACGGCTTCACGAACGTGAGCGTGCGCCGTGCGTACTACAGCGACAACAACGAAAATGCCGTCGTGATGTGGGCCGGAAATCTGCGTGGCCAGCTCTATCGCAATCGCCTTCAGGCGCTGCGCGCCGCCCTGTACGGTTGACGGGACTCGAGTTCGTTCGTCTCGGCAAAGAGGTCCGTAGCGCTATCGGGCAGCGCCACCGCTTCGCGCACACGCTCGGTGTCGCGCGGCTCGCGCGCCGGCTGGCACTGCGCCACGGAGCCGACGCCGAGCGCGCGCTGCTCGCCGGGATGCTGCACGATCTGGCGCGATTGTATCCGCCGGAAGCACTGCTCGCGGAATGCCGGGCACGTGGAATGCCGATCGACGACTTCGAGCGCGCCAATCCCACGGTGCTGCACGCACGGCTCGGAGCCGAGCTGGCGCGCGAACGATTCGGCGTCAAGGATGAGGACGTGCTCCACGCGATCCGCACGCATACGCTGGGGTCGAACGTGATGTCGGCATTGGACGTCATCGTCTATTTGGCCGATGCGCTCGAACCGGGACGGCGCTTCGAGGAGCGCGCCGGGCTCGAGCGGCTCGCCATGCGCGATCTGGATGCAGCGATGCGCGAGACGCTGCGCGCCACCGTTGATTATCTCGAGGCGCAAGGGCGTCGCGTCGCTCCCGCCACCGCAGCCGCCATCAAATTCTTTGCCGCAAAGGAGAAGCAAACTGCCTGACCTTGCAGAGATCGTCCGCAGCGCAGCGGAGGACAAAAAAGCCGAAGACGTCGCCGTGCTGGATCTGGGCGGCCGAACGATCGTCGCCGACACGTTCGTGATCGCGACGGGCCGCTCGAGCGTGCAGACCCGCGCGATCGCGGATGCGATCATGGAGAGAACGCGCGCGGCGGGTTACGGCGTGGCGCGCACGGAGGGCTATGCGGACGGCGGCTGGATACTGATCGATCTGGGCAGCGTCGTCGCGCACGTCTTCACGCCGGAAAACCGGAGTTTCTACAATTTGGAGCGCTTGTGGGGGGCGACGGCGGCCTCCGGGCAGGCTCGCGCCGGTTCGTAGAGCGAGATGCCGGGCTACGCTCCACGAAGCAAGCGCGCGCGCCGTCAGAATCTCGTCCGGGCGGCGGTCTGGGTCTTTCTCCTCCTGTTCGTCGGGAGCGTCGTCGGCGTCGCGATCGTCACCGTCCGGGCACACTGAAACTCCCTTCGGCGGCCGGCGGTATCAGCCCGAGGAAGAGGAAGAAGCAACGTTCATGAGAGTTTTGGCCGCCTTGAGCACCTTTGTGCTCGGCTTTGCCCTCAATCTGACGCCGGCGCTGGCCCGCGACCAGTACGTCGTGGACAACGCGCATTTGTTCTCGGCGGCGGCGGTACAAGCGACCAACCAGCGGATCGCCGACTTCAACAGCCGCACCGGAAAAGAGATCTTCGTTTATACGACGCCGTCGCTGGACGGCATGACGCCGCAGAACGCCGCCGAGCGCGTCTTCGCGCAGCAGCAGGTCAACGGCGTGATGCTGTTCATCGCGAAATCGCCCAAGACGATCGGCGTCGTTCCCGATCGCGCGTCGCGCCCGTTCTTCCCGGCCGGATCGGAAAAGGCAATCCGAGATGCGATCGCGGCAAATTTCAATGCCGGTAATTTCGATCAGGGACTGCAGAACGGCGTTTCGCTCACGGAGAACATGTACCTCAGCCATCTGCCTGCGCGCCCTGCCGGCTACGCGCCCGTGGCTGCTCCACGCGCGCATGTGACGTCGGGCGGATTTAGCATGGGTTGGATCTTTCTCGTCCTGATCGCGATCGTCGGTTTCTTGGTGCTGCGCGCGATCTTTCGCGCGCTCTTCGCACCGCGCGTCGCCGGCCCGTACGGCCCGGGCGCAAGCCCGATGGCAGGGCCGGGCTACGGCGCGGGTTACGGCCCCGGCTTCGGGTACGGCCCGGGCTTCGGATACGGCGGCGGCGGCGGCTTCTGGAGCGGCCTGCTCGGTGGGCTCGGCGGCGCGTGGCTGGGCAACGAGCTCTTCGGCCAGCACAACGTCGGCCCGAGCATCGGCGGGGCAGGTCTCGCGCCCGGCCAGGATGCCGGCGGCGCGCAAGATATCGCCGGATTCCAATCCGATCCCGGCCAGGCCGACATGAGCAACGCCAGCTTCGGCGATTTTGGCGGCAGCGGCGATGCCGGCGGCGGCTGGGGCGGCGGCGACATCGGCGGGGGCGATTTCGGCGGAGGCTCGGGCGGCGGCTGGTAACGCGCCGCAGCGATTAAGAATCGGTTCGGATCGAAACCTCTAAGGACGATTTGAGGTCCGTCGGCTAGGATATTCCGGCATGCCCAGCGTTCGGTCAGTGTCCAGACGAGTCGCGGCGTCGTTGTTTGCGTGTACCTTCTGCGCGCTAGGCCTTGCCGCGTCCGCGCATCGCACCAGCCAGCCGCCGCTCACCGTCGACCAGGTGATTGCGAATCTCGTCGAGCGCAACGCGACGCTGACGACGTACGAAGCACACATCGCGATCCGCTTGCGCACCGGCATTCCTTTCCTCAACCCCGCGCTCGAAGGGAACACGTACTACAAGCGCCCGGACCGTTACGAAGTCGTGTTCACCAAATATCCGTCCTGGGCCAAGAGCTTCGAGGCCTTGTATAGCGACATCGGCGACCCGGCGGTTTGGTACAAGAAGTTTTCCTATACGCTTCACGGCACGAAGGCGTACAAGCATCACACCGATTTGGTGCTGCGGCTGATACAGCGCGTGCGGGGCGAGATCGATCACGAAGACGTTCTCGTCGATCCGCGCCGGTGGGTGATCGACGAGATGGAGTACGTCTACTATCGAGGCGGGCACATCAGCGTCGAACAGACCTATCGTCAGCTATCGGGCTTTTCCGTGCTCGATACCCAGCACGCGGTGATCGCAATGCCGCCCTTTCCTCGCGCGCGCGCCGACGCGCAATACTCGGATTATCGACTGAACGTTGCCATCAACGATTCCGTCTTCACGAAGAAGCAGACTCAGCACATCGGCGTCAGCCCGAAATAACCGCTATCCGAATCGCAGGGTGACCTTTGCGCCGCCGTCTTCGGCGTTTGCCAGCTCGACACGGCCGCCGAACCGCTCGACGGCCCCCTTCACGATTGCGAGGCCCAGCCCGGAACCCGGCCCCTCGCGCGCCGAATCGCCGCGCCAGAACCGGTCGGTGGCGTAGCGCAGCGCATCTTGCGAAAAACCGGCCCCGTCATCTCGTACCGTGAGGCGCACTTCGCCGTCGACTCGCCGCACGAGCAGATGGACGACACCGTTTGCGCGTGTGTGCCGCGTCGCATTGTCGAGCAATGCGATCAGCGCGCTTTCGAGCTGGGCGCGATCGCCGTAGATCGTGTGCCCGGCGGCCACATCCACGCGAACCGACACATTTCGCTGTCGCGCCAGCGGCTCGATTCGAACCGCGGCCGACTTCGCCAGATCACCAAGGTCGATCGCGACTCTCGGCGCCGGCTGCGCCTCGACCCGCGCCGCGAGAAGCAGCGCATCGACCAACCGCGTCAGGTCGTCGACTTCGAGACCGATCGTTCGAAGAGCGCGCCGGTACTCGTCGGATTCGCGCGGTTTTTTGAGCGCCAGCTCCGTCTCCGCACGGATCACCGCGAGAGGCCCGCGCAAGTCATGCGAGGCGTCGGCAACGAAGCGGCGCTGTCGCTCGAACGCCGCCTCGAGGCGTTCCAGCAGCCGGTCGAAGCTGGCGCACAATCGTCCGAGCTCGTCGTCCGCGCCGCGCCACTGGAGGCGTTCGGAGAGATCGTAACTTTCGATCTCGGAGACGAGCCCGGCCAATTCGGTAAGCGGCGACATCGCGCGTTTGGCCAGCAATCCCGCGATCGCGACACCGACGACCGTCAAAAACAGGCCAATTCCGACCAGCGCCAACAGGAAGATGCGAAGGAAATCCTCGTAGGCATCGCGCGACTCCCAGACCGCGATCGTCCCGACGCGGCGTCCCGCATCGAGAATCGGGGCGACCGCCGCCTCAGCCTTAGCGCCGGAGCCGACGGCGACGACCTTGGTCGCCGGACCTTTGCTTTCGCGCACGAGCGCGAGAACGTGCGAAGGCACTCGCTCGACGTTGTCTACGATCACGGTGCCGAACGCATCAGAGACTGCGCCGCTCATGCCGGTGCCGAGAATGCTCGCAAACTGCGCGCGATCCGATGCCTCCATGGCAATCGTGCCGTTCTTGCGTTCCACGATCGCGTCGATCGCGGTAACCGCCGTTTGCAGACGTGCAACGAACGCACGGCCGATCGTGACCCGAACGACGCCGTACGCGATGCCGGCGAAGATCGCGAGCGCGCAAACGAGCGCCGCGACCCATGTCAGCATGAGCCGCGTGCGGAACGGAAGCCGCGCGGTCACGAGCGGCCGAACCGGTATCCGAGCCCGCGCACCGTGTGAAGCAAGCGATCTTCACCATTCGCCTCGAGCTTGGCCCGAAGCCGCCGGACGTAGACGTCGACCACATTCGACTCGATGCGCGAGTCGTATCCCCACAGGGACTCGACGATCATGTCTCGCGTGAGCAGCTGTCCGGCATTGCGCATGAGATACTCGAGGAAGAGGCTCTCGCGCGCCGTGAGCCCGAGCGTTCGTCCCGCTCGTTCGGCGCGGCGTGCGGCGGGATCGTACACGACATCCTCCACGCGCAGCGCGGGTTGATGGTTCCCCGCCTCACGGCGAGAGATCGAGCGCAAGCGCGCCTCCAGCTCGTCGATGTCGAACGGCTTGCGCATGTAATCGTCGGCTCCGGCGTCCAAACCGGCTACCGCATCTTCAGGAGCGCTGCGCGCGGTGAGAAAAAGAATCGGCGTCCCGATGCCGGCGGCTCGAAGGTCGCGCACCACGCTGAACCCGTCTCGACCCGGCAGCATCGCGTCGAGAACGACGGCGTCGTATGCTCCCGTCACCGCGTAGGACAACCCGTCGAGGCCGTCGGCGGCATCATCGACAACGTGACCGGATTCGCTCAACGCTCGAGTGAGGACCTCGCGTAAGCGAGCGTCATCCTCGACCACGAGCACTTTCACCTCTTCATCTTCCTGTCATCTGGTGCGCTCATCATAGCGATCGTGCGGGCCCCGGCCGGTTTGCGTTTGCGCGCGCCAAGTTGATCCTGTTCGTCGCCGTCCTTCCGGCCGTCCTGGGACTCGGAAACGCCCCATGCTGACGCGGCTCTTCGTCCGACGACCGACGCTGTCGATGGTGGTCATCGCACTTGCCCTGCTTTCGGGCCTTTTTGCATGGAACACGCTGGTGCGGCAAGAGTACCCGAACGTCGCGCATCCCACGATCAACATCTCTGCAACCTATGCCGGAGCGCCGACGACCGTGATGCGCGACGCGGTCGTCATCCCAATCGAAGAGCAGGTGAGCGGCTCGCCGGATCTGCAGCACCTCAGCGCCGTCATCGAAGCGGGTCGCGCATCGATCACCGCCACGTTCGCGCTTTCTTCCAGCGTCCCGGCGGATTTGACGAACGTCCAGAAAGCCGTGCAGGCCGCGCAGTCGAACTTGCCGAGCGTCGTCGCGCCACCGGTGGTGCGCGCCAGCAATCCCAGCCAGCCCCACGTGGTGACGATCGCCGTCAGCTCGTCCACCCTGACGCCGAGCGCGCTGGCGCAGATCGTCATCAATCATTTGGTGCCGACGATCGAACAGATCGCCGGCGTATCGAAAGTCAACGTCGCGGGCGACGTCGTGCCCGCGTACGAAGTCCGCGTTCACCCGCACAAGCTTGCCTCCGAAGGTCTTACGCTCAACGACATCGTGTCGACTATCGCCGCGAATAACGTCCGCGCTCCCGGCGGCTTCGCCTACGAAGCGAATCGCCAAACATCGATCGACGTCCGCGGTGACATCACCTCGCCACGCTCTCTCGCGTCACTCTTGATCCAGGGCGGCTCCTCGTCGCGACCAGCGGACGCGGTCGGATCTCTCGACAACTGGGTCCGCGTGCCGCATCTGGTGAGCATCGGTCAAGTTGCCGACGTGCGCAATTCTCACGAGCCGCAGCTCGATTACGCATCGGTCGAAGGCCACCGAAGCATCCTCTTGGAGGTCCGCAAGGGAACCTCGCAATCCGAGGTGACCGTTGCAAACAACGTTTTGGCCGAGCTCCCGGCGTTAGAGCGCCAGTTTCCTCAGATTCATTTTAAGATCGTCGAGGTTCAGGCCAAAGTCACCGAGCAGCAGCTCTGGGGCGTCATCAGAACCCTGCTCGAAGGGATTGCGCTGACGGCAATCGTCATGCTGTTCTTCCTGCAGTCGTGGCGTAACGCCGTCGTCGTCATGATCTCCATCCCCGTTTCGCTAGCCGTCGCCTTGTTCGTGATGCGTCTGCTCGGTTTGACGATCGATACGATCTCGCTGCTGGCGATGACGTTGGTTTTCGGCATACTCATCGATGGTTCGACCGTGGTCCTGGAAAACGCGGAGCGGCATTGCCGGACACTGCGGCAGCCGCCGGAGGAAGCGGCCGTTAACGCGCGCTCGGAGATTGGAACGGCGACGGTCGTCCTCACGCTCGTCGACGTCGTCGTCTTCCTGCCGATCGCGTTTTTGCATGGGCCGATTGGCCGCGAGCTCGCCGAGTTCGGAATCGTCGTGACGGTCTCCACCCTGACCTCGCTTCTCATCTCCTTCACGGTGACGCCGGGGCTAGCCGGAATCTGGTCGCTGCATTCGAGGTGGCAGGCACCGGCAATCGTTCGGGCGTTCGGAGCGGGGTTCGAGCGCGTTCGCCGGTGGTACGCATCGCACGCGTTGAATTGGGGTCTTCGGCATCCGCAAACCGTCATCGGTGCCGCCGCCGCGTCGCTGATCGTCGCTCTTCTCCTGGTACCGACCGGCATCGTCGGCGAGGAATTCATCCCTCCGCAGGATCGGGGTGAGATTTACGTTCAGCTCACCTACCCCGTGGGGACGCCGCTGCAACGAACCAAGGCGACGTTGCTGAGCCTCGAGCGGTCGGTGGACGGTATTCCCGATCTGCGCTCCGAGACGACGATCGCCGGACGCTATTCGGCGCCGTTCGGACATACGGTTTCCGAACCGAACGTCGGTCAGATTCATCTGTTCCTTCGCTATGTCCGCCGGCATTCGACCGGCTTTTGGGTGCGAAGGCTGCGAGCCATGGTCGCCCGTCTGTCGCCCTCGGCACATGCAGTCGTCATCGCCGCAAGCGGGACCGGCGGCGGAAGCGTCCAGCCGATCGACGAGGTCGTTTCCTTACGCGACGGCCGAGATCCGACGGCGTACGCACGCCGCGTCTATGAGGCCATCCGTTCCACACCCGGCACGATCAACGTGAGCAGCTCGGCTCGCCGCCTGACCCCGCAGCTTTCCGTCGTCTTCGATCGCGCGATGGCTCGGACGCTCGATGTGAGCATCGGTGATGCGGCCACGGCCGTGGAGGCCGCGTTCGGCGGCGCCATCGCGTCGCAGTTCAGCACGACCAACGGACTGGTCTACGTTCAAGTGATCTATCCCCTCGCGCACTTGCACGACCCGCGCGCGATTCTGAAGATCCCGATCCGAGCGCTCAACGGCTCGATCGCACACGTCGGCGACGTTGCGCGCCTGAAATGGGCCCCGGCTCCGCCGCTGATCGTCCGGCAGGACCGAGCGGACGTCGTCCACATCAACGCCGATGTTGCGCACGGCTACGCTCTCTCGAACGTGCAGCACGCCCTGGCCGCGCGAATCACCGCGCTGCATCTGACGTCTTACGTAAGAGTCGGCTCGACACCGAACGGCCAGCAGGCTCGGATGAAAGAGGTGCTTGCAGACCTCGGCGGCTCGCTCGTCCTTTCCCTGATACTGGTGTTTCTGCTCATGGTCGCACTCTACGACAGCTATCTCTCGCCGTTCATCATCATGTTCGCCGTTCCGGTCGCCGTCTTCGGCGCGCTGGGCGCGCTGGCGCTCACGCATCAGACGCTCAACCTGTTTTCGCTGATCGGCTGCCTGATGCTCATCGGCATCGTGACCAAGAACGGGATTCTTTTGGTCGATTATGCAAACACGCTGCGCCGTCAGGGTGCGGGGCGCATCCGCGCCATAAAAGAAAGCGCGCAAGCACGCTTCCGCCCCATCGTGATGACGACCGTCTCCATGATCGCCGCTATGACGCCGCTGGCGCTGGCGCTCGAGCCTGGTTCGCAAATCCGGCAGAGCCTCGGCATCGTGGTCATCGGTGGAATGTCGAGCTCGCTCTTGCTGTCTCTCGTGCTCGTACCGGTCATGTACCTGCGCCTCGCACCCAAAGACCGTCAAGCGCGAGCGCACCGGCAAGCCGCGCGGCGGACCGCGATCGAGGTTTCGTGACGATCGTGCGCCGCTTATCGCGCCGGGATGCGTGGCGCGTGCTCGCGGCCTGGGCGTGGCTGCTGCTTGGCGGCTGCGCCGCGAAGCCGGCGGTGCCGCCCTCTGACAACGCGATGAGGGTCCGTACGAGCGTTGCCAGAATCGCGGTTCTGCATCCGTCCGAGACGCTGGCGGGAATCATCGCACCCCATCGCAGCGTCGCGCTCTCGTCCTCACTGCCGGAGCCCGCGGTTGCGGTCTACGTGCACGAAGGCATGATGGTCCGCAAGGGGCAGGTTCTGGCAAAGCTCGCCACCGACGACCTGCAAGCGAAACTTGCGGCAGCGCGGCAGACGGTGGCGGCCGACCGCGCGAAGGTGGCGCAGATCGCCTATCAGTCGCGCGAGACGTTCGCACATGGTTCGAGCGCGATGCTGTCGGCACGATCCGCGGTCGCACAAGACCGCATCACCCTGCAGCAAGATCTGCTCGACCAGCAGCGCGACGTCGGCCTCGCGCAAAAGGGATACTTGTCGGCACAGGCGCTCGATCTCCAGCGGGCAAAAGTTGCGCTGGACGAGCAAGCGCTGCATGCGGCGCGCGCGCAGCTGCGCGCGGCAACTCTGGATGTCAGCCTGAACGGCAACCCCGGCGGCAGCTCGCCGCACGGGTTGCTCGCATCGAACGTCGCGGAGGCGCGCGCGCAAGCTCGCGTTGCGGCCGCGCAGGCACGGGAGATCGAGCGAGAGATCGCGCGGGCCGTCATTGTCTCGCCGATAAACGGAATCGTCGTCAACCGCAATCTGAATCCCGGCGAGTATCCTTCGGGGCGGCAGATCTTCACGCTGCAGAATATTTCGCACGTCTACGCCGTGCTCGATGCTTCCAGCAAGGAGGTATTCCCGGTACGTCCCGGATTGACGGTGAATGTCGCGCGCAGCGACGGCTCTCGCTCCCGCACCGCTGCGGGCGTGGTGACGGCGGTTTTGCCGCAGGTGCAGCCCGGCTCGACAAACTTCGCGATCAAGGCCGATCTCGCGAATCCAAGCGGCGCCTGGCTTCCCGGAATGCCGGTCGTCGCGAGGATCCAGCTGCCCGCTGCGCGCGGCACGGTGATCCCCGCGACGGCGTTTCTGAACGATCGGCACGACTCCGTGATGGTCGTCAAAGAGGGAAGAGCCGAGAAAGTGCACGTGAAGGAGGTTGCATCCGATCCCGGGCTCGCGATCGTAACCGTTCTGCAGCCTGGAACGCGCGTCGTGACGGACGGTGGACTAGGCCTGGCGTCCGGGACACCGGTCGAGACGCGCTAGCGGAGGGGCCGCTAGTTCAGCGCGACTTCGAAGAGGCCCGCGGCGCCCTGACCACCGCCGACGCACATCGTCACGACGACGTATTTCACTTTGCGCCGCCGTCCTTCCAGCAGCGCGTGCATCACGAGGCGCGTCCCGCTCACGCCGTACGGATGCCCGACGGCAATCGCGCCGCCGTCGACGTTGAAGCGCTCGTTCGGAATGCCGAGCTTGTCGCGGCAATAGACCGTTTGCACGGCGAAGGCCTCGTTGAGCTCCCACAGGCCGATGTCGTCGAGCGCGAGATCGTGCCGTCGCAGAAGCTCGGGAACCGCGAACACGGGACCGATACCCATCTCGCCGGGTTCGCACCCGACGACGACCATCCCGCGATAAAAGCCCAGGGGCTTGATGTTGCGCCGCTCGGCGAGCTTCGCATCCATTACGACAACCGCAGCGGCGCCGTCAGACAGCTGCGATGAGTTGCCGGCGGTGATCGTCGATTTCGGATCGATCACGCCTTTGAGCGAGGCGAGTCCCTCGAGCGTCGTGTCGGGACGGTTGCCCTCGTCTTTCGTGAGGACGACCTGCTCCTCGCGCACGGTGCCGGTGTCTTTGTCTTCGACGTATTTCCACGACGGCAGCGGCACGATCTCTTCGTCGAACCTGCCTGCCGCCTGGGCCGCGGCGACCCGCTGCTGGCTCTGCAAAGCGTATTCGTCCTGCCGTTCGCGCGTGATGTTATAGTGCTTGGCGACGTTGTCCGCGCTATGCAGCATAGGAATGTAGATGTCCGGCTCGTGCCGCAGGATCCACTCTTCGGTGAAGTGGTGACGGTTGACGTTGTTTTGCACCATGCTGATCGACTCGCAGCCGCCGGCAACCATGACGTTCGCGCCGTCGACGATGACGCGCTGCGCCGCGAGCGACACGGATTGCAGTCCCGACGCGCAGTAGCGGTTGATCGTCGTGCCGGGAACTTTCAAGGGAAGCCCCGCGCGCAGCGCGGCAACGCGGCCGAGATTGTGGCCGGTGGCGCCTTCCGGAAGCCCGACGCCGAGCACGACGTCTTCGACTTCTTCCGGAGCGACCTTGGCTCGCTCTACAGCGTGCTTGATGACGTGTCCGGCCATCGTCGCACCGTGCGTCTGATTGAATGCGCCCCGAAAAGCTTTTCCGATTGGCGTGCGCGCCGCCGAAACGATCGCCGCTTCACGCATGGGCAAGCTCCTTTTCCCTTCTCTGCGGCTTGAGATCCGCGACCTTGCCGCCGCTCTTGGCGAGCTCGGTCAACGCCGGCGAAATCTCCCATCCGAACGCCTTCATATCGGCGAGCATGTGCTCGAGGCCGATCTCGTCCGCATACCACATCGGCCCGCCGTGATGCGGCGGGAAACCGTAGCCGTAGACGTAGACGATATCGATGTCGCCGGGCCGCAGCGCGACGCCCCTTCGCACGAGCTCGGCACCGACGTTGACCAGCGCGTAGATCAGGCGCTTGACGATCTCGTCATCGCTCACTCGGCGCGGATTGATGCCGGCCGCCTTTGCCTCTTCCGCAAAGAGCGCCTCGACGTCCGGATCCGGGATCGCCTCGCGGCCGCCTTTTTCGTACTTGTGAAATCCGGCGCCGGTCTTCTGGCCGTATCGTCCGAGCCGATACAGACGATCGATGATGTTCGTGCGCTTGCCGACCGCGTCGCCGCGATCTTGCTGGATGCGCCAGAACACGTCGACGCCCGAGAGGTCGAAGGTCGCAAACGGGCCCATCGCCATCCCGAAATCCTTCAGCACCGCATCGACGCGGCTGGGCGCCACGCCGTCCTCCGCCAGCGAGATCGCTTCGCGCGCGTAATCGAAGAACATGCGGTTTCCGATGAAGCCGAATTCGTTGCCGGAAAGCACGCTGACTTTGCGCAGCGCCTTGCCGAGCTTCATCGCGGTGCCCAGCGTCTGCGCCGACGACGCTTTCCCTCGCACGATCTCGAGCAGCTTCATGATGTTCGCCGGCGCGAAGAAATGCGTTCCGACGACTTTGTCTGCGCGCTTCGTTTGGGCGGCCATTGCATCGATGTCGAGCGTCGAGGTGTTGCTGGCGAGAATGGCTTGCGGCTTGACCACCGCATCGAGCTTTTTGAATGCGTCCTTTTTGACGTCCATGTTCTCGAAGACGGCCTCGATCACGATGTCCACGTCGCTGAGCGCGGCATAATCCTTCTCGAACGCGATCGACTGCGCGCGCTTCCACGCATCCTCTTGCGTAAGCCGTCCGCGCTGCACCTGATACGAAAACGTGCCGAAAATCGTTTGCCGGCTGCGCTCGACTTGCTGGTCTTGCGGCTCGACGATCGTTACCGGGATGCCGGCGCTCGCGAAGGCGATCGCGATACCGGTTCCCATGGTGCCGCCGCCGACGATACCGGCGGATTTGATCTCCAGCGGCTCGGCTGGCTCAAGACCGGGAATCTTGCTCAGCTCGCGCTCCGCAAAAAAGAGGTGGATGAGCGCTTGCGCCGGCGCCGAGCGAACGCATTCATCGAACAGGCGAAACTCGCGCGCGAGACCGTGCGCGAAATCGAGGTCGAGCGCAGCTTCGACGGCGTCGATGAGCTTGTGCGCGGCGAAGCCGCCGCGGTCTTCGGGTGGCACCATCTTGTGCGCTTGCGCGACGGCGAACGGTGCGGCGAAGAGGCCCATACCTTTTATGCCGAGCTCGGCTTGCCGGTGTGAGATGCGGCGGCGCGGCGAACGCACAAATTTCATCGCCGCCTCGACGAGATCGCCTTCGACGACTTCATCGAGGATGCCCAGCTCCTTCGCGCGCGCTGCCTCGACGGCATCGCCTTTGAGCATCAGCTCGAGCGCGGGCTGCGCGCCGATGAGGCGCGGGAGCCGCTGGGTCGCACCCGCACCGGGGATGATGCCGAGCTTGATCTCCGGCTGCCCGACTTTCGCACCGGCTTTTGCGATGCGGTAGTCGCAGCCCAGCGCCAGCTCCAGGCCGCCGCCGAGCGCGTTGCGCTCGATCGCGGCGACGTACGTCTTCTTGCCGCGCTCGATGGCGGCGATGACGTCACGGATGTTGATGGATTTGTATGACGGCTCGCGCAGGAAGTCGTTGATGTCGGCACCGCCGCTGAAGATCCCGTTTGCGCCGACGATGACGACGGCCGCGACGTTCTCATCGCTCTCAGCCCGTTCGATGGCGGGCAGCAGCTCCGCCGAGATTGCGAAGCCCAGCGCGTTGATCGGCGGATTGTCGAGCGTGATGACGCGCGCGCCGTCGTGCGTCGCTTCTTTGATGAGGGCCATTATGCGGTCACCGCGACTTTCCGGTCGAGCTCGAACTGCTCGGCACCGAGAGCCATGACGCTCGCTGCGCCTTGCGCGATCTCGTGCTGCAGCCAGCGTGCCTGGCTGAGGACGTGATCGGCGTAGAAGCGCGCCGTGGCCAACTTGGCCTTGTAGAACTCAGTCTCGGCATCGCCGGCTGCGATTTTCGCAACCGCGATTTGCGCCGCGCGCGCCATCTGCCAGCCGCCTGCGACGATGCCCCACAATTTCAGATAAGGAACGGAGCACGCGACGCCGTTGCGCAAGTCGCCCATCGCGCTCATGCCGATGGCTTGGGAGGTTGCTGCGAGCGCATCGATCCCTCGCGCCAGCTCGGCGCCGATCGCTTTGACGTCCGCGTCTTGCTCGCCCTCGAGCGACGCGGCGAATCTCTTCATCCTCGTGATGACGGCCGTTGCGCTCGCTCCCATGTCGCGAATAAGCTTGCGCCCGACCAGGTCGAGCGCTTGAATGCCGGTCGTACCCTCGTAGATCGCCGTGATGCGCACGTCGCGGTATTGCTGCGCGATGCCGGTTTCTTCGATGTAGCCCATGCCGCCGAAGACTTGCAGCGCGGTGGAGCAAACATCGATCGCGACCTCGGTGCACCAGCCTTTGACGACCGGAATCATCAACTCGACGAACGCGCGATGCTCTTTTCGCACGCTCTCGTCGGGGCTCTTGAGCGAGTAGTCGAGCGAGGCGGCCGTCACGTACGAAAGAGCCCGCATCGCCTCGATCTGCGATTTCATCCACATCAGCATCCTGCGAACGTCCGGATGGTGGAAGATCGTGACCGGCTGCGCGCCGCGCGAAGCAAAGTCTTTGATGTCGCGGCTCTGCACGCGCTCTTTGGCGTAGGCGAGCGCGCTCTGATAGGCACGATCCGCGATGGCGAGCCCCTGCACGCCGACGGAGAAGCGCGCCGCATTCATCATGATGAACATGTACTCGAGCCCGCGATTCGGCTCGCCGACGAGATAGCCGATCGCGCCGCCGGTCTTCTCGCCGTAGTTGAGCGTGCACGTCGGGTTGGCATTGATGCCGAGCTTGTGCTCGATCGACGCGCAATGCACGTCGTTACGCTCGCCCAGCGAGCCATCCGCGTTCACCAGGAACTTCGGCACGATGAACATCGAGATGCCCTTGGTGCCCTCGGGCGCATCCGGCAAGCGCGCCAGCACGAGATGCACGATGTTCGGGGCCAGATCGTGCTCGCCGAACGTGATGAAGATCTTTTGCCCGCTGATGCGATAGTGGTCGCCTTCCGGTACGGCCTTGGTGCGCACGGCCGCGAGGTCGCTGCCGGCTTGCGGCTCCGTGAGGCACATCGTCCCCGTCCACTCGCCCGAGACGAGTTTCGGGATATACATGTTCTTCTGTTCGTCCGAACCGGTCAGCTCGATCGCTTCGATTGCGCCCTGATTGAGCAGCGGACCGTTCGCGAAGCCGACGTTGGCGCCGTTCCACATCTCCAGCGTCGGACCGAGCAGGAGCTGCGGCAAACCTTGGCCGCCGAATTCCGGCGGCACAGGCAAGCCGATCCAACCGGCTTTTGCGAATTGCGCGTACGCTTCTTTGAAGCCCTTAGGCGTCGTTACCTCGCCGTCGCGCCACGTGCAGCCTTCCTTGTCACCCGAATGGTTGATCGGATCGAGCACTTCGGTTGCAAAATTGGCGGCTTCTTCGAGGATGGGATCTAGCACGTCGGCCGCCTCTTGGTAACCGGGAAGCTTCGCGACATCGCCGGCGCCGGCAAGCTCTCTCAAAACGAACTGCATGTCGCGCAGCGGCGCGCGGTAGGTGCTCATCGATTCTCTCCTATGACTCGTCGCAAATGCGGTTGATACAGCTCGTCGCGCAAGCGATCGACGGCCGAAGAAATCACGTCTAAGTACGGGCGCATGTTGTTCTTGATGCGCGAAAGGCGCTCGCGCCCCGCGGGCGTGATCGTGTACATCCGCCGCGAGCGCTTCGTGGGATGCTCCCACTCGCCGGCGATGAAGCCGCGCTCTTCCAAGCGCCGCAAGAGCGGATAGATCGTGTTGGTGTTGACGCCGAAGAGGCCCGAGCAGATCGCCTCGATGCGCTGCATGAGGCCGTAGCCGTGCTCGGGGCCCTGATCCAGAAAGTGGAGGACGAGCACCGGGAAGACGGTCTTGCTCTTGACCGGCCCACGCAGGACGCTCTCGACGGAGGGCGCCGGGTGGCCGGGCTGCGCCTTAGGCATGTCGGAACTAGATAATGATACTTTTAATAATGTCCGTCAAGCCCTGCGCCTAACCGACGCCTCGGCGCGGTACGCTTCTTCGATGAGATCCGCGTAGCGGTGCTCCACGATCCGGCGGCGGACTTTGAGCGTCGGCGAGAGCTCGCCGGCCTCGATCGTCAGGTCGCGAGGCAGGATCGCAAAACGGCGGATCTGCTCGAATTTTCCGAGCTCCGCCGTGTGCTCGAGGACCTCCGCTTCCAAGAACGCACGCACGTCGCCGCGGGCGGACAGCTGCCCCACGTCTTCGATGCCGTCGAGGGAAAGCTCGCGCCGGATCAGCTCCCAGTTCGGTGCGATCAGCGCCGCCGGATGCGACCGCCCGTTGCCCACGACGACGGCCTGATTGATGAAGACCGAGCGCTTGAGCGACGCTTCCACCCGTGACGGCGCGACGAATTTTCCGGTCGACGTCTTGAAGACTTCCTTCTTACGGTCCGTGATGCGCAGATAGCCGTCGGCGTCGAACTCGCCGATATCGCCCGTGTGATACCAGCCGTCTTGGATGGCCGCGGACGTCGCTTCGGGATCCTTATAGTAGCCGAGCATCACGTTCGGCCCGCGCGCGAGGATCTCGCCGTCGCCGGCGATCTTGATTTCGAGGTTCGGCAGCGGTTTTCCGACCGTACCGATGCGGTTGGTCTCAAAACGGTTCTCCGTCAGAACCGGCGCGCATTCGGTGGGTCCGTAGCCCTCCAAGATGACGATGCCGGCGCCCGCAAGCGTATAGCTGATGTCGAGGTGCAGCGGCGCGCTTCCACAGCACAGGTACTTGACGCGATCCAGGCCGAGCGCCGGACGCAGCTTGCGCAAGACCAGCGTGTGCGCGAGCGAGAATTGCAAGCGCAGCGCCGGCGACGGCGACGCTTTGCGGTCGGCGGCGCGCATGTAGTCGCGGCTGACGCCGAGCGCCCACGGCACGAGACGCGCGCGCATGCCGCCTTCGCTTTTGGCTTTCGAGACGACCGCCGCGAGCACGCGCTCGAAGATCCGCGGCACCGTGCTCATGAAGACGGGCCGCACGTCGCGCAGATCCGCCAGCAGCTCCTCGGGCCCGTGGCAGATGTGCACGCTCACCCGCGTCATGAGGTAACCGTAAATCATGTGGTGCTCGAAAATATGCGAGAACGGCAACATCGAGAGGACGTGCTCGCCGGCCGAGATCGAGCCGAAACCGTAGCCGAAGGACGCGGTAACGTTCGAGATGATGTTGTTGTGGGAGAGCATCACCCCTTTGGGCGGCCCGGTCGTGCCGGAGGTGTAGATCAGCACCGCCATCGAGCTCGGATCGGTGCGGGAGCTGTAGCCTGCGACCTCGATCTTGCCGTCCTCGCGGCGGGCGCGCCCTTTCGCTTCGAGGACGCGCAGCGAATCCTGCGCGTCGGCGTGAAAGCAGATGACGCGCGGGCAATTCGGAACGTCGCGTTGCAGCCGCTCGGACAGCACCAGGGTGCCGGCGAAGACCAGCTTCGCGCCGCTGTGCTCGATGATATACGCGACTTGATCCAGCGCTTGCGTCGCGAAGATCGGCACGACGACGAAGCCGGCCGCGAGAATCGCGTTGTCGACGACGAGCCAATCGATGCAGTTCTCGGCGATGAGCGCGATACGATCGCCCGGCTCGAGACCCGGCGTCGAGCGGAGCGCTACTGCGACGTCGTCGATGCGCGCTTGCAGCTCCGCCGTCGAGAGCCCGCGCCACGTTCCCGCAACGCGCTCGACGAGCGCGTCGGCGCGCGGCTGCGAAAGATGTTCGCGCACGAACGCAGGCAGCGTGCTCATGCCGCGCTGGGGTTCCCTACCGCACGACGAGATACCGCCCGAGCGAGATCAAGCGTCCTTCGGAGAGACCGTCGAGATCGCTGAGGTCGTCGAGCGTCGCGAACGGGCCGACCACCGCACGGTACGCGACGATGCGGCGCGCCAGATCCGGCGTGATTCCGGGCACGCGCGCAAGCTCGCGCGCATCGGCGTGGTTGAGGTCGACGACGAGCTGGATATGCGATTTGGGGTGACGGCGCGTGCTGCGTTTCTGGTAGCCGCGCGGCGTGTGCCCGCGGGGACGATGACGGTCGTGGTTCGACTCCGCGCCCCGACGGGGCGCTCCGCTCACCATGACACGCCGGCGGGGCGCTCCGCTCACCATGACACGCCGGTCGGGCGCTTCGCTCGCCATGACGGCGGGCGAAAACGCGGGAGCGGCGCGGGGCGGGCGCACCAAGGCGGCAGTCAGCAGCGCGGCGCCGAGCGCACCGGCAACGATGATCTCGCGTGTCACGTCCTTCCTTCACGACACGAACCCCGTCCGGCAACCCCGACCTGCGCTCGCTCCGCGCGCTAAGGATTTTCCGCTCGGTGAGCCCAAAGAGCCCGTGATGGCAGTGGAGCACGCGCCCGGGACGGCGCAAGGCTACGATTTTCGTTCGATCGAGAAAGCTTGGCAGCAGCGCTGGGAAGCCGAGCGTTTGTACGCGACCGACCTGAACGATCCGCGGCCGCCCTACTACGTGCTCGAGATGCTGCCGTATCCCTCGGGCGACCTGCATGTCGGGCATGCCAAGAACTACACGCTGGGCGATGCCGTCGCGCGGTTGATGCGCATGCACGGCTTCAACGTCGTGCATCCGCTGGGTTGGGACGCGTTCGGTTTGCCGGCCGAGAACGCGGCGATCCAACGCGGCATCGAGCCTCGTGCGTGGACGCTGAGCAATATCGCCAACATGCAGCGGCAAGTGCGGCTGCTGGGCACCGGCTACGATTGGTCCCGCGAATTGGCGACGTGCGATCCGTCCTATTATCGATGGAATCAGTGGCTCTTCTTGCGCCTGTACGAGAAAGGACTCGCATACAAGCGCGAAGCTCCGGTGAATTGGTGCCCCGTCGATCAAACGGTGCTCGCCAACGAGCAAGTCGAAAACGGTGCGTGCTGGCGGTGCGGCAGCGCCGTCGAGCGCCGCCTGCTCTCACAGTGGTTTCTCAAGATCACGGCATACGCCGATCGTCTGCTCGCGGGCCTCGAGCGGCTGGACGGCTGGAGCGAACGCATCAAATCGATGCAGCGCAATTGGATCGGCCGCAGCGAAGGCTGCACGTTCTCCTTCGGAATCGACGGTCTCTCCGAGCGCATCCCCGTCTATACCACGCGCGTCGACACCGTCTACGGCGTCACGTTTGTCGTGCTGGCGCCAGAACACCCGCTCGTTGCCAAGATCCTCGACGTGCATCCGGCGCGCCGGCCGCAAGTCGAAGCCTTCGCGCAGTCGCTCAAGAGCAAATCGGAGCTCGAGCGCACCAGCCTCATGGCGAAGGAAGGCATTCCCGTCGGCGCCGATGCGATCCATCCGCTCACCGGTGCGCGCGTGCCGATTCTGGTTGCGAACTACGTGCTGGCGGAGTACGGGACCGGCGCGGTCATGGGCGTGCCGGCGCACGATCAGCGCGATTTCGAATTCGCGACGCAAATGGGATTGCCGATCGAGTGGGTGATCGAGCCCGCTGACGGCACGGCGGCGCCGCGGGATCGCGCTTATCTCGTCGACGATGACAGCGCTCGCATGGTCAACAGCGGCGAATTTTCGGGTCTTGCCTCGCCGGCCGGGCGCCGCGCGCTGACGCAAAAAATGATCGAGCTGGGCATCGGCGAGGCCACCGTCAACTACAAATTCCGCGACTGGTTGATCTCGCGCCAACGCTATTGGGGAACGCCGATTCCGATCGTGTACTGCGCAAAAGACGGCGAGGTGCCGGTTCCCGATTCGCAGCTTCCTGTGCTCTTGCCGCTCGACGTTCCGATCACGGGCGAAGGCTCGCCGCTCGCGCGCGACGCGGCGTTCATGGAAACGGTGTGCCCGAAATGCGGCGGCCCCGCACGGCGTGAGAGCGACACGATGGACACGTTCTTTGATTCGTCGTGGTATTACATTCGCTATCTCGACCCGCACAACGACGAAGCGCCGTGGGATCCGAAGCTGGTGTCACGCTGGCTGCCGGTCGATCAATACATCGGCGGCGCCGAGCACGCGGTGCTGCACCTGCTCTACTCGCGTTTCTTCTACATGTTCTTCGTCGACATGGGCTGGATCGCGGGCAAAGACGGAAAGCCACCCGACGACGAGCCGTTCACGCGGCTCTTCAACCAGGGCATGGTGCTCGGCGAAGGCCACGAGAAGATGAGCAAGAGTCGCGGTAACGTCGTCGCGATCGACGAAACTGCCGACCGGCACGGCGTCGATGCGATGCGACTCTTTCTGCTCTTCGCGGCGCCGCCCGAAGACCAAATGGAATGGACCGACACGGGCATCGCAGGCCGCGTGCGTTTTCTGGGGCGCGTGTGGCGCGCGTGCGAGCCGCTTCTCGCGGCCGCCGCGTCCGCGTCGCTCGAGCGGCTCCCGGAGATGCGCGGAAAACTCCAACGCGATCTCGTCAGGCAAGTGCACGCGGCGCTCAAATCCGGCAGCGATGAGACGATGACCCGCCGATTCCACTACAATACGACGATCGCGGAGCTCGACAAGCTCATCAATGCGCTCGGTGAGGCGCTGCGCGACGGGCTCCAGGACGACCCTGCGGTCGCGTACGCCGTGCACGCGATGCCGATCGTGCTCGCGCCGTTCGCGCCGCACATCGCCGAGGAGCTGTGGAGCCGAATGGGCCGCAAGAGCTCGGTGCATCTGGAACGCTGGCCCGCGTACGATCCGGCGGCCCTGTCCGTTGACGAGATCACCCTCGTCGTCCAGGTGAACGGCAAGATTCGCGCCCGCATCTCGGCGCAGCCCGGGCTCACCCAAGAGCGCGCCCTCGAGCTTGCGCTGGGCGAGCACAACGTGCGAACGCATGTTGCCGGGAAGCCGCTGCGCAAGCAGCATTACGTCCCCGACAAGCTCTTGAGCCTGGTCGTCTAGCGTCTTGTCCAGGCATTGTCCTGGACAAGTGCTTGACGAGATGCCCAGGCCTTGCTAGGTTGGCGTATGACCCAGCCATCGCAGCCGATCGCTGTGGTCGCCAAGATCACGGGTGTTTCGATCGACACGATCCGCGCTTGGGAGCGGCGTCACCGGCTCGTGCGGCCACGCCGCGACCAGGCCGGTGCCCGGCAGTATTCCGAGCGCGATGTGCGGCGCATCTCCCTGGCGCAGCAGGCGACCCGGCTCGGCCACCCCATCGGACGCATCGCGCGGCTTTCCGACGCGGAGCTCGAGCGGCTGATCCACCGGCACGAGGACGGACGGCTCGCGCCGGCGCCCGCCGACGACGGCGGCATGGTCGAACGCGCCTATCGCGCGCTCGTCGCGCTCGACACCGCCGCGGCGAGCTCGCTGCTGCACGCCGGTGCGCTGCTGCTCGAGCCGCAAGAGTTCGTCCTCGGTTTCCTCGCGCCGCTGATGGCGCGCATCGGCGACGGCTACCGAGCGGGCGAGGTCGGCGTCGCCGTCGAGCACGCCGCATCCAATCTCGTGCGCGACGTCATCGCGACGTTTTGCCGGACGCGTGCCACGGCGTCGCGTGCGATCGTTCTCTTCGCGACGCCGCCGAACGAGCTGCACGATCTCGGTTTGCGGCTCGCGGCCTGTCTCGTGACGGCGCTGGGAATGCAGGCCTTGCTCTTGGGCGCGCAGGTGCCGGCTGAGGACGTCGTCCTCGCGGCGCAACGCGTCGGCGCGCGGGCCGTCGTGATCAGCGCGACCGCGCACGTTCTCGCCGACGAGTGGGAATCATACGTGCGCGTCCTCGACGTGCATCTGCCGGCACCGATGGGGCTGTGGGTTGGCGGCCACGGTGCCGAACGATTGCGTAGCACGCTCTCCGCAAGAATCGTGCGTCTGCCGACGCTGGAGGCGTTCTCGCGCTATGCCGAGACGCAGAAAGGGCTGTGGCTGGTGTGATGTTGGTTGCCGTCACGGGTGCTTCCGGATTTATCGGCCGCACGTTGCTGCAGGCGCTGCAGGGAGCGAACCACCGCGTCGTCGCGCTGACGCGCAATCCAGAAGCGGCACGCTTTCCTCCGGGCGTGCTCGTACGGCGATACGACCCCTCCGAGCCGACCGCCGCACCCGCGGCCTTCGATGGTGTCGAGGTCGTCGTGCATCTCGCCGGCGAGCCCATCGCGGGCCGGTGGACGGCACGCAAAAAGCACGCAATCGCCGCGTCGCGCATCGAAGGCACGCGGCACCTCGTCGCCGCCCTCGCCGCGAGCGCGCAGCGCCCGCGTACTTTTCTTAGCGCCTCGGCGGTCGGCTACTACGGCTCGCGCGGCGACGAGCCGCTCGCGGAATCGGCTGCTCCCGGCAGCGATTTTCTCGCGCGGGTGTGCATCGGATGGGAAGCCGCCGCGCGCGAAGCGGAGCGGCTGGAAATCCGCACCGTTATGCTGCGCTTCGGTGTCGTCCTGGGGCACGGCGGCGCGCTCGAGTCGATGAAGCTGCCGTTCCTCTTAGGGCTTGGCGGCCCGATGGGCTCCGGCAAGCAATATCTTCCGTGGATTCACGTCGACGATCTCGCGGCGCTGTGCACCTTTGCAATCGAGCGCGCGAGCGTCGCAGGCCCATGCAACGTCGTGGCGCCGGATTACGCCACCAACGCGCGCTTCGCGCACGCGCTCGGCGCCGCGCTGCGGCGACCGTCGTTTCTTCCCGTCCCGGCGTTCGCGATGCGTGCGCTTCTCGGCGAATTTGCGGATACGCTGCTCTCGAGTCAGCTCGTCGTCCCGGCGGCCGCGCAAAGCGCAGGTTTCGTCTGGAAACATCCGGTCCTGGAGCCCGCTTTGAACGCGATTTTGCGCCGTTAGCCGCCGTCACCGGCGCCCGTCAGCTCGGCCGCCGTATTGACCGCGTCGACGAGCGTATCGCCGACCGAAAGAAGCATCTCGGCGTTGACGTCGTGCGCAGCCTCGAGCGCTTTCTGCGCGGCGCGAAACGATTCGCGCAAATGCGGATACCCGCCGCTTTCCGTGTCCTCGCGAAGACGCCGTACGGCGAACGTCAACGCCGCATCCAGCGCTTGCGCGAACGGCTCCAGTCCGGGCCGTTCGATGTGCGCCGCGTGCGGATAATGACCGTTGAGCGAAAGGCTGGCCAGACCGACGCGCCGCGTCGCAGCCAGGATGCCGAGCGCGCGGCGCGGTTCGATGGCATGCGTCCGGCCGGGTTCGCCCAGCATCCGATCGATCGACGCCTCGGCATTCGTGCGCAAGCTCCACGCGGTGCGTTGCGCCCTTGCGATAGCCGCGGCGTCGTAGGCAGCCGGATTGACGTAGGCTCGCAAGACGGCCCCGAGATAGCTGCGTTGCGCGTCGAGCAAATCTGCTAGCGCCGTTCGCGCGCGCGCGGATTCCCACGTCGGCCAGACGAACACGGCGATTCCGGTCAAAATGCCGGCAACGACGGTGCCGAGGACGCGGTCGCGCAACGCCTCCGTCGGTGCCTGCCCGAGAAGGGCGAGCGCGAAGGCGACGTAGGCGGTGATCGCAACCGTGAACAGCGCGTAGTTCGCCTTGAAGACGAAATAGCCGGCACCCGCAAAGAAAATCGCTAGGGCGACGTAGGTTTCCGCTCCGGGACGCACGTGTTCCGTGATGACGGTCGCGAATGCCGCGCCGACCAACGTTCCGCCGACGCGCGCGATCCCACGCAACGCGGTCTGCGAAAAATCCGGACGCAGCAAGATGGCCGCGGTCATCGGAATCCAGTAGCCGTGCTCCGTCGGAAGGACGCCGCCCAGAATCGTTGCAACGGCCAGCGTCCCCGCCACCCGTGGCGCGAGCCGTCCGTACGGCGAGCGCTGTGTCAAATTTGCGCGCAGGGTCGCAATCGTATCCGCGACGCGGGGCAGCGCCGGCGTGGGCACGGCACGCGCGGGCGAAGGCACCGGAACGTCGGCGGGCAGCGTCGCGAGCCGCCAGGCGGAACGCAATTGTCCGGCGATCGCATGCACCTCGCTGCGCACGTGCGCGCCCGTCTCGTCGAGGTTCTCGAGCCGATCTTCGGCAGCGCGCAGCCGCAACCACTCGTTGCCGGTATCGACCGGTTCTTTCGCGGCAAGCAACGCGCTTGCGATCTCCTCGAGAATTCCGGCCGCACCCAGCGCAAACTCGTCGATCCCGCGCGTTCGCGATGCAACGATGCGGTCGGTAGCGAGCGCGCCCAAACCGTTGCGAATCCGCTCGAGCTCGTCCACGAGCGCTTGAAATATCGCAATGTCGCCGCGTCGCGCAAACGGCTGAGGATCTGCAAGCGTCTGCCGCACGGTGGCGAGCGGCGCGGAGATCGGCAAGCCGGGCTCGCCGCGCGCGACCTCGCGCGCGTATGCCGCGAGGCTTTCCGCCGCGCGCGCGAGCGAGACGCGCTCCGCCGTGAAGCGGCGCAGCGGCCAGACGATCACGATCAAAAAGGTTTGCACCAAACCGCCGGTGAGAACGAGCCCGCCCTGCAGCAGCGCCTCGGGCGGCGTCGTCGGAAAGTGTCCGTAAATGATCATCGCGAGAACGGAATTGATGCCGATCGTCGTCGCCGCCGGGCCGAGGCTGGCAATGATTCCGTAGCCGTAACCCCACAGCGCCGTCATCGCAACGAGCGCGGCGAGCGAATGGCCTGCGAGACCTCCGATGAACGTCGAGAACGCCATGGCCGATGCCGTCCACAACATCGCGGCCGCGCGCGTGCGGTAAACGCCCTGCTGCGACGCGAAGCCGGCTGCCAGCGCGCCGAACGCCGCCGGGAATCCGGCTGCCACGCGACCCAGCGAAAACGGCACGAGCAACGCGATCGCGACACCGGCGGTGACCCGCAGCGCAAACCGCCAATCCAGCTGCGACCGGTCGAAGGCCGCCGCCGCCCTTACGGCCGCGCTAAACGCTCGCGGCCGAACGGTCTCTGAAGTATTCGTAAGTCCTGCGCATCCCGTCGAGCAGCGCGACCTGCGCTTCCCAGTCCAGCTCGCGCTTCGCGAGACCCGCATCGAACTGCGCGTCGCGCACGTCGCCCGGCCGTTTCGGCGCATGTTCGACCGGCGCCTCGAACCCGGAAATCTCGACGAGCGCGCGATAAAGCTGGTTCACGCTGGTGCGTATTCCCGTCCCGATTACGTAGGAGCCGCCGGATCCGCGGTCGAGCGCCAGCACGTTGCAGCGGGCCACGTCGTCGACGAAGACGTAATCTCGAGTCTGCTCGCCGTCCCAGTCGATTCGGACGCCCGACTTCGAGAGAAAGCGTCCGGCAAAAATCGCGATGACGCCGGCTTCGCCGTTTGGATCTTGCCGAGGGCCGTATACGTTCGCGTAGCGCAGCGCGGTGAAATCGAGGCCGCGCTCGCGCTTGTAAAAGCGCAGGTAATGCTCCCCCACCATCTTGGTGATGCCGTACGGCGACTCGGGCATTTGCGGCGTTCGCTCGTCGATCGGCAGGCGATCGGGGGTGCCGAATATCGCGCCGCTCGAAGCATAGATCACCTTGCGCGCGGACGCCTTTGCCGCGGCTTCCAGAACGTTGATCAAACCGAGGACGTTGACTTGCGCGTCGTATTTGGGATCGCGCGCTCCGATCGCGACGGAATGCTGCGCCGCCTCGTGACACACCACGTCGGGTTTGAACTTGAGAAACAAATGACCCAGCTCTTCGTCGCGAATGTCGACCTGCGCGAAAGCTGCGCGGGCCGGAACGTTCTCACGCCGCCCGCCGCCGTGCGACCAGAGGTTGTCGACGACAAGCACCTCGTGCCCGAGCTCCAGGTAACGATCCACGATATGCGACCCAATGAATCCGGCACCGCCGGTAACGATAATGCGCACGGCCCGCGGGCATTCCGCCGCCGCGCACCCCTTTCCTCGGCGGCCGAAGTCGCAATGGAGCGGCGTGCGCGCTCCGCTCGTCGTTCCGGCGCTCCTCTACCTCGGTTCCATCGCGGCCGCGCAGCACGTTGGTTTCGAATTCGCTCCGCCGCTCGCAACGGAAGAGATCGCGAGCGCGACGATTCAAGGCATCGTCGCATCCGACGTGTCGGCGCGGAGCTGGGGCGATTCTTTCGAGCTGCTCGCCGGCGACGGCCGCCGTTATGCCGCCGGCGTAAACGAGACGGTCACCGTCGGCGAGCATCTCGTCGTTCGCGGACGCATCGTGCCGTTCGACCCGCCGCGCAATCCCGATGAACCGTCGCAACGCGAATTTGCGCGCGAGCGCGGACTGACCGCTCGCCTGGTCGGGGGCCGCATTCTTTCGCGGGCACCGCCGGATCGTTTCGATCTTCGCACGCTGCCGGCGCGGATGCGCGCGGCGGCAAACGCAACGCTCCATCGCTATCTGAGCGAGCCTGACGCGACGATTCTTGCCGGGATGCTGTACGGCGCGCGCGGCGCTCTGCCTCCGGAGCTGCGCGCCGAATTTCAAGACACGGGCACCGTGCACGTGCTCGTCACCGCCGGATTGCATCTCGGCGTCGTCGCGGCGCTCCTCACGTTCGCTTTCACGCGAATCGGGATCGGCCGCATACCGGCGTCGCTTGCGGCGATCCCTCTGATTTGGCTGTACGCGATTCTCAGCGGCGCTCACGTGCCCTCGCTGCGCGCGGCGACGATGGTAAGCGTGGCGCTGGCGGCGCGCGCGCTGGGCGAGCGCCCTATCTCGATCAACACGCTCGCGCTCGCGGCGATCGTCGTCGCGACGCTGTGGCCGGCGTGGGTCGCGGGCGCGTCTTTCGGCTTGTCGTTCTCGTGCGTGGCCGCGATCGCGTTGTTCGCCGACGGGATTTCCGGCGCTCTCGAACGCGCGCGCGTTCCCGCACCCTTACGGGAAGCCCTCGCGCTGACGCTCTCGACGCAAATCGGCGTGTGGCCGCTGACCGCATCGACCTTTCTCGTTATCGCGCCGTACGCCGCGCCGGCAAACTTGTTCGTCGTGCCCGTCGTCGGCGTCGCGTTGACGCTCGGGCTCGTGCTGCTCGGCGCCGGCCCTATTCCGCCGGTGGCGCAGGTCGTGGCGCACATCGCGGCGTGGCCGCTGGCGTGGATCGAAAGCGCGGTTCATCTGACGGCGCGCCTGCCGTACGCGCACGTGGTCGCCACGCCGCCGCCGCCGTGGTCGCTCGCCTGCTACGACGCGATGATGGTCGCCGCGTCCGCGCTGCTGCGTGCGACCGCCGGAAAAACAAGGTAATGCTGGACCGTATCCGCTGCACCGACATCACGATACAGTCGTAGCGAACGTGCGGGCGAGCTCTTCGTCCAGCAAGCCGAAAATCACACGCTCGAGCTCGATGAACGCCGGAGCGGTCTCGTCGCGCGGCCGCGGAATGTCGACTCGCAAATCGGCTTTGATCCTTCCGGGCGCCGCCGTCATGACGAGTATGCGATCGGCCAGATAGATCGCCTCTTCGACGGCATGCGTTATGAACACGACCGTCGTTTGGTGATCGCGCCAGATACGGACCAGCTCGCGCTGCAGAAAACGCCGCGTCAGCGCATCGAGCGCACCGAACGGCTCGTCCATCAGCAGCACGGAAGGTTTCACGGCAAAAGCACGCGCGAGGGCGCAGCGTTGCTTCATGCCGCCGGAGAGCTCGCTCGGGCGCTTGTCCGCCGCATCCCACAGCCCGACGCTGCGCAAGAATTCCGCAGCGATCGCTCGGCGCTGATCTCCGGGAATCCCTTGGCTGCGCAAGCCGAATTCGACGTTGCCGAGCACCGAAAGCCACGGAAAGAGAGCGAAGTTTTGAAAGACGACGCTGCGGTCGATGCTCGGGCCTTCGATTTCCGTGTTGTCGACGAATGCGGCTCCTTGGCTCGGCGCGATGACGCCGGCGAGAATCTTGAGCAGCGTCGTTTTCCCACAGCCGGTCGGTCCGACCACGGCAAGAAACTCGCCCGCCTCGACGCGCGCCGTCGTAGGCGCCAGCGCGACGCTCTCGCGTCCCGCGCGGCTGCGGTATGTTTTCGAGAGACCTTCGATGCGCAACGATTTACCGCCGGACAGCTTAGCCTGCATCCCAGCTGTACCTCGCGTGCAAGAACCGGAAAAAGGCGTCGAACAAGACGCCGAGGATGCCGATCACGATCATACCGACCAGCACCTCGTCGGCGCGCAAAATATCCATGCCGTTTGCGATCAGATAGCCGAGACCCGAGCGTGCGGCGACGAGCTCGGCTGCGATGATCGCAGCCCAGCCCGTTCCGAACGCGATGCGCAAACCCGTCACGATGCCCGGCAAGGCTGCGGGCAGGACCACACGACGGAATAACGACGCTCGTGACGTGCAGCCGAACACGCGGCCTGCGTCGAGCAGCGTCGGATCGACGCTCTTCACGCCGGAGACCGTGTTGAGCAGCAGCGGAAAGAACGTGCCGACGAATACGACCATGATCTTTCCGGACTCACCGATACCGAGCCATAAGATTGCAAGCGGAATCCACGCAAGCGGCGAGATCGGGCGCAGCAGCTCGACGAAGGGGTCGACGACGGCTTCGAAACGGCGGGAGCTGCCCATCAAGAGCCCCAGCGGAATCGCAACGAGCGCCGCGAGCAGCCATGCCGAAACGACGCGAGCGACGCTGATGAGTGCGTCGGTAACCAGCGTTCCGTTCCCGAGCAGGCGCCCGAATTCCGACGCGACGGCGATGGGAGCCGGTAGGACGGCTTCACTCGGTTTGGTTGCGAGGACGACGCCCTGCCAGACGACGATGATCGTTATCGCGGCAAGGATGTACGGAAGCAATCGCGACGCCGCCCGCACGGCGCCGTTTTGCTTCACGTCTTTGCTGCGGCCAGCGCTTGCTCCGCGAAGCGCGGATCGATCTTTGGATTATCGCTGGGCTTGAGGATCTTGCCGGATTTCAAGAACGCCGTATATTCGTCGATCGTCTTCTTCGTCGGAATGACGTCCAGACTGTAGACTGAAATGCCCTTGGAGAGCGAATACTTGATCACGTTCTCCGGCAGTCCGATCGCCTTCGCCCACATTTTCGCCGCATCGTCCGGATGCTTGAGGATGAAGGCAATGGCCTGAACGTTCGCGGTGACGAGATCTTGAACGACCTGACCGTGCGACGCCAAGAAATCGTTGCGCGCATAGATGCCGTTGCCGATGTAATGGCCGTTCTTGATCGGCATGATGTTCTCGGCTTTCACGAGCACGCGGCATTTTCCCGACGCGAGCCCGACCGAGATCGAGGGATCCCACGTGATTCCGGCATCGACTTTCTTGTTTTCGACCAAGATCGGGATGTCAGGCCCGGTGGATTTATACAAATTGATGTCGGTGGGCTTGAGGCCGGCCTCTGAAAGCGCTTTGAGCAGCAGCGGATATTGCTGCGAGCCTTCACCGGGATAGGCGACGGTCTTGCCCTTCAGGTCTGCGACGGATTTTATCGGTGAATCCGTCGGAACGATGATCGCCGTTTGCTCGAGGATATTGATCCCGACGAGCGTGGCCGGCAAGCGCGCTGCCGCGACGACGGCGGGACCCATGCCCGCGGACGCGACTTGGATCGCGCCGGAAGCCATGGCTTCGTTTTCCGGAGCGCCGTAGGAGAACGACTGGAATTGAATCTTGATGTGATCCTTTTTCTCGATCTTCTCGAGCAGCCCGAGGGCTTGCGCGATGTAGATCGGATCCGTGTCGGGCTGCACGCCGTAATTGACCGTTTCAACCGCCCCGGCCGGCAACATCGCCGATGCGACCAACGCGCATGCCGCCGCACAGATGGTAAAGCGACGAGGCCACAGGTTCATGGTTCCTCCCTCATCCCGCGCCCTTGGGGCCGAGCGGCTTCTTCTAAGGTGCGGAGGGCGCCTGCGTGAGCGCGCGCGGCAGCGGAGCGTCGTCGAGCGTGCGCAAAAATGCGATCAAATCGGACTGCTGCCGCGCGCTCAGGTGCGGGATGAGAGCGAGCGTGGCTTCGCGCGTCCCGACGAGGCGTCCCCGGCTGGCCGCCGCGCCTTCGGCGTAAAACTCCAAAACCTGACCTAAATTCTTGAATCGTCCGTCGTGCATGTACGGCGCGATGCGGGCAACGTTGCGCAACGACGGCGTTTTGAAGGCGCCGATTTGCGACTCGGGCGATGGAAGAAACTCGAGCCGGTCCTTCGCAGCGCCGGTTCGGTCGTCGCTGAAGCGACCGCTGCCGTTGAACGGATCGGCGCGCACGAGGCGGATGCCGTCGGCGCGCCCCATATCGGGCTTTTCTCCCGGCAGCAGCGGCAAGCCGATGTTGTGGAATTGGCCGTCGGTGAAATCCGGTCCGGAGTGACAGAGCTCGCAATTCGCGCTGCCCACGAAGAGCTTGAGACCGCGTTTTGCCGCCGGTGAGATGACCTGCTCGCCGGCAACGTCGTGCGCGCGCAGCGCGGCAACATAGCGATCGAAGGGCGACGTGCCGACGGTCAGCTCGCGTTCGTAGGCTTCGATTGCCTTGCCGACGTTGCTGTACGCGCGATCGATCGCGACGCGATTCGCGCGGCCGAGCACCGGCAGAGCGCCGAAGATCTGTTCGTAGCTGCGCCGCAAGCGCGCGTCGCCGGCAATCGCTTGCAGCACGTGCATGCGCGTCGAGCCCATCTCCCGCGGGTTCTCGAAAGGCTGGAGTGCCTGAGACCACTGCGAGTCGGTGCGTCCGTCCCAAAAATACCACTGATTGTATGCGGCGCCGAGCACCGTCGGCGTGTGCCGCGTTCCCAGCGCGAGTCCCTTTGCGATGGCTCGTCCGTCGGTGAAACCGCGGGCCGGCTGATGGCACGTTTCGCACGACACCTTACCGTTCGCCGACAGACGCCGGTCGAAAAACAAATACCGTCCCAGGCGCGCAGCGCGCGGGTTGTCGGCGACCCGATCCGTCGGATCGGCCGGAACGGGCGGCACCGGCGAATGCCTGAATATGGCGGCAAGCTCGTTCGGCGTGTAGAGCGCGCGGTCGTCGCCGGAGCGAGCCGCCGCGCTCGCCGCCGCCCACGCCAGCACGATGACAACGAGTGTTAGCTGCCGCAGCACGGCAGGTCGAAGTACGCGACGCCCTCCTTGCTGCCGTCGCGCACCGTCGTTTTGAGCACCCACGGCCCCATCATGTGAAAGTACATGCCCGAGACCGTGACCACTCCGTCCTTTTGCCGCACTTTCGGCGAAGATTGCATTCCGTGCGCGAAGCCGTGCTTCAAGCCGTGACGCATCCCCGCGAACACGGCGACTTGCGCGTTCGACAGACGTTGCGCCGGATGGCTGCCGTCGAAAACTTCAAATCGGACGTTGAAATACTTCTCGTACGGAATCGGATTCGGGAGCGACACCAGCTTCACCAAGAAATCGTGGTTCGTCGTGTATGCTTGGCGCGTCGGCGCAACGTGCGACGGCTTCTCCGGCATCGACATGTTCATGCCGCCCATCGAGTTCGTCTGCGCGCAAACCGGGATAGCGGCGGCGAACACCGCCGCAATGGCGAAAAAGGCCGCGGTGCGTAGGCGCATGGAAAGCCCTCCGGCACGCCCGATTCGACGCATGTGACAAGGGCCTTTCTCTCGCTTGTCTGACCGGATGAAGGATATGTGCGCGCTCACCGGAGGAAGCGACCGCATGGCTTCCGATCCCGTGCAAGTCCGCGTCGCGGTGCCGCAAGACGCCGGCAAGTTCGCCGAAATCTACCGCCCGTACGTCACGCAAAGTCTCGTGTCGTTCGAAGAGCAAGCGCCTTGCGCCCAAGAGATGGAGCGGCGCGTGCGCGCGACGCTCGCGTACGCGCCCTGGCTGACCGCCGCGAACGCAGACGAGATCGTAGGTTATGCCTACGCCTCGCGTCACCGCGAGCGCGCGGGATACCGGTGGGCGGTCGACGTCTCCGTATACGTGCGGCCCGATTTTCACCGGCGGGGAATCGGGCGCAAGCTGTACGAGGAGCTCTTTGCGATTCTCGAACGCCAGCGGTACCGTCGTGCGTATGCCGGGATTGCCCTCCCGAACGACGCGAGCGTGTCGCTGCATCGCGCGCTCGGCTTCGAGGAGGTCGGCGTCTACCGGCGCGTCGGGTGGAAGATGGGCCGGTGGCTGGACGTCGTATGGCTGGGACGAAACATCGGGCCGGATCGCGACGACGACGTCACGCCGCCTGAGCCGATCCCATTTCCGGAACTATGCGCTCGTTACTCCTGGCCGCTTCCCGCAATCCATACCTGAACCGCATCGCGTCGTCGCACGGCTTGCGTCTTGGCGCGGGGCGCTTCGTCGCAGGCGAGAGCCTCGACGATTTCGTCCCGATCGTCCGGCGGCTCGGCGCCGAAGGGTTCACAGTCGCCTCCGCAATTTTGGGCGAGGGAGTGCAAAGCGCCGACGAAACGCAAAACGTCGTTCGTGAATACCGCGAGCTGCTTGCACGCATCGCGGCGGAACGCTTGCCGGCAAATGTCGCGCTCAAACTCACGCACTTGGGACTGGCGATCGGCGAAGCGCTCGCCGCGGCCAACCTGCGCGTGCTCGCCGACTCGGCCGAAGCGCTGCAAAATACCATCCGGATCGACATGGAGGAGTCGGCGTACGTCGATGCGACGCTGCGCATTTACCGCAAGCTGCGGGAAGAGGGCCGCGACAACGTCGGCATGGTGCTCCAGGCGTACCTTTACCGCACGCCCGCGGATTTGGACTCACTGCTCGATCTGCGTCCCAATCTCCGATTGGTCAAGGGCGCTTATCTGGAACCGGCCTCCGTGGCGTATCCGCGCAAAGCCGACGTCGACCGCGCCTATCTCGACCTGATCGACAAGGCGCTGGCCACTTGCGGGTATACGGCGATCGCCACGCACGACGAAGCGGCCATTCGGCACGCGATCGCGACGACGTCACGCCTCGGGCTTCCCAAGCGAGGGTGCTTTGAATTTCAGATGCTCTACGGCGTCCGTCCGGCGCTTCAGCGCCGGCTCGTCGCGGAAGGTTTCACCGTTCGAATCGCGGCGCCGTACGGAAAGTCATGGTATCCGTACTTCATGAGACGTCTCGCCGAGCGCCCTGCGAACGTCGGTTTCATCGTGCGCAGCATGCTGCGCGCGTAGTCCTATTGCGGCGCCGGCGCGATGTCGCGCGGTGTAATCGTAACGGTTTTGGTCAGCGACCCGCGCTGCAGCGTGACCGCGAACGGGGCGCTGCCCGTCGTATACGGCCGCAGGTCGCCCAGGCCCAAGCCGCTCGCGACGCTTACGCCGCCAATCGCCGTGATGCGATCGTTCGCCGCAATCCCCGCGTTTTGCGCGGGGCTGCCGGCGACCGTTCCAAGCACCTCGAAGGCGCCGGCGCCGGTTTGGTTGAGGCTCAAACCGGTCCGATCCGTTTTAAATGGCCGCATGGCATCCGCGTTCGGAATGAACGTCACCGTCTCTGCCTTATAGTCGAAGACGATCGTGAAGCGCGAGAGTATGCGCGCTCCAAGATTTCCCGCGACGCCGCGCGTTGCAAACGCGCCCGCTTTTGCGTGCACGATACCGACCGGAACGTTGACGAAGTTGACGCCGGCAAGCCGCACCGACTTGGCGGTAACCAGCGTCGAATCGACTTTTCCGCCGACGCCGCCGGGCGAGACGTACGTCAAGCCTCCCTTCGGAAAGAGGTGGTGCTCGTCGACGAACGGACCATTGAGATCGACGCCGCCGCCGTTGCCGGTATCGAGCAGAAAGTATCCGGTCGCCCCGTCGACGGCGGCTTCGACGTATGCATGCGCGCCGTCCGACTTGAACGGCAGCGTCACGCCGGCCGTCGGCGCCGGCGCATCGAACGGCGCGACCTGGATGCTTCTGTCGGCGTACCGTATGCTTACGCGGTAGTTGGCGAGAAACTCGTAGCCGATCAAACCGTCGACGGTCATCCCTTTCCTGGGATGAACCAGCGGATACAGCAGCGGCGTGACGACGAAGTTCTGTTTCTCCAGACGCGCACCCCCGAAATCGACGACGTTGACGGCGGCCATGCGCGACATCTGCTGCTTCGAACCGACGCCCCCGATCGCAAAATCGCCTGACGTCTTCAGACCCAGCCGCTCCGCGGCCGGCGCGACGAGAAAATTGGCTGCGCCGGAGTCGAAATACATGTGCGCCTCCGCGCCATCGAGCGTAACGGGAACGACGATGTGATCGATCGACCCGACGTCGTCGCTTTGGAACGGCACGCTGACCGGCATGTTGAGATCGCCATGCGAAACGTAGGCAGGACGTGTGAGAGCCTTGGGGTCAAGCGTGGTCGCGTAGACGACTGACGTCAGTGTCGTCGTGGTCTTGGTTCCCTCGGGATTCACCTCGACGCTGCGCATCGCGGTCGGCACGCCCTGAATCGTTTGGTAATTCGAGAAGGTCGTCGTGTCGATGCCGCCGGCCTGATCCGCATCCACGCGCACCAATTGGTACGAGGATCCATCGAAGTACAGATCGGCGGACGAACCGCCTTTAGGGACGGCGTGCAGCACGTCCACCGGACGACCGTTCAGCGTTTGCTCGCGGCCGGAAACGATCGTCGAGCGCTGCTCCGGCCGTAAGAACGCATTACTGTTCAGGTACGCCTGGGTGGCGGCGTCTTCAACGTACGCGGGAAGGCTGACGACGGAGAGCGCGCCGTTTTGCAGGCTCCATTGCGCCCCGTCATAGCCTTCCAGCAGCGTGGCGGGTCCGATCGTAATCTTCTGGCGAAAGTATCCGTTGCGCAGATCCGAGACCGTCGTAAAAGGAATAGGCGCACCGCCCTGGGTCGCAGATCCGCTGACGGTCGATGCGACGAAGCGATCGAACGCCGCACCGCCGGATGCGGCGTGCGCGCGCGCGAGGACCGCATCGATTTGGGCTGCGGTCAGCGTATCTTGCGCGCTCGCCCCCGCAGAGCACGCGATGCCCGCGGCCACGAGGCACATGGTCAAGGCCCATCGCCCGATCATGGCGCGTCCTTCGCGCCGAAGGCGATTCTCCATGCCGGCGACAACGCTCGTGCGATGAGCGCCAACACCGATCGCCGGAACATCCAATCGACCTATCTGGCGATCGAGCCGTACGTGCGCCGAACGCCGCTTTTGCACATCGACGGCGCCGACGTCGGACTGCCCGGCATCCATCTCGCGCTAAAGCTCGAAGCGTTGCAAGTTTCCGGCTCGTTCAAGGCTCGCGGTGCCTTTGCGAATATCCTCGCGCGCAAGGTTCCTTCCGCCGGTGTGGCCGCGGCGTCGGGCAGCAATCACGGAGCGGCGGTCGCGTATGCCGCGATGCGCCGCGGCGTCAAAGCGGCGATTTTCGTGCCGAGCGTGGCGTCGCCGACGAAAATCGAGCGCATTCGCTCGTATGGTGCCGAACTGACGATCGTCGGGGAACGGTATGCCGATACCGTCGGCGCGTGCGACGACTATTGCGCAAAAACCGGCGCTTTCCCCATCGCGCGGCGGCACGTCGAGCGCGTGCTGCTTGTGGGGGATGACGAAATTCGCGCCGCGCAGCGAGCGCTTTGGAGCGCCTGTAACGTCGTCGCGGAACCCGGCGGCGCGGCGGCCTTCGGCGCGGTACTTTCGGGCCGATACACGCTCGCCGCCGGCGAGCGCGCGTGCATCGTGATCAGCGGCGGGAACACACCGGCGGTGTCGTTTTCGTAAGGCCGGGCAAAAGGGACGTATGCGAACGATCGGCTGCGCCACGCTGCTCGCATTCGTTGTTCTTTGGACGCCGAGCATCGCGGCGGCCGCACCGCGTGCCGTGGCCGTGCAAGGGCTCCAAGATCGCGTGCGCACGACGCTGGCCGGCATCTCGCAGGGTGGAATGCAGCCCGGTCAATTCATGCCTCCTGCGGAAAACTCGCTCCAGACGAGCCTAACCGAACGTTTCAACGACTCGATCGAAGCGCACATCGCATCGTGCGATGCAAAACCGGGGACGGCCCTTGCAGACTCGCTGGCGCCGCGCTTCGCCGGCGACGTGCTGGCTGCATGGCACCGCCTCGATAAATTGGCCGGCGGTCACCGCGTCGGCGTCAGCGTCGGGCTCGGAAAGGAATTTCTGGGGTATGAGAACGGAATCGCCGTGGAAGACAAATGGATCAATTTCCACGTGAACGTCCGCCTGTTCGGACCGCACCGCTCCTGCGCGCGATAGCCGCGGCTGCGGGGCTGCGCGCGCAAAAGCTTCGACGAACGCCCGGCTAGAAAGGACCGGCCATGCGCCGCTCGACCGCCCTGGCATCGCTTCTCGCCTTGGCAGCAGCCGGCGCTTTGCCGCGGCCGAGCAGCGCCGAGGAACCCCACGTTCTGCGCTACGCCGACGGACTCGACGTCTCGTCGCTCAATCCGTTTTTGGCGACGACCGGAAACACGGCGGCGTTTGCCGAGCTGACGATGGCGCATTTCGTGCGTTTTGGCCCGCAAGGTGACCCGATCCCCGAGCTGATCGCCGAAGTCCCGACGCAAGCCAATCGCGGCATCAGCGCGAACGGGACGACGCTCACCTATCACCTGCGCCGCGGCGTGCGCTGGAGCGACGGCGCGCCCTTCGATGCTTCAGACGTGCTCTACTCGGTCGCCGTCGCAAAGGATTCGCGGAATACCTTGTTCGTGCCCGATCCTTGGCGGCATGTCGCGGACGTCGCCGCGCGCGGAAAGCACACGGTTCTCTTTCGCCTCGATAAACCGTTCGCACCGTTCATCGTCTGGTATTTCGGTGCCGGCAGCCCGTCTTGCGTGCTTCCGCGGCACGTGCTCGGGCCGTCGACCCTCATCAACACGGCGGCGTACAACGGCTTGCCGGTCGGCGTCGGTCCGTTCCGGTTCTCCGCGTATCATCGCGGCAGCGCCGTCGAGATGGAAGCGAATCCGTATTACTGGCGTGGACGGCCCAAGCTCGAGCGCGTCGTCTACAAGCTGATACCGAACCAAAACACGCTCCTGACGCAGCTGCGGACCGGCGAGATCGATTTGTGGCAGGCGATTAGCGGTCCGCTCACGGCCGTCGCAAAAGGACTTGCAGGCAAGCGATCGAGTACGTGGCTGAGCAATTTCATGTCGGCAATATATTTCAATACCTCGCATAAACCGGTCTCGGATCCTCGAGTGCGGCGCGCGCTCCGGCTCGCCACCGACCGGCGAACCATCTTCGACAAAGTGATGCTTCGCAACGGCGTGATGACAGAATCGCTGATTCCCGTCGTCAATCCCGATCATCTCGCGATTCCGCTCTCGAAATACGATCCGGGCGCCGCAGCGAGGCTGCTCGATTCCGCCGGATGGCGGCTGGGCCCCGGCGGGGTTCGCACGAAAAACGGCGCTCCGCTCGCACTCGATCTCGCAATCCCTTCCGGCTACGAGCCCAGCGAGGTCTTTGCCGATCTCCTAAGAGAAAATTGGGGTAAAATCGGCGTTCGCGTCACGATCCACGTTTGGCCGACGGCACAGTTTTTTACGACCTACGCCAACGGTGGCGTCATCGAAACCGGAAAGTTCGATGTTGCGCTGTTGTCTCAAGGCGTGCCGCTGCTCTTTGCCGACATCGGCGGAGCATACACGTGCGCGAGCATTGCACCGCACGGCGCGAACTTCGTTCGCTACTGCGATCCTAAGGTCGACGCGCTCAACGAGCGGTACGTTCAGACATACGATCCCCGAAAGCGAAAAGCGATCGCCGCGCAAATGCAGCGCCTCGTCGACGAGGATTGTCCGATGATCGAGATCTACGAACGAGCCTTCGTTTCCGTGTACGATGCGCGCTTGACGGGATACGCTCCGAATCCATATTCCAATTGGGGCGATCCGCTGGAGCTGGACATATGAGGCGCGCTCAGGGGGTGGCCTTCATCGCGGCCGCGGCGGTGCTCGCGTGCGCGCATGCGGCTGCGGCCCAGGCCGTCTTGAGCAGCTGCGCGTCGGACGCCGACGTCAACAAGCTCCGGATCGCGATAGCCGCCCTGACCGATGAAATCTCGGCGTTGCGCCTTCGTGTGCTCCCGCTCGGCGGCGGCTACGCGGCGAGAGAGAGGGCGGCGCTGAAAATCGACGTCAGCCGGCCGTGGGCCGGGTGCACCTCAAAAGCCGAGCTCGAAGCGCTCCAAAAGCGCTTCATATTCGACGAGGACGAGCTTGCGGCGCTGGCAGTGCGCGTCACCGATTTGGAAATTCGCTCGTTCGAACCCTCGGCCGAAAGCAGCGACGTCAAGCGCTTGAGCATCGGCGGCAACTGATGATTGCAACCACCGTATCCGAAATGCGAACGGCTCTGCGGGCGTTGCCGCGGCCGCTCGGTTTCGTCCCGACGATGGGGGCCATCCACGCGGGTCACTTGTCGCTGGTCGATCGTGCGCGACAAGCGTCGGCATCGGTGGCCGCATCGATCTTCGTCAATCCGCTGCAGTTCGGTCCGAACGAAGACTTCGAGCGCTATCCCCGGATGTTCGAGCAAGACTGCGCCGGGCTTCGCGCGCACGGCGTCGACGTGATCTACGCGCCGAGCGTCGAGGAGATGTATCCGGCCGGATACGCGACACAGATCGACGTCGGCCCTGTCGCATCGCGCTACGAGGGAGAATTACGCAAGGGTCACTTCACCGGCGTCGCGACGGTCGTTGCCAAGCTGCTGAATATCGTCGCGCCGGATCTGCTGTTCATGGGCCAAAAGGACGGCCAGCAGACGGCCGTCCTGCGCCGCATGATTGCCGACCTCGACATTCCGGCGACGATGGTCGTGTGCCCGACCGTCCGCGAGGCGGATGGGTTGGCGCTCTCGAGCCGCAACGTATATCTCTCCCCCGAGGAACGCCGCGCTGCTCCGCAGCTGTATCGCTCGTTGATATCCGTCGCTCAAGCAATCGTGCGCGGAGCAACGGATCGGACCGCTCTCGTGCGCGACGCCGTCGCCGGCATCGGCGCTCCGTTGCGCGTCGCGTACTTCGACATCGTCGATGCTCGCTTCGAGCCGGTGGATGCAGCGCGATCCCCGTGCGTCGTCATCGGAAGCGTATGGGCACGCGACGTTCGGTTGCTCGACAACGTCACCGTTCCGGGGAGCGACGGCACCGATCCGCTAGGAGTCTGCGGGTAAGCCCGTACCGGCGCTTAGACGGCCGCGGCAACGATCGTTGCCATGAGATCGAGAAGTCTCTTGTCGTCGGGGTCATCGACGAGCGCTTCACCTGCCGAATCCATTTGTAAGCGAAGCGCGGTGTTCCGATTGCGCCATTCGCTTCGGGCGTCCGACTCGTTGCCCAAACGGCGGATGTATTGATCGAGAGCGGATAGGCGGCGGCCGTCCTCTAAGCGGCTGAATTTCACTTCAAGCCGGTCGACCACGAAATAGGTGTCGAAAGCCCATTCGATGAGACTTTCCAGCCGGCGGTCGTACGGCAGACAAAATTTATTGCCGCTGCCGTCGACGAACACCCAGCACGCGATGTCGCCGAAGCAAACGATCGACTCGATGACGACGTTCTCCGATGGACCGCGCAAGGGCGCGAGGTGGTTTTCCGCCATGAAGCGCGCGTGCTGCTCCAAAGGAGGAACTTCACCGGCATCCAGGCGCCTCTGATAATCTTCGCGTTCGGCTCGAACCGATTGGACGCGTTTCCAAAGCGCTTCGATATCGGGTTGCGCGTGGAAGGTATCGAGCCATTCCGGCGTTTGCATTTTCTCGCGAACGTCCGCGGCGGCCCGGCTGAGCGCTCGTGCCAACCACGTCTCGAGATCTTGCTCCAGTCGCTGCTGCCGCCGGTATGCGGCTTGCGCCTTTAGGGTATCCTCGACGGTCCGCGCCGCGGCGTTGTAGAGCCGCGACGCTCGGCCGAAACTGAAGAGCGCCTCGAAAAAGGCTGGTCGCTGGAGCTGCGAGCCGTGAACGTGATGGGGGTACCGCTCCGCGTACGCCTGCACCGCCGATTCGGATCGCCTGCGGCACTCTTCGAGCGCGCTCGATGCGGCCGTAACGTCCGACAGCAGCGCCGCACGCCTGCGGCTGTAGGTGGCGCGGACATCTCGCTCCGCTTCGGCCAGCGTGACGCGCTCTTCGCGCTGCACCGCAGCCTCGTACTCGGCGACCGCGGCCGCATCGCCTTCAAAATCAGGTATCAAAGCGTTCAAGCGTTGCCGAACTTTGACGGCTTCTCCTCGTCGGCTCGGCGCCCGGATATCAAGTCTTCGTTAGCAATTTCCGACCGCCCGGACGGCGTTTCCGGCCTTTCGCGCGCCTTCCGTGGACGCGTTCCCCCGGAGCCTGTTACCCTTGCATCCATGTCTGCGCTCCTGGCCTTGGAACGCGAGTCCCTTTATATCGACGTAGTGGGACAGAAGATGCCCGCTTATCTGGCGCGTCCCTGCGGCGGCACGCGCCGCCCAGCCGTCGTCGTGCTCGAAGGTCTCTACGGATTCGACGACGAGATGCGTCGCATTACGGACCTGGTGGCGAGCGTCGGCTACGTGGGGCTCGCGATCAACTATTTTTACCGGCTGGATCCGCACTTCTCCGAACCGTTCACACCGGCCGGCCAAGCCTGCGGTATCGGAGCGACCAAGTCGATCCGGGTGCACGAGCTCCGGACCGATCTCGAAGCGGCGCGCGACTGGCTGCTGAGCCTGCCCTACGTCGATCCCGCACGTATCGGCGCATGGGGATTCGGTTTTGGCGGAGCTGCGGCATTCACCGCCGCGTGCATCTCCGGGTATCAGGCCGTGGCAGCATTTTATCCCCAAAGCATCGGCAAACCGCTACCAAGCGGCGACCCGGCGCCGATCGACGGAGCGAAGGCGTTGCAGGCCCCGATGCTGCTGTTCTTTGGAGGGCGCGACGAGATGATCAAGCGCGATGAGGTGCTCGAGCTGAGCCGCAAGCTCAAGGAAGCGTCCACGAGATGCGACGTCCACCTCTACGAGACGGTCGGCCACTCGTTCTTCCGCGATCGATCCCTTACGCACGAAGTTTCCGATGCCTGGGAACGCGTTCTGGCCTTCTTCAGGATGAACTTATAAGATTTTCTCGCAGCGTTTCTGATTGGTGCGCAAGAAAACCACGTAGGTTTCGCACCACCGGGAGGTTAGGCTCGACTTCGGCGTAAGACGGCACCGATGGCTGAACTCGTTGCGCCGCACCTCGACATGGTCGGCGCCAGGTTGCTGCCGGCGCGGGCATATGCGAGCTTTCCCTGGTACGACCTTCCGGAGATGCACGAGAGCACGAATGCCTTTTGGGAGGCGCTGGCGGGTGCACTTCGCGCTCGCGGCATCGACGATGTTCCCGCCGCGCTCGATCGTTCGTTACCTTATGGGGTTGATTGGAACGGAAAGTGTCTGTTCACTCAGACCTGCGGCTATCCGCTCTTCACGACGTCCCTGGGCCACTTCGCCGTAGTCGGGATCCCGTGTTATGCGGCGGCCGGCTGCAACGGCTTCCTGCACCGCAGCTTCATCGTCGTTCATCGCGCCTCGACATTCCGAACACTCGAGGACTTACGCGGAACGCGGTTCGCCATCAACGAAGCGGACTCAAATTCCGGAATGAATCTCCCTCGCCGGCTGTTCGCGCCGCGAAACCGCGAAGGCCGTTTCTTCAAATCCACGGTCGTGACAGGAAGCCATGCCGCCAGCGCGGAGCTCGTGACGGCGCATGGCGCCGACGCGGCTGCGCTCGACTGCGTAACGTTTGCGCTGCTCCGGCGATATCGGCCGAACGCGGTCGGCGACCTGCGGATCATTGCACACACGGCAACCTCGCCCGCGCCGCCGTTTGCGACGTCGCAGCGCACGTCTGCAGCGGCGCTGACTGCCATCCGCGAAGCACTTTCCGAGATCGCGCGTAACCCGCAGTATGCGCCGCTGCGCGAAGCCCTGCTTCTCCGCGACGTGGCGATGGCAGACGACCGTGCGTACGCAGTCGTCATGGAATACGAACGCGAGGCGAAGCTCTTAGGGTATCCCGTGCTGGCGTAGCGACACCTCGACGACGAGCGCAGACGCGCGAGACGCCGTAGCTACGGGATGACGCAGTTCGCGGCGATCAATCGTTCGAATGCGCTCATGATCGTTTGAAAGAACTGCCGAGTCGTCTCGTTCGTGAAGTCGCCCTCGTTCGTGAAGAGCGCCGCGGCATTGCCGATGTATGCCTCCGGCTGCTGAAGCGGCAGCATGTCGAGGAAGACCAGCGACTGGCGGAGGTGGTGATTGGCGCCGAACCCGCCGATGGCACCCGGTGAGACGCTGACGATCGCTGCCGGTTTCTTGGTCCACACGCTCTGACCGTACGGACGCGAGCCGACGTCGAGCGCATTCTTGAGACAGCCCGGCACCGAACGATTGTACTCGGGCGTCGCAAAAAGCACCGCATGCACCGGCCGCACCGCGTCGCGAAACGAGACCCATTGCGCCGACGGCCGCTCTTCGTCGTCCTGATTGTAGAGCGGCAGCTGGCCGATCTCAACGAACGTCGCTCGCAGCGACGAGGGCGCCAGCGCCACGAGTGCCTTGGCGACTTTGCGCGTGTATGAATCCTTGCGCAAGCTGCCGACGATAACCGCAACATCGTAGAGCTGAGCCATGCCACCGTCAATATCCGGCGAGTGAGCCCCGGATTCTTGCCGCCAACGAGCGACGCGCCGGCCATGATGCTGCGAAGCCGGGGAGGTTCGCGCCACCTGTGGACCGCGGGTTGCGTTCGGCTTCGGCGCATTCCATGCGCCTCCGCCCACCGCGACATCCTAGGGTAGGCGTTACTTTCGCAATGGCACGGGATAGCCGTGAGCACGATTCGTCGCGATAGAGCGTGCGATGAGATCCAGGCTCGTCGCGTTTGCGGTCATCGCGCTCGCGTGCGCGCTCGTGCTGTGGCCGCCGAGGCCGGCGCGGCACGATCTGCGCATCACGTTCATCGACGTCGGCCAAGGCGACGCGATCCTCGTCCAAACACCGCGCGGGCATTCGCTGATGATCGACACGGGCGGCAAGCTCGAGCGCGGCAAGACCCTCGAAGGGGCGTCAGTCGCCGAAGAAGTCGGCGAGCGCGTCGTCGTGCCGTTCCTGATCCGGCAAGGCATCCACCACGTCGACGCGATCTTGCTCACGCATCCGCATGGCGACCACGTCGGGGGGATCGCGCCGATCATTCGGACCCTGGGCGCCGACGTGTTCTTCGACAGCGGTCAAGAATACGGCGGGCACGCGTACCGCGACGCCTTAGACGAAGCGCGGCGCCACCGCGTTCGCATCGTCGGACCGCGCGCCGGCGACATCTGGCGCACGGACGACGGCGTGACGCTGCGCTTTCTTACGGGCGTCGACGTATCCGTCGACGACCCCAAAGACGAGATAAACGAGAACTCGCTCGTCGCAATGCTCGAATGCGCGTGCGGGCGCGCGCGACCGTTCCGTGCCCTGTTCATGGGCGACGCCGGAAAAGTTGCGGAGCGGCTGCTGCTCGCGCGGCACGCTGACGTACGCGCCGACTTGCTCAAGGTCGGACATCACGGCAGCCGCTATGCGTCCAGCCCCGAATTTCTCCGCTCCGTCGGCGCGCACGACGCCGTGATCTCCGACGGGCGGCACAACCTCTATCACCATCCCGCGCCGGAGACCCTGCGCGCGTTGAGCGCCGCGCGCATGCATGTCTGGCGAACCGATCTCTGCGGCGCGATCGTCGTCTCCGTCGCGGCCGGAATCGCGATTGAGCCGACCGTCCCCGCGACCTGCCCCTCGGGGCCGGCAGCCCAAGCGGCGCCGGCGTGTGGCCAGTCGTCCGACAAATTAACTCGGCTGCAGAGCCTGCCGATATCCGGGGAGTGCCCGGAATAGGCGGGTTGAGTATCGCCAACAATTTATTGGCGAACGACGTTGCCCTCAATTTAGACCGCAATGAAACCACGCTGCAAAAGCAGGTGACGCGGTTGTCCAGCGGGCTGCGCATAACCACCGCCGCCGACGATCCTTCAGGCCTGGCGATCGCCCAACGGCTCCAAAGCCAGGTTACCGGGTTCGACCAAGGCACGCGAAACGTTCAGGACGCCAACAACGCGACGACGGTAGCCTCTGGAGCGCTGCTGACGATCAAGTCGATCCTTCAGCGCGCGCGCGTGCTCGCAGTCGAAGCCTCCAGCGACTTGACCAGCGTGTCGGATCGGCAGAGCCTGCAAGTCGAGATCGACCAGCTGCTGCTCGAAATCAATCGCATCGCCGACGATACGACCTTCAACGGCATCCAGTTGCTGCAGGGGGGACAGCTGGTCGCGCTCCCCGCCGGCACCGTGCAGCCCATCGTCACACAGAACGCAACCCAATCCGTGACCTCGAATTCAATCACCCTTTCCTTGCCGTCGGCGCCGCAAGCCGGTGACGTCCTCGTGGCCGGCGTGAACTACTATGCGCCGGGTAATCCTCCCACGGCACCACCCGGTTGGACGCTCGTGGACAACGTGGTTTCCGTGTTCGACGGTAACGGCGGCTCGCAGAACGGCGGATACGCCACCTATATTCACGTCGTTCAAGCCAGCGATCCAACGTCGTACACGTGGACGTTTCCGCAAGTCAACGCGATTTCGGGATCCATTCTCGAAGTGACGAACGTCGACACCTCCAATCCCATCGATGCTCACGCCGCACAGGCGCAGGGCGGACCGGCAGCGACGGCAACCACACCCTCGGTGACCGCGACGTCGACGAACGACCTCGCGATCGCGTTTACCGGAATCGATTGGCCATCCGGCGTGACGACGGCGACGACGACGCCCGGTTTCACGGAGCTGAGCTATCAGCCAAATATCTTCCACCAGATTCTCACGCAGACGGACTCGAACGTCACCGCCGGCGTGCCGATCAGCGCCGGTACGGTTTGGAATGCGGCCGGCGCAAGCGTGGGCGGCGCCATCATCCTGCTCAAGCCGCTCGTCGTACCAGGCCAAACGCTCTCGATGCCGCTTGTTGTTCACGATGGGCCGGTTGAAGGCGCACAGGTCGGCTTGTCCTTACCGCTCGTCAACACGGCGATGCTCGGCATCTCCGATATGGACGTCACCAGCGTCTTGAACGCGGAAACGGCGATCGGCGGCAGCGACGTCGCGATCGATCGCATCACGACGATCATGGCGCAAATGGGCGCGCAGACCGTTTCGCTCGGTGAAGACGAGGACAACAACAACATCGCATCCGTCGACCTGGCGAGCTCTGCAAGCGCGATCTCCGACTTGAACGTGCCGCAAGCGTCCACCGACTTTACGCGCACGCAAATCACCGTGCAAATCGGCTCGAGCGTGCTCGCGCAAGCCAACACGAACGCGCAGAGCGTCTTGGCCCTATTCCGCTAGGCAGGGCGCAATCGAACCGCCGCCGTAGGCGGCTGAACCTTGACGGAACCTCTTTTAGCCGGCGAGACCGCGCTCGTTACCGGCGCGGCCGGCGGAATCGGTCGCGGCATCGCGCGAGCGCTCGCTGCGGAAGGCGCGGCCGTGGCGCTGCTCGACATCGACGGCCCGCGCCTCGACTCCGTTGCCAAGGAGCTGAACGCGCCGGCGATCGTCGCGGACCTTACGCGACGCGACGCTGCGAAGACATCCTTCGAGCAGGCAGTCTCGCTGCTTGGAAGGTTGTCGCTGTTCGTGCATTCCGCCTCGCCTCCGCGCCGAGAATCCCAGACCGCGCTGCAGGTCACCGAGGAGGAATGGGATGCGATGCTCGACACGAATCTTCGTTCCGGCTTCATTTTCGGGCAGCTCGCGGCCAAGCACATGGTCGCGCAAAAAATCCGCGGGCGCATGCTGTACGTCACCTCGGCGCACGCACATTCACCACGCAATCTGCCTCACTATAGCGCAGCCAAAGCCGGTGAAACCATGCTCGTCAAAGAGCTTGCACGCGCGCTTGGGCCCCACGGCATCCGCGTCAACGCGATCGCGCCGGGCGCGATTCCCGGCGGCGGCTTCGCCGCCGACGTCCGTGCGCTCGAGCGCATGATTCCGCTCGGCCGCACCGGGACGCCGGAAGACGTTGCCGCGATGGCCGTTGCCGTGCTCTCCGAGCGATTCGGCGGCTACGTCACCGGAACGACGATCGAAGTCGACGGCGGCCTTCCGCTATATAACTGGATTCCGCGGCCGTAACCGCGTCAACGGCTTCGACTCGCACCGAGCGATGCGCACGATCGCCCGGCGATGGTTTTACCGCACTGCGTCATGGTGCGAGCACGAGACGATGGCGGGCCGCCGCGTCAACGACGTGCCGCGTAAACGGCAGCGATACGAGCTTCTGCGCGATCCAGCCTGGCGATTGATCGGTGTAATAACGCGACCCCGGGCGCCCCGATTCCCCGCTGGGAATCACGATGCCGCCGGCATCCCAGTTGCCGGTGTCCCACACCGCGCGAAAACTTTGCCCTTGATACGGAATCTGCGCGTGCACGGTATAGCCGTCGCCGTCGCCCGGCAGCGTCACGCCGTTGAACCAGTTGATCCCCAGCGACGCCAGAGGATGCCGGACCGGAATCGCTCCCGCGGAAGACCACCGGGAATCGGGTCGCTGCGCGATCGCGCGCAGCGCACCGACCAAAAAGCCGTCGGGATCATCGCGTGGGAAAAATCCCTTCGGCCGCTCGCGCAGCGCGCGCAGCATCACGACCAGATCGCTCGAGCCGTCGTGGTATGCCTGCGCTTCCTCAGCGTGCGGGAATAGGCGGCGCACGAAGCGCGTTTCGGCCTCGATGCGAACGGCGTTGGCAATCGTCGCGGCGCGCGATGCCGGATCGAGCCTTCCGTTCCAGGCCGCAAGCAACGCAACGAGCTCGGCTATGCGGGGATCCGCCGTCGCCCCGAGCCGCCGCGCGGCCGCAACGACGCGCTCCGCAAACTCGCGCTCCGGCAGCGAAACCGTATCGCGCTGCATCTCGGCAAAATAGCCGACGTCATAGCGCGAATGCGAATGCAGCAATTGCGCGATCCGGGCAGCGCGATACGGCGGTTTGAACACGGGGCTCAGGCGCAGACGATAATCCGCCCCATACATGCGATTGTTGGCAGTGTACACGACCGCATCGCGCGACGGTCCGACGTGCGGTAACCGGTCGAACGGAATCGGAGGATACCCCGGGTCGCTCGCCGGATGGACGCGCAGTCCCCAGAGCGGATCGTCCGGCACGTCACCCGCGAGATGATACGCGACCTCACCCTTCGTATCGGCAATGACGAAGTTTTGCGTTGGGCCGGGATAGGTTCGCAATGCAGCGAGCGCAGCTTCGATCGACGTCGCGCGATCGAGCCGTCCGAAGGTTCCCAGTCCCGAAACGGGATCGCGAACCGCCGGCCAATCGACCGAGAACCGCCGGGAGTCGAGCCGGGTGCCGATCACGAATCCGTGCTTGTCGTCGGCATAACGCAGCACGGCATCCGC
>Ga0209061_1000596_pt1 | contig 83571 bp, 85 predicted proteins | sample Coa_R1_10_FD_187157 | JGI IMG/M metagenome (GOLD analysis project Ga0209061, IMG submission 187157) | Surface soil microbial communities from Centralia Pennsylvania, which are recovering from an underground coalmine fire - Coalmine... | ecosystem: Environmental > Terrestrial > Soil >...
GGTACCGCCAGTGGGGCGGGGACCGGCCGGGCAAAGACCGGCCTACGCACAGGGAGAGGAGAGGTCACAGGCTACGGCCGGTGCTCCTCGGTGAACTGTGAAGACGGCACCGGGGGACCGGGTAAGGCCGCCACCGCCGTCGGGCAACCGACGGCTGCTTGAGACGTGCAACTAGAGCACACTCACAAGCAACGGTGCGGGGCTATGCCGCCCTGATCGCCAAGGAGTTGGGCTTGGCCCCCGAAGACCGGGACAAGCTGAACTGGGCCGCCTTGCTCCACGACGTCGGCAAGCTCCATGTGCCCGCTGAGATCTTGAACAAAGCTGGCCCGCTCAGCCCGTCGGAGCGCGAAGTAGTGGAACGGCACCCGGACCTCGGCGCCCAGCTCATAGGGCCACTTGCCGGTTGGCTGGGGCCCTGGGCGCGCGGCGTGCAGGAGCACCATGAGCGCTGGGACGGCACCGGCTACCCCCGGGGGTTGGCCGGGGAGGCCATATCGCTGGGGGCGCGGATCATCTCGGTAGCCGACGCCTTCGACGTCATGACCGCGCTGAGGTCCTACAAAGCCCCCATGAGCGTGGCTGCGGCCAAACGCGAGCTGACGCGTTGGGCTGGGCGCCAGTTCGACCCGACGGTCGTGCGGGCAATGCTTTCGGTCTCGCTGGGGCGCTTGTGGCCCACCATGGGGCCCCTGGCCTGGGTGGCCCAGTTGCCCGTGCTGAGCGGCGCCCGCTCTGCGCCCGCGCCTTTGACGCTGGGCACCTTGAGCCGCACAGTTGTCCTTGTCGGGGTGGCCCAAACCCTAGGGCCGGCTTCGCTCCCGGGCCTCTACGCCGTCCCCGCCGCGGCGCTGCCCTCGGCGACGGCGCAGCCGGCAGCTCAGGTGGCTGCGCCTACCGGGGCCAGGGGGGGAGCCGCTTCGGCCACCGCCCCACCGGCCACAGCCGCCCCACCGGCCACAGCCGCCCCACCGGCCACAGCCGCCCCACCGGCCATAACCTCAACGACCTCAGCTTCACGGCCCGCAGTCCCCCAGGGCACGGCTTGGGCGAGCGGTGCCACAGCAGCCACCGCCAGCGCTAGCGGGGCCGAGCCTCATGCCCGAGGCCGCCCTGGCCGCAGCCGGTGGGCCGGGGCCAGGTTGCCCGCGCTGGCACCGGGGCGCTCGGACCAGCAGCACCAAGCCACCTTCCCGTCGGCGGGGCCGGCCCAGAACGCCGGGCTGCCTCCGTCGGAGCCTCCGCCCTCCGCAGGTGGCTGGGTCGGCCGTGGCACCATCGCCAGCCGTGGAGGCGTGCCCACGTCGGGCGCGCCCAGGGTGCGCGCCGTACGTCATGCGGCGGGCAGGCCGGCGGCTGCCAACGGCAGCCGGTTGGGTCGCCTGACGGCGACGGGTACACGAGCCAAGGGCTTGGGCACAACGCACCGGGCGACATCCCGGGCCCGTGGCCTCAGCCAACCTGGCCCCGCCCGTCCCAGGGTGGGCCGGGGTGAGCGTTCGGCGCAGCTGCACCCACCGAGGGCAACCGAGGTGGCCCAAGTGCACGAGCCTGCCCAAGCGCACATGGGAGCCGCAGTGGGGGCCACGGCTCGGTCCCCCAGCCTGGCCGGCACGTCAGTGCCCTCACGTACGACCGCCTCCGTGCCTTCAGGTACCACCTCCCTGCCCATGGCCCCGGCGGCTGCCCCCACCAACCCCCCAGAGGGGGTGCCTACCCTTCCCGGGACCGGGGCCCCGGTGCCGAGGACCACGTCCGGGGGACCGGTGCCAGCCGAAGGGGCTACGGCGTCGGCGGTAGCTACGGTGTCGCCAGCGGCGGGGGCTTCAGGGGCATCGGCAACGCCAACGAGCTCCCCAGGGCCGCCAGCCGCTCCGACCACCTCCACAGGGCAGGCGACCTCCACAGGGCAGGCCACCTCCACAGGGCAGGCCACCTCCACAGGGCAGGCGACCTCCACAGCACCGGCAGGCTCGTCTCCGCACGGGGGCGGCACCCCGGCACCGCCCGCCGCCTAGCTAGCTCGTGGCGCGAGAGCCAAGGCGAGCGGCCAGGCCCGAAGCACGAGCTACCGGCCGTGCCAGCGCCGCAGCAACCGACTCCTCGGGGCTGACCAGCACCAGGCGGTGGCGCGCCCTGGTCACGGCGGTGTAAAGCAGCTCCCGGGTGAGGATCCGAGAACCGGGCGAAGGGAGCACGACTACAACCTCGTCGGCTTCGGAGCCCTGGCCGCGGTGCACGGTCACGGCGTAGGCAGTCGGCACTTCCCCCAGGCGTGCCGGGCTCACCAGGTAGGGAGCACCGGGCCTGTCGAAGGCCACGCTCAGGGCGCCGTCCTCCTTTCCAGGTGGCAGGGCGACGGCAACCCCCATGTCGCCGTTGAAGAGCCGCAGCTCGTAGTCGTTGGCAGTCACGATCACGGGCCGCCCCGGGAACCAGGTCCCCGTGGCCGGGGGCCCTCCCACCTCAGCAGCCAGCCACTGCTCGATGTACCAGTTCCACGTGCTGGCGCCCGAGGGCCCGGCCCGATGGGCGCACAGGGCCCGGGTGGAGCCGAGCTCCCGGAGGGCGCCGTCGACGTCACCTGACTGGGCGGCCTCAGCCAGGCGCCTCGCCGCGGCCGTTGCCATGGCCCGCACCGCCTCGGGGATCGCCTGGCCAGCCGCCAGGTCGACCTGGTACCACTCCAGTTCTGGCCCCCCATGGGCCAGCACCTTCATGACCGATTGGCGGTCCCCGGCTCGGACGGCGTCGGCCAGTGCGGCCAGGCTGCCTTGGAACCGGTGGTTGGTGCGCAGCACGGAGGTGCACTGGCCGGTACCGATGGGCGGGTGGGCCGCTGGCGCGGTGGTGTCCCAGGGGCTCACGATGTCGGCCAGCACTGCTCCTGCTTCCACCGAGGCGAGCTGCTGGGGGTCCCCTACGAGGATGAGGCGGGCATCGGTCCGCACCGCCTCCACCAGGCGTGCCATCAGCGATAACGGCACCATGGACGTCTCGTCTATGACGACCACGTCGTGGGGCAGCTGGTTGAGGCGGTGGTAGCGGAAGCGGCTGGTGCTGCCGGGCAAGGGGCCGAGCAGCCGATGGACGGTGACCGCTTCCAGCGCCAGGAGCCGTTCGCGTACGCCAGCCGAGGTGCGGGCGTGGCTGACCTCGTCGCGCAGCGCGGCGGCCATCCGCTGGGCGGCCTTGCCGGTGGGGGCAGCCAGGGCGACCAGGGGAGGCCGAGCACCGGTCGCCTGGGCCTGCTCCTCGAGCAGCACCAGCAGGCGGGCGATGGTGGTGGTCTTGCCCGTGCCCGGGCCTCCGGTCAGCACGCTGAGGCAGCGGGTGACGGCTCGGGCTGCCGCCTGGCGTTGCTCGCCGGAGGCATCACCGGGGAACAACCGGGCCAGGGCATCGGCCGGCAGGGCTGGCCCGGGCGCGCTGGGCACAGCCGCGGCGCGCGCCAGCAGGTCCTGGGCCACAGCCACCTCGTCCTGCCAGTAGCGGTCGAGGTAAAGAGCTCCCGCCTCCAGGCGCAGGGGGCGCGATGGCCCCACGAGGGGGCTGGAGCGGAGGTGCTCGGCCCAAAGGCCGGGGTCGGGCCAGGGCAGGGCCTCGATGTCGGCTTCTTCGAGCTCAGTGGCCGCACTGGAGCGCAGTGCAGCCAAGTCGGCGCGGACGTGGCCAACCCGGGGTGCCCGGACGGCGAACGCGGCCCCCAGTACGACCAGTTCGTCGGTCTCGCCGCCCAGGCGGGCCAGGCACAAAGCGACGTGGACGTCGGCGGCCGAAAGGACGCCGGCCCGGTTGAACGCCAGCAGCAGCGGGTGGGTGCCGAGGCCCACGACCACGTCCGGGCCTCTTGGCGAGGCGGATGGGCCCGGTAGCGCAGCCTCCGCCCTGCTCCGGCCCTGGGAGCTGGTCATGGCGCCGCCCCCTGGCCCGCTGGGGCTGCCTGGCCACTGCCCAGCAGCCCCGATGCCCCAACCACGAGCTCGACGGGTGGCTGCCATGAGAACACCCCGCAAGGGTGCCCGTCCACCAGGGGGGCCGCCGGCCCCAGCATGCCGCGGACGAACAGGTACAGCGCCCCCCCGAGGTTGACCTCTGGGCGGTAGCCGGGCAGGCGCCAGCGCAGGTACCGGTGGAGCGCGACCAGGTAGAAGAGCGCCTGCAGAGGGTAATGGGCGCGGTACATCTCCTCGGCCAGGGCGGCAGGCCGGTAGTGCCAGGCGGTAAGGGGCTCGTCGTTGCCGGCAAGGCGGTTCGTCTTGTAGTCGACGAGGAAGAACCGGGGCGCACCGCTGGGGCCCTCGGCCCGGAAGACCAGGTCCAGGCTGCCGGTCAGGTACCCGCGTAGCTCGGGGGCCAGCGTCGGGTCGCTGAGCCGGGCTGCGTAACCGGCGAGGTCTACCCCCGGGCCTTCGTGCCTGGACCGGGCCCACAGCTCGGCCAGGTCGGCCAGCCGCGCCTGGCCGCTGGGGTGGTCGCCTCCGGCCAAGGGCAGCTCGAAGGACAGCTCAGCCAGGCGGTCTGAGGGGCGTACATCGGCCAGGCTCAGGCCGGGCACGAGAGGGCCGAGGGGGGTGCGCAGCGCGCCAGCGAGGCCCTGGGCCAGAGCGGCTCGTTGGTGGCCGTCCAACCCGGCCCCATGGGCCTCGGAGCCGATGGCGCCAGCGAGGGCTCCTTCCAGGTCGTCGCCGGCGAAGCCTGCCCGCTCCAGTACCCGGTGGGCCAAGGTCCCCACCTCCCTGCTCGCGGGCAGGGCCCCGAGCGGGCAGGGTAGGCCCTGCAGCCAATCGAGCGGCGTCCCGGCGTGCCCGGCAGGGCCGCCGGCCCGGGCCGTCCCGGGCTCGTCGACGGTGCCGGGGTCTTCGGGCTCGCTGCCCACTAGCGCGGGCCCAGGGCCGGGCGGCTCATGGGCCCCCAGGGTCACCGCGCTGTAGGACGTCCTGCGCCAGGAGTTATCGAGCTGGCGGTCGAACGCCGCCACTTGCAGGCCAGAGGCTGCCCCGGCTTGCGCCCCCTCCCACCGGCGGCCGCCGGGCCCGGAGCAGCGTTCGACCACGACCCGGCCAGGCGCCCGCCGGGCCAGCTCTTCCAGCTTCGCCTGGAAGTCCTCGTCCCTGGGGGTGTAGGCGCCGTCCGGGGCCACGTTGCCGTGGTCGTCCCGGGCCATGACCAGGCGGCCCAGCGGGGAGTGCTGGCAGTCGGTGGCCCGCACCCACCACACGACCGCGTGGTACCTCGCTCGGGTGAGGGCTACGTACAACTGGCGCAGCTCCTCGCCCCGTGCTTCTTCGTGCTGGGCTTGCTTGTGCTCCTCATAAGCCGTGCCGCCCTCGGCTGGGCCCAGGTCCAGTAGGGCTTGCGGCCCCTCGTGGAACACGACCGGCTCGTCCTTGCCTGCCCGCCGGCCGGCATCCCAGAGGTAAGGGCAGTACACGATGGGGAACTCGAGGCCCTTGGCCCGGTGGACGGTGAGGACCTGGACGGCTTCGGCGTCTGACTCCAGGCGCCGGCTGCGCTCGTCCAGTGCCGTGTTGTCTTCGGCCGCCTCCTCGATGTGGTGGGCAAGCCAGGTCCGCAATGCGGGTGGGCTGGCTTGGTGGGCACGGGCCTGGGCGTGCAGCAGTTCGGCCAGGTGGGCCAGGTCGGTGAGCAGTCGCTCCCCACCTTCGGCTGACAGCAGGCGCCCGGCCAGCCCCTGGGCTGTGATGGCCTTGAACAGAGCGGCAACGCCCTGGGACCGCAGGGTGTCGGCCCAGCTCCGCAGGCGAGCCTGCACCTCGTCCCAAGCGGCTTCGCTCGCCGTGGCCAGCGCGTCAGCAGGCATGCCGAAGAACGGCCCTATGGCCACTGCCGCGGCCCGGGACCGTGAAGCTGGTTGCTCGACGGCGTCCAGCAGTTGGAGCCATGCCCGTGCCGCCGGGCTGGGCGACGCCCGGGCGGCGGTGAGCACTGAGTCTGCTCCGGCTAGCACGGCGCTGACCCCAGCCCCCCGCAGCGCTCGCTGGACGGTCCGGGCCTGTTCGTTCGTGCGCACCAGGACGGCAATGTCGCCGGGGCGCACCGGCCGCCCGGCGGGCGGGCCAGCCCGTGCCCCCGAGCTGAGCAGGCCGGCTATGTCGTCGGCCAGGTCAGCGGCCACCCACTCGGCGGCGGTGGCCTTCTTGACGGCCCGGCCGCCACCTTTGCCGAGCGCCCGGGCCAGCTTGTCGTGGTCCTTGGTGTGGGCCACACGCAGGCGTAAAGGCGGCAGCGCCCCAGCCGGGGTGGCCTCGGTGCCGTTTGCTGGGAGCGGTGGGCTGGCCGCTGTGCCCTCGGCCCCGGGCTGCCCGGCGGAGACCTTGTGGTAGGAGATCTCGGGGTGCCCGAAGTTGACTGGGTCGAACAAGGCGTCGTAGGCGTCGAGGAGGTCCTGGCTGGCGCGCCAGTTCTTGGTCAGCGTGTAGCGCCGGGCCCCCGACCGGGCCGCTTCCAGGTAGGCGTGCACGTCTGCGCCCCGGAAGGCGTAGATGGCCTGCTTGGGGTCCCCTACCAGGACCAACGTGGTCGTGCCGTTGGCAAAGGCCCGTCGGACCACCTCCCATTGGACCGGGTCGGTGTCTTGGAACTCGTCCACCAGGACGACCGGGTAGCGGCTGCGCATGAGGGCCGAGGCGGCTTCAGCGCGCTGGGGGTCGGCCAGGGTGCGCGCCAGGCGGGACAGCAGGGCGTCGAAGGTGAGCAGGTTAAGGTCGAGCAGGCGCCTCCCTAGCTCTTCCCGGGCTCTTTGAGCGAACTTGGCCCGGAGCCAGGCGGGGCTGCCCGGGGCCGCTGGGATGATGGGTGCCAGGCTGTGGGTGAAGGCCAGACGGCAGAGCTCCAGGGCCTCCTTACGGCTGAAGGGCAAAGCGCCCTGGCGCTGCGCGGCCCTCAGGTACAGGTCGTCTACCACCTCGCCGACCAGCTCGCTGGCGTCTTCGAGCAGGTCGGCCTCGGTGGCCACCTCCCCGGCCACGCCAAGGCTGCCCAGCACCAGGTGGCAGAACCCGTGCGTGGTGGTGATGGTGGCCGAGTCGAAGTTGGCCAGGGCCTCGCTGACGCGCCGGTGACGTTGCCGCAGCTGTTGCTTGCCGCCCCGGCAGAGCAGCTCCAGCACCTGGGTGCCGGGGGGAGGCCGGCGTTGGCCCCCGCCGGCCGGGCCCCCGGCTGGCGGCGCCCCGTTCAAGGCGTGGTTGAGAGCGCCCTCGGCGGAGGCCAGGCTCTGGCGGACGCGTTCGCGCAGTTCCCCGGTGGCCAGGCGCGTGAAGGTGACGGCCAGGACGCCGGTGATGGGGACGCGTCCTTCGGCCACCAGGCGGGTCACCAAAGCCGCCACCGTGAACGTCTTGCCCGTGCCCGCGCTGGCTTCGAGCAGGCTCACCCCCGGCTCGGGCAGAGGCCCGCACAGGTCGAAGGGCTGGGGGGCTTCCTCCTTGCCGGCCAGCAGCGAGGAGCCAGTCGGCAAAGGCGAGAGGGTGGGTGGCGACGAGCCGGGTGACGGGCTGGTGGGCTGCGAGGAGCTACTAGTGGTCAACGAGCCTCTCCTGTCCCAGTAGCGGGGCCCACAGGCGGTGGGCGTAGCGGCCGAAGCGGCACCGGTCCTCACCCCAACCAGGGCCATGCTCGTCGGCTCGGGGCAGCTCGTCCAGCAGGTCGCGGAAGCTGACGATGCCACCCAGCACCAGCACGTGGGCCTCGTCTTGGTCCTCGCCCGGGTGGTCGTAGTGCGTTTCCCAGCAGGCTCTGGCATCTTCGAAGGGGTCGTCGCCCCGTAGGCTGGTCGTGGCCCAGCGCTCGGAAGTGGCGCAATAGATGGGCAAAGGCTCGCAGCGCCCTCGGTCGTACAGGTCGACCAGCACCCTCAATGCCTCCCGGGCTTCGGCCGGGGCCAGGGGCCCGATGGTGCTGGTAGCGACCAGGCCGCGCCCACCTACCCTTCCTGGGCCCCGGCCAATGGCCACTGCGGCCAGCTCCTGGCCAGGCAGGGCGGCACTGAGGGCGAGCAACCGGGCCCAAGCGGCCAGCCGGTGCTTGGGCCCCAGCCGGGAGTAAGAGCAATGTACCAGGGTGCCGGCCCGCAGGCCGCCAACGGTGCCCGTGAGCAAGCGGCCGTCGTCCAGGGGCACCCGCAGTGGCACGGTCCGGGGGCTGGCCGCCCAGGCCGAGTGGGACCGGGCCACCTGGGCCAGCGCGGCCACCACGGGCCTCACTTTGTCCAAGTGGGCTTCGGCGAGCGGGCTGGGCGGCAGCAGGCCTCGGGCCCGCTCCGCTCGCTCCGCGTCCCCCGGGGAGGTCCCGGCCAGCTGGGCGGAAAGGAGGCGGTCGCCAAGCGCCCACAGGTCGAGGCTGCCCAGTTCCAGGGGCATGTCGTCGAGGCTGGGCCCGGTCAGCGGGCCCAGGTGGAGGCCGAGGCGTTCCCGCAAGAACGCCTTCAGGGGGTGCTCGAGGAACCGGACCAGCGCTTCCAGCTGGACCACTTCACCATCCACGGGAGGCAGGGGGCGGGCCAGGAAGCGCTGGGGAGGGCCCTTGGGCTTGATGAGCGCCTGGGCACCGGCCAGGTTGACCGGGTCGAAGCCCCAGGGCCCGGCCGGTGCCGCGGCAGTGGCCGGGTTCGGTACCAGGCCCCCCTGGGTGAAGTTGCGGGGGTCGAACGCCTGGAGCGGGTGGTGGACGACCACCATGTCGCGCAGCCGGCCGTCGCCAGCCGAGGGGCGGCCCACCTGGTCGACCACGTCCAACAGCTCCTCCAGGGGCACGGCCGGCGGGCAGGGCTGGTTGGTCCGCGGGTCCCGGCCCTGGTAAGTGACCACCAGGTGCTCGGTGGCAGCCAGGAGCGCGTCCAGCAACAACTGGCGGTCCTCGCTGCCCGGGTCGGGCTCGCCGAGCTTCGGGCCGTCGAGCAGCAGGTTGTCGCCGTCGGGCACACGGTGACGGGGGAAGTCGGCGTCGTCCAGGCCGAGGAGGCAGACGACCCGGTGCGGCACAGCCCGCATGGGCACCAAGGTGCAGATGGTGAGGTCCCCGGTGCGGAAGTTCGCCCGGGTCGGGCGGCCCCGCAGACGGTCGGCCAGCACCGAGCGGGCCTCGGCCAGGTCCAGGGGAGCGGCCGAGCCCTGGGCCTCTTGGAGCACGGCCGCGAGCGTGCGCTCCAGCTGCTCGGCTTGCCAGGCTTCGTCGGGGCTGGGCTCGGCCAGGTCCCTGGTCGCGCTGAGGAGGGCACCCACCCATTCGGCCGCGCTCTGCGGCCCGGTGAGCCGGGCGATAGCCCTGCTCAGGCGGGCGTGGAGCTCGGCCAGGCGTCCCACTAGGGAGAGGTTGCTGCCCGGGACATCGTCGAAGGGAAGGACGTCGCCAAAGAGCCGGGCACCGTCTTCGGCCATGGCCACGCCGAGCAGGAGGCGGTCCAAGCCCGCACGCCAGGTGTTGGCCTCGGTGCCGTCCAGCCCCCAGGCTCGGCGGTGCTCGCCGTCCAAGCCCCAACGCACGCCACTGCCGGCCAGCCAGTCCCGGGCCAGGGCCAGCTCGTCTTGGCCCAGCTCGAAGCGCCTGCTCACTGGTGGCCGGGAGGCAAGCTCCAGGACCTGGGACGCCGTTACCCGGCTCCCAGCAAGCTCCAGGAGGTGGGCGGCGACGGCCAGGAGCGGGTTGGTCTGGCGGAGCGAGCGGTCAGCCAGCCTGGCCCGCAGCCCGGGGGTGCTCCCGGTGGTGCCGAAGACGGCTTCGACCAGGGGCGCGTAGGCCTCAATGTCAGGGCACATCACGATGACGTCGCGGGGCTCGAGGGTGGGGTCCTCGGCCAGTAGGTGGAGCACCGCTTCGCGCAGGACTTCCACCTGGCGCAGCCGCCCGTGGCAGGCATGCACTCGCAGGGTGTCGTCTTGGGGGCCTATAGGGGGGCGGAGGTCGGGGGCCCCGGGCTGAGGCAGGCCAGGAGGTCGGCGGTCGCTCCTGACCCCGTCTTGTACCAGGCCGAGCAGCGTCGGCACCCCTCCGGGCACCGGCCGGTGCTCTCCTCCGCTCACCCCGGAGGCGGCCAGCACGAGCTGCATCTCTCGGGCGTCCCGGCCCCAGGAGCGCAGGAGGGGGTTGTCGGCCAGCTCTCCGGTCGTGTCCCGGCCCCGGGTGTGCCCGGGCCAGCGGGCTGGCTGGGAGGCGAGCTTGTCCCAGAGCGCGCCAGAGGGGTAAAGGAGGAAAAGGTGCACGTCGCGTCCGACGGCCAACGCCTGCAGCGCCCGTAGGTGGCTGGCGGGGAGCCGGGTCAGGCCGAACAGGCAGAGCCGGGGTGGGAGGTCGGCCAGGCTGGGGTCAGCTTCCAGCCTGGCCCAGGCTTCGGCGTGGACCTCGGGTGGGCTGGGTGACCCTACCCGTTCCCGTAGCCGTAGCCACAGCTCTGCCTGCCAGCTAGGCGCGGGCAGTTGCCCATTTAGCCACGAGAGCAGCATGTCGGGCCGCTCGGTGGCGTAGTGGTCGTACAGCTCGGCCAAGTGGCGGACAGTGGCGAAGCGGCGCAAGTGGGGCCCCGGGGGGGATGTCGCCCGCAGGTGGGCAGCCAGGGGTGCCAGGAGCGGGTCACCGTCTTCCATGAGGTCGTCGACCAGCTCCAGCAGGGGCCAGACCAGGCGCGAGGGCGACCAGGGGCTCTCTCCGGCCTGGGCCCCGCAGGCAGCCGAGGCTACTCGCTCCACCAGGGCAGCGGGGGAGGGGAACTCGATGTTGGCGCAAACTCCGTAGCCGGGCTCGGCCCCGGTGCCGAGCCGGTGGGAAAGGCGCTGGGCAAGCCAGCGCTCCACCCCACGGGTGGGCACGGCCACCACCTCTGGCACCATGGGGTCGGCCAGGGGACGGGCGAGGACGTCGCCCAGGGCCTCGGCCAGGCGGTCGGCTCGTTCGGACCGGTGCAGGCAAAGCATCCGGTCCCAAGGTTATGGGTCGGCTGTGACCGGCTCCCCGGCCAGGCGGCGCGCCCCGGGGGCGGCGCTCAGGTCTCGCCACCGGTAATCCATGGCCCAGCGGGCCGGCGCGCCCCGGGGGGGCGGCGCTCAGGCGAAGATGGCCTGGGTGCCTTGGCCGCGCCAGGCGCGGGCCATGGCGGGAGTGGAAAAGACGGCTGCCAGCTCCCCCGAGGCCGATATGGCGACCGCCCCACCGCTGCCTCCCCACCTCGACACCTCGCCCAGTGCGTCCTGGAGGGCCTGGGCCAGGGGGGTGCCGCGCCGCATGGACCTGTCCACCTCGTGGGCGAAGCCGGCCATGACGAAGGCTTCGCCTGTCCCTGTAGCCGAGACCGCGGCAGTCTGGTTGCTGGCCCAGGTGCCGGCGCCGATCAGGGCGCTGTCCCCGACCCGGCCCGGTGGCTGTCCCGGCCGGCCCCCGGTGGAGGTGGCTGCCGCCACGTTGCCCGAGGCGTCCAGGGCCACGGCCCCCACGGTGCCGGCGGTGCTGCCTGGGTTGGCCCCCGGCGGGCAGGGCCCCGCCCGGCCCGTTCCTTCGGGCCCACGCCGCGGCCCCTCGCGCCCCGCCAGCCCCGCCTCCTGAGCAAAGCGGTCGGCTCCCGGGCCAGCCAGGAGCAGTGGTCGCCAGGGGGGGCCGCCGCCCGAGGGGGCCAGGCAGGCCGGCGAGCTGGCGACGGCCAGCGCCGCCCGTACCGGGCTGGCCGGCCAGGTTGCGCAGCACACTGCCCCTGCCGCCCCGCTGGTGCCGTCCATGACGCTGGCATCGGCCTCGATGGTGCCAGCGGTTGTCGGCACCGACCCTCGCCCGGCGTTGAACAGCCCGCTGGCCTCCATGCAGGCGACGGCCTCCACCGCTGCTTGTAGGGCACCGCCCCGCGACCCCAGCACCTCCCAACCGGCGTCGAGGGCTGCCCTCAGGGCGGGGCCCAGCAGGGAGCGGCGGGCCGCGGGCTTGGGGAAGCGGGCGAAGGTGCCCGCACCCCCGTGCACCACGATGGCGGGGCGGCCCAACCGGCCCGTCTCGGCGTGCACTGGGGCGGCCGCCATCACGGCCCGTCCCCTGGCTGGGCGCCTTCGGGCACCAGGCTGGCGGCTCGGCCTGGCCGGGGCGGCTGGCACAGTCCCACCGCCTAAGCCTGCCGCAGAGAACTGGCGGGCGCCGGCCGGTACCCTTGGTTGGTGCCGAGGAGGTCGGGACGGTGTTGCCACGCACGCTCTACCGGTACTACGAACGAAGGCTCGCCCGGTCGTTGCCGCCCGGCAGCCTGCCGCGTCACATCGGCGTGATCCTCGACGGCCACCGGCGCTTTGCCCGGGAAGAGGGCCATGCCAGCTACCAGGACAGCTACCGGGCAGGCATGGCCAAGTTGGAAGAACTGCTGGGGTGGTGCTCCGAGCTGGGGATCGGGGCGGTCACGGCCTGGGTTCTTTCCACCGACAACCTGCGCCGCCCCCGCGAGGAGCTGGAGCCTTACTTCCAGGTGCTCGGGGAACTGCTTTCCCGCCTGCCCCGGCTGGCCTCCCAGTTGGGCTTTTCCCTGGCTGTGAGCGGGAGCTTGGACCTCCTGCCCCGCGAACTGGCCGTCGCGGCCAAGGAGGCGGCTACGGCTGGGGCCCGTGCGCCAGCCGGCATGCAGGTGAACATCGCGCTGTGCTACGGGGGCCGCCAGGAGATCGTGGACGCCTGCCGGGCGCTCGTCGCCGACTTGCTGGCCCAAGGGCTCAGCCCGGCCGAAGTGCCCGACGCCATAGACGCTGACGGCATCGCCGAGCACCTCTATGCTGCCGACCTGCCCGATACCGACCTGGTGATCCGCACCAGCGGCGAGTCGCGCCTTTCGGGCTTCTTGCTGTGGCAGTCGGCTTACGCCGAGTTCGCCTTCGTGGACCCCTACTGGCCGGCGTTCCGCCGGGTCGACCTGTTGCGCGCCCTGCGCGACTACAGCCGTCGCCAGCGCCGCTTCGGCGCCTGACCGTCTAGCGGGCCCGACCGGGCCGGTCGCCTCGGCCGCCCGCTGGGTCGCGGTCGTAGTAGTGCAATATCCTGAGCCGGTAGAAGATGGCGGCCGTGTCCAGGAGCGAGCGGTAGACCGACCGCCATGAGACCGTGCTGGTGAACTGGTGGCGCAACCGTATGGGAGCTTCCAAGAACCGCTTGTAGCCGAGGCGCCGGGCGATCACGAACAGCTCCAGGTCGAAAGCGAAACGCTTTTCGAGCATCCGGGGCAGCACCGCAGCCAGTACGTCCCGGCGCACCAGCTTGATACCAGTCTGTGTGTCCCGGATGTTGAGGCGGAAGCCTGCCCGCACGAGCTGCTGGTAGCCCCATGAGTACACCCGCCGCAGCAACGGGTAGTCGACTTCCGACAGCGGGTGGCGCTTGCTCCCCAGGATGATGTCGGGGCTGTAGAGCGTGACCATGACCTGGAACGACCGCAGGAGCAGGGGGTCGAGGTCGCCGTCGGCATCTATGAAGCCCAGGTAGCGCCCCCGGCCCCGCGCCAGGCCCAGGCGCAGGGCTGCCCCCTTGCCCTGGTTGCGGGCCAGGACCACGCGGGTGAGCTCGCTCCGGCCGGGGAAGGCGGCCTCGAGCTCCTGGTCGCTGCCGTCAGTCGAACCGTCCGACACGGCTATGACCTCGTAGGAGGCACCCGAGCTGTCCAACGCCTCGAGGATCCTCTCCATGGTGGGGACCAGCAGCTTGCCGGGGTTGTAGTAAGGGACCACCACCGTCAGGTCCAGGTCTGCCTCAGCCAGGGCTAGATAGGCACGCTCCTCCAGTTCGGCCGGGAGGTCGCCCGTGCCCCGCCTGGCGGCCCTGCGGCGGCCCCAGGAGAGCCACCGGCGGCGCCCTGGCCCGCCCGTGGCTGGCTCAAGCCCAGCAGCCATGCGCCCCCCTGCTTGCCCCCCAAGGGCGCCGGGCCGAGCGGGCCGGCGCGCCGGGCAACCTGGTGCCGAGGTCGTTGCCCCCGAGGGCTCCGGGCCGGGGGCCTGGTGGCGGTTGGCTTGGCAAGCCCACCGCCGGGTGGTTATACTGGCCCGGCCGTTGAACCGACGTCCGTGGTCGCCCGCCTCGCCTTCTTGGCTGGGAGCGGGGACGCCACGGCAGGCGTGGAACGAGCTCCGCCCGGGGGTGCCCCGAGCGGAGCGTGCGCGTTGTGGAGCACAAGAGGACCGGATGCCACAAAAGAGCCCAACAAGAGCGATCGTCGGCCAGAAGGTCGGCATGACCCAGGTGTGGGACTCGTCCCAGCGCGCTGTCCCTGTGACGGTGGTCAAGGTGAGCCCCGTGCGGGTGGTCAAGGTCAAGACACCGACGACCGACGGGTACTCTGCCCTCCAGGTGACCTACGGGGCCCGCCGCCCCAGTACCCTCAACAAGCCCGAGGCCGGCCACTACGCCAAGGCCAAGGTCGACCCTGGGCGCCGCCTGGTAGAGCTGCGCATCGAGGACGCGTCCGCCTACAGCGTGGGCCAGGAGCTGGGTGTGGGCATCTACAACGCCGGTGACAAGGTGGACGTCACGGCCACGAGCAAGGGCAAGGGTTTTGCCGGTGGCATCAAACGCCACAACTTCGCTGGCCAGGGTGCGGCTCACGGCAACCACAAGCACCATCGTGCCCCGGGCAGCATAGGTGCCTGTGCCACCCCGGCCCGCGTGTTCAAAGGCACCCGCATGGCGGGGCGCATGGGCAACCAGCGTGTCACGACCCTCAACTTGGAGGTGGTCTCCGCCGATGCCGAGCGCAACTTGTTGCTGGTCAAGGGCGCAGTACCGGGGCCCAGGGGCGGCCTGGTGCTCATCCGGGACGCAGTGAAGGGCAGCAAGTGAGCACCCTCGCGCTCGACGTACGAGGCCTGGACGGCACGGCCAAGGGCACTGTGGTGCTGGACGAGGGCATCTTCGGTGCCCAGCCCAACCTCCCCGTGATGCACCAGGTGGTCACGGCCCAGCTGGCCGCGGCCCGCCGGGGGACGCAGAGCACCAAGACCCGCGCCGAAGTTTCTGGTGGTGGTGCCAAGCCGTACAAGCAAAAGGGCACAGGCCGGGCCCGTCAGGGGAGCGTTCGCGCTCCTCATTATGCCGGAGGTGGTGTGGCCCTGGGGCCCAAGCCGCGCAGCTACCGCCAGCGGGCCCCTCGCAAGATGCGCCAGCTCGCGCTCCGAGGTGCCCTGTCGGACCGGTTCTCGTCGGGCCGGCTCGTCGTGGTGGACGGCTGGGACTGGGCCACGCCGAGCACCAAGGCGGCCAAGAAGGCGCTGGCGGCCTTGGGCGTGACTGGCCGGGCACTGGTGGTACTGGCGGCCGACGACCACGTTGCCCGCAAGTCGTTCCGCAACCTTGCGGAAGTGGACCTCACTTCCGCAGGGGAGCTGAGCACCTATGACGTGCTGCGCGCCGACTGGGTGGTCTTCAGCCGCCGGAGCCTTCCCGGGGTGAGCGGGTGGGACGCCACACCGCCAACGGAGAGGCCCGCGGCCACGACGGCCGAGCCGGGCCCGGGGGAGGCGGCTGAGGAGCAGACGAGCGAGCCAGGGCCAGGGCAAGGGGGTTGAGCTGAGGTGAAAGACCCCCGCGATGTCATCGTCCGCCCAGTGGTGTCGGAGAAGTCCTATGCCCTCAGCGAAAAGGGCGTCTACGTCTTCATGGTCCCTCCGGGCGTGGGCAAGGTCGAGGTCCGGCGGTCCGTCGAGCGGCTCTTCAACGTGAAGGTCGAAAAGGTCAACACCTTGAACCGCCCGGGAAAGCGCAAGCGCAACCGCAAGACGGCGACCTACGGCAAGCGCCCGGACACCAAGCGGGCCATTGTGCGCCTGGCTGCCGGCAGTTCCATCCCGTTGTTCGAGAGCAGTTGAGGCCAGCCACAGATGCCACTTCGTTCCCGCAAGCCGACCAGCGCCGGGCGCCGGTTCCAGACTGTCTCTGACTTCTCCGAGCTGACCAAGCGCAGACCGGAGCGCTCGCTCACGGTGCCCAAGGCCGGTTCTGGGGGCCGCAACGTCTACGGGCGCAAAACCGCTCGTCACCGGGGCAGCGGGCACAAGCGCCAGTACCGGCTGGTCGACTTCAAGCGCACCAAGGACGGGGTACCCGCCACGGTGGCTGCCATCGAGTACGACCCCAACCGGACCGCCCGCATCGCGCTGCTCCACTACCACGACGGGGAAAAGCGCTACATCCTGGCGCCGCAGCGGCTGGCCGTGGGTGACGTCCTGCGCAGTGGCCGGGGGGCGGAGATCCGCCCAGGCAACGCGGTGCCCATGAGGTACATACCGGTTGGCTCCGTGCTCCACAACGTGGAGCTCAAGCCCGGCGGCGGCGGCAAGCTGGCCCGGAGCGCGGGCACCAGCGTCCAGCTCGTGGCCAAGGAGGGCGACTATGCCACCTTGCGCCTGCCGTCGACAGAGATGCGCCGGGTCCCTATCGACTGCCGGGCCACTATCGGCGAGGTGGGCAATGCCGAGGCGGAGCTGGTGAAGATCGGCAAGGCGGGCCGGGCGCGGTGGAAGGGTGTCCGCCCCCAGACCCGAGGTGTGGCCATGAACCCGGTGGACCATCCCCTGGGTGGCGGCGAAGGCAAGTCTTCCGGTGGCCGGCACCCAGTGTCCCCGTGGGGCCGGCCAGAGGGCCGGACCAGGCGGCCACATCGGCCCTCGGACCGCCTCATCGTCCGTCGCCGGCGTGCCCGTGGGGCGAGGAGGTAGGCAGTGCCTCGCAGCTTGAAGAAGGGCCCGTTCGTCGATGGCCACCTCCTGCGCAAGGTGGACGACCTGAACAGCCGCAACGAAAAGAGGGTCATCAAGACCTGGTCACGGCGTTCGACGATCATCCCGGACATGGTCGGCCACACCATCGCCGTCCACGACGGGCGCAAGCACGTCCCCGTGTACATCACTGAGTCGATGGTGGGCCACAAGCTCGGGGAGTTCGCCCCCACGCGTACCTTCCGCTACCACGCCGGCCAAGAACGCCAGGGGAAGCGCTGATGCCGGGGCCCAAGACGAACGAGCGCGAGGGGACGCGGGCCGTGCTGCGTTACGCGCCGGTGAGCCCCTACAAGATCCGCGAGGTGCTCGACTTGGTGCGCGGCAAGCCGGTCCACGAAGCGGCGGACATCTTGCGCTTCGCCCAACGGGACGCCGCCGCCCTGGTCGAAAAGGTGCTGGCCTCGGCCGTGGCCAACGCGCAGAACAACGACCACCTCGACCCCGAGGAGCTCTACGTCTCTGCCTGCTTTGCCGATGAGGGCCCTACCGCGAAGCGGTGGCGGCCCCGGGCACGCGGCCGGGCCTCGCGTACCCGCAAGCGGTCGAGCCACGTGACCGTCATCGTGAGCCGCCTCCCGGAGGACAAGTTGGCCCGCCTCCAGGCCCGGCGCCGGGCCGAGAACCTGGCCATGAGGGCACGCCGGGTGGAGGCCACTCGGCGGGCGAGGGCCCAGGCCGCCGAGGGTGCCAACCGCCGCGAGCGTCGCCACCCCGGTGCCGGGCCGGCCGAAGAGGCCCCGGCCGAAGAAGCGGGGGCCGAAGAGGCGAGGGCTGAAGAGGCGAAAGCTGAAGAGGCGGGGGCTGAAGCGTTGGCCGGCCAGGTGCCTGCAGGGGAAGGCGCCCAGGCCGGAGGCACCGACGAGCCCACCGCGGCGCCGCCCGGGCCAGGCAAGGCCGAGGCGAGCAGCCAGGCTGAGGCGGGCCAGGCTGGTGCGAGCAGCCAGGCTGAGGCGGGGCCTGGGCCGGACGAAGAGAAGGGCAGCTAGCGATGGGCCAGAAGGTGAACCCCTACGGGTTCCGGCTCGGCAACACCACGGACTGGAAGTCCCGGTGGTTCACTGACCGGGAGTACAAGGACTACCTCATCGAGGACCTGCGCATCCGCCAGTACCTGGCCAAGGAGCTCGAGCGTGCCGCCGTGAGCCGGGTCGAGATAGAGCGCACCCGGGACCGGCTGCGCATCGACGTCCATACAGCCCGCCCTGGCATAGTGATCGGCCGGCGCGGGGCGGAGGCCGAAAGGCTGCGGGCAAAGTTGGCCGAGATCACCAAGAACCCCAGGCTCACGCTCAACATCCAGGAGATCAAGCAGCCAGAGCTGGATGCCGCCCTGATGGCTCAGGGCATCGCGGACCAGCTGGCTGGCCGGGTGAGCTTCCGGCGGGCCATGAAGCGTGCCGTGCAGACGGTGCAGAAGGCCGGGGCCTTGGGCGTGCGGGTGCAGTGCGCCGGGCGCTTGGGCGGGGCCGAGATGTCGCGGCGGGAGTCCTACCGGGAAGGCCGGGTGCCCCTCCACACCCTGCGGGCCGACATCGACTACGGCTTCAGGGAGGCGAGGACCACCTACGGCCGCATCGGGGTGAAGGTCTGGATATACAAGGGCGACATCCTCCCCTACAAGGTCTCGAGCGAGGACAAGATAAGCCGTGAGGCGGCCATGGCGGTGGGCGAGGCCTCCGGGCTCGGGACGCCCCGCCGCGTCGTGTCCGCCGGGGGCGGGCGGCGCCGCCCGGAGATGGGCGAGCTCGGGACAGCCCCCCCGCCGGCAGAGGTGGTGCCACCGGCAGCCGGTGAGGTGGCTGACCGCGAGATCGTGGCCGTGGACCCCGAGCTCGAGCGCCTGCTCCAAGAGGAGGAGGAGATCGAGCGCCGGACCAGGGGCGACCACCACGAGCCCCCTCATTTCCCCAAGGACTGACGACGATGCTGATGCCGCGCAAAGTAAAGCACCGCAAGCAACAGCGGGGGCGCCTGGACGGGATGGCCAAGGGTGGCACCGAGATCACCTTCGGTGATTACGCCATCCAGGCACTGGAGCCTGGGTGGGTGACCGCCCGCCAGATCGAAGCTGCCCGTATCGCGATGACACGGCACGTACGCCGTGGGGGCAAAGTGTGGATACGGGTGTTCCCGGACAAGCCCGTGACCCAGAAGCCGGCCGAGACGCGTATGGGCTCGGGCAAGGGCAACCCCGAGTACTGGGTGGCGGTGGTCAAGCCCGGGCGGGTGCTGTTCGAGCTGGGTGGGGTGCCCGAGGCCCTGGCCCGCTCGGCCATGGAGCGCGCCATCCAGAAACTGCCGGTCAAAGCCCGTTTTGTGGCCCGTGCTCATCAAGAAGAGGTTGAAGTCTGATGGTCAAAGCTTCTGAGCTCCGGCAACTGAACGACGAGGAGCTTTCCCAGCGCTTGGCCGAGGCCAAGCAAGAGCTGTTCCACCTGCGCTTCCAGCTGGCCACGGGCAAGCAGGACAACTCCGCCCGGCTGGGCCTGGTCCGCCGGGACGTGGCCCGCACGCTCACGGTCCAGCGCGAACGGCAGGCCGCCCAGGCCGGTGCCGCGGTAAGGCCCGCCCGGGGCAGGCCCGCCCGGGGCAGGAAGGTGAGGCACTGATGCCCGACGTCAGCCCTGCCCCCGAGCCAGCCTCGGCCCAGCCGGCGGTACCCGCCGGCAAGGCGGCTGTCCCCAGGCCGAACCGGCGCAAAGTCCGTGACGGTGTGGTCATTTCCGACCAGATGGAGAGCACGGCCGTGGTACTGGTGACAGACCGGGTCCGCCACCCCCGCTACGCCAAGACCATGCACCGCACCAAGCGCCTCTATGCCCACAACGAGCACAATGACGCCAAAGTGGGCGACCGGGTGCGCCTGGTCGAAACTCGGCCGCTGTCCAAGTTGAAGAGGTGGCGGGTGGCAGCTGTCTTGGAGCGGGCGAGGTAAAGGCCCATGATCCAGCAAGAAAGCCGGCTCCGCATCGCCGACAACTCCGGTGCCCGGGAGGTCCTGTGCATCAAGGTGCTGGGGGGCTCGAAGCGTCGTTATGCCACCATCGGCGATGTGTTCGTGGCCACGGTCAAAGACGCCATACCTGGGGCCAACGTCAAAAAGGGCGACGTGGTGAAGTGCGTGGTGGTGCGGACCAAGAAGGAAAAGCGCCGGCCAGACGGCAGTTACATCCGCTTCGATGAGAACGCGGCGGTGCTGATCAACGACCAGATGCAACCACGGGGCACGCGCATATTCGGCCCTGTGGGCCGGGAGCTCAGGGACAAACGGTTCATGCGTATCATCTCGCTCGCCCCGGAGGTGCTGTAGGCGATGAACAAGATCCGCAAGGGTGACCACGTGATCGTCCTGTCCGGCAAGGACAAGGGCCGCCGAGGCGAGGTGGTGCGGGCCTTCCCCCGTCAGGGCCGGGTCATCGTCGAGGGCGTGAACCGCGTCAAGCGCCACCAGCGCACCACGCAGATCCGCAAGCGGGCGGGGATAATCGAAAAGGACTTGCCGGTGCCCGCGTCTGTGGTCGCGCTGTTGTGCCCCAAGGAGCACACGCCGACCCGGGCCCGCTTCGTGGTCGGTGAGGACGGCACCAAGCGCCGGGTCTGTGCCCGCTGCCAGGAGGCCTTGTGATGGCCGGGGCAGGCAAAGGAGCGAAGGCGGGTGGCAAGGCCGGGGCCAAGGGCAAGGCCGCGCCGGCGAGGAAGCCGGCTGCACCGAGGGCTCCGGTCCCGGCCAAAGCAGCTCCTGGGCGGGCTGTGGCCGCGGTCAAGCCGGTCGCTGGCCGGCCCGCGCCGGCTGGGACCGTGCCCCGGTTGCGTGCCCGCTACAACCAGGAGGTGCGTGCTGGCTTGCAGCGTGAGCTGGGGCTCAGCAACGTGATGCTGGTCCCCAGGATGGAAAAGATCGTCTTGAACATGGGCGTGGGGCGGGCGACCCAACAGCCGTCCCTGCTCGAGGGGGCGGTCCGGGACCTCACGGTCATAAGCGGCCAAAAGCCGGTCGTGACCAAGGCCAAGCATTCCATCGCCGGCTTCAAGCTGCGCCAGGGCAATGCCATTGGGGCCAAGGTGACGCTGCGAGGTGACCGCATGTGGGAGTTCTTCGACCGGCTCATCTCCCTCGCCATCCCGAGGGTGCGTGACTTCCGTGGGCTGTCGTTGCGGGGTTTTGACGGCCGGGGCAACTACTCGTTCGGCGTGAACGAACAGCTGATCTTCCCTGAGGTCGACTACGACAAGGTCGATGCACCCAGGGGGATGGACATAACCATCGTCACGACCGCCAGGACTGACGCGGAGGGCCGTGCGCTCTTGGAAGCTTTCGGGTTCCCGTTCCGCAGGGAGGGCGCGGCATGAGCTGGTTGGCCCCGCCCAGGGAGGTGAGCTAGTCATGGCCAAAAAGGCGCTCATGATCAAGGCACAGCGCAAGCCGAAGTACAAGGTGCGGGGGTACACCCGTTGCCGGCGCTGCGGGCGGCCGCACTCGGTGATGCGCCGGTTCGGGCTGTGCCGCATCTGCCTGCGGGAGCTGGTCCACGCCGGCGAGGTCCCCGGCGTCACCAAGGCAAGCTGGTAGGAGGTACCAGCAGATGACAATGACCGACCCTATTGCCGACATGCTGACCCGGTTGCGCAACGCCAACGTCGCCCACCGCGAGACGGTGCGGATGCCCTCGTCCAAGCTGAAGGAGGCGCTGGCCGCCATCTTGCTGCGCGAAGGCTACATAGCCAGCTTCAAGGTGGTCGAGCAAGAACGCCGTCCCGGGCGGGTCTTGGAGGTGGGGATGAAGTACGCCGCTGACCGGTCGCGGACCATCTCCGGCTTACGGCGCGTCTCCAAACCGGGCTTGCGTGTCTACACTGGGGCCGACAAGCTGCCTCGGGTCTTCGGCGGCCTCGGCGTCGCGGTGCTGTCTACCAGCCAGGGCCTCATGACGGACCGGGAGGCAAGGAGACGCCGGGTAGGCGGCGAAGTCCTTTGTTACGTGTGGTGAGCGTGAGGAGCCCTGGATGTCGCGTATAGGCCGGACGCCTGTGCCCGTCCCCGACGGGGTCAAGGTCGAGCTGGACGGGCGCCGCTTGACGGTGAGCGGGCCGCGGGGGTCGCTGCACCACGACCTGGCCGGGGAGATCACGGTCCGCCAGGAAGGCCAGGCCTTGGTGGTGGAGCGACCGGACGACGAGCGGCGCAGCCGGTCCCTGCACGGCCTCACCCGCACCCTCGTGAGCAACATGGTGGTGGGCGTGACGTCGGGCTTCAGCAAGGAGCTGGAGATCGTGGGCGTGGGCTACCGGGCGGTGCCCAAAGGCCCGGGGACCGTGGAACTGGCTCTCGGGTTCTCCCACCCCGTGGTGGTCGAGGCTCCCGAGGGGGTCACCTTCGAGGTGCCGGCACCCACGAGGGTGACGGTGCGGGGCAGCGACAAGCAGCTCGTTGGCGAGGTGGCAGCCAAGATCCGCAAGATCAGGAAGCCGGAGCCCTACAAGGGCAAAGGAGTGCGCTACGCCGGTGAGGCCGTGCGCCGCAAGGCCGGGAAGGCTGCCAAGTGAGCTGGTTGGCCGGACGAGCGAGGGGCTCATGAGCAGGGTGAAGGACAAAAGGACGGCGCGCCAGCGCCGGCACTTCCGGGTGCGCAAGAAGGTGCAGGGCACGCCCGAAAGGCCGCGTCTGGCCGTGTTCCGCTCCAACCGCCACATAAGTGCTCAGGTGATCGACGACACCGCCGGCCGCACCCTGGCCGCTGCCTCCTCGTTGGAGGCTGCGGTGCGCGCCGCCGGCCGGACTGGCAACCGGGACGCTTCAGGCGCCGTGGGCAAGCTGGTGGCAGAGCGTGCCCTGGCCGCCGGCGTCACCAAAGTCGCTTTCGACCGGGGCGGCTTCCTCTACCACGGGCGGGTGGCCGCCCTGGCGGAAGCAGCCCGCCAAGCTGGACTGGAGTTCTGACATGCAGCGACTGGCAACTTACGCCCGGTTGCCCCTGGTGGCCGAGGACGGGCCGGGGCTTGGCCGTTGGTGGCTGGGCCGCGGTCCTGGGAGGTGGCAGTGATGACAGACCAGCAGCAGTACCAGGACCGCACCATCAAGGTCAACCGGGTGGCAAAGGTCGTGAAGGGGGGGCGGCGTTTCAGCTTCGCTGCGCTCATGGTCATCGGCGACGGGGCGGGCACCGTCGGGCTGGGTTACGGCAAGGCCAAAGAAGCTGGGCTGGCTGTGCAAAAAGGCATCGAGGAGGCCAAGAAGAACCTCTTCACGGTGCCTTTGGCCGGCGGCACCATCACCCACCCCGTGCTCGGGGAAGCAGGCGCCGGGCGCGTGCTGCTCCGCCCGGCAGCCCCCGGCACCGGTGTCATAGCCGGTGGGGCGGCCCGGCCGATCCTGGAGATGGCCGGCGTGCATGACGTCGTCGCCAAGTCGCTGGGTTCCTCCAACAGCATCAATGTCGCCCAGGCGACGATCGCCGGCCTTCGGGCGCTCATGCGCCCCGACCAGGTGGCCCACCGGAGGGGCCTGTCGCCTGAGGAAGTGACGCCGGGCGGGGTACTGCGCGCCTACCGGGGCTCTCAGGGCGGGGCGCATGTGCCCAAGGAGGTGGCGTGATGGCAGCACAGGGCCAACCGGCCCCTAGGCCGGCTCCTCATGAAGGGGGCGCCCGGCTCCTGGTCCGCCAGTACCGCTCTGGTATCGGGGCCAAGCCCAAGCACCGGGGTACGCTGCGTGCTCTGGGCCTCGGGCGCACCGGCCAGAGCGCGTCCCTGCCCGACCGCCCCGAGATCCGGGGCATGCTGGCCCGTGTGCCCCACCTGGTCGAGATCGTAAAGGACTTGCCATGAAGCTGCACGACTTGCACCCAGCGCCCGGCTCGAGGCGGTCACGCCGGCGCGTTGGCCGAGGCATCGCCGGCAAGGGTGGCAAGACGGCTGGGCGCGGTACCAAGGGGGCAGGGGCCCGGGACAACCCCAAGCCGGGGTTCGAGGGCGGCCAGCTCCCCCTGACCCAGCGGGTGCCCAAGTTGAAGGGCTTCAAGAACCCCTTCCGGGTGGAGTACGCCGTGGTCAACCTGGGCACCTTGGAGCGCTGCCAAGGGCCCGTGGTCACGCCCGAGACGCTCCGGGATGCCGGGCTGGTGCGCAAGAGGGGGCTCGTCAAGGTGCTTGGCCGGGGTGAGCTGAGCCGCAAGCTCACGGTCTCCGCCCACGCCTTTTCGGCGTCCGCCCTGGCTGCCATCCAGGCCGCAGGAGGCACCGCGAACGTCCTGGCCCCCCCGTTCGGCCACGGCCGCCCCCCGGCCCGAGGCAACGCCCTCACCAACCGGTGATGGCCGGCTCCCCCCTCCGGAGGCGCCCGGGCCGCCGGGAAGGCCCCGAGCGCGCGCTGTAAGTTGGAGAGCTAGCCAGAGGTCAACCCATGTCCATGCCCACCAGCCTCCGCAACCTGAAGGCCGCGTTCTTGATCAGCGACCTTCGCGGCAAGATCCTCTTCACCCTGTTCATCATCGCCGTGTACCGGCTGGGGGCCAACATCATCTGCCCCGGCATCGACTTCAACGCGGTGCAGTCGCTCGAAGCGGCAGCTAGCCACGGCGGGGTGATCTCGTACCTCAACTTGTTCTCCGGTGGTGCCCTGACCAAGATGGCCGTGTTCGGGCTGGGGATCATGCCCTACATCACGGCCTCGATCATCATCCAGCTGCTGATGGTGGTGATCCCCAAGTTCGAGCAATGGCGGGACGAGGGCCCCTCCGGCCAGCGCAAGCTCACCCAGGTCACCCGGTACATGACGATCGCTCTGGCGATCATGCAGTCGACCGGCCTGGCTTATGCCTTCCACAACGGCGGCGGCGGCCTGTTGGGCACCACGGTGCCGCTCAACGTCGACCTGATCCCCAAGTTCACCGTCCCGCGGGTCCTGTTGATCGTGCTGACCATGACCGCCGGCACGGTGGTGGTCATGTGGCTGGCCGAACTGATCACCCAGCGCGGTGTCGGCCAGGGCATGTCAGTGCTGATCTTCACCAACGTCATCGCCGGGCTCCCCACCCAGGGCGACCAGCTGTTGAAGTCGGCCGGTGCGCCTAAGTTCGCCTTCTTGGTCGCGCTGTCGCTCGTCTTCTTGGTGGCGATCGTGTTCATCGAGCAGTGCCAGCGGCGCATCCCGGTGACCTTCGCCAAGCGGGTGGTGGGGCGCAGGATGTACGGCGGCCAGAGCACCTACATACCGATGAAGCTCAACACCGGCGGCGTGGTGCCCATCATCTTCGCCGCGTCAGTGCTGTACTTCCCCATCCTCATCTCCAATGTCTTCCCGAGCACCGGCTGGGGCAAGCAGGTCCAGGACTGGATCAGCGCCAACCTGGCCCAACCGAGCAGCTTCTGGTACATCGCGCTGTACGGCGGGCTCATCTTGGTCTTCGCCTACTTCTACGCCGCCATCACCTTCGACCCCCACCAGCAGTCCGAGGTGATCCGCAAGCAGGGCGGCTACATACCGGGCATCCGCCCCGGCCCCCCCACCGAACGCCACCTGCAGAACATCCTGACCCGGGTCACGCTGCCCGGAGCGCTGTTCCTGGCCTTGGTCGCACTGCTCCCCTCGATCTTCCTCGGTGTCTGGAACATCCAGAACTACCCCTTTGCCGGCACCACCATCCTGATCGCGGTGGGTGTCGCGCTGGAGACCATGAAGCAGGTCGACAGCCAGTTGATGCTGCGCAACTACGAAGGGTTCCTGCGCTAGTGGGCAAAGCGCGGCTGGTCCTGCTGGGCAAGCAGGGCGCGGGGAAGGGCACCCAGGCGGAGCGGCTGTCGCAGCACTACAAGGTGCCCCACATATCGACCGGGGACGCCTTCCGGGCGGCCGCCCGCTCGGGGTCGGAGCTGGGCGCCAAAGCCCAGGCGTACATGCAAGCGGGGGAGCTGGTGCCCGACAACTTGGTGGTCGGGATAGTCAAGGAGTACCTGGCCGACGAGGGCGGGGACGGCTTCGTGCTGGACGGCTTCCCCCGCAACGTCCCCCAGGCCGAGGCGCTACGCGAGATGCTGGGCCCAGAGGGCCTCGACGTCGTGGTCAACCTGGACGTGAGCACCGAGGAAGTGCTCCACCGCCTGGCTGGGCGGCGGGTCTGCCAGAACTGTGGTGCCACCTACAACATCTACGACAACCCACCCAAGGTCCCCGGCAAGTGCGACATCTGCGGTGGGGTGGTGGCCCAACGGGCCGACGACACCGAAGAGGCCATCCGGCTGCGCCTGGAGATCTACGAGTCGGCGACCGCCCCTTTGGTCGAGTGGTACGCCAAGCAAGGGCTCCTGGTCACCATAGATGCCTCGGGCTCTCCAGACGAGGTGGCCAGCCGGGCCCTTGCTGCCGTAGAAGCGGCTCTCGGCGCTCCGCACGGCCGCCCCGGCCGCTGAGCAGGCCTGGCCCGGGCCCTGCCCGCCCCGGGCACCTAGGCGACCGCCGCCCGCGAGAGGTGCTCGGTGGCCTGGCCCAAGGTGGCCAGCACCGGGACCACCCGAGGCAGCCCCACCAGCTGCAGGACGCGGTTGACCGAGGGCCGGGGGGAGCACACCACGACCTCCCCGCCCGACTCGCGCAGGCGGCGCACGGCACCGATCAGCGCGCCCAGCCCGGCGGAGTCTATGAAGGGGACGGCCGACAGCTCGAAGACCACCCGTACTGCACCGGGCAGAGCAGCCACCGCCTCCCGGAAGTCAGCGGCGGTGTGCTGTTCGAGGTTCCCGACGAGGTGGCACACCAGCCCGGCCGGGACCTGCTCCTGCTCAACGTGCACGCTAGCTCCTCCTTTCCCCCCAGGACAGGCGCTCGCCCCCAGGCGGGCGCAGCTCGTGGCCTACCTGGGATCTTGGCCCACAGCTATGAGAACAGCCGCGAGGGCGTGTAACAGGTTGGTAACAGTCACCAAGGGGGTAAGCCCGCCGGCGCCCCGGAGCTGCCATCATTGGTCTTGGTCGGTCGCCCACGGAGGGCTTGCGGTGGCTACCCGCCTGTTGCTCATCGAAGACGACGAGAACATCAGGGCCTCGCTGGGCATGGTCCTGCGCCAGGAGGGCTACGCCGTGTCCGAGGCAGCCAGCGGCGAAGAGGGCCTGCGCAGTTTCGCCCAAAGCCCGGTGGACGTCGTCTTGGTGGACATCATGCTGCCTGGCATCGACGGCTTCGAGGTGACCCGCCAGCTCCGGCGGGGCAGCGACGTGCCTGTGATCTTCGTCTCGGCCCGGGCTGACACCCACGACATAGTGGCGGGCCTGGAGGCAGGGGCGGACGACTACCTGACCAAGCCGGTCATGGCCAAAGAGCTTTCGGCCCGCATCCGCGCCCTGATGCGCCGCGCCCAAGGCGGCCCCCGGGCCAGCACCGGCCAGCTCTTCGGGGACCTGGAGGTGTACCCCGAAGCCGGTACCGTGCGGCGGGCCGGGGCAGAGGTCGCCTTGACCCGCACCGAGTTCCGCCTGCTGTGCGAGCTGGCCGCCCGTCCCGGGTGGGTCCTGTCACGGCCCCAGCTCCTGGACCGGGTCTGGGGTTATGACTATTTCGGGGACACCCGGCTGGTCGACGTGCACATCGGCCGGCTGAGGGCCAAGGTGGAAAAGGACCCGGCCAACCCCGAACTGATCGTGACGGTGCGGGGGCTTGGTTACAAGCTGCAGCCGCCCTGACCCATGCCCTTCCTGCTTGCCGGACCAGTGCTCTCGGCCAAGCTCGGCCCTTCCACGTCCGCTGGTCAGCGGCGCTGGCCCCCGCTCGGGTTGCGGGCGCGGGTGACGGTGGCTTTTGGCGCAGGGGCAGCCGCGCTGTCAGGGGTGCTGGCGGGCACCACCTACGGCCTCGTCCACCATTACCTGCTGGCCGAACGGGAGAACGCGGCCGTGGTGCGCACCTATTCGGACGCCCGCTTGGTCAAGGCCGGGCTGGCGGTGCCCGGTGCCAACGTCGCCGGGGTGCTGTCCTCGCTGCCGCTCGGGCAGGGCACGTTGTCCCTCCTCTACCGGGACGGCCAGTGGTACTCCGCGTCGGTGGCCGTGGGCGAGCTCCCCCGTTCGTCCCGGCCGGCAAGCCTGCCGCCCGCCCTGGTGGCCATGGTCAGCACCGGGGCCCCTGCCCGCCAGAGGGTCACCTCCCAGGGCCAGCCCGCTCTTGCGGTGGGGTTGCCCATACCCGCGGCGCAGGCCGACTACTTCGAGGTGCAGTCCCTGGCCGAGCTGGCCCGCACCTTCAGCGTCCTGGCGGTGGTGCTCACGTTGAGCGCGGCGGCCACCACCTTAGGAGGTGTGCTCGTGGGCCGCTGGGCCAGCCACCGGCTGGTGAGGCCGCTGTCGAGCATCGCCGAGGTGGCTGCTGCCATCGCCGGCGGGGCAGTGGACCGGCGGCTGCCCAAGTCCGATGACCCCGACCTGGACGTGCTGGCGGTGTCGTTCAATGAGATGGTGAGCGCCCTGCAGCGCAGGATGGAACGGGACGCCCGCTTTGCCTCCGACGTGAGCCATGAGCTGCGCTCCCCGCTCACCACGGTCCGGGCCGCGGTCGAGCTCCTGGAGGCTTTCCGGGCCCAGCTGCCGAGCGAGGGGGGCCGGGCGCTGGACCTGCTGAGCGCCGAGGTGGGGCGCTTTTCGTCCATGGTCCAAGACCTCCTCGAGATCTCCCGCTCCGACGCCGGGGCGGCCAACTTGGACCTGGAGGAACTGGCCCTGGACGACCTGGTGGTCAACACCGTGGCCGCCTACACCCACGGTGCCGTCCCGGTGCGGGTGGAGCCGGGCGCGCAGGGCCTGGTGGTCAAGGCGGACCGCAGGCGGCTACAGCGGGCCCTGGCCAACCTGCTGGACAACGCCTGGGCCCATGCCGGCGGCGCCGTGCTGGTGGGGGTGGGCCGGCGCCCGGGGGTGGCGTCCGTGTACGTCGACGATGCCGGCCCGGGTGTGCCGGCCGAGGAGCGGGAGCGGGTGTTCGAGCGCTTCTACCGGGGTGCGGCAGCCGGGAGGCGGGCCGCCCATCTCGGTACCGGCCTCGGCCTGGCCCTGGCGGCGGAGCACGTCAAGGCCCACGGGGGCCACATGAGCGTCACCGACCGGCCGGGAGGAGGGGCACGGTTCGTGGTCGAGCTGCCCCTTGTCGTGCCTGGGGCCGAGCCCTCCAAGCGAGCCGAGCCGCCCAAGCGAGCCGAGCCGCTCAAGCCGGCCGACCGGGCCCAGCGCGCCCGGGGGCGCGCTTGACATGCCTGGCCGCAAAGCGTTGGCCGCGCTGGCAGTGGTCGGGGCCTGCTACGGGCTGGCCGGCTGCGGGGTGGGGCCCCAGGCGGCACCACAAAGGATCGACCGCGACGCGGTGCCCTACGGCCTGCTGGAGGTGGGCGGTGGGGTGACCACCACCCCGCCGGGTTCGCCCACGACGGAGATCCTGGTCTACCTGGAGGGCAAGCAGCACCTGGTGCCGGTGGAAAGGGCGGTCCCCGCGCCTGGGACCATCGCGGTGGCTTTGCGCCAACTGGCGGCGGGCCCAACCCGCAACGAGTCCCGCCTGGGCCTGACCAGCCCGGCCTCGGCGGTCGGGCCTTTCGAGGCGGGCCCGGTGCGAAGGGGGGTCGTGCCGGTCGACTTGCCCCTGTCGTTCGAGAACCTGGGTGGCCAGGACCAGATCGTGGCGGCCGCCCAGGTCGTCTTCACCGTCACCGGCCTGGGGGGGGCCAGAGGCGTCCGGTTCCTGGTGGACGGCCAGCCCGCCCAGGTGCCAGGGGACAAGGGCAACCTGGTACGGGGGCCGGTCACCCGGGCCGACTACACCCTGCTCGCCCCGAGCTGACCCTGGCCGCCCGCGGCCGGGGACCGGCCCCGGCTGGGGGAAGTAGCCCACTGTGAGCTAGGACACAGCGCTCATTTGGCCGGCCAAGGCTAGGTCATTGCCCACCTCGGCCATTGAGCCCCTGGCGGGGGGCTACTTCACTGGCCCCTGCCGGCAGGAGGCCGGCGCAGAGGGTGGAGAGGGCAGATGCCGTGCGCGCCGGCGCCCGCTCCCCCGACATTGGCCAACAAAAGGAGACACCTATGAACGCAAAGGCACCTTGGGCCAAGGCAGGCGCGGTTTTGGTGGCAATGTCCACCGTGACCGGCTTGTTCCTTGCCCAGGTCGGGGCGGCGGGAGCCAGTACCCCTCCCTCTCCGCTCCCCAACAGTGGCATCAGCGTAGGTGCACAGATCTCGGGCAGTGACAGCCCCGGCCCGACCATCGAGTGCGCCTGGATCCTGCCCGATGACAACCTGGCCGGAGGCGGGGAGACGAGCCAGTACTCCTACGCCCAGGGCAAGGACATCGGGCCTTACGTGCCCGTCAGCTACACGAACTTCACCCAGGTCAACGGGGGTGCCGGCTACACCGGGACGGGGCCCAACGCCCCGACTTACCTAGGCCACGCCGACGTCACCGTCCCCTTCGCCGACGGCAGCTCGCAGTTCGTGTACGGCCTGGACGACAACCCCTCCTCCTACCCGACCACGGTCAACTGCGACGCAGCCACCACGGCCGGTGCCGAGCCCACGTGGACCACAGCCAGTGGTGGGCCGGGGACGCAGTCCAGCCCAGTGTGGACGGGCATCCAGGTCAACCCGAACGCGTTCGACAGCCCGACCAACAACTACAACACCTCGGGCACTGCCCCGCGGCGCCTGGAGGTGTGGGCCGCGGTGGACAACGCCGCCGCGGTCAGCTTCAACGTCTTCTACCCCAACGGCAAGGAGGACACGGCTCTCGGTGGCATCCAGGTCGGGGGGAGCACCCAAGCTTGCTCGACCTACAACACGAACCACAGCAACATATTGTCGAACATGTTCACTGAGGCAGGGCCGGTATCAGGCAGCCCGGTGACCCAGGGCACCAACCAACTGAGCGCCAACGCCATAACCAACAACGCCGGCACCGGGATCCTGGACAGGTGCAACGACAACGAAAAGAGCCTGTGGTTCCAGGCCTTCACCGTCTCCAAGGACGACCCCAACGGGAAGTACACGGTCGAGGTCCAGGCCATCAACACCAACGGCACGTCGCTGGCCTGGCTGAGCTTCCAGGTCCTGCCCTTGTTCTTCTTGGGCGTGGACTTCACCTCCGTGACGCTGACCCAAGAGCAGGGCACCAGCCCGCCCGTCTACTGGGCCAGCGGTGACTCCATCTGGGACCCGAGCAACCAGACCAGCACCCAGGAGCCGACGGTCACCAACGGGGGCAACTCCGGTATGGAAGTGGGCGTCGAGTTCACCCCGCTGGTGTACAACCCACCGAGCGGCAGCCCTTACTACATCACCAACTTCGATGCCAACTTGGGCTACAACGCCAACCTGGTGCTGCCGAAGGACATCCAGATGACGGCCAACACGGTGGGTTACATATCCAACAACGGCAGCTCGCCGGCAACCGGCCCGCAGCTGGTCTGCCCCAACGACACCCCCAAGCTCGACCTGTCCGCCGAGCCGACCGTCTCTGACGCGCCCGGCCTGTACACCGGCAGCGTCTCCATTTCGGGTACCTCCGACGTGGTGATGGGTTCGGGGGAAGGCGGGTGCCTTACGGACAACGGGGCCCCCTACATCCTGGGCAGCTTTGGTAGCGGGGTGCCCAAGAGCCTGACCGACGGTGACGTCGGCAGCCCGACTCGCTCCTGACGACCAGCAGTTGGCCATGGCGGGGCCGGCGCCGAGTGCCCGGCTGGCTGGCCAGGGAGGGGGCGTCATGCCCCCTCCCTGGCGGTTTCATCAATTTTGACGTTGTGCCCGGTGGGCTGGCCGCCCAAGCTGAGGACGTGAGGAAGCTGGCTCGCTGGGCCGCCCGTGCCCTTGGCTTGGGGGCGGCCTTGGCGCTGGCGATGGGCGGTGCCGCCGGGGCCACCACCAGGCTGGGCCCACCCCCGCCCGCCGGGGGCATAGGGGTGTACCCGGCCGTCGTGGCCTTCAGCAGTGCCCTGCGCGGTGGCGAGTACGTCGAGACCATTGGGGTGCTGAACGGGTCTGCTCGCGGCCAGTGGTTCCACCTGCAGCTGACGGGAGCGGCAGCGGCTTGGTTGCGGGTTGCGCCCTCGACCGGCGGCAACCGGGGCGTCACCCAGCTGTGGGCCCCGGGCGGTGGCCGGGCTACCGCGGAGCTCGAGCTGCGCGTGCCCAGCGCCGCCGCCAACGGGACCTACCCGGCCGGGATCGAGGTCTTCACCCTCCCCTCCAAGGCCACGGCGAAGAGGCCGGTCACGGTGGGGCTGGGGGCCACGCTCCGGGTCAGCGTCGACGTCGTGGGGACCGAGGTCATCGCCGGGGAGCTCGTGAACGCCTACACCTACCCCAAGATCGAGGTGGGCGAGCCTCTGCGGGTCTTTGCCGTGGTCAAGAACTCCAGCAACGTCACCGTGCAGCCCCGCTTGCAGCTGGTGGTGACCAAGGGGGCACGCCACGCCCGGGTGTACAGCCTGGCCAAGACGGGGACCAACGGGGCGCTGCCGAACTGGACGGCGACCTACGAGCTGGACTGGCCGGCCAGCTCGACCCTGGGGGCCACCCTGGGTGCCTACACCGCGGAGCTGACCGTGACCTTCCCGCACGGCAAGCGCGTAGGGTCATGGCAGCTGCCGTTCCGGCTCTACCCGTACGGCTCGCTTCACCGAGGAGGCCGGCTCCTTAGCCTCAAGCTGGCCAACCACCCGCGGGCGGGCGGCCAGGCGGTGGTGGACGCGGCCGTGCTGAGCACCGGGGAAGTGCAGCAGGAGACCTATTTCATCGGCCAGCTGTACCGGGACGGCAGCTTCGTCCGGGCGCTCAAGTCGCCCGTGCCCGTGCTCTTGGCGCCCAAGGGCCAGCCGGGCGACAGCGGCACCCTGGTGGTGCCGGTGGCTGTGGCCGGCAACGGCCTGTACCGGGTCACGGGTGTGGCCAACTTCGCCGGGGCCCAAAGCCAGCCCCTGACGCTCAGCTTCCGGGTCGGCCCGGCGCCGCTGCCCTTGGCCTGGGAGGTGGCCCTGGGTGCCGGGGCGGTAGTGCTGGTCGTGCTCCTGGTGGCCCTCGCCCTGGGCTTCAGGCGCCGGCGCCGGCCACCCGCCGGCCGCTCGAACAGCCACGTCGCGCCCAGGTACACGGCTTCTCATCCCCTGACGGTGCATGTGCCGCCTCGTGCCCCAGCCGCCAGCTCCCCCGGCCGCCCCCACCCGCGGGCCCGGAGAGGCTGACCGTTGGCCCCGGAGGCGGCCCCATGGCCCAGCACCCAAGGGGGTAGGCATGGGCCCAGTCGTGCTGGCGTCCCCTAGCGGCCCGCTGGCGGCCCGCCGCGCCAACCAGGGCCTGCTGGACGCTTCCCTGCGCACCCTGTTCGACGACCTGTCCGAGGGTGTCTTGGTGCTGGACGGTGCGGGCCAACGGGTGTACTCCAACCCGGCGCTCAACGACCTGGTAGGGGGCAACGCCTGCCTGCCTTCGGGCACGCCCGAGCCGCCCGGTTACGTACCCCCGGACCAGCGCCCGAAGTACCTGGCCGCGCTCAAGGGGACGTCTTCGCTGCTGACCATGGACGGGTCGGGCACCACGTCGACCTGGATGGAGCTGTCGGGGGCCAACGGCGCCCGGGTGCGGACCAGGGTGACGATCAGCGCTTTCAGCGGTCCTCGGGGGTGGCACTTCGCGGTGTGGCTGTTCGGCGCGGGGCACCCGCCGGCCGCCCCGGCCGGCGGTCCCGGTACTGCCCCGGGGGGAGGCTTGGGGCTGGACGGCCCGTTGGGCTGGGAGCAGCTCTCGGCGGTCGAGTCCCTCACCCGGCGGGAGAAGGACGTGCTGGAGCTGTTGCTGGACGGCCGGCGGGTGTCGTCGATCGCCCGCTCGCTGTACCTGAGCCCCCAGACGGTGCGCAACCACCTGAAGGCGATCTTCCGCAAGCTGGGTGCTCATTCCCAGGTGGAACTGCTCGAGCGGTTCCGCCCGGCACCCGGCGAACGTACTGCCGGCTACCGGGAGCAGCCGGGGCGGACGGCGGCCCCCTTGCCGGCCCGGCAGGGGTGAACCAGGTTGCTCACCAGGCAGTCGGCCCGGCGACCGGTAGGGACGTTGGGGCCCGAGACGGGCCCTGGGGACGAGCGCCTGGCAGCCATCGTGGTGGAGGAGGAGGGCGACGTCCTGGCCACGCTCCTCAGTGCCCTCCCGCCAACTTGGGGCGCGCAGGCCTTTGCGGCACTGGACGAGGCCGAAGGGGCGCGAGTGCAGCCGGGCCGCCCCTTGGTTTTCGTCCTGGGGCCCTCGCAGGCCACCCAAGACGCCCTGGGGCGGGTGGGGGCGGTGCTCAAGGCGACCCCTGGCACGGGGGCTGTGCTCGTGGTCAGCCGGCCTTCGGCCGAGGTCATGCGGCTCGCCCTTCGCGCCGGCGTGGACGATGCCCTTGACCTGGCGGACGCAGGCCCAGATCTGGCTCAGGCGGTCGCCGAGGTTGCCTACCGGTTGGAACAGGGGCTGGCCTCAGCCGCCTCGGCTGAAGGGGCCAGCAACGGCTCGGGCGGGGCCGGGCCCCGGCACGGGTTCGTGACGAGCGTGTTCTCTCCCAAAGGAGGGGTGGGCAAGTCGGTGGTGGCCGTCAACCTGGCCGCCGCCCTCGCCCGCCAGTCCGGCCAGCCCGTCGTCATCGTCGACCTCGACCTGCAGTTCGGCGACGTGGCGGTGATGCTCCGGCTCCAGCCCTTGCACACCTTCGCCGACGCCATCTCGGCTGGCGACCGCCTGGACGAGACGCTGCTGCGCAGCTTCCTCCTGCGCCATGACCGCAGCGGTGTCCACGTGCTGGGCGCACCGACCTCGCCCTCGGCGGCCGACCAGGTGGAACCGGCCTCCATGCTGCAGATCCTCGACCTGCTCCGCCGGATGTTCAGCTATGTAGTGGTCGACACCCCGCCGCACCTGTCCGAGGTGGTGCTCCAAGCGGTGGCGGCGAGCGACCTGGTGAGCTTCCTGGTCGCCATGGACGTCCCTTCGGTCAAGAACGCACGCCTCGGGCTCCAGGCGTTCGAGCTGTTGCAGTTCCCGCTCGAACGGGTCGTGCTCCTGCTCAACCGGGCCGACTCGCGCGTCCACCTGAGCGCTCACGACATAGAAAAGGCGCTCGAGATGAAAGTCGACATGGAGCTGCCCTCCGAGGCAGCCGTGCCGCAGTCGGTGAACCAGGGCTCGCCCACGTTGCTCGAGTACCCCCGTTCGCGCTTCGCCGCCCAGATGGGCCAGCTGGCCGAGCTGGTGCTTGCTCGGTCCGGCCGGCCTGGCCACTGGCCATGAGCACCGACGGGCGCTGGGACGGCGGGGCAGACCGGGGCCATGCCCCCCCGGCCGGTGCCGGGGGGGTGCCCGGGCCGCCCCCGGGGGGCCCGGCGGGTGACGTGCCTGCGGCACCGCTGCCCGCCAGGCTGCGGGCGGCCAGCCTGTACGGCCGCCTACAAGAGGAGATGGCTTCGGTCGACCCGCGCTCGGAGGTGCTCGAGGGCGTGCGCGAACGCGTGCACCGGCGGGTCATATCCGAGCTTGGGCCGGTGTTCTACAACAACCTGGTCGACCACAAGGAGCTGCGCCTGCGGGTCGAGCGGATCCTGCAAGCCGCACTGCGGGCCGAGCGGGCCCCGATGTCGGCGGCCGAGGTCGCCCAGGTCGCCCAGAGCGTGGCGGACGACGTGCTGGGCTTTGGGCCGATCGAGGGCCTGCTCCATGACCCCTCGGTGTCCGAGGTCATGGTGAACGGCCCCGAGCGGGTCTATGTCGAACGCAACGGCAGGATCGTGCCGACCAAGGTCAGTTTCTTGGACGAGGCCCACCTCCGCCACGTGATCTCCCGCATCGTCGCCGACGTAGGCCGCCATATCGACGAGTCCTCGCCCATGGTCGATGCCCGCCTGGCCGACGGGTCCCGGGTGAACGCGGTGTACCCGCCGCTGGCGGTGGGCGGGCCGTTCTTGACCATCCGCAAGTTCGCCACCGACCCCTTCAGCCTGGAGGACCTGATCGGCCTGGGGACCCTGAGCCCGCCGGTAGCCGAGTTCCTGCGGGCGTGCGTGGCCGGCCGTGCCAACATCTTGGTCTCAGGGGGAGCCAGCACGGGCAAGACGACGCTATTGAACGTGCTTTCTTCCTTCATCCCTGCCGATGAGCGGATAATCACCATAGAAGACGCCAAGGAGCTCCAGCTGCGCCAGCGCCATGTGGTCTCGCTGGAGTCGCGGCCCCCCAACACCGAGGGCAGGGGGGAAGTCACCATCCGGGACCTGCTGCGCAATGCGCTGCGTATGCGCCCAGACCGGATAATCATCGGCGAGTGCCGCGCCGGGGAGGCCCTCGACATGCTCCAAGCGATGAACACGGGCCACGAGGGCTCGCTGACGACGGTCCATGCCAACGGCCCGCGCGACGCCTTGGCCCGGGTCGAGACCATGACGTTGATGGCCGGCTTCGACCTCCCGGTCCGGGCCGTGCGAGAGCAGGTCTCCTCCGCCTTGGACCTGGTGGTGCACCTCAGCCGCTTCCGGGACGGCACCCGCCGGGTGACCCAGGTCACCGAGGTGGGGCATATGGAAGGCGACGTGGTGCTCCTCCAGGACATCTTCACGTTCAACTACCGTGCCGGGGCAGAAGGTGCCGGGGGTGCCGGCCAGGTCCAAGCCACAGGCATACGGCCGCAGTTGACTGAGCGGCTGGCCGACCGGGGGGTCCAGGTGAACGCGGCCATATTCCAGCCTGGGCCGCATTGGGCGCGAGCCGAAGGACGCTCGTACTCGAGCGGGGCGGGATGGCTGCGGTGAGCCTGGCCTCGGTGGACCTGTGGGGTAGGTTCCTGGAGCACCTGCAGCACTTGCGCAGCCCGCTCGGCGCTGGCCTCCTGGCGGCGGCAGCCGGGTTGCTCCTGGCCATGTGGTTGGCCCGCCACCGCCGGGGCCTCGTCCCTGCCCACCGGCTGGCCTCTGCCCCGGGCCGGGGCCCTTCCCGGTTCCGCTCCCTGGGTGGCCCGCTCCCGAAGTTGCCCCACGAGGGAGGCCACCGGCCGGCTGGCCGCCTGCTGGGCTGGTGGGGAGGCCGGCACCGCTCCGACCTGGTCTCGGTGCTGGCCCCCTACCGCTTGGTGCCAGGCGGTCCTCGCGCCCTGCTGCCCGGCCTCAGGGGGGAGCTCATAACCCTTTCCTGGCTGAGGAAGCTTTCGTCGGCGCTGGAAGACCAAGCTGGCCGGGCTGGCTTCGGCCAGCGGGTCGCGGCGCGCTTGGAAAGAGCCGGGGTGCGGGCCGGGGTGGGCGAGGCCCTGTCCATCTGGCTGCTGGGCGGCCTGGTGCTGGTCGGCCTCGGCTTCGTCCTGGCCGGCTGGGCCGGGAGCCTGGCGCTGGTCGTGCTCGCTCTGGTGGCCCCCCCCGCCGTCCTGCAGGGGGCCGCCGACCACCGTGCCCGCCAGTTTGCCTCCCAGCTCCCAGATGTGCTGAAGCTGACGGCCAGTTCGCTACGGGCCGGCTTTTCGTTGCTCCAAGGCCTCGACGCCGTGAGCCGCCAGTTGCGGGAGCCATCGGCGACCGAGCTGCAGAGAGCCCTCGCCGAGGCCCGCCTTGGCCGCCCGGTGGAAGATGCCTTGGAGGCAGCCGCGGGCCGGGTGCGCAACCAGGACTTCTCCGAGAGCGTTGCCGCGGTGCGCATCCAGCAGGAAGCCGGCGGCAACCTGGCCGCACTTTTCGACACCCTGGCCGAGACCATGGTGCAGCGGCTGCGGCTGCGCCGTGAGGTCCGGACGCTCACCGCCGAGGGCCGCCTGTCCGCCTACGTCCTGGGGGCCATGCCGCTGTTGCTCGGGCTGTTCATCTTTGCCGTCAACCGGGCCTACATGCTCGAGCTGTTGCACAGCTTTGCGGGCAAGGCCATGCTCCTGGCCGGGCTGGTCCTCCAGGTGGTCGGCTTTTACTGGATGTACCGGATCGTGAAGATCGAGACCTGAAGTGACGCTCCTGGCCTACGTCTTGCCGCTGGCCGTAGCCGCCGGGCTGGGCACCGCCCTGTGGGAGCGGCGCGCACCCCACCGGGCCGCCTTGGCCACCTTGAAGGCGGCGACCGCGGTCCCCAAAGCCCAGGCCGTGCTCAGGGGGCCTCCCCGGGCGGGGGAGGCGAACCGGGCCCGGCCGGTGGGCGAAGGTGCGGTCGTAGACCAGGTCGTGGGCCCCGTCGCCTCCGCGCTGGCCCGCCTGGCGCGGCCCGTCTGCCCTCCCAGCTACGCGGCGAGCGCCCGGCGCCGGCTGGCCCTGGCCGGCCGCAACCGCGCCGTGGACCTGGACCGCTTCCTGGCCTTGCGGCTGGTGTCCCTGGGGCTGGTGGTGCCGGCTTTCCTCCTCGTGCTGGTCGTCCACTTGCCCGGGGTGTACCGCCTGCTCGCCTTCTTCCTGGTCGCTGCCGCGCTTGGCCTGGGGCCTGAAGCGGTGCTGAACCGCCGGGTGGGCGAGCGCCAGGAAAGGATCCGCCGAGACTTGCCCGCCCTGCTCGAGCTGCTCCTGATCAGCGTCGAGGCTGGCCTCGGTTTCGACCAGGCGCTGGCCCGAGCAGCTGCCAGCGCGCCCGGCCCTCTCTCCGAGGAGTTCTCGCGCTACTTGGGTGAGGTGCGCATGGGCGCCGAACGCAAAGACGCCCTGGAGGGCATCGACCGGCGCACCGATGTCGAGGAGCTGCGGTCTTTTTTGATGGCGCTCGTCCAGGCCGAGGCCTTTGGCGTCTCCGTCGGGCCCATCCTGCGGTCCCAGGCGGACGAGTCCCGGGTCGCCCAGCGCCAGCACGTACAGGAGCAGGCACAAAAAGCCCCGGTCAAGATGCTGTTCCCCCTCGTGTTCTGCGTGCTGCCGGCGCTGTTCATAGTGGTGATCGGGCCGGCCGTCATCGAGATCTACAGGACACTGGTCCGATGAAGGCGCTGGCGTCGTCCCACCGGGGCCTTCCCCGGCGGCACCCCCGGGGGAAGGGCAGCCATGGTGCCGCGCTGGTGGAGTTCGCCTTGGTCCTGCCCGTCTTTGCCCTGATGCTGTTTGCCCTGGTCCAGTTCGGCTTGGTCTTTTCCGGCTGGGCGCAGCTGCGCAACGCCGTCCAGACGGCAGCCCGCATGGCGGCCACCGGCAACTTGAGCGGCTCAGCCTTGAGCGACCAGTGCGCGCAGGCGGGCTCTATGCCGAAGTTGGCCTGCGAGGTCGCCGTCGGGATCGGGTTGCCCATGGGCCTCGGGCCGGTCCCCACTGCCTCGGTCCCGGTGCCCGTCGACTGCGACCACGGGCTAGCCAGTTGCCCGGGAGCCTCCTGGCTGGACGGCTACTACGTCTACCAGGGTGGTGCCTGGGCCCAGGTCGTCGCCGACGGCACCCAGGGGCCGGGCCAGATCTCCGACCATCAGGTGCTGGCGGACGCCACCACCAATGGCCCATGGACCTGTGACCCCGGCTGCAAGGACTTGGAGACCAACGTGAGCGGCGTCCAACCCTTCGCGCTGGGCTACGACCCTGTAGCGGTGGCCTGCGGGCCCACCACCGACCCGGGCCAGGGCGGGTGCCAGGCCGGTAACCAGTTGACCATCTGCGCCCAACTGCCGGCCTCTCCCCTCACCGGTTTCCTGCCACCGCTGACCGTGCCCACCAGGAGCTCGTTCTACCTGGAAGAGGGCCTGAAGGCGGGGGATGGCAACGGCAACGGCGACTGGGCCCAGACCTACAACCCATGGGGTATCCCCTGTGGGTAGGGTGCGCGGGCTCGGGCAGCGGGTGCTCGGGCAGCGGGTGCTCGGGCAGCGGGTGCTCGGGCGGCTGCAGGCCAGGCAGGACGAAAGGGGTGTCGTGCTCGTCCTGTGGGTGCTGTCGTTGACGGCCCTGGTGGGGTTCCTGGCCCTCACCGTCAACCTGGGCAACTTTGCCCAGCAGAGCGAGAACGTGCAGGACGCTGCCGATGCGGCTGCGCTCTCCGGGGCGACGCTGCTGGCTCCGAGCGCCGGGACGTGGGACCAGCCGTCCGTGCTCATAGCCCCGAGCTACCAATGCGGCGTGAACCCGGCGACGGGCCAGCTGAGCGGTTGCGCCAGCTACGGGTGGCTGGACGGCTACTACGTGTTCGAGCAAGGGTGGTGGGAGCGAATAGTAGCCGGGGCCCCGCAGGCCGGGGAGGTCCAAGACGCCGTGGCCTTCGGCACCCTAACTGGGGCTTGGCACTGCTATGAGGGCTCGTGGCTCCCCTGGACGTGGTGCTACTACACCGGGCCGAGCGGGCCACAGGACGGTTCCCTCACTGGTGACTACAGCCTGCTGGAGGCGGCGAGCCAGGCGGCCAACCGGGCCGAGGCCCTGGTGGAGCAGGCCTATGGTGTGGCCACCAACTGGTCCGGGTGCCAGGAGGCCGCCAGCACCTTGCCCCCAGAGGGGTTCTCTTTCCCCGACTGGGGCCAGGACTGCTTTGCCTACGAACTGACCGGCTGCGGTGCGGTCGTCTGGGTGGGACTGGTCTCGGGCAGCGGGCCCTCGCTCGTCGAGGCCGGGGGGGCGGCCACCCTGCGGGCGACCGCGTGGGCTACGGCTACCCCTCCCCAAGGCGCCGGCGGCAAGGGCCAGGCCACCCTCTGGTCGGCTGGGCCACCCTCGCTGAGCTGCCAGTGAGCCCGCCGGCCCCTCCCATGTTGGGCCATGGCTAGCCGCCCCAGCTGGCAGAGGAAGGCCAAGCCTTCATGGAGGGTCGCCTTGGAACGGCCGGCCAGACGGGGGCCGAAGGTGTAGGCCACGTTGCTGGAGGTGGTCCAGCGGCCCCGCACGGCCACCTCCAGCAAGATCTTATAGCCGTTGGGCCGCAGTTCCACGTTGTCGAGCACGCAACGCCTCAAGCAGAACAGCCCGGAGAGGGGGTCCTCCAGGGGACGGCTGGTGCTGAGAGCCAGGTGGGCCAGCCAGCGGCCGGCCCGGGAGGCACCTCTGCGCCAGGGGCTGCTCAGGCCGGCGGGCCGTCCGGCGCGGCCATAGCGGCTCCCGACGGCGAGGTCGGCCTGACCGGCGAGCACGGGGAGGGCCAGGGCAAGCAGCACCTCAGGCGGGTGCTGGAGGTCGCCGTCCATGACGGCGACCACGTCCCCACGGGCCAGCGCCAAGCCGGCTTTGACCGCGCCCCCCAGGCCCCCGCAGCGCTGTCCGGCGGCTCTGTGGAGCAGCCTGATGTTCGCCCCCTCCCGGGCGACGAGCTCGGCTACGACCTGAGGGGTGAGGTCGTCGGAATCGTCGACGAATATGGCTTCCCACCCGGCGCCCAGCGGCTCGAGGGCGACAGCCAGGCGCTTGGCCAAAGGCCTCACGTTGGGCGCTTCGTTGCGGGTGGGGACTATGACCGACAGGGCGCAACCTCCTTGCGGTCGGCCCTGTCCCCGCTGGCAGCCGGGGGAGCCTGGCCGGCCCTCCCCGGGGACCTGAGGCCGGAGCTGTCCTAGCAACTAGGGGCCTTGGTGACGAGCAGCGAGAAGCTGAGCTGGCCGGTGCGGGGCGGGGCTGAGCTGTCCGAGACCAAAAGGACAATGGGCCCGTAGGTACTGGCGTCTGAGCACCGGGTGGGTTGTACGAGCAGCTGGCCCTTGCCGTTGGTGGTGTCAAGGTCCTGTAACTGCACGAAGTCCGGGTTGCCGCTCAACGAGTAGCTGTAAGGCGGTGAGCCTCCATTGGCCCAAAAGTCGATGACCTGCTGGCTGCCGGTACCGATGGTGTCGCTGCAGCCCACCTTTCCGGTGCTGCACCAAGTCGTTGGCGGTGGGCCAGGGGACGTCGCGTTGCCACCGGCCACGCCCACGGCGGCGCTGTCCACCAACCGGCCGGGGCCGGCCGCACTGCGGCTGAAGTACACGAGCGCCCCTGCAGCGACCACCAGTACCAGCGCCACCAACAGCGCGTACTCGATCATGGTCACGCCGCTGTCGAGCCGGGCGGCGTGCCCGGCGCGGCTTGCAAAGCGAGGCATGGTGCCGGCTCACTCCCAGCGCCCGGCCGGGCGCCCCCTAGGGGTTGTTGTTCAAGCTGTTCTGCATGACGTTGCCGACGTGGTTGAGCGTGTTGTTGACCGTGTGGCTCAAGAAGACCAGCGCCCCCACGGCCACCACTGCCACAAGGGCCAGCAAAAGGGCGTACTCCACCAAGCTGGCGCCTGTTTCGTCACGGCCGAGGGACTTGCGCCTGGCCCAGTCGAGGAACAACGCCGGCCATATCATGATCTTGTTCATCGGTGCCTTCCGTGCTCCTGGACCTGGCCGGGCTGACGGGCAGGTCCTGACAGCTCCCCGCATTTTGGGGCTGGGCAAAGTCTTCACCGTAAGTGGCCGCAGCTCCATGGGCCGATAGGCCCATTTTCTGCCATAAGAGCTGGTAATGGCTGGAAATCTGCTTTACGCTGGGCCGAGAGGCCACTAGTCAAAGATGGGCCATTCACGGTGACGCTGCGTGAGATCCTGCCCGCGGGCAAGGGGGCACAGGTTGCCCCTGGCGCCAGGGGCGGGGAGGGTGCCGCCGGCCCGCGGGTGTCGGCCCTTGCCCGGGCGCCGTGGCGGGCAGCCCGTGTTCACCCCACGCTGGTGGTGCTGGTGGGGGCGTGCGCGGCCTTATGGCGCCAGAGCATGCACACCGGCCTGTCCGGGGACGTCTTTTACCAAGTGGCCAGCGGGCAATGGATGCTCACCCACCACGCCGTCCTCAGCCACGACGTCTTTTCCTACACGGTAGCCGGGCGGCCTTGGACCAACGAGGAGTGGGGCTTCCAGGTGCTCCTGGCTTGGCTGGTGGCCCATGTCGGCGCGGTGTCCTACTGGTTGGTGCCAAGCGGGGCTTGCACCGCTGCCTTGCTGTTGGCCGTGGCCCGCTGGCGCCGGGCCGGGGCCGGCCGGCTGTGGGCTGCTGCTCTGGGCGTGCTGGCCACAGCGGGGCTGTCCACCGGCTTGGCCCCCCGGCCCCAGGACGTGAGCTACCTGTTGTTCTCCTTGCTCTTGCTCGTGCTCACGTTGGCCCGCCACCAGGCCAGGTGGCTTTGGGCCGTGCCGCCCCTGATGGCGCTTTGGGCCAACCTGCACGGGAGCTTCCTGCTCGGCTTGGCCGTACTGGTGCTGGAAGTAGCCTGGTCGTTGTTGCCGCCGCTCAGCGGGCGGGCCGCTGCCGGCCACCCGCTCAGGCCGAAGGCTGCCGGGGGGGCCCTCCTGGCCGGCCTGCTGGCCAGCTTGGCGAACCCCTACGGGCCGAAGCTGCTGGCCTACGCCCTCCACGTCTCCACCGCTGGCCAGCTGACGTCCTTGATTGCCGAGTGGCAGAGCCCGGACTTCCACTCCTACTTCTACTTGGCGGTCATCTTCGGCCCGGTGGCCCTGCTGGGGGCACTGCTCGCCTTGACGCCTACCGTGCCCCCCCTGGAGGACCTGGTCCTGGCGGCGTTGCTGCTGGTGGCCACCCTGCACGCCGTCCGCTTCACGCCCTACTACGTCCTGGCTGCCAGCGGGGCCCTGGCCCGGTGGCGGCCTTTGCGCCAGGAGCCCTTCCAGCCCACCTTCGTGGCCCTTCCCCTGGCGGCGGCCCTGGCTGCCTCCCTGCTTGTTGGCCCCCACGTCCCCGCCGGTGCCCCCCAGACCGGTGATGGCTCACTGGCCACCCCCGTAGCGGCTGTGCGTTTCCTCCGGCACCAAAGCGGGCGCGTCTTTTCCACTTACTGGTGGGACGACTACCTCGTCTACGAGCACGTCCCGGTGTTCGTCGACGGGCGGACGGACCTGTACTTCGGGGCCCCGGTGCTGCAGGAGTACGTGGACATCTCGACCCTGAGCACCAACCCCGACGCGCTGTTGCGCCGCTGGGACGTGCGCTGGGTCATGTGGGCCAAAGCGAGCGCCCTCAGCACCTACCTTGCTGCCGACCCCCAATGGGTGCTCCGGGCCAAGGCCGGGCCGGCGCTGGTCTTCGAGCGCCGCGGGCCTGGAGGCTCTTAGGGGGCGGGGCTCCTGCCCCCGCTCAGGCGATGCGTACGATCCCCAGGCGAAGCGCCTTGGCCACGGCCTGGGTCCGGCTTTGGGCCCCGAGCTTGGAGTAGATGTGGTTGAGGTGGTTCTTCACCGTCTTGGGGCTCACGTAGAGCTGGCGCGCCAGTTGGGTGGTGGAGGCCCCGTTGGCCAGAGCCTCCAGCACCTCGACCTCACGCTGGGTGAGGGAGTGGTCCGGGCCGAGCCGGTTGGCGGCCCGGGTGCTGGCCCGGAGGAACGAGCGGGTGCAGTCCGCCCGACGGCCCGGCCCGGCCCGGGCTGCCTCCCGGAGAGCGGAGAGGATCTCGGCTGTGCTGCAGTCCTTCACCAGGTAGCCGACCGCACCGGCGGCAAAGGCGGCCTTGACCGTCGCCTCGTCGGCGAACATGGTGAGCACCACCACGGCTGTCCCCGGCAGCTGGCGAGCCAGTTGGCGTGTGACCTCTATGCCGTCCTGGCCGGGCAGGGAAATGTCCATCAGCACGACGTTGGGCTGGGCCCGTGCCGCCGCCTCCAACGCCTCCTCGCCGTCGCCTACATCGGCCACGACCGACAGGCCGGCCGATTCCAAGGAACGGCGCAGGCCCTCTCTCAGCACGGTGTGGTCGTCCACCAGCATTGCCCGGACCGAGCTCAACCTTGCCACCTCCGATCGGTGCTCCCTGGGCGCCGCAGGCACAGCCTCAGCGTCGTCCCCTGGCCCGGAGGGGAGGCGATGGCCAACGACGCCCCGATGGCGTCCGCTCTTTCCCTCATGCCCAGGATGCCGAAGGCATCGCGCCGGAGCGGAGCCGTCGCCGCCATGCCCTTGCCGTCATCTGTCACTTCGAGGACGGCCTCGTCCGCGGCTCGGTGCAGCCGCACGCTGATGTGCCGGGCGCCCGAGTGCCGCTCCGCATTGGCGATCGCCTCCTGGGCGATGCGCGCTATCTCACGCTCGACCCCCACGGGCAGCTCCGCGTCGCCGTCGGCCGAGAAGCAAGTCGCGATGCCAGAACGTTGCTCCACCCGGCCCAGCAGCCCGGTCAAGGCCTGAGCCAGGCCGTTTTCGGCGTCGATGTCCACACGCAGGTCCGAAAGCTTGGTGCGGATGTCCCGGGCCGCCTTGCGCACCTCGTTGGCCAGGTCTTCCAGCTCGGCCGCCATGGCGCGGCCGGGTGGGGCCACCGGGGCCCGGGCCTCGACCACCAGGCGGTCCAAGGATATGGCCACATAGGCGAGGGACTGGCCCAGGCGGTCGTGGAGCTCCCGGGCGATCCTGCCCCGTTCCTCGTCGGCCCCCAAGGTGCGCAAGCGCCGGAACCAGCGGGCGTTGTCGACCGCCAAGGCGGCGTGGCGTGCCACTCCAGCCACGATCTCGCGGTCGTGGTCCCCGAAGGGGGTTGCCTGCCTGGCGCGCTCCACCGCCATGAGCCCGATCAGGCTGTTGCGCGCCCACAGAGGAGCGTAGAGGCCGGTCACGGCTTCGATCGCCACTCCCTCGCCGGGCAAGAGCGACGAGCGGCAGACCGGGCCGAGGGAGCGGGTGGCTTCGTCCAAGGCCGGGGGCAGCTCGGCGCCGGTGAGGACCTGGGGGAGGCTGACGCCCTCGGCCAAGGTGACCTGCCAGCAGTCCTGGCCTTCCCCAGCGGTCGGGTCGGACAGCAACAGCACGGCCACGTCCGGGCTCAGCAGGTCACGGAGGCGCGAGACCGTGCTGGCGACGGCGGCCCGCAAAGTGAGCGCCCCCGGCAGGGACGCCGCCTTCATGTGCAGCTCCAGCAACAGGTGGTTCACCTCGCCCAGGTCCCGGAGCCGGTCCAGTTCCTCGCTGCGAGAACTGCGCCCGGCTCGCACCAGCCAATCGCTGTAGGAGCCGAGGATGGCCACCGCTCCCAGCACGACGAGCCTCTCTATGGCTCCGCGAGCTTGGGGCCGGCCGAGCACGCCCGTGCCTGCCGAAGCGGTGATGGCCACGATCCCGGCAATTGCCATGCTGACCAGCACCGGGGGCGGCAGGCGAAGGCCGGCCACGAAGCAGGACGCACCCAGGCTGATCATGAACGGCGACGCCAGCCACCCGGTGAAGCCCACGGCGGCGGTGCACAGCGCCAGCTCGCCGAGCGCCCCGACCAGCGCCGAGCGCCCGCCGGGACCCGAGAGCGGCTCCCACCCGTCGGCTCGCCCCGGCCAGACGGTACGGGCCACGGCGTAGACCGCCAGCACCGTGGCCACCACTACCCCTGCCCGGGTGGCCGTGCCGAGAGCCATCGTCAACAGCGATAGGCAGAGCGCTGCCCAGCGGACGGCCGTGACCAGCTGGGTCAGGCCCCACTCGTTCAGGCCAGCCGCGCCTGGCTGGTGGCTTGCGCCGCCCGCAGGTGGAGCTCTCATTTGGCCTCCCGCCCACTTCACAGGCCGACGGCCAGCCGGTCGCCCTCAATTGCTGGCGCCCGGGCGGCCGCCGTTGCCTTCGCTGGCCAACCGCTGCGGTAGGCGAGGGCCACGGCCGCCAACTGGGAGCTCACGTGGAGCTTGAGGAGGATGGAGCGGATCTGGCTGCGGACCGTGGGAAGAGAGACGTAAGACTCCTTTGAGATCTCCAGTGCGCTGGTGCCTCTCATGAGTGCCAGCAAGACCTGCTGCTCCCGGGGGGTCAGCTGGGCGAACGGGTCCTCCTTGTGCATGGTGCCACCTCTCAGAACTGCGGGCTCGGCCTGAGTGCCGGCTGCCCCCCAGGGAAAGAAAACCCTGGCCCCAAGGGAGAGGTCGCACTCTGCCGTCTCGTTGGCCTTGTTTGGGCCGCCCAGCAACAGCCTGTTCCTGGCTAAAGCACCCACCCAAAACTGCACCTGCTCACGGTCGGTGGTGCTTTTGTCACAGTGGAGCCTGGTCGGTTACCGGTACTAACCTGCCTTCTTGTTGTGCTGACCGTTGGGTAACCTAACAGAGGTCACCGAGAGTGGCCATGGGCTCTTTGGCCTACGGTGGCCCCTTTTGGGTCGTGGGCTTACTGCCTTGGTAGCAAGGAGCCTTTCCCGGCCCCTGTCCCCACAGCCTTCCCTGGGCGTTCCCTCGGGGTTATCTTGGCCCACCTGGCAAACGGGCAACATGGGGTGGCTACCCCTTTTTTAGGCCCTGGCCGGCCAGCGCAAGGCACGGGCCGGCGTGGCCCAAGTCACGCCCCCGGCTGGCAAAGGCCACTTCTGCCAAGACGGTCCTCCATGCGGGCTGGCCCACAGTGGCAAGGGGTACCACCCAGTCTTGGCCAGTCAGCTCCCCGAGCCTGCCACCCCTAGGCGGGCCAGGCAAGAGGCGAGCGGGTTGGTCCCGGTTCGCGTAGGAATGGGTGCCCTCAAAACCTCGAAGCGTGGCCGGCCCTGCGCTCCAGGAGGGCCGCGCCGGGAAGAGCGGTGAGGGCCCCGGCAGGCGCCGGCACTGGCTACCGCCCCTGGCCGCCCCCAGGCCCCTCTGCCGGTGCCAGTGAGGCCTGCTGCCGGCGGGCCGCTAGCCTGGGGCGGGTGAGGCGCCGGCCCGACGAGATAGCCAAGATGCGCAAGGCTGGCCGCGTCGTGGCCGAGATGCTCGAGCTGACCGCGCAGGCGGCCCGCCCCGGGGTCACCACCGCCGAGCTGGACCGGGTGGCGCGCCAGGTCCTCGAGCGCCGGGGAGCGCGGTCCAACTTCCTCGGCTATCCGGGCGGCCCGGGGGTAGCCCCTTTCCCGGCTGTCATCTGTACTTCTCCCAACAACGTCGTCGTCCACGGCATCCCCGGCCCCTACGTGCTGGAGGAGGGGGACATCATCTCGTTGGACTGCGGTGCCATCGTCGATGGCTACCACGGGGACGCGGCCGTCACCGTGGCTGTCGGCCAGGCCAGTGCCCTGGCGGAGAAGCTGGTCCGGGTCACCAAGGAGAGCCTGCAGGCGGGCATAGGGCAGCTGGTCGAGGGCAACCGGCTGCACGAGGTTGGCCTGGCTGTCCAAACGGTGGCCGAGGGGGCTGGCTTATCCGTGGTCAGAGGGTACGTGGGGCACGCCATCGGCACCCGGATGCACGAAGACCCCCAGGTCCCCAACTACTGGCCCGGCTCGCCCGGCCCCAAGCTGCGCACCGGCATGGTGTTCGCGGTCGAGCCCATGGTCAACGCCGGGGCGCCAGGCACCGTCGTGCTCGACGACGGCTGGACGGTCGTGACCGCCGATGGGAGCCTGTCTGCCCACTTCGAGCACACCATTGCCGTCACCGACGACGGGCCCGAGGTCCTCACCCAGCTGGGCTGAGCGCCGCGTGGACGGTCGCCGGTAGTGTGGTATGGTGTTGTGCCGTCCCTGAGGGGCTTGCGCGCGGGTGCAGCTGTGCGCTCAGCGGTGGCCAGCTCGGGGGGCGACCCTAGTAGCCGAGGTAATAAAGGCCGTGAAAGTCCGTCCCAGCGTCAAACCTATCTGCGAGAACTGCAAGGTGATCCGCCGTCACGGGCGGGTGCTGGTCATCTGCTCCAACCCGCGCCACAAGCAGCGGCAGGGCTAGGCAACGGCTATGGCCCGTATCGCTGGAGTGGACATCCCGCGGGAAAAGCGGCTGGAGGTCGCCCTCACCTACATCTACGGGATTGGTAGGACCACCTCCAGCCAGGTGTGCGCGGCCACGGGGGTCAACCCGGACACCCGGGTGCGCGACCTGACCGACGAGGAGGTGGCCAAGCTCCGCAGTTGGGTCGACGCCAACTTGAAGGTGGAAGGCGACCTGCGGCGGGACGTCAGCCAGGACATCAAGCGCAAGATCGAGATCGGCTCCTACCAGGGGTTACGTCATCGCCGGGGCCTACCTGTACGGGGGCAGCGGACCCACACCAACGCCCGGACCCGCAAAGGGCCCAAGAAGACGGTCGCGGGCAAGAAGAAGCTGAGGAAGCACTAGAAGATGCCCAAGCCCAAGCCTGGTGGCCGCCGCCCGCGCCGGCGCGAACGCAAGAACGTCGCTTACGGGGTAGCCCACATCAAAAGCTCGTTCAACAACACGATCGTCTCCATCACCGACCTGGACGGCAACGTCTTGGCCTGGGCCTCGGCCGGCAACGTCGGCTTCAAAGGGTCCCGCAAGTCGACGCCCTTTGCTGCCCAGATGGCGGCGGAGGCCTGTGCCCGGCGGGCCCAGGAGCATGGCGTCCGCAAGGTCGACGTGCTGGTCAAGGGCCCTGGCTCGGGCCGTGAGACGGCGGTGCGCTCCATCATGAGCACGGGGATCGAAGTGGCCGGCATCAAGGACGTGACGCCCATCCCCCACAACGGCTGCCGGCCCAAGAAGCGGCGGAGGGTCTGATGGCGCGCTACATAGGCCCGGTGTGCCGGCTCTGCCGGCGGGAGAAGATGAAGCTGTTCTTGAAGGGGCCCAAGTGCGACTCGTTGAAGTGCCCGATCGAGCGCCGGCCGTACCCGCCCGGCCTGCACGGCCGGGACCGGACGCGCCAGGGCTCTGAGTACCTCGCCCAGCTGCGGGAGAAGCAAAAGGCGCGCCGCATCTACGGGGTCCTGGAGAAGCAGTTCCGTACCTATTACGAGGAGGCCAACCGCCAGCAGGGCATAACCGGCGAGAACCTCCTGCGTATGCTGGAGCTGCGTTTGGACAACGTCGTGTTCCGTGCCTGCTGGGGCGCCAGCCGCGCCCAGGCCCGCCAGCTCGTCCGCCATGGCCATGTCCTGGTCAACGGCCGGCGGGTGACCATCCCGTCGTACCGCCTGCGGCGCGCCGACGTGGTCTCGCTCGCGCCCAAGGCTCGCAACTACATAGTCGTACGCCACAACATGGACACGCTGGGCCGCCAGGTCCCGGCCTGGCTCGAGGTGGGCGAGGAGGGCTTCGAGGTCAGCGTACGCGACCTGCCTCTGCGGGAGCACATCGACGTACCGGTACGCGAATCGCTCATCGTCGAGCTGTACTCGAAGTGACCGGAGGAGGCCCCGCATGCTCATAATCCAACGCCCGACGGTCGAGCCCCTGGGCGAAGAAGAAGGCAACCGGCAGCGTTTTGCCATCGGGCCGCTCGAGCCTGGGTTCGGCCACACCCTAGGCGTCTCCCTGCGCCGCACCCTTTTGTCGTCCGTCCCCGGTGCTGCGGTCACCCAGGTCCGTTTCGACGACGCCCTCCACGAGTTCACCACTCTCCCCGGGGTCAAAGAGGATGTCACCGACATCCTGCTCAACTTCAAGGACATCGTCCTGCGGGTAGAGAGCGACGAGCCGGTCACGCTGCGGCTGGACGCCCGCGGGCCGGGCACCGTCACGGCCGGGGACATACAGACCACGGCGGACGTGGAAGTGCTGAACCCCGAGCTGCCGCTGGCGACTCTCAATGCCAAAGGCCGCCTCGCCTGCGACATCACTGTGGAGCGGGGCCGAGGCTACGTCCCCGCGGAGCGCAACAAGCGGTCCTCCACCATAGGGGTGATCCCGGTCGACTCCATCTTCTCGCCCATCCGCTTGGTGTCCTTTTCGGTGGAGCCGGCCCGGGTGGAACAGTCGACCGACTACGACCGCCTCGTCATCGACATCACGACCGATGGCTCGATAACCCCAAAGGAGGCCCTGGCCTCTGCCGGCAGCACCCTGCGTTCGTTGTTCGGCTTGGTAGCGGACATGAGCGAGGCACCCCAGGGGTTGGTGCTGGGCGAGCTGGCCGGGGCCAGCAGCGGCTCCCCCGACCTGGACTTGCCCATCGAGGAGCTCGACCTGTCCGAGCGGCCTCGCAACTGCCTGAAGAGGGCGCAGATCAATACCGTGGGCGAGCTCGTGTCCAAGACCGAGGACGACCTGCTGGCCATCACCAACTTCGGGCAGAAGTCCCTGGACGAGGTGGTCCAGAAGCTGGACGAGCGGGGCCTGTCGCTCCGCACCAAGCAGGGGTAGGCGGAGATGCCCGGTACTCCTGGGAGGCCCAAGAAGGGCCGTCGTTTCGGTGGCGACGCCGCCCACCAAAAGGCGATGCTGGGCAACCTGGTCGCCTCCTTGATCGCCGGCGAGGGGCTGGTCACGACCGAAGCCAAGGCCAAGGCCCTGCGGCCTGTGTTCGAAAAGTGCGTCACCAAGGCGAAAAAGGGCGGCGTCGACCGTCACCGGCAGGTGGTCGCCTTCATCCGGGACAAGGACATGGCCCACAAGCTGTTCGCCGAGGTCGCCCCCCGCTACGCGGACCGCAACGGGGGCTACACCCGGATCTTGAAGCTCGGCCCTCGCCACGGTGACAACGCGCCCATGGCCCGTATCGAGCTCGTCTGACCCGCGCCCCTCGGAGGTGCCCGGGCCGCCCGCGCCGGGCCTGCGCCGGGCCCGGGCGGTGGTTGCCTACTTGGGGACGCCTTTCCATGGCTTCGCCCCCCAGCCAGGTGTGCCCACCGTGGGGGGGTCGTTGGCAGCGGCCCTGCAGCGGGCCCTCAGCCACCCGGTCGAGGTTGTCTGCGCCGGCCGGACTGATGCAGGCGTGCACGCCTGGGGCCAGGTGGTGAGCTTCGACGCCCGGCCGGACGCCGACCTGGCCCGGCTCCAACGGAGCCTCAACAAGATGCTCGCCCCGACGATCTCGCTGCGCGAGGTGGCCTGGGCGCCGGAGGGCTTCGACGCCCGGAGGTGGGCCATTTCCCGCACCTACCGTTACGAGCTGCTGTGCACCAGCGTCCCCGACCCCCTGAGCGCGCCCACCGTGTGGCACGTAGGCCAGCCCCTCGACCTGCGGGGCATGCAGCAGGCGTGCGACCCTTTCTTGGGCGAGCACGACTTCAGCTCGTTCTGCCACCGGGCGCCGGGCCGGCCGATGGCCCGCCGGGTGCTGCGGGCCGAGTGGTCGGACCTGGGCGGCGGGCGGCTACGCTTTGAGGTCGAGGCGACCTCGTTCTGCCACCAGATGGTCCGCTCCTTGGTGGGGACGATGGTGGAGGTGGGCCGGGGCCGCAGGAGAGCGGGCGACATGCTGGGCGTGCTGGAGGCCCGCAACCGGGCTGCTGCCGGCCCGGTGGCGCCCCCGCACGGCTTGTGCCTGTGGGAGGTCAGGTACCCAGCTGAGCCCGGGGCCGCCCCTGGGGGCGAGGGCCCGGCGGGCACCCACTGAGCCTTCGCTTACTTTTACTGGGTCACCGCCGCCGCGGGCAGCCGGAACGGCCCCGTTTGCCTGAGCAGCGCAGCCAATAGCCCCCCCGCCAGCATCACCCAAGCCTTGCCCAGGAGCTGGCCGGGCAGGGCCACCGAGAGGGGTATGCCAGCCAGCGTCAGGAACAGGGTGGAGTCGACGACGTCGCCTACCAGCCCGGACGCTACGACGGCAAGGGGGAAGGCCCGGGCCTGCAGCGGGGTGAAGACGAGGAAGTCGCAGCTCTCCGAGACGAGGAACGTCACCCCGGAGGCCACGGCCAGTACCGGGGTGGAGATCCACCAAGAGATGGCCGCCCCGGCGGCGATCGCCGCCACCCCGGCACGGGTGCCGGCCAGGCGCTGGACGACGTCGCGGGCCACGAAGGTGAGGGCGGCCATGTACACCCCCGAAGGAGCGTGCAGGCCGAAGCCCACGGGCAGGTAGCGGCTGGCGCCTATGGCCTCCCCCAGGTGCGAGATCATCCAGTTGGCGCCGGCGATCGAGCCCACGTAGACGGCCAGGGCCGCGGCCGCCACCGTGGCCCGGGCCCGGCCCAGGTGCAGCCCCGGGCCTCTCAGGAGTCGAGGCGCGCGCACGCTTCAGCCTGGGCCAGCAACGACAGGCAGCGCGCCTCTTCGTCTGGCCCCAAGTCGGGGGCAAGCCGCAGGGCCAGGGGTTTTATGGCGATGCCACCTCGGGGGTTGAAATCGCCGAACACCCTCAGGTACCTGGGGGCGAGCCGGGCGGCCAGGTGGTCGGCGACGTCGTTCACGCAGGCCTCGTGGAAGGTCCCGTGGCCCCGGTAGCGCATCAGGTACAGCTTCAGGCTCTTGGTCTCGACGCACAGCCGGTCGGGCACGTAGTCGACCCGGAGGCGGCCGTAGTCCGGCTGGCCAGTCACGGGGCAGAGGCTGGTGAACTCGCTGCACAGCAGGGAAACCACCCAGGCTTGGCCCGGGCGGGGGTTGTCGAAGACATCGAGCACCGAAGGGTCAGGGTGGTCGTAGCGGTACTCGGTACGCCCGCCCAGGGCCCGGAGAGGGGCGTCGGCCATGGGCCGATGGTACCCAGCCCGCAACCGCCCGGCTACCGCCGGGCGCCAGGCCAAGGCCGGCCACAGGGCAGGTGTTGGGCACGTCGAAGCCTGGCCGTTCGGCCGATTAGAACCCGGTCGCCTCGGTTGTGTAGAAAGTAGTGGTAGTGAGCGCCCTGAGCACGCCTGCACCCCCCCCGGGCCATACCCGGCCCCTCAACCCCGCCGACTACCGCCCCGCGCTGGTCAACGTCGGGGTCATCGTCTGGCTGGCGTCGGAGCTCATGTTCTTCAGCGGGTTGTTCGCCACCTACCTGACCCTCCGGGCCGCCACCGTGAACTGGCCACCGTTCGGCGACAAGGTGGACCCCAAGACCGTGGGTGTGGCCACCGTCGTGCTGGTGCTCTCGTCGGGGACCATGCAGCTGGCCATGCGGGCCAGCCATCAGGGCAACCTAGCCGGCTTCAGGGCCTGGTTGGCCTTCACCTGGGCGCTGGGCGCCATCTTCGAGGGCATGCAGGTGGTGGACTACCTGACCCGCAACTTCAGCCTCCAGCAGAGCGCCTACAGCGGGGCCTTCTACGTGCTCACCGGCATCCACTGGCTGCACGTGCTGGGGGGCCTGGGCGGGATGGTCTTCATGTTCTTCCGGTCCTTCAACCCCCGCACCCATTTCGGAGGGGCCCGCAGCGCCCCCGCCGTCGACATGCTGACCTACTACTGGCACTTCGTGGACGTGGTATGGATCGCCCTTTACGCGATGATCTTCCTGCTGCAATGAAGCCAGGGCAGTGGTCGAGCTGGTTGAGCCGTGCCCGGCTTTCACCCGAGCGGCGGCGGTTGCTGGCCGGGCCCACCGCAGTGGTGGGCTTGTCGGTGGTCGCCTTCTCGGTCCTGCTGTGGGCCTCGGGTGCCCCCGCCCAGACCCAGGCGGCCAGCGCTCCCCCGGCGGTGGACATCGCGGTGGGCGAGGCGCTCTACAACGCCCACTGCGAGAGCTGCCATGGCGCCGGCGGGGTGGGGGGCGTCGCCCCTCAGTTGGTCCAGGTGGGTGCCGCGGCGGCCGACTTCTACCTCTCGACTGGGCGGATGCCGCTCGACTCGGTCCACGACCAGCCCACCCCGCACACCCCCTACTTCAGCAAGGCTCAGATCGCCGACATCGTCGCCTACATCAACGCCCTGGGTGTGGAGCACGGGACGCCCGGGCCGGGCATCCCCTCGGTGACCCCCGCCTGCGCCGAGGCCACGGCCGGCTGCCCGACCCTGTCCCAGGGCCAGCAGCTGTACCTGATGAACTGTGCCCAGTGCCACGATGCCTCCGGCAGCGGCGGTGAGCTCAGCCACGGCTATGTGGTCCCCAGCCTGCGCTCGGCCACGCCCACCCAGGTTGCCGAAGCGGCTCGGGTCGGCCCTCGGCCCATGCCGAGCTTCGGGCCGGGCCAGCTGTCCAACGAACAGCTCTCCGCCATTGCCGACTACGTGCACTACCTGAGCACCACCCCCGACCCCGGAGGCCTGGGCATAGCCCACTTCGGGCCGGTGCCCGAGGGCTTCGTAGGCGTCATCTTCGGCTTGGGGGTGCTGCTCGTCGCCGCCCGCCTGATAGGGAACCGAGGGTGAGCGAGGAGCTGCCCTTCCCGAGGGTGGTCACCGGCACCCACGGGCCCGAAGAGGGCGCCGGGGCGGGCACCCCCTGGCCCGGGGACGTGCCCCCCGAGCAGGACGACACCTGGTACCCGCTGCGGGACGACCCCTGGCGGGCCCGGCGGGTGGAGCTGTTCATCGCCTTGTTGTGGGGGGTCACGGCCGCCTGCGGTACCGGGCTCATGGCCGTGTACTGGATGGGGGGCCAGGCCCAGCTCGAGGGGGCGCTCCTGTTCTGCGGTTTCAGCGCCCTGGGGGCCGGCCTGGTCATCTGGGCCCGCCGGCTGGTCCCCGGCCAGGAGGTGGTCGGCAGCCGCGGGGAGCACACCTCTGCCCCCGAGGACCGTTCGGGCGTGGTGGGCTCATTGTCCCGGGGCACCGACGCCATGCTGTCCCGGCGGGGCTTCTTGGTCAAAAGGGTGCTGGTCCCCGTGGGTGGCGTGTTCGGCATTGCCGCCCTGTGGCCCCTGGCCTCGCTGGGCAGCCGGCCCGACCGGGCACTTTTCCACACCAAGTGGTACCCCGGTGCCCGCCTGGTCACCGAAGACGGCCGGGCCGTGCACGTCGACGACATCGTGGTGGGCGGCGAGCTCACGGTCTTCCCCGAGGGCTTCATCGAGGACCCGATGTCAGCGGCCGTCGTCATCAACATCGGCCGGGACAAGCTCCAGGCGCACACGGTCAATGGCTACAACCAGGCGGGCTTCGAGGTGGTCTCGGGGGGCAACGGCATCGTGGCGTTCTCCAAGATCTGCACCCACGCCGGCTGCCCGGTCAGCCTCTTCAACGTTCTCGCCATGCAGCTGATCTGCCCCTGCCACCAGTCGACCTTCGACATCCTCCAAGACTGTGCCCCCGTGTTCGGGCCGGCCAGCCGGCCCTTGCCCCAACTGCCCCTCGGGGTGAGGCCGGACGGTTACCTCATCGCCACCCGGGACTTCGTCGAGCCGGTCGGCCCTGGCTTTTGGGACCGGGGGTCCGAGCCGTGAGCACGCTGGCGGAGAGGGCGGCCGCCCGCAAGCGGGCCGAGCGCAGCCAGAGCGCGCTCGACTGGCTCGACGACCGGCTCGGGTCGTCCAAGTGGCTGCGTTCGGCCATGGACAAGATCTTCCCCGACCACTGGTCGTTCATGGTCGGCGAGATCGCCATGTACAGCTTCGTGATCCTGGTCGCCACCGGGATCTACCTCACCTTTTTCTACAACGCCTCGGGTGCCGAAGTCGTCTACCACGGGCCTTACCGGCCCCTGGACGGCCAGAAGATGACCATTGCCTATGAATCGGTCATCAACCTCTCCTTCAGCGTGCGGGCCGGGCTCATCATGCGCCAGGCGCACCACTGGGCCGCGCTCATCTTCATCGCTGCCATCGTGTTCCACATGGGCCGGATTTTCTTCACCGGGGCCTTCCGCCGGCCTCGCGAGGTCAACTGGGTGATCGGTACCACCCTGTTGCTGACCGCCATGTTGGAGGGCTTCTCCGGCTACTCGCTGCCCGACGACCTCCTCTCCGGCGGAGGCTTGCGCATCTTGTACTCGATCGTCCAGTCCGTCCCGATCGTGGGGACCTGGCTGGCTGCCGACCTCTGGGGCGGCAACACCTTCCCTGGCAACGGGGATTTCTTCCCCCGGCTGTTCGTCCTGCACGAGTTCGTCCTGCCGCTCACCCTGGCCGGTCTGCTCGGTGCCCACTTGGCCGTGCTGTGGCGCCAGAAGCACACCGACTTCCCCGGGCCGGGCAAGACCGAGCACAACATAGTGGGCAGCCGCTTGTGGCCCCAGTACTTCGTCAAGACCAACGCCCTTTTGCTGTTCGTCGCCGGGGTGGTCTTCGGCCTCGGCGGGCTGGTGCAGATCAACCCCGTCTGGGTCTACGGGCCCTACGAGGCGGCCCGGGCCAGCTCGGGCACCCAGCCGGACTGGTACATCGGCTGGCTGGACGGTGCCCTGCGGCTGTGGCCGCACTGGGAGTTCCGCAGCTTCGGCCACGAGATCCCCAACCCCTTCTTCCCCGGCATCTTGATCCCGGGCATCTTGTTCGCGGTCATCTATGCCTGGCCCTGGCTCGACAAGCGGATCTACCGTGATTACGGGGAGCACAACCTGCTCGACCGGCCGCGGGACAAGCCGCTGCGCACAGCGCTGGGGGTGGCGGCATTGGCCTTCTTCGTGGACCTCACCCTGGCCAGCGCCACCGACCTGATCGGCAACGCCTTGGGGGTCCCCTTCGAGACGCTGATCGAGCTGATGCAGTACGGGACGTTCGTGGCCCCCATCGTGGCCGGGGTGGTCGCCTTCCGGGTGTGCGTGCGCCTGCAGCGGGGCCAGGTGCACCCCATCCAGCGGCCAGTGGGCGGCATCATGGTGCGCGATGCCCGGGGTGGCTACCACACCGTCGGGGCGGCCCACGACGGCCATGAGGCCAGCGCTGAGGAGCACGGGCTCGAGCCGGCGGGCGCGGGGCCACCCGCCGGCGCCTCCGAGGCGCACTAGCAGCCACGGCCCCCCAAGCGCGCCGGCGGCCACGGGCCCCAAGCGCACTAGCGGCCACCGCCCCCGAGGTAGCGTGGCGGCGTGCCTCGCGTCCTTTCCATAGTGCTGGCCGGCGGGGAAGGCAAGCGCCTCCTGCCCCTCACCTTGGACCGGGCCAAGCCGGCGGTGCCCTTCGGCGGCCACTACCGCCTGATCGACTTCGCCCTGTCCAACTTGGCCAACGCCGACCTGCTCAAGATCGTCGTCCTGACCCAGTACAAGAGCCACAGCCTGGACCTCCACATCACCCGCACCTGGCGCCTGTCCACCCTCCTCGGCAGCTACGTGACCCCGGTACCGGCTCAGATGCGCCGGGGGCCGTGGTGGTTCTCGGGCAGCGCCGACGCCATCTACCAGAACCTCAACATCATCGGCGATGAAAAGCCCGATTACATATTGGTGTTCGGTGCTGACCACATCTACCGCATGGACCCCCGCCAGATGCTGGCCCAGCACATCGACACCGGGGCTTCGGCCACGGTGGCGGCCGTAGCCCTGCCGGTGGCCGAGGCGCGCGGCTTCGGGGTGGTCGAGCCTGCCCCCAACAGCACCAAGGTGGAACGTTTCTTGGAAAAACCCTCCGACCCCCAAGCGGTTGCCGCCGGGCGGGACCGCCTGTACGTGTCCATGGGCAATTACATCTTCAACGCCAGCGCCCTGGTGGACGTGCTGCGCCAGGACGCCCAAGAGCCAGGCAGCCGCCACGACATGGGCGGGGACATCATCCCCCGGTTCGTCGAGGCGGGGGAGGCGCACCTGTACGATTTCGCCACCAACGACGTCCCCGGTTGCACCGAGCACGAACGAGGCTACTGGCGTGACGTGGGCACCCTGGACAGCTATTACGACGCCAGCATGGACCTGGTGGCTGTGCAGCCCGCGTTCAACCTCTACAACGCTGACTGGCCCATCCTCACCAGCCCTCCTGTGCTGCCTCCGGCCAAGTTCGTCTTCGAGGAGCCCCACCGTGCCGGCCAGGCTTTCAACTCGATAGTCTCCGGCGGCGCCATCATCTCGGGCGGCACCGTCCGCCACTCGGTCATATCGCCCGGTGTGGTGGTGGAGGAGGGCGCCCTGGTCGAGGACTCGGTGGTCATGGACTACGTGCGCATAGGCCCGGGAGCGGTGGTGAAGCGGGCCATCATCGACAAGAACGTGGTGGTCGAGCCGGGCGTGCGCCTGGGGGCCGAGCCCGAGGTCGACGCCAGCCACTACACGGTCTCCGCCCGCGGCGTGGTCGTGGTGGGCAAGGGGGAGAAGGTGGTTGCTTGACCCGCGTCGCCCTGCTGAGCCGGGAGTACCCGCCGGAGATCTACGGCGGCGCCGGGGTGCATGTCGAGCACCTGGCGCGCGAGCTGGCCCGGTTGGTGGACGTGAGGGTCCACTGCTTCGGTGCCCCTCGCCAGGACCCCCTGGTGGCTGGCACGTACGAGCCCTGGGACGCGTTGCCCAACGATGGCAAGGGCATGGCCCTGCGGTGGCTGTCGGGTGACCTGGCCATGGTGGCGGACCTGGCCGAGGCGGACGTGGTCCACAGCCACACCTGGTACACCAACTTTGCCGGCTACCTGGCCCAGGTCCTCTACGGCACCCCTCACGTCATGACGACCCACAGCCTGGAGCCGCTGCGGCCCTGGAAGGCAGACCAGCTCGGGGCGGGCTACCGGCTGTCCAGTTGGGTGGAGCGCACCGCCATCGAGTCCGCCCAAGCCGTGATCGCCGTGTCCCAAGCGATGCGCGAGGACGTCCTCAGCGTCTACCCTGCTGTCGAGCCGGCCAAGGTCTGGGTGGTCCACAACGGCATCGACCCCGAGGAGTTCTTCCCTGACCCAGCTACCACCGGGCCCGAACGCCAGGGGGTGGACCCGGCCGCCCCCTTTGTGCTGTTCGTGGGGCGGGTCACCCGCCAAAAGGGGATCAGCTACCTGCTGGAGGCGGCCCGGCAGTTCGACCCCGCCCAGGTGGTCTTGTGCGCCGGCGCCCCGGACACGCCCGAGATCGGCGAGGAGGTGCGCCGGCAGGTGGGCGCCCTGGCCAAGGAGCGCCCGGGGGTGTTCTGGGTCGAGGAGATGCTCCCCCGGGCCGAGCTAGTCCAGCTCATGAGCCATGCCCGGGTCTTCGTGTGCCCCTCGGTCTACGAACCCTTTGGCCTCATCAACATCGAGGCCATGGCCTGCGGTGCGCCGGTGGTGGCCAGCGCGGTGGGCGGCATCCCCGAAGTCGTGGTGGACGGCGAGACCGGCTTCCTGGTGCCCTTCGAACGCAGTGGCGACGCCTACGGCACGCCGGCTGACCCGGTGGGCTTTGCCTCCGCCATCGCCGAGCGGGTCAACCGGCTCCTACGCGCCCCCGACCTGGCCGAGCGCCTGGGCCAGGCCGGCCGCCAGCGGGTGCTGGAGCATTTCACCTGGCGGGCTGTGGCCGAAAAGACCGCCCAGGTGTACCGGCAGGCCGCGCCCCGGGCCGGTCGGGCCTGAGCGCCGCCCCCGGGGGAAGGCTTGCCGGAGGCGGCTGGGCCAGCCCTGCCGGCAACCTCCTGGGGCCCGCCAAGTGCCTGGTCAACAGGCAAAAGGGGTAGGCTGTGGCCATCTCGGCTATGCTCTTTTGGCAGCCGTGGCGCCCCACTGCGGGTAGCCGTGCGGCTTCAGGGCCATGATCCGCTTCAACCACGTCACCAAGACCTACCGGGGCTCGACGGTTGCCTTGAAGGACGTCTCGGTCGACATCAAGCGGGGCGAGTTCGTGTTCATCGTCGGGCCGTCGGGGTCGGGCAAGACGACGTTCCTGCGCCTGATAACCAAAGAAGAGGTGGCTGAAGAGGGCGAAGTCTGGGTGGCGGGCAAGGAGGTGGGGTCCTTGGCCCCCTGGAAGGTCCCTTACCTGAGGCGCAACATCGGCTGCGTGTTCCAGGACTTCCGGCTGCTGCCCACCCGGTCGGTCTACGACAACGTGGCGTTCGCCTTGGAGGTGATCGGCCGCCCCCGCCACGTGGTGCGTTCCCAGGTGCCCCAGATCCTCAAGCTGGTGGGCCTGGAGACCAAGATGGACCGCCTGCCGGGCGAGCTGTCGGCGGGCGAGCAGCAACGGGTGGCCGTGGCCCGGGCCTTCGTCAACCGGCCGCTCATCTTGCTGGCGGACGAGCCGACCGGGAACCTGGACCCAGGCACTACCGGGGGCATCATGCGGCTGCTCGAACGCATAAACGAGTACGGGACCACGGTCGTGATGGCTACTCACGACCGCCAGATCGTAGACAGCATGCGCCGGCGGGTGATCGAGATGGGCCAGGGTTGCGTGGTGAGGGACCAGGCTCGGGGCGTCTACGGCATGGTAGATGCCTGACCCGGAGGCGGCCGGCTGATGGCCAGCGCCTACGTGCTGCGGGAAACGGGCGGCAACCTGGTCCGCAACATCGTCATGACCGTCGCCGCCGTGGTCACCATGGCCGTCTCCCTGACCGCCCTGGGCGGGGTGCTGATCATGCGCCAGGCCATCAACAAGGCCACGGTCCAATGGCAGGGGGGAGTGCAGCTGGCGATCTTCATGAACCCGGGAGCTTCCGGCCAGGAGATCAAGGCTATCGGCGACGAACTGCACGCCATGGTGCCCCAGGAGGTCCAAAAGTACTGGTGGGTGGACAAGCAGAAGGCTTACGCCGAGTTCAAGGAGATGTTCGCCGGGGAGCCCGCCTTCATCAAGGTGATGACGGTCCAGCAGATGCCGCCGTCCTACCGGGTGGTCCCCGCCAAAGCCCAAAACGTCCCCCAACTGGCCGCTGAGTTCAACAACCAGCCCGGTGTGCACAAAGTCGGGTACCCCCAGCAGGCCATCAACCAGATGCTGTCGCATTTCAGCACCCTGCGCACGGTGGCCCTCGTGCTGGCGGCGGGCGTCATGGTGGGGGCCATCGCCCTCATTGTCAACACGATCCAGTTGGCCATCTTCTCCCGGAGGCGAGAGGTTGCTGTCATGAAGCTGGTGGGCGCGACCAACTGGTTCATCAGGGTCCCCTTCATGCTGGAAGGGCTGGCCCACGGCTTGGTCGGGGCCATAGTGGCCTTCGCGCTCACCTACTTCTCCCGGGGGACCATAGCGTCGTTCGTAGGCAACAACTCGCTCAACTACGGTGCCCCCCTTTACGTGAGCCCGCACGAGGCGGTGATGACGGGCGTGTTCATCTTGGTGGTGGGCATGTTGGTGGGGACCTTGGGCTCGGCCTTCGCCGTAAGGAGGTTCCTCGTGGTCTGAGCCAGCCGGGTGGCTTAGGCTTGCCCGTGTGGGCCAGCGGCTCGAGGACTACGCCCTCATAGGCGACACCCACACGGCGGCCCTGGTGGGCCGGGACGGCTCCATCGACTGGCTGTGCGTGCCCCGTTTCGACTCCGCCGCCTGCTTCGCCGCCCTGCTGGGTGAGCCTGGCCACGGGCGATGGCTGGTGGCACCCAAAGGGGGCGGGCCGGCCACCCGCCGCTCCTACCGGGGGAGCACCCTGGTGCTGGACCAGGAGTGGGACACTCCCACCGGCAGCGTGCGGGTCACCGACTTCATGCCTATCCGCCACCACCACCCCCGGGTCTTCCGGGTCGTGGAGGGCCTGGCGGGAAGCGTGGAGATGGAGACGGAGCTGGTGGTCCGCTTCGAGTACGGCTCCCAGGTCCCCTGGGTGGTGAAGACGGCCAGTGGCATCCGGGCGGTGGCCGGGCCGGACGAGGTGGTCCTGGACAGCCCGGTGCCCCTGCGGGGCGAGCACCTGCGCCACCGCGCCAGCTTCGTGGCCCGGGAGGGCGAGGCCCTCGCCTTTCGTTTGCAGTGGGCGCCCTCCTACGGGGAGCAAGCCCGCCTGCTGGACGCCCGCGAAGCGCTGGCCAGCACCCTTTCGTACTGGGAGGACTGGTCCGCCGGCCTCAGCCAGGTCCACGGCGAGTGGGAGGCGCTGGTACGGCGCAGCCTCCTCACCCTGAAGGCACTGACCTACGCCCCCAGCGGGGGCATAGTGGCGGCGCCCACCACTTCCCTGCCCGAGCAGCTGGGTGGGAGCCGCAACTGGGACTACCGCTACTGCTGGGTCCGGGACGCCACCTTGACCCTGGACGGCCTCGTCGAAGCCGGCTGCCGCGACGAGGCCGAGGCGTGGCTGTGGTGGTTGGTGCGGGCGGCGGCCGGGGCACCGGCACAGCTGCAGGTGGTCTACGGCGTGGCCGGTGAGCGGCGGCTGCCCGAGCTCGAGGTCGACTGGCTGCCCGGCTATGAGGCGTCGCGCCCGGTGCGCATAGGCAACGCCGCCTCCTTGCAGTTCCAGCTAGACGTTTTCGGCGAGCTCATGGAGGCGGTGGACCGGGCCCGGTCGCACGGGGTGGTGGCCGATGGTGCCATCTGGGACCTCCAGCGGGCCCTGCTCGGGTTCGTCGAGGAGCACTGGGATGAGCCTGACCAGGGCATCTGGGAGCTGCGAGGCCCGCCCCGCCCCCTGGTGTACTCCCGGGTCATGGCCTGGGTGGCGCTGGACCGGGGCGTCAAGGCCGTCGAGTCCTACGGCCTGCCCGGGCCAGCCCCGCGCTGGCGGGAAGCCCGTGACGCGGTGCGCGAGCAGGTGTGCTCTCAGGGGTTCAACCCCCGGGTGGGGGCCTTCGTCCAGTCCTACGGCTCCGACGAGCTCGACGCCAGCTTGCTCATGGTCCCTTTGGTCGGGTTCCTCCCGGTCGACGACCCCAGGGTCGTGGGCACCATCGAGGCCGTCCAGCGCGAGCTGATGGTCGACGGGTTCGTGGCCCGCTACCGGGCCACCTCGGGCGTGGACGGGCTGGGGGACGAAGAGGGGACGTTCCTGCCCTGCAGCTTGTGGCTGGTCTCCTGCCTCGCCCTGCTGGGGCGCGTGGAGGAGGCCGGCCAGATCTTCGAGCGGGTCGTGGCGGTGGCCAACGACGTCGGGCTGCTGTCAGAGGAGTACGACACCGGGCGCAGGAGGCTGGTCGGCAACTTCCCCCAGGCTTTCACCCACGTCGCCTTGGTCAATGCCGCCCGCCACCTGGCCGTGGCCACCGCCAGGGGGGCCAGCGCCCCGTCCGCTCCGGCCCACCCCGGTTGAGCTCACCGCCGGCTCCGGGCAGTGAGCCGGCGGACGGCGCCGGTGACTGCCTCAGGGTGAAGTTGAGGGAGCAAGTGCCCCCCGCCCCGGACCTCCTCCAGGCTGGCTCCCGGTATGGCCGCGGCGAGGCCGCGGCTGGCCCGCAGGGGCACGATGCGGTCGGTGCTGCCGGCTACGACTGTGGTGGGGACGCCCACGGAGGGCAGTTGGGCGGCCAGTACGGGCAGCTCGTGCACCAAGGCCCGCTGCTCGATGGCGAAGCTGTGCCAGGTGGGCCGGCTGCGCCAGGAGCGAGCCATTTCGGCCAGCTCTTGTCGGATCTGCCCTCGTAGCCGCCAGCCGGCGAAGGCGCGCGCCGGCCCCCAGGCCAGGAGGCGGCCGGCGGTGCTGAGGGTGAGCGCAGCCAGGGCGGTGCCGACCAGGGGACGGGCCAGCAGGCGGTCCAGCCTCCCAAGGGGCTCACCGGGCACGACCGAGCAGACCAGGACCAACCCGCTCACAGCGTCGGGGTAGTCAATAGCCATCCTCAAAGCGACCCCGCCCGCCCAGCTGTGGCCGACCACCACCGCCTTTCCCACCTGCAGGCCCTCCAGCAGGCCGGCAACGGCCCGGGCATTGGTGGCAAAGCCCCCTGCTCGCCCGTGGCTGCGGCCGTAGCCGGGCCGGTCCAGCGTGACCACGGTATGGTCGCGGGCCAGATCGTCGGCAACTGCCCTCCAGTCGCCCGCCCGGCCGGGCTGCCCGTGGAGCAGCACGACGGCGTTGCCGGCGCCGCGCAGTTCGAAATAGAGGTCGGGGGGCTTGGTCAACTCGGCGTGGGGGCCCGGGCCCCGGCGGCCCGGTGGCCTTGGTGCTGTCGTCCAGAGCACGGCCCGCAGGACCGGCAGGGCGGGGACGGCCTGGCAGGCGTACGATCTCGTCCGTGTGGGTGCGCTGGGCCGGGCGTCCCCGGCCCCTGGTGGTCGCCTTGTCGGCGCTGTCCCTGGCCGTGGTGCCAGCCGCGTGCGGGCCCTCGAGCTCGGTCACCCGCCAGCAGGTGCAGGCGTTCCTCAACGAGGTCCATACCGCGGCGCCAGACATAGCCGGCTACCGGGGTGACCCCCAGTTGGTGAGCCTGGGCGAGGCGGTGTGCGCTGACTTCGAATCCGGGGCTACCGCCCAGCAGGTCGGCGACCGTGTCCCCCTCTATGAAGGCCAGCCTGCCCTCCCCCCGGCAGACTTGGGCGCAGTCATGGCCGCGGCCGTCGACCAGTTGTGCCCCAAGTACCGGGGCTTGCTTGGCGAGTGAAGGCGTGCCCTGCTCGACGACGGGCGGCCCGGCCCAGCTCGGCCCGGCCCGGCTCAGGCCGGCCACGCCGACAAGAAGGTGAGCACTCGTCCCCCGCAGGATATGTGGGAACCGCTGAGCAGGTCCCGCTGCTCGAAGCGGCCGAGCTGGCCCCAGCTCCCCACGTCGGGCGGCTGTGCCCAGGTGCCTCCGTCTGCCCCCCGGTCCACCAGGCGCACGTCCCAGCCTCTGAGCTGGACCTCCGCCTGGACCGGGGCCATGGTGTTGCCGGGGCCGGCCCGCATGGTGAGGGCCTGGGCCAGGCCGGCTTGGACCTCTGGTGCCGCCTCAGGCTGGGCACCGATCACGTAGCCCTGGTCCAAGGCCCAGATGGAGCCGTCGTCAGCCAGTAGCACCCCCAGGCAGGGCTGGGGGCCGGTGACCTGCACGGCCCCAGGGCCTATGGGTTGGCCGCAGGTCAGGCACCGCGAGGCCCTTGGGTGGTTGAAGTGGCCCTGGTCGCAACGGGTGCCGGTCACGTCCGGTTGACCGGGGCGGGGGAACAGGGGGGTGGGGTCGGTCGCCCGCGGGAGGGGCGCCAGGGGAGCCGGGGGAGCCCCCCTCAGGTCGATGGCCCCTCCCTCGGTCACCGCTGGTGCGGCGGCCCCTGCCGGCGGGGCCGGCGGCCGGGCGTCGGGCCGGGGCGCGCCGGCCATGGGCGGGGCTTGGGCGACCGGAGGCCCTCCCGGCGGGGCCTGCGCACCGGCAGGGCCTTGAGCCCCCGGGGCTGGCTGGGGGACGGTCCCTTGAGGGGGGACTGGTACTTGTTGGGGGACTGGTGCCGGGCTGGGGGCAGGCCCAGCCTGAACGGCGGCACCGGGGCCCGGGCCGGCCTGGGCGAGCTGGGCCGCGCCGGCGGGGGCAGCTGCCCCTGGGGCGTCGGGCCGCAACAGGACGAAGCCCGAGCCGGGGACCACCCCGGAGACCAGGTTGAACGGGTTGCCCTGCTGGCTCGGAGGAGGAGGGGGGGCCCCGTAGGCGAGCACGATGAGGGGCCAGGGCCGCCCGATGGGGGTGAGCATCCAGCCCGGTACGGGTTGAGGCGACAGCCAACGGCCGCTGTCCCAGGCCTGGACCGGCCCGTGGAGGAACAGGGCAAGGCCGTTGCTGCCCGGCCCTACCACGGCGAAGGGGACATGGGGCTCGGGGTCCCCTCGCTGGAGGACCGTTATCAACGAGTTGGCCAGCGCCTCCGCTCCTGCCGCCAGCTGGCTGGCCCGCAAGGCCTCGTTGGCCAGGTGGCTGTACAAGGCCTGGCTGGCTTGCGGGCCGGCCCAGGCCACGACCTCGCCGAAGCGGGCGACCAAGCCCGGGCCAGGGAGGACCTCGAGCTTGTCAGCCACGGCCGCTCACTGCCTCACCGGGGCCTTGCCATTGGGACGCGGCCTGTTCCAAGCCATCGGCGACTTCGGCGGCAGTCGGCGGCCGAGCCGCCGGGCCCAGCGCCAGGCAGCGGCTCACCAGCTCAGATATGGCGGTGGGCATGGGGGCCAGGGCCGGTGCCGGCGAGGCCAGCTGGCGTGCCAATGCCTGGACCACGGGGATGTCGTCGAGGCCCTGGAACGGCGGGAAGCCGGTCACTACCTGGTGGGCCGTAGCCCCCAACGCCCAGATGTCAGACCAGCGGCCGGCGCTGCCCCTGAGCAACTGGGGGTCTATGTAGGCAAGCGGCGGGTAGCCGACCTGGGCCAGTAGCCGCCTGCCGTCCGCCAGGGGCGGCGGGCCCAGGACGGCGGTGCCGTCGGGGCAGAGGCCGACGGACTGGGGGCAGATGCCGGCATGGAGCTGGCCGTGCTCGTGGAGGGCGTGCGCGCCCCGGGCGGCGGCGGCCAAGGCGCGTAGGCGGCCAGGCATGCCCAGCTCGGGCGGGGGGGAGGCCAAGGTGGCGGTCACCGTGACCTCGGCGCTGACGAAGATCACCGGCCGCTCGTCGTGCTCGGCCATGCCCACCTCCAGCCAGGGAGGCAGCCCGGGTGACCGCACGGCGGCGAAGGCACCGGCCCGGGACCGGGCCATGGGCCAGGGGGCCCGGGCCGCGGGCCCCAGGGCCCAGACGGTGACCTCTCCTGAGCCCCCAAGGCGGGCCGGGCGCCTGGCCCTCAGGCAGGCGAACGTACCGTCCTTGACGACCTCGGCGGTGACTTCGTAGTCGGCGACGTGCCCGGCCAACGTCACCTCCCCGCCTCGCGGCGGCTCCTCGCTCGGCCTGCCTCGCCCACCGGCCGGCTGGCCGGGCCGGAGCAGCGCCCCGGGGTGGGCCAGCACGCCACACGATGGGGGAGCGTGCTGCCGTGCCAGGCCATGGCAGTACAGTAGCGTGGCCCGCACCAGGCAGGGGCCGGGTTGGCACCGGGACGGTCTACCGTTGGTGGCATGCAAGCCCAACCCCTCCATCGCGAGCTTGGCCTGACCGACGAGGAAGCGGCCTCGATCGAGCGCATCCTGGGCCGCCGGCCCAACCACCTCGAGCTGGCCATGTACGCGGTGATGTGGAGCGAGCACTGCAGCTACAAGTCGTCCAAGGTCCACCTGCGGCGCCTGCCTACGCAGGGCCCGGGGGTGCTGGTGGGGCCAGGGGAGAACGCCGGCGTCGTCGACGCGGGCGACGGCCTGGCCGTTGCCATCCGCATCGAAAGCCACAACCACCCTTCTGCCATCGAGCCCTACCAGGGAGCGGCAACCGGCGTGGGCGGGATAATCCGCGACATCTTCACCATGGGTGCCCGGCCCATCGCCCTCATGGACCCGTTGCGCTTCGGCCCGCTCGACGACCCCCACAACCGCTGGGTGGCCGCCGGGGTGGTGAGCGGCATCTCGGGTTACGGCAACGCCGTGGGCGTGCCCACCGTTGGCGGCGAGCTGGAGGTCTCCGGTTGCTACGCCGGCAACCCCTTGGTGAACGTGCTCTGCTGCGGGCTCATGCCCAAGGACCGCCTGGTCCTCGGCCGGGCCAGCGGCGTGGGCAACCTGGCTGTCCTGATCGGCTCGGCTACCGGCCGGGACGGCATCGGAGGGGTGAGCGTCCTGGCGTCGGCCGCCTTTGGCGACGACGAGGCCACCGAAGCAGCCAAGCGCCCCAACGTGCAAGTGGGCGACCCCTTCGAGGAAAAGCGGCTCATAGAGGCCACCCTCGAGCTGTTGGGCAAGCACTTGGTGGTCGGGATCCAGGACCTGGGCGGCGCCGGCCTCACCTGTGCCACCAGCGAGACCGCTTCGCGTGGAGGGGTGGGCATGGACGTCGACGTCACCGCCGTCCCTCTGAGGGAACCGGGGCTGGAGCCCTTCGAGGTGATGACCAGCGAGAGCCAGGAACGGATGCTGGCCATCGTGGGGCCCGCCCAACTGGCCCAGGTGCTGGAGGTCTGCCAGCGCTGGGAGGTGCAGGCCAGCGTCGTGGGCAAGGTGACCGCCGGTGGCCGCCTCCGGGTGCTGGCGGGCTGGGGCGGCGAGGTCCTGGCCGACGTTCCCGCCGCCAGCCTCCACGAGGACGCCCCAGTCTACAACCGCCCCATGCGCCGCCCGGCCTGGTTGGACGAGCGGGCGGCCGACGACCCTGCCCGCCTGCCTCCGCCTGCCGGCCTCCAGGGCACGACCGAGGACCTGCTGGCGCTCCTGGTCGACCCCTCGTGGGCTTACCGCCAGTACGACCACCAGCTGTTCTTGAACACCGTCGTCGCCCCTGGGGCGGACGCGGCGGTGCTGCGGCTGTCGGCCCCCGGTGCTCGGCCCCCGGCCGACCGGCCTCCTCGGGGCCTGGCCCTGTCCACTGACGGCAACCCCCGCTGGTGCGCCCTTGACCCTCGGGCCGGCACCCGGCTGGTGGTGGCCGAGTCGGCCCTGAACGTGGCCTGCACCGGGGCACGCCCGGTGGCCCTGGTCAACTGCCTCAACTTCGGCAACCCGGAGCACCCCGAGGTGATGTGGCAGTTGTCGGAGGCGGTGGACGGCATGGCCGAGGCCTGCCTGGGCTTGGGCCTCCCGGTGGTAGGCGGCAATGTGAGCCTCTACAACGAGGCCCGGGGCCGGGACATCGACCCGACGCCGGTGGTCGGCGTGCTCGGCCTGCTGGACCGCCTGGCCCCCGGCACCCCCACCCCCGGCTTCACCCCCGGTAGCCGGGTGCTGCTGGTCGGTGGGGCGGCAACCTCGTTGGCTGGCTCGCGTTGGGCGGTGCAGCGGCATGGCCACTTGGGCGGCCGGCTCCCCCCGCTCGACCTCGACTTGCATGCCCGCCTGCTGGCGCTGGTGGCGGGCCTGGTGAACGACCGGCTGGTCGACGGCGTGCACGACCTCTCCGACGGAGGCCTCGGCTTGGCTGTGGCCGAAATGGCGGTGAAAAGTGGGACCGGGTGCCACCTGGGCGGGGTCGAGGGCCACCAAGGCCTCTTCGGGGAAGGCCCCTCCAGGGTCCTCGTCAGCGTGCCTCCCCGTCACCTGGCGGCGGTCGTCGCCCGGGCCTCCTCGGCCGGCGTCCCCTACGCCGAGCTGGGGACCGGCGGTGGTGACCGGGTCGTGGTCGAGGGCCTGGTAGATGTCAGCGTGGCCGAGGCGACCGCGGCGTGGCGAGGCGCCCTCCCGGCGGCGTTCTCAGCGCCCTGAGGTCATTGGCGCCCTGGGGGCCGGGGCGGCCGTCAGGCGGCCAGCCGGTCGCGCAGGGCCGCCAACGCCCCGTCAGGCACGTGGAGGTCTCCTCGGCCGGTGCCCACCGTGAGGTCGGGCTTGTAGGTCCCGTGGTGGTCGGAGCCTCCGGTGATAGCCAGCTTGGCCCGAGCGGCCAGCACCGCTAGCGACGCCCGCTCGTCGGGGCTGTAGCGGCCGTAGATGGCCTCGAGGCCGGCCAGCCCGGCCTCGGCCAGCTCCCGCACGGTCGCCTCCAGTTGCGCGGGCGCCAGGCCGAGCGACAATGGGTGGGCCAGGACGGGGAGCGCGCCGGACTGGCGGGCCAGGCGCACGGCGGGCACCGGGCCCAGGCGTTCCCTTTCCATGTACGCCGGGCGCCCCTTGGCCAGCCAGCGGTCGAAGGCGTCCTGGACCGAGCTGGCCAGGCCCTTGCGGACCAAGATGGCGGCCAGGTGGGGGCGGCCCGCACCGCTCGGGCCGGCCTCGGCCTCGAGCTCTTCCATGGTCACCGGGAGCCCCAGTTCGGCCAGGCGGGCGACCAGGCGCTGGTTGCGGGTGTCCCGGGCCCTTTGCAGGCGGGCCAGCTCGTCCTGCAGGGGGCCGGGCCCGGGCTCAAGGAAATAGACGAGCATGTGCATGGTCCCGGTGTGGTTGCAGGAGATCTCGCAGCCGCTCACGAGCTCCACGCCGACGCTGGCCGCCCGGGCCCGGGCCGCCTCGATACCGTCGAGGCGGTCGTGGTCGGTCAGGGCCAGGGCACTGAGCCCGGCCTTGGCAGCCAGGTCGACCACCTCTTCAGGGGTGTCGCTGCCGTCCGAGACGGTCGAGTGGGTGTGCAGGTCGACCACGCGACCACGCTAGCCGCCCCTGGGGCCCGGGCGGGGCAGGGGCCGCCCGCTCGCACTGGGGCCTTGCCGGTGCCCGGAGCCGGTGCCCGGAGCCGGTGCCAGGGGCCGGTGCCAGGGGCCGGTGTGAGAGAATGGCCCGCGTGGTAGTTGCCGCTGAGCGCTCCGGCCCCAGGGAGGCGTGCGGGGTGTTCGGCATATACGCGCCCGGCCGCAGCGTGGCCCCCATCGTCTTCGATGGCTTGTTCGCCCTCCAGCACCGAGGCCAGGAGTCAGCCGGCATGGCCGTGAGCGACGGGACCGTCATGATGGTGGTCAAGGACATGGGCCTGGTGACCCAGGTCTTCAACGAGTACAAGCTGGCCAGCCTGGTTGGCCACCTGGCCGTCGGCCACACCCGTTACTCGACCACCGGGTCGTCTACCTGGCACAACGCCCAGCCGGCTTACCGGCAGGTGGGGGGCACCGAGTTCGCCCTCGGGCACAACGGCAACTTGACCAACACCGAGCAGCTGGCCGAGTCCATCGGGATGCTCCCGGGCATGGCCACGAGCGACTCCGACCTCATGGCCGAGCTGGTGGCCCGGGAGGTGGCCTCCTCGCCGACCCGCCCGTTCGCCGACGTGCTGCGCAGCGTGCTGCTCCGCCTGGAGGGCGCTTTCTCGCTGGTGCTGGCCAGCCGGGACCAGCTGTTCGGGGTTCGCGACCCCAATGGCTTCCGCCCGTTGTGCCTGGGCCGGCTGGAAAACGGCTGGGTGCTGGCGTCCGAGACGCCTGCCTTGGACATCGCCGGCGCCCACTTCGTACGCGAGGTAGACCCCGGTGAGGTGCTCGTTATCGGCCCCGAGGGCACCAAGAGCTACCACCCCTGGCCGCCCGGGCGGGTCGAGCCCAGGCTCTGCCTGTTCGAGTTCGTCTACCTGGCTCGCCCCGACAGCCGCCTCTACGGCCAAGAGGTGCACGCCGCCCGGGCGCGCATGGGCGAGCTGCTGGCCGAGCAGGCGCCCGTGGCCGCCGACTTGGTGGTGGGCGTGCCCGACGGAGGGATGCCGGCAGCCGAGGGCTACAGCCGCCGCAGCGGCATCCCCTTCGGGCAGGGCTTGGTGAAGAACCGCTATATAGGCCGGACCTTCATCAACCCCGACCCCCGCCAGCGGGCCATGGGGGTGAGGCGCAAGCTCAACCCGCTGCGCGAAACGATCGCCGGCAAGCGCCTGGTGGTGGTGGACGACTCCATCGTGCGGGGCACCACCACCCGGGCCATGGTGGCCATGCTGCGCCAGGCAGGCACCCTGGAGGTGCACCTGCGCATATCCTCGCCCCCCTACCGCTGGCCGTGCTTCTACGGGCTGGACACCGGCACGCGAGCCGAGCTGCTGGCTGCCAACCTCGAAGTGGGCGAGATCTGTGACTACCTGGGGGCGGACAGCCTCGCCTTTTTGTCCTTGGAGTCCCTGAAGAAGGCTACTGGGGCACCGGGGGCCGGCTTCTGCGACGCCTGCCTCACGGGCGACTACCCGGTGGCCGTCCCGGCCAGCCTTTCCAAGTCGGTCCTGGAACCGGGCACTGCCCCCTACCGGGAAGGCGCCGGGCCCGGTAGAGGGCTGCCGGCCGCCAGTGGGCCGAGCGGCCACGGCGCGCCGAGCGGGCACGGCCCCGGTGCGGCCGTCCAGGGCACGCTGTAGTGGCTGAGGCCAGGGCCCCCAGGGGCGCCCCGCTCACCTATGCGGCGGCCGGGGTGGACATCGCCGCCGGCGAGGAAGCCGTGCGCCGGATACGGCCCATAGTGGCGGCCACCGCCCGGCCGGAGGTGATCGGGGGCATCGGGGGCTTCGGGGGAGCCTTTGCCTTGCCGGCTTCCTACCGGCACCCCGTCCTCGTCGCTTCAGCGGACGGAGTGGGGACCAAGCTGGCCCTGGCCACGGCCACGGGGCGGTTGGGCACCATCGGGGTCGACCTGGTGGCGATGTGCGTGGACGACCTCGTGTGCCAGGGCGCCGAGCCCCTGTTCTTCTTGGACTACCAGCTGTGGGGGCACCTCGAGCCCGGCTCGGTCGCCACTGTCATGGCGGGCATAGCTGCCGGCTGCCGCCAGGCCGGCTGCGCGGTGCTGGGCGGAGAGCTGGCCGAGCACCCTGGCCAGCTCCCCGAGGGGGAGATGGACCTGGCCGGGTTCGCCGTGGGTGTAGTGGAGCGCGAGCGCCTGCTCGGGGTGCCTGGGGGCACCGCCCCCGTGGAGGGTGACGCCATCGTGGGCCTGCACTCGGGTGGCTTGCGTTCCAACGGCTATTCCCTGGTGCGGGCAGCCCTGCTGGGCCGGGCCGGGCGCCGGTTGGAAGAGGAGGCCTGGCCGGGAGCCGGCTTCAGCTTGGCGGACGAGCTCCTAAGGCCCTCGCTCATCTACTCCCCCGCGGTCCTCGCCCTGCTGGCCAGCTTCGACGTCCACGCTGTGGCCCACATCACCGGTGGAGGCCTGCCGGGCAACGTGCCCCGGGTGCTGCCGGAGGGGCTGGACGCGGTGCTGGACGTCGGTGCCTGGCCGCGGCCCAAGATCTTCTCGTTGGTCCAAGCCGCCGGGGAGGTCAGCGACGAGGAGATGGAGCGCACCTTCAACCTGGGCCTGGGCATGGTCGTCATGGTCCCGTCCCCCCAGGCGGAGCCGGCGGTGGAGCTGCTCTCCCAGCAGGGTGTGGCAGCCAGCGTGGTGGGCCGGGTGGTGGCTGGGCACGGGCGCTGCCACCTGCGCCGGGGGTGACGCCGGGCGGTAGTCCCCAGGGCCATCCCGTACTTTTCCACAGGGTTTTCCCCATGTAGGGGAAAACTGCGCAATTTGGTCGTGGGCTATTGACTTGACGGCCCGGCTCGGCCAGCCCGGCTCAGCCCGTAGGCGGGGCCCACCCCTGGCCCACGGGGCCCTCGGCCGGCAGCCACCACCTCTCGGCGAAGCGCCACCGCAGCTTGCTGGGGGCCAGCTGGTGGCCGGCCCTGGCCGTTGGCCAGCACCGCTGCAGCGCGATGGAGATGGCCGTGAGCTCGGCCGCAGTGGGAGGGGTGGCCAGTTGGCTCAGCTTCAGTTCCACCCTCAGGCCGGGGGCCGCCTCGCCCGCCACCGCAGCGGGCTTGCCTGCTGGCCCGCTCCCTGCTGGGCCCGAGGCCCCTGCCTCCAGGGTCACAGTGGCAGGTTGCCGTGCTTGCGGGGGGCCCTTGGCGCCCGCTTGGTGGCCAGTGCTGCCAGGGCGCGGCTCAGCACCTGGCGGGTGGTAGCCGGGTCGATGACGTCGTCCAGGTACCCCCGCTCGGCAGCCACGTAGGGGTTGGCATTGGCCTCCCGGTAACGGCGGACAAGCTCGGCTCGCCGTTCAGGCGGTGCCCCTTCGAGCTGGCGGTGGTAAAGCAGGTCGACGGCGCTCTCAGGGCCCATCACCGCCAGCTCGGCCCCGGGCCAGGCGTAGGCCAGGTCGGCCCCCACTGACTTGGCCCCCATGACCACGTAGGCAGCCCCGTAGGCCTTGCGCACCACTATTTGGACTTTGGGCACGCTGGCCTCGCTCATGGCGTAAAGGAGCTTGGCCCCCCGCCGAGCCAGCCCCCCGTGCTCCTGGTCGGTGCCGGGCATGAACCCGGGGACGTCGACGAAGCTGACCACGGGGATGTTGAAGCAGTCGCAGGTGCGCACGAAGCGGGCGCCTTTTTCGGAAGCGTCGATGTCGATGACACCGGCCAGGACCTGAGGCTGGTTGGCCAGGACGCCGACCACGCGCCCGCCCACCCGCCCGAACCCGCAGACCAGGTTCATGGCCCACAGCTTGTGGTACTCGAAGAAGTCCCCGTCGTCCAAGACGGCCCGCACCAGCTGCTTCATGTCATAGGGCTGGTGGGAGGAGGAGGGCACCATCCGGGCCAGCTCGGGGACGAGCCGGTCAGGGTCGTCCCCGCTCGGGGTGACCTCGGGCGGCTGGGTGTTGTTGGAGGGCAGGAAGGACAGCAGCCGGCGTACCTCGTCCAGGCAGGACTTCTCGTCCGGGGCCACGAAGCAGGCCACGCCCGACTTGGTGGCGTGGGTCAGCGCCCCCCCCAGCTCTTCCAGCGTCACGTCCTCCCCGGTGACGGTCCTCACCACGTCCGGCCCAGTGATGAGCATCTGGGACGTCCCCCGCACCATGAACACGAAGTCAGTGATGGCCGGGCTGTAGACGGCGCCCCCGGCGCAGCTGCCCATGATGACGCTGACCTGGGGGATGACCCCCGAGGCAGCCACGTTGCGCCTGAATATCCCCCCGTAGTAATGCAGCGCCACGACGCCCTCTTGGACACGCGCCCCCCCGCCGTCATTGATGCCAATGAGGGGCACGCCCAGCGACAGGGCCAGGTCCATGACCTTGTGGACCTTTTCCCCCGAGACTTCCCCGAGTGTCCCGGCGTTGACGGTGAAGTCCTGGGAGAACAGGCACACCTGCCTGCCGTCCACGTTGCCGAAGCCGGTGACCACCCCGTCGGTGTACAGGCGCTTGTCCTCATCGGTGCCCGGGGCCCGGCTGCGGGCCAGCATGTCCAGCTCCTGGAAGCTACCCGGGTCGAGCAGGTACTCTATGCGCTCACGGGCGGTCATCTTGCCCCGGGCGTGCTGGCGCTCGACGGCGGGAGCCGGGCCGGCGTGCAGGGCGGCGTCTCGCTTGCGGTCCAGTTCTGCCAGCCGGTCTTGCATCGAGGGCTCGGCCACCGGGACAAAGTTAGTGGCGCTTTGGCGGTCCTACCCACCGGGGCCGCTCGCCGCCAGGCGTGGCAAGCCCTCCCCATCGACAAGCGGCCGGCGGCGAGGGACGGTGGTAGTGACCAGAGGCGAGGAGGTTGAGTTGGCGACTGCGACTTTCGAGGCATCAACGGGACGAGGCCGGCCGGCAGGAGGTGCCCTGCCTGAGGCCACCGGCCCGGCCCAGCTGGCAGGTGGCCAGGGGTTCGAAGACATGGCCCGGTCCGCTTGGCCGGCGCTGGTCAGGACCGCCCACGCCCTGACCGGCCACCGGGCCGAGGCTGAGGACGCGGTGCAGGCCTCCTTGCTCAAGGCCATGAGCGCCTGGCGACGGGTGGAGGGCCAGGAGCGCTGGCGCCAGCAGGCCTACTTGCGCCAGATCGTGGTCAACACCTGCCGCTCCAGCTGGCGCAAGTGGGGCTCCAGGCTGTACCCGGGTGAGCCGCCCGAGCTGGGCCAACCGGCCCGGACGGCCCCGGTCGAAGACCGGGTCATAGTGCAGGAGGCCCTGGCCCGCCTGCCCGCCCGGCAGCGGGCTGTCCTCGTCCTGCGCTACTACGAGGACCTCTCCGAGGCGGAGATCGCCGCTCGCCTGGGTTGCGCGCCAGGCACGGTCAAAAGCTCGGCCGCACGCGCCCTGAAGGCTCTCCGGGACGAGTTTTCCCGCTCGTTGGCTGAGCGCCAGCCGCCCTTGGCCGCGACCCGGCGCCGACCAGGGGCCAAGGGCCGTGGCCGGCCCAGCGCGGCGCCCGGCCGAGCCGCCTCCTCGCCGGACGCCTCGGTGGCTTGAGGAGCTGGCGCAGGCTCAGCCTCGCTCCTGGCAAACTGCAAGGGTGGCTGCCCCGGTACCGGTCGAAGTGCCTCCGCCTCCCTGGCAGTTCCCCCGCGGTGCCGCTGCCCAGGCTGCCGCCGCCCGGGGGGGTGAGCTGGTGGCACTGGGCGGCGACCTGAGGCCAGGGGCCCTGCTGGCTGCCTACCGTTGCGGCCTGTTCCCCATGCCGGTCGGCAACAAGCTGGCCTGGTGGTCGCCCGACCCAAGGGGGGTGGTACCCCTGGACGGCCTGGTGGTAAGCCGCTCGTTGCGCCGGTCCTGCCGCCGCTACGAGGTGCGCATGGACACAGCTTTCCGCCAGGTCATAGGCGCCTGCGCGGGCACCTCTCGCCCGGGGGGGTGGATCGATGCCCGGGTGCGCGCCGCCTACTGCCGGTTGCACGAGCTGGGCTGGGCCCACAGCGTGGAGGCCTGGGACGAAGCCGGCCAGCTCGTGGGCGGGCTCTACGGGGTGCTGATCGGGGGCTTCTTCGCCGGCGAGTCGATGTTCCACCGCGCCCGGGACGCCTCCAAGGTCGCCTTGGTGGCGCTGGTCGAGTCATTGCGGGCGGGAGGGGCGCGGCTACTGGACGTGCAGTGGGTGACGCCCCACCTGGCCAGCTTGGGGGCCGTCCCGGTGAGCCGGGAACGCTACCTGGGCCTCTTGGACGAAGCCCTGGCCGTGCCTCAGGTGCAGCTGTCCCTGCCCGCAAGCGGGCTTCCCGAGCTGCTGGCAGCCCGGCGGGCGGCCAAGCGCTGAGCCCGCTCGGCCAGCCCAGGGGCGTCCAGGCGGGCACACAGGCTGTCCCAGCGTTCCGGGTGCGGGCCGCTCCAGGCCAGGCGGTCCAGGGCCTCGGCCCCCGGCGGCAGGACACCGGGCTCCAAGGTGCAGGTGGCCAGGCGCTTGAACAGGCTGGCCAGGTCGCGCTGGCCAGCCAGCGCCGAGGCCAATGACCTTGCTCGAGCCGGTGGCAGCCCGACGTCCCAGTCGGCGGGGTCGTCCGGCACGGCCTCGAGGTGGAGGTACCGGCCAAGCACGGCAGTGGCGGCCTTGGGCCCCCAGCCGCTCACCCCCGGGTAGCCGTCCGAGCTGTCGCCGACCAGGCCCAGCCAGTCGGGCACCGAACTGGGTGGCACCCCGAAGCGGGCCGTCACGGCTGCCTCGTCGGTGACCAACCCGCGCCGGCGGTCCAGGCAGACGACCTTGCTGCCCCTCACGCACTGGCTGAGGTCCTTGTCAGGTGTGCAGATGACGACCTGTTCGGCACGGGGGTCCTCCGACAAGACGGCGGCGGCCGAGGCCAGAGCGTCGTCCGCCTCCAGGTCGACCATTGGCCAGTTGACAAAGCCGGCTGCCGCCAGCGCTTCCTCGAACAGCTCGAACTGGCCCAGCAGGTCGGCCGGCACCCCCGCCGAGCTCTTGTAGGCGGGCCAGGCCAGGTTGCGCCACGACTCGACCACGTGGTCGGTAGCCACGCCTATGTGGGTGGCCCCCTGTTCGAGCATGCCCAGCAGCGAGCCCAAGGCGGCCCGGGTGGCCCCCACCTGTTCCCCGTGGCGGTTCAGGTGGCTGGGGGCACCGTAGTAATAGCGGAACAGTTCGTAGGTCCCGTCGACCAGGTAGGCCGTGGTGCCGAGGTTGCCCCCGGTGCCGGGCCGGTTGCCCTTGCCGGTGGCATAGCCCTTGGTGCCCTGGCCATCGGCCCCGGGGTGGCCGGCCGCCGGGTCAGGCAAGCTCACGGCGGCCTTCGAGCGCCCGGCCCAGCGTGAGCTCGTCGGCGTACTCCAGGTCCCCGCCCACGGGGAGGCCACTGGCGATGCGGGTCACCTTGACCGGGAGGTGCTTGAGCAGGCTGGCCAGGTACAGGGCAGTGGCATCGCCTTCGATGTTGGGGTTCGTGCACAAGATGACCTCTTTGACCCCCTCGGCGTCGATGCGGGCCAGCAGCTCTCGCACCCGCAGCTGGTCCGGGCCTATGCCGTCTATGGGGCTGATCGCGCCCTGCAGGACGTGGTACCGGCCGCGGAACTCACCCGTTTTCTCGATGGCCACGACGTCACGGGGCTCCTCGACGACGCACAGGGCTGAGCTGTCACGCCGGGGGTCGGTGCATATCTCGCATTCCACCCCCGCCTCGCCCTCGGCGACGTTGAAGCAGCGAGCGCACCAGGTGACCTTGGTCTTGGCTGCAGTTATGCAAGCGGCCAGGCGCCGAGCGTCCTCGGCCGGGGACTTGAGGATGTAAAAGGCGATCCTCTGGGCCGACTTCGGTCCGATACCCGGGAGGCGCCCCAGCTCGTCTATCAGCTCCTGGACGGACGCCGCGTACATTGCCTTCTCACTCCTGGAAAAGCGAACCCGGGAACGTCTGGAGGATCCGTTCTTCCAACGGTACCTCGGGCACCGGTGCCGCCTCTGCCAGCTCGTCCAGGTCGAGGTGCTCGGCCTCTTCAGGAGGTGTGCCAGCAACGTCCACCCCGGGGTCCACAGCGAGCTGCAGGGGCACGGGCCGGCCGAAGTGGGCGCTCAGTGCGCCTTGGGCTTCGGCCAGGAAATTGCGCGCTCTTTCCAGCACCGTCCGGTCGGGCAGGGCCAGCACCGGCTGGCCGCCGCCGGCTTCGATGAAGCGGCCATTGGCCAGGTACAGCCGGGCCGGCTTGGAGAGCCTGGACAGCACGTGGTCGCCCCACGCCTTGGTGAGCTCGTCCCGGTCGGGCACGTCGGTGGGCCTCTGGCCTGGTTGGGCCGTCGCCCGGCCCTGGCCGGGCAGGGCGGCGGCTGGCTGGGGCGCACCTTGGGTGGCGGGGGCCGGTTGGGCCGCGGTGGCCGGTTGGGCCGGGCCCGGGGCACCCGCGGGAGGGGGTGGGGCGGCCGAGCTTGCGGGAGCCGCGGCCCGCTCCTTCAGGAACGCCCCCAGCGCCATCTTGGCCTGAGCCGGCCCTGGTCCCCCAGAGGCCCGGTGAGCCGCCTGGCTGGCAGCCGGGGCGCTGGTGGCGGGTGAGCTTGACGGCCCAGGCGCGGAGGTTGGGGTCCCGGCCGAGGAGGCCACCTGCCTGGCCGTGGCCGCCGTGGGAGCCGTGGGAGCCGTGGACGGTGCCGGGGGAGCGACGAGCCCCGGGCCGGCCCCAGCCAGCTGCCTCTCCAGGCGCTCGATGCGCTCCAACAGAGCGGCCGGGCTCGTGCCTACATCGGGAGAAGCGCAGCGCATGAGCGCCAGTTCCAGGGTCACCCGGGGGTCCACGGAGTCGCGCATGTCGACCAGCGCCTGGCCGACCACCTCCATCGTCCGCACCAGCAGGGGGAGGCCCAGCCGGCTCGCTTGCCCGGCCAGCTGGGCGACGGCATCGCCGGGGACCTGGGCCAACGAAGGTGCCTGGGCGGCCAAGAAGGCGTTGCGGAGGTGCTCCACCAGCTCGGTGCCCAGGCGCCGAGGGCCCATACCCTCCGAGGTAGCCCGGGCAACAGCCTCGAGCACCGCGCCCACGTCCCGCTGCCCGAGGGCGTCCACCAGGTCGGCCACGGAGTCCCCCTGGTGTGCCTCCTCACCTGCACTGGCGAGCTGGTCCAGTGCAGACAAGGCATCGCGGGCAGACCCCCGGGCCTTGCGCACGGCTGCTTGGACCACTTCGGGCGGCAGGTGGAGGCCGGCATCCTGGTTGACCTCCTCCACCAAGGCGGTCAGCACCTCGGCCGAGAACAGGTGGAACTCGAAGTGCTGGGCCCGGGAGACGATGGTGGGCAGCACCCGCTGAGGGTCGGTGGTGGCCAAGACGAAGACCACGTGGCTCGGCGGCTCCTCCAGGGTCTTGAGCAGCGCGCTGGCCGCGTCTGGGGTCAGCTGGTGGACCTCGTCGATGATGTAGACCTTCCACCGGCCGGGTGTGCCCAGGGCCACCCGGGACAGCAGGTCGCGCATCTCGTCCAGCTTGCGGTTGGAGGCGGCGTCCAGCTCGAAGACGTCCATGGAGGCCCCGTTCTTGATGGCCAGGCACGAGGCGCAGGTCCCGTCCGGTTCGCCGTCAACGGGCGCTGCGCAGTTGAGGGCCATCGCCAAGATGCGTGCCGTCGAGGTCTTGCCCGTGCCCCGGGGCCCGCTGAAAAGGTAGGCATGGGCCACCCTGCCCTCTCGGACCGAGTTGAGCAGGGCACGGGTGACGTGAGGCTGGCCCTTTACGTCGGAGAACCGCTGCGGCCGGTAACGGCGGTAGAGGGCCTGGTAAGGCGCACCGGCTGAGGTAGGAGCGAGGTTGTCGCTGGCTGAGGCCGCTCGACCGGCCTCCTGGGGATCGGCCACAGCTCAAGACTAGGCGGGACCTGTCCCTGCCGGGCTGCCAATGGCAGGCCCGGGCCACCCAGCCGCCAACGCCCCGGCCAGGGCCGACGGGGCCTGCTGGCCGGGGTGCCCCGGCCCGTCCTGGGCGGTTGCCCCGGCACCCGGTGCGGCGGTCAGGTGTCCTGCGGCACACGCAGCGGTCCGCTGAGGGCTGCTGCCGTCAGGCCCTGACCCGGTTTACGGCGCCCCGTTGCGCAGGGCCCGACCGCCGCACGAGGTGCCGGTGGCCCCAGCTGGCCCTTGCTCGGCCCTGGCACCCTGACCACGGTCGCTTTACAAGCTAGCCTGTCAGGGCACTGGAGGGGTGCGAGAGCGGCCGAATCGGCACGATTGGAAATCGTGTGTGGGGCAACCCACCGTGGGTTCAAATCCCACCCTCTCCGCCAACCAGGGGGCCTTTACCAAGCGCAGGCCCCCACAACTGATGGCCGTCCCGGCCGGAGGCGCCGGCAGGCCTTGGGTGCGGTGCTCGGCCCCGGCGGGCCCTCGACCTTCGGTGTGCCCGGCACGACGGCGAAGCTCCGCCCGGCGGAGCGCAGCGAGCAGGGCCCAGGGTACGCCGCGGTCGGTGGCATCGAGGGGGGAGGGCCGGGGCGTGCCGCAGGTGGCCCGAAGGGAGGTGGCCACGTCGAGCGTAGGGCTTGCGGGGGCCAAGCGGGGCCCAGGCACTGCTCACCTGTGCGCGGCCCTGTCTGGGGCTGTGGCCGTCACCTGGGGCGGCAGCAAGTGGGCCAGCGCGCTGTCGGCTGGCTGGCCTGGCCGGTGGCCCAGGCCAGGCCTAGGCCTGCCCCTGGCCCGCTCAGGCTCGGCCCCGGGTTGCTCAGGCCCCTCCGAGGTCTTCGGCGCGGAACAGCGAGATGAGCGAGAGGCCGGCCGCGGCCAGCTTGTCTGGTCCCCCAGCCGGCCGCCGGTCGATCACGCAAAGCACGGAGGCCACGAGCGCCCCCCGGGACCGTAGCTCGTCGGTGGAAGCGACGACCTGGCCACCGGTGGTCACCACGTCCTCCACCACCAAGACGCGCCTGGCCGCTATGTCCGTCCCTTCGGCCAGCTTGGCTGTCCCGTAGGCCTTGGGCTGCTTGCGCACGAGCACCTGGGGCAGGCCGGTGCGCAGCGACATAGCGGTGGCGAGGGGAACGCCACCCAGCTCGAGGCCGGCCAGCACCTCGGTGCCGGGAGGCACCAGGGGGGCGCAGTGCTCAGCCACCGCAGCCAGCAACGTGGGGTCGGCCTCGAAGAGGTACTTGTCGAAGTACACGTCGGCGACCTGGCCCGAACGAAGTACGAAGTGGCCCTGGATGCGGCACGCGGCCTGCAGCCGGGCGGCCAGTTCCTGCCTGTCCATGGGGCACCATGATGGCCTGGCCTGGGCCAGGGCTGCCAGTGGCCGCCAGGAGATAGTGTGCCGCGGTGAGCACCGGCACTTACATTGCCCCCGGGGTGCTGCAGGTCGACACCCGGTTGGGTGGCTGGGAGGAGGTGACCGCCAGTTACCTGCTCGAAGGGCCCGCCCCTGTCCTGGTCGAGACCGGCAGCCAGACCTCAGCCCCAACCGTCTTGAAGGCGCTCGCTGACCACGGCCTTGGCCCGGGTGACCTGGCTGGCGTGGTGGTGACCCACGTCCATTTGGACCACGCCGGAGGCGTCGGCGACATTGCCCGGGCCTTCCCTCGGGCCACGGTGTACGTGCACGAAAAGGGGGCAAGGCACCTGGCCGACCCGTCCCGCCTGGTTGCTTCCGCGGCAGCGGTATATGGCGACGCCCTCGGCTCGCTCTACGGGCGGGTCGACCCCACCCCGGCCGACCGGCTACGGGTACTTGCCGATGGCGAACGGGTGGCCCTGGGTGGGGGGCGCGAGCTCGTTGCCTTGTACTCCCCAGGGCACGCCAAGCACCATATGGCCCTGCAAGACAGCATCTCGGGGGCCCTGTTCGTCGGCGATGCGGTCGGCGTGCGGCTGCCTGGCGCCGGGGTGATGTGGCCGGCCACCCCACCGGACGACTTCGACCTCGCCCAAGCCCTGGCCAGCTTGGACCGCTTCGCCAAGGCCCACCCGAGCAGCCTCGCCCTGGCCCACTACGGGCTCCTCCCCGGGGATCCCCTCGCGGAGCTCGAACAGGCTGCCGACCTGTTGCGTCAGTGGGCAGAGGTGGCAGAGCGGGCCTGGTCCCAAGGCCACGACATCGAGGCCGCCCTGCGCCAGCGCTTCGCAGGTGACCTGGCGCCTCTGGCCCCGGCCCAGCGGGAAAGGATGGAGACCCTGAACGGCCTGCACAGCAACGCCGCCGGCTTGAGCCGCTGGCTGGCGAGACGGGAGGGGGGCTTGGGGGACCGGCCTGCCGGGCCCGCTTAGCGCCCCTGGTTTCCCCTAGCTTTGGTCGGGTGGTCAGCCACGCAGTAGCGAGCGAGCACCTGGCCGCTCGCGAGCCGGTGATAGCGAAGCTGCGCGACAAGGTAGGCCCCCCCGCCCTGCGCTCGCCGCTGGACAGCCACTTTGCCGCGTTGGTCCGTTCCGTCCTCTACCAGCAGCTGGCTGGTGCAGCCGCGGCTGCCATCCATGGCCGGCTGGTGGCCGCTCTCGACGGGGACGTCTCGCCTGAGCCGCTGCTGCGCCTCTCCCCCGAGGCGCTGCGAGCCCTGGGCCTCTCGGCCAACAAGGCGGCGTCGTTGCGGGACCTGGCCGCCAAGGTGCTGGACGGCACGGTCGAGCTGGGGGCGCGGAGCTTGGCCCGCCAAGACGACGAAGAGGTGATATCCCGGCTGTCGGCGGTGCGAGGCATAGGGCGTTGGACGGCGCAGATGTTCCTGCTTTTCCAGTTGAGACGCCTCGATGTCTGGCCTACCGGGGACCTGGGGGTGCGCCGGGGCTATGGCCTGGCCTGGGGGGTGCCCATGCCCACCGCGCGCCAGCTCGAGGAGCTGGGCGAGCCGCTAAAGCCTTACCGGTCGGTGGCCGCTTGGTACTGCTGGCGAGCCTGCGAGGTGTTGGCCGGCGCCTCAAAGAGCGCTGTCACCGGGCAGCCGAGCCGGCTCAGTCGGGGCGGCGACCTGCCGATACAGCTCGTGAGGCAAAAGTGAGAGCACCGTGGCATGCCCGTTTTGTGGAGGCCCTGACGACTACTGCCAATGTTCCAGCGGCTCGGCACAAGTGGCACCAGCCCGCCAACAAGAACTAAACCCCTTCATGCAGTTCCTGTTGGACTTCAACGGGGAGAACGCGGCCCGGTCGCCGTTGCCGTGGGACGCGCCCGCCCCGGTGCCTCCCGCTGGCGCTCCAGCCCCTGCCGGTGCCCCAGCCGTGCCCTCTCCGTGGGCCTCGGGCGCGCCGCCGCCTCCTCCCCCTCTCAAGCTGCCGGCCCAGCCAGGCCAGCCGCGGCCGGCCGAGCCAGCTTCGTTGCGGCCAGGGCCTACGCGTCCAGGGGCACCGACCAGCCCCCTCAGGTCAGCCGCGACATGGGGCTGGGACGCTGGCACCGTGGTGCCCGAGCAACCGGCCAATGGCGACCAAGCTCCCCACAATGGGTCGCACCGGCCTTCGCGGTTGAAAAAGCTGCTGCACCCAAAGAAGCCTTGAGCCCGACCCGGCAGGCGCTGGGTGACGGACCAGGCGAGGAATCGTCAAAACTTGTGGATCGGCCTCACCCGCTGATCACGCGGCGACCTCTCCTTCTTGCTCTACCTTGACCTCGCTCTCGACCAACACCCCCTTTCGGAACGTCGCTCCGGCACGCACGAG